>Ga0105240_10005898_pt1 | contig 18142 bp, 17 predicted proteins | sample KBSC54metaG_FD_80426 | JGI IMG/M metagenome (GOLD analysis project Ga0105240, IMG submission 80426) | Corn rhizosphere microbial communities from Kellogg Biological Station, Michigan, USA - KBS C5-4 metaG | ecosystem: Host-associated > Plants > Roots > Rhizosphere > Soil | place: Michigan, USA...
ATTCCAACCCCGCCTCCGTGGTGCAGCGACACCCATGTCGCACCTCCCGAGGCATTTAGTAAGGCGTTAAGCAAAGGCCAATCTGACACTGCGTCCGTGCCGTCTTTCATACTTTCGGTCTCCCGATTCGGACTTGCAACCGATCCAGTATCCAGATGATCGCGCCCGATAACGACAGGAGCTTTTAGCTCTCCCGTCCGCACCATCTCGTTAAATGCTAGCCCGGCAAGATGTCTTTCACCCAATCCTAGCCAGCATATTCTGGCTGGCAGACCTTGAAACGAGATACGTTCGCGGGCCATTTCTAACCAGCGATGCACATGCTTATTGTTTGGGAACAGCTCCTTGAGTTTAGCGTCCGTCTTATAAATATCCTCAGGGTCACCCGACAGAGCTACCCACCGGAATGGCCCCTTTCCTTCGCAAAACAACGGACGGATGTATGCCGGCACAAAACCTGGAAAGTCGAAGGCGTTCTTCAACCCCTGGTCATAGGCCACCTGTCGAATATTGTTCCCGTAGTCAACTACCGCAATACCCATGGACTTAAAGTCCAACATGGCTTGGACTTGTACTTTGCAAGACTCTGCAGCGTCATTAGTTAAACGTGCATGCTGTGAAGGATCTCGTTGAGCGGCCAACCATTCGTCTGTTGTCCATCCGACTGGAAGATACCCATTGATTAGGTCATGCGCCGAGGTTTGATCTGTAACGAGATCCGGCTTAATTTCCCCCGCTTTGGCGCGATTCACCAGTTCCGGAAAAATCTCAGCAGCGTTCCCAAGCAATCCGATCGAAACGGCTTCTCGCCGTTCCGTATGATATTTAATCAGCGAGATGGCTTCGTCGATACTTGATGCTTGCTTATCCAAATAACGAGTGCGCAATCTGAAATCTATACTCGATTGCTTACATTCGATATTGAGCGATACTGCGCCCGCAAAAGATGCCGCTAGCGGTTGAGCTCCGCCCATACCGCCAAGGCCGGCCGTCAAAATCCAGCGACCTGCCATGTCACCACCAAAATGTTGCCGACCTGCCTCAGCAAATGTCTCGTACGTCCCCTGGACAATTCCCTGAGTGCCAATATATATCCAGCTCCCAGCAGTCATCTGCCCGTACATGAAGAGACCCTTGCGATCCAGCTCATTAAAATGTTCCCAGTTTGCCCACTTCGGGACCAGATTAGAATTCGCAATAAGAACACGTGGCGCATCTGTATGCGTCTTAAAAATCCCCACCGGCTTCCCCGACTGAATCAGAAGCGATTCGTCATCGTTCAATTCTTTCAGGCTGGACAAAATCTGATCAAAACATTGCCAATTTCGTGCAGCACGACCAATGCCGCCATAGACAACCAGATGCTTTGGATTCTCTGCCACTTCAGGGTCAAGATTGTTTTGAATCATGCGATAGGCCGCTTCAGTCAACCAACTCTTACAGCTCAATACAGAGCCACGAGGTGCGCGGATTTCACGACTAGAGTCATATCGCGGGTCATTGCTCAAAAGATTCTCTCCCTCTAATTCTTGGCTGGCGTTCATTCTGGCTCCTATTCACTTATCACATAAATTTTTCGCATCTGAAAACTTACTTTCTCAGTGCGCTGTACTCATTTCAATCCACTTAGCCAACTGCAGCTAATACTCCAGTGCAAAATCGAAATATTTTCTCAATAACACAAGCGAGCCAGATGAATTTTCGAATCAACTGAAAGACCCACACTTATCTTGCCAGCTCTAAACATCTCCATAGCCTCAAATATTTCGCTACATCTGAAAATTTTTGACTCAATTTCCGCTGAAGAAAAATCGAATTTCCATTTCCTAAATTGCATTCGATGAATCAATTAAACGTTATGAATGAAAATTGAATTTATTAGGCATCCTATAATGTCTATACAAATATTTCAATCAAATACTGCAAGTTGTCTATACAAATTATATTTATCGCTTGACGCAGAATCATAGGCATCCACTAACAGAGATGCCGGGACTCCTCTCACAAGAGACCTACGCATCTAAGAGCAAAGAGAATTAATAATTTCATAAAATTTCAATATGGAAATATTCATTTGTTATTTATTGGTATAAAATGAAGCCGTGGCACACAAAGCGCTAATTTGAGGCGAAGCGAAGGCACCGCAGCGAGCTACCCCATGTATGTGTTCAACAATCACTAAAGCTCTATTTGGTTGTCTGCTTGTACGACTCTACTCATCGAAGCTAGGCCGTTGTAATTTGACTCGCAAGCCTATTTGACGTGATTTGTATTTTTAAAGTTGACCATCCCACTACGATAGATCTGGAGAAAAAATTGAGTGCCACCCCTCCTCGGACACCCCAAAAAAAAGAGAAAACCAAACTCGATGCCATACCCAATCAAAAATCATTGCAAGTCGAAATAGAAACGCGGCTAAAAGATCAGCGACTAACGCCTTCTTATCGGCGGATCGTGCAATGTTTAATGGATCACTCCAACGAACTAGGTTTTTTATCAAGCATGGAGCTGGCGCAATTGGCTAATGTCAGCCAGCCTTCAGTCTCTCGTTTTTCAGTGGCGCTTGGCTTCGACGGTTTTCTTGATATGCGTCGCTGTTTTCGTGCGATTTCCGAACCTGCGTCGCCGACACCCGCTACGATGTCTAATCGATATCAATCGGCGGCAGCTGCAGAAGCTGCGAATGTCGCTGATCTGGTCAATACATTGTCGGATCTTTCCACTGTCAAAGCATTTGGCGAGGCACTGGCAAAGTCCAAGCCCCTCGCAGTCTTAGGGCTACGAGCATCCTCTGGGCACGCCACACAATTCTGCTACTTCGCGGCAAAGGTACATCCCGACGTCCGCCCAATTATTTACGGAGGATCTTTGGTTGAGGATCAACTGGAGCAAGCCCATGTTGCGGGCGCCAGTCTTCTACTTGCATTTGCAATGCCGCTATATCCCCGGGAAACCCTCAAGGCTCTTCGATATGCGAAACAACTGGGAATGAAGGTCGCACTGGTTAGTGACCCTACATTCCGTCACCAGAGTGATCTTGTGGATTTATTGCTGACCGTCCGTATAAATTCAAGTCTTGTCTATGACTCCTGCGCGGCGTTACCTATTTTGATATCGGTCTTGTTAGATGCGATGTGCGATGCCATGCCCCAACAGGCAGAAGCTCGTCTTGAGTACAATGAGCGGTCGTCATCACGGCGCAAAGTTTTTGCAAGCTAGTTTTAGCTGCCAGCAAAGAATCTGGGCTGGAACTGGCAATGACCCAGCAAGGTGCTCCGTTGCGACGATGGGGGAGACGAAGACGCACTTCCCCCATGTCGGTTGCCAGCAGCATATTGGTCCATAAATGGTTTCATTTTTTTCTGATGCCAGGAATACGACCTTGTTGCGACGATTGCCCTTGGTCCAGCCCGAGGGATTCACTCCACTAGCGCCTTGGACAGATACGCCCTGAAGTTATCCGCTTGGCTTAAAACAGAATCCAGTAAATCCCGGAAACAGCGGCGCAGTCTGCGACAGTTGCATGCAGATCTATGTGTGTTGGATTTTGAAGGTTCGTATGATCGCGTTGTTGCCTTCGCTAGGCAGTGGAAGGTGGATCAATTAGGTAGGGTCAATTCCGCGAGCAAAGGAACACTGTTCTCTCATGCATTTACCAAGAATGCTGCGGGAGTGCATCGTATCGCTAATTTCTATGGCGCTACGTGTTCAGGTTGGTGCCAGATCAAAGATCGCATAGCTACACATACCGACGAAGCAGCTCTTGTGCCCCAAGTCGGTATAGTGAATAGCTACGCGATAGCCTCACACCTAGCGCGGTGTCACATCTATATGGAAAGTTGCTTCCGACAATCTCTTGATCGTCCCATCAGCTTGCGCAGCTTGAATCGCCTTATCAAACATAGCCTTCAATTCAGCATCCTCCTTGCGAAGGCCCACCCCAGCACCTTTGCCGAGAACACCACCTTGAAAGCATGCTCCGGCGAGAATGATATTCTCGTTTCCAGCCTTTGCTGCCGTACCAAGGAGTGAATCCTTAGCGCCAACAATTGCATCGACTCGTCCGGCTAAAAGATCTAAATCCCGGGCCTCCGGTGTCTTATATTGGCGTATTGCCGATGTGTCCTTGAAGTAGGCATTAATGAAATCTACCGAGTTACCAGACGAAAGTGTACCGATAATTTTGCCTTTCAAACCACGTTGAATTTTCTCCATTGCTTGCCCTGGTGAAGTCCCCGATGTGAGGGGCACGATCAAATTCTCCACGGGCAGCTGTTTTGCAACATCGCTGCCTTTCAATGTTGCAAAGGTGGAGCACAGGGCAGCATAAGGCACCGAAAAAGCGATTACCTGCTCACGTTTTGGCGTAATTGCAAGATCATCGATAATGGCGTCATATTTCCCAGCATTTAACGCCGGAATCATGCTATCAAACGCCTGCGCAGTGATTGTGCACTTCACTTTCATTCGATCACATAAATTCTTTGCAAGTTCGATCTCAAAACCCGCCAACGTACCATCTGGCTTGGTGAAATTCCAAGGGACAAAACCTCCTTCAGTTACGATCCGAATTTCGGTCCATTTTTTCTCTTGCGCGGTACAAGTTTGTGAAAAAAAAGCCATGCTGACAATGGCAAGCACCAAGGTAACGAACACTTTTCTCATACGATCTCCTCTTTTTATCAACGATAAAATAATTGTTTGCCAGCTGAAGTCTTACGATCGCCCGGTGACAAATTGACGGAAGCGGCTTGATTTGCTCGCAGTGAAAACTTCGTGTGGTGCGCCATCCTCCTCCACTTGTCCCTGATGCAGAAAAAGAACCCGACTGGACACGTCCCTGGCAAAAGCCATCTCGTGTGTAACAACCAACATGGTGCGCCCCTCCTCAGCCAAGGTACGCATGACGCGCAGAACCTCCGACACAAGCTCTGGATCAAGTGCGGATGTCGGTTCGTCAAACAACATTAGGCGGGGACGCATGGCCAAAGCTCGTGCAATCGCAGCACGCTGTTGCTGCCCCCCAGAAAGGTGAGCAGGATAATAATCCCCCTTACTGCCCATTCCAACTTTTTCTAACAGCTCCCGTGCTTCTTCTATGCACTCAGCGCGCGGTCGTTTCTGAACATAGATAGGTGCTTCAATAATATTCTCTAAGACGGTCATATGAGACCAGAGATTAAATCCTTGAAATACCATCCCTACACGTGATCGGATACGATCAACCTGAGCATGGTCGACTCGTCGTAACAAATTCTTATGCCCCGGCTGCAATCGAATAACTTCGCCGGCAACAGCTACCTCACCAGAATCAGGAACTTCAAGCATGTTGATGCAGCGAAGCAGCGTCGACTTCCCAGAGCCGGATGAGCCGAGAATAGAGATTACTTCGCCATCCCGAGCCTCAAGCGAAACTCCCTTCAATACCTCAACACCACCGAAACTCTTATGAATGTTCTTTAAATGCACAGCGGCTGGCTGCACCTCGACTTTTGCGTCGCTCATATCGCCGTCTCCTTAACTGATTGAATTGGACTGATGGGGCGGCTTCGGAGATGCGGGGTGAGCCTATACTCCGCCATCGTCACGATCCGCGTCAAAATGAAATTAATACCAAAATAAATCGAGCCAGCAACCACAAAAACTTCGACAGGGCGATATGTCTCAGATGCGATTGAGGCAGCAATTCCAGTCACATCCATCAAGGTAACTAGCGAAGCAAGAGAGGTTCCTTTTACCATGGCAATTACTTCATTCCCATAGGCTGGGAGTGCCTGACGTATAGCTACCGGCAGAACAATGCGATGAAACATCAGAAATCGACTCATACCGCATGCACGAGCTGCTTCCAATTCTCCGCGCGGAACCGACTGAAGACCTCCACGAATAATCTCACTTGCGTAAGCAGATGTATTAATCGTCAACGCTAGTAGGGCGCACCAATGAGGCTCGCGAAAGAACGCCCACAGAAAACTCATACGAATCGCCTCAAATTGCCCCAAGCCGTAATAGATAAGGAAGAGCATGACAAGCAATGGGACACTGCGAATTATCTGAACGTAAAGCCAAGCCACCGAAGCTAGCAAGCGCATACCTGAAATACGCATCAGTGCAATGGGAAGCCCAAGCATTGCTCCGAGCACAACGGCACCGGCAGCAAGCTCAAGTGTCAAAGGGAGGCCTGGCAGCAGGTTGACCAGAGTCTCAAAAAGAAAATTCAAATCCATTATGCAACCCTCCTGATACCACGTGTACTACGCCTTTCAGCCATCTGTATAACGAGCCCCGACACCACGCTCAGTAAAAAGTACAAAGCAGCTGCTGCGAGGAAAAAGTCGAACGGAAGCCGAGTTGAACCGGCCGCGACCTGAGCTTGTCGCATTAACTCGGCAAGTCCCGTTACTGAAAGCAAGGAGGATTCTTTCAGCGCATTGACCCATACATTACCGATTCCTGGCAATGCATGCCGCAATGTAAGTGGTGCGACAATCCGTCGAAAACGCAGCATCCGTCGCATGCCGCAAGCCCTTGCAGCCTCAATCTCTCCTTTGCCAACAGACTGAAAAGCTCCTCTGAACACTTCCGTCGCTTGCGCACCAGTGGTAACCCCAATGGCAATCGTACCGGCAATAAAACCCGGAAAACCGATAAACCCTGATGCCCCATAAAAACGACCTATTGCCGTCAATACCGAACTACTTCCAAAGTAGATGAGATAGATGATGAGCAGATCCGGGACACCACGCAGAATAGTGGTATACGCATTGGCCACTCCGCGAACGAATTTCCCCCCACATATCTTCGCCCACGCCCCGAAAACTCCAATCACCGCGCCAAGAAGTACGCCACATACGGCCACAGCCAATGAGAGCGCAGCACCAAATAAGAGCGTCCCGCCCCAACCTGCAGGACCAAACCCTATTAGCTCAAAGAAACCAGACTGATTCATAGATCCTTCTACCAGAAGCAATGACCCTTAGGGGTCGCGTTAATGATGGGATACACATACAGAGTCTTCATGATGCTGCGTTTTTAAAAAATAAGGCAAACATGCATCACTCGAATCAGTATATTACATAAATAATTTCATACACAAATATTTTGTAATATTCCATACATTTTAATTACATCGATCAGATATCCCGCCTTCTACTCACTGCGGCCGAACTTTTACGCGCCATTACAAATAATAAACCCCATCGAGCCGAAGCAAATCTCACGCCATAGTGAACTCAAGCCCACTATCGACATTGACCATCAACATCCTTAAAAAAAATCTCGCATGTATTGTTTTATTACTTGAATCTTTGAATGTATTATTCTATTCTACGAATATCCATCCGGATATGTATAAATCAATACAAGAGGTGTTCTCAATGTCATCAACTAATTTGCTCGAGTTTCATGCTCCGAGCTTAGATTTGAAGTTTCGCGTCCAACTACTGACTAGCGAAAACCCAGATGTGGTTGCGCAAGTTCTCCAACAGCTACCCTTGGATAGCGTGCTCGGTCACGTTGTCATTTCGGGAGAAGCGATCTGGTTGCCAACCAAGATCGTGCATTTGGGGAAAAGCAATATGGTAAAGCGCTCTCCAGGAGCGGTATATCTTTACGCACCTGGTCAGACGATCTGTTTGACCTATGGCGCCATCACTGAAAGTGCGCTTGTCAACAAATTCGGCCAAGTGCTGGAAAGCGATCTTCCTCTGCTTAGCCGCTTGGGCGAGCATGTCTGGGATCAAACGATTGCTCAGCCACGTAAGAACTTAGTGCACATCACAATTAAGAGGGCTGCGTAATGTCTATTAAAAAATTTGAAGGTAACTGGCGTGAAGCAAAAACAGAGATCGAACGCCAGATCGATCGCGTCTGGATTACGGAGCCAGAAGAGATTCAAAAAATTCGATGGGGCATCATTGATAGCGGCGCAGGCAGCGGCCAACAATCCTTCAGCGTGCTCGTACATCTTGAAGCGTATCTGATGCTAGTCGGAGCCGACGTGATGTATCGATTTTTGAAGGTGTCTCAATATCCAGATGTGGAATTGCAGACCTTGACAAAGATGACCAAAGAATTTTTGAGTGCAACTTTCAATGTCTTCGAATTCCTGACTGATCTTGGACTTACGAACATGCATGAGATCGGACAGGCGTATGCCGATTCACTCGATACACTTTCGACCAAGGAAGAGTATGTTGAATTGACGGGTGCAATGATGACTTATGTCATCCGAATGCATCGTTGGGTTCATTTCATTTTCCCGTGGAATCTGGGTGTGGCGTTCCCACATCGGACTCCATCTGAAGTTGCTCAAATTGCAGCAATTGCAGGGAAGAATTAGTCGCATTGGCAAACAGTCGGCCAGATTGTAGGCATCTGGCCGAAGTGTATTGATCTGACTATCTAGCAAACGCAACGACTCGTAGTGTTGCGTCTCGAGGTTAATAGCAACAAGTGAAGATGCTCTGAGAGAAGAGCGCCTCCAACACGGTGAGTCGGCATGCTTACAAAATTACGAGAGACCAGCAGTCTTTTGTGGTTGATGCTGGTGAAAAATATTTTATAAGTTAAGGATTTCAAATGAATACATCGAAAGAAACTCTCGTTCTTTCACCTGGCCAGGTAAGCCTCTCCGATCTGCGCCGCATATATCTAGGTGAAGTCAAACTGAGACTTGCAGAGGGCGCGCGCGCGGCATTGGTTACATCCCAGGCGGTTGTTCAGAAAATCGTCGACGATGGTCGAGTTGTATATGGAGTAAATACTGGATTTGGCAAGTTGGCCTCAACAACGATTCCTGCGGAACGATTGGCCGACTTACAAAGAAATTTGGTTCTATCTCATAGTGTAGGTACGGGCGCTCTGTTACCAGATGGTGTTGTTCGTCTTATTCTAGCGACAAAAGCAATTAGCCTATCCCGAGGCCACTCAGGCGTCCGCCCAGAACTTGTAGATGCACTGTTGGCACTGTTTAACAATAATTTACTCCCACACATTCCAGCCAAAGGTTCTGTTGGGGCGTCAGGTGATCTCGCACCTCTTGCACATTTGTCTTGTGTTCTGATCGGCGCTGGCAGCGTCAAAGCGGCTGGAAAAACTGCTCCTATGACCGGTACTGAAGCGATGACATCGCTGGGTCTTACACCGTTCACCCTAGGTCCAAAGGAAGGATTGGCGCTACTCAATGGCACACAAGTTTCGACTTCCCTAGCCTTGGCGGGCCTGTTTGGAGCTGAGAATGTTTTTGCTGCTGGCATTTTTGCAGGAACATTGTCTCTTGAGGCAATCAAAGGTTCCGTTGCGCCATATGACCCAAGAATCCACGCTGCGCGTGGTCAGACAGGGCAGATTGCTGTTGCTGCAGCGGTACGTTCACTACTTGAGGGCAGTGAAATTGTACCTTCGCATATTAATTGCGGGCGCGTGCAAGACCCATACTCAATCCGCTGCGTCCCCCAAGTAATGGGTGCTTGTTTGGATAATTTGACACATGCGGCTCGCGTACTGACAATCGAAGCAAATGCTGCGTCAGACAATCCGTTAATATTTTCAGAGACTGGCGACGTTATTTCTGGAGGAAATTTCCACGCGGAGCCTGTTGCTTTCGCAGCTGATATCATTGCCTTGGCTATTGCAGAAATTGGGGCGATTTCCGAACGTCGGCTGGCTCTATTGCTGGACACTCATCTCTCCGGATTGCCACCATTTCTTATCCGCGATAGCGGTGTCAATTCTGGATTCATGATCATGCAAGTGACGGCAGCCGCTCTCGCGTCAGAAAATAAGTCACTGGCCCATCCAGCCAGCGTAGATAGCCTACCGACCTCTGCTAACCAGGAAGATCACGTTTCGATGGCTACCTTTGCAGCACGTAGACTCACTGATATGGTTGAAAATACCGCGGTCGTCGTTGGCATTGAAGCTATGGCAGCAGCTCAGGGCATGGAATTCCAAAGGCCGCTAAAAAGCTCATCTGCTGTTGAAACGATGTTCTCGGATATTCGAGAACGAGTCGCTTTTCTTGAAGAGGATCGCTATTTAGCTTCTGATATCGAGACAATGCAGCGTTGGGTGATGCACACAGAGTGGCCGGAAACGATTCAGAACCTGTTACCAAGCGCTCAATCGTAAATTCATAAACGTTGCGGTTTTAAAGAGGCCCTTCATGAAGATTAACAGCAGAATCTGGTTGCTGCCGGCAATTGCAGCTGTGATCTTCAGTGTGGGGGCATCCCGCAACGGGAGTGAGTCCTACTTTGCAATATTGGAAGGAGTGCTGTTAGCTGTTGTTATTCTGGGTACACTAGCCGTGATTTGCCACGCTGTAGTTCAAGCAGTCTTGAATGACCTCGGCGGTGAATCTGGTTATGCGAAAGCGCTTGCGGAAGCAATTGTAAGTGGGGATCTTTCGATGACCATTTTAAAGTCCCAAGAAGACACTGCTAGTTTGCTGGCCACGCTTGGTGAGGTGAAACAACGATCGGCGGATATAGTATCTGATACACATATATCATCCAAGTAATCTAAAACCGAACGCCAGCCATTTTAAGAGTTAGCCTTCGGCGTTATTTTTTAGTTTGGGGCTAGGAAGCCTACTTGATTTCGAAGCCCCAAGCGCACCAAACTTGCTTTGGTAAAATTCCACGGGACAAACCTGCCTTCGGCGAATCTCCCAATTTCCACCTACTTTTCTCTTGCGCAATGCAAATTTGTGAAAACAGTCCTGAGTATGGCGGGCACGCGCTTCCATTGGTGTTCCTTTGCTCGCAGCATTGACCCTATCTAACTGATCCACTTTCCATTGCCGAGAGAACGCGGCAACGCGATCATAAGCCCCTTCAAATCCCAACGCGCACAGATCCGCCTGCGTGTTGTGATACGGGTTGGCTGGTGCGCTCATCGAACCAATCAAACCGAATTCTTCCAGCGCGTCTCGGTACAAGGCACTTTCATATTGGCATCCGCGGTCAGTGTGGTGGATGCATGTGTTTGGCACCGGCTTGCGGTTTCGATAAGCCGCCGTCAGCGCGGCCAGGGTCAAGGGCGTGTCGATACGCTTGGATAAGGCGTAGCCAATTATCTTACGACTGCAAGCATTCAGAACAACGGCCAGGTAGATAAAGCCGGATGCAATTCGGATATAGGTGATATCGGCTACCCAGACGCGATCTGGCTCTGTTGGAATGATGTTGCGGTACAGATTGGGGAAGACGGCAACATCAGCCTCAGAGCCGGCCACCGGCTTGAATCTACACCGGTGGTGGCCGTACACCTCGTGCTCACGCATGATCCTCGCCACGCGTTTGTGATGGACCACATGCCCGCGTGCCTTCAACTCCAAAGTGATTCGACGATAGCCATAACTTGGAAGGACATCGTGGATGTCAGCTATTAGTTGAGCCAGATCATGATCGTTAAGTCCCGCAGTGGCTGGCTTAGGCGGGTAATAGTAGGTGCTACGCGGCAGATTGATCATTTGGCATCGTCGTCGGATGGAGCAGGCTTGGGGCCGCTGATGATCGATGAGTTCTCGTTGTTGCTGACGAGTTGCAGGCGTGGTGTTTTTTTAAGGAGATCGGGTTCCATCGTGAGCTGGCCGACCTTCCGCTCCAAAGCGGCAATGTGCGCTTCGTACTCTGCGACCGTTGATGCCGCCGCATCTTCCCGATCCAGCTCACCACGATCAAACTGCCCCAGCCACATCTGCATGAGATTGGCTGACAAGTTGTGCGTCTTGAGCGCCTCTCGACGTCCGAGCTTCCCGCTGCGAACGGCACTGCAGATCTGAATCTTGAATTGCAGACTGTGCCGCCGATATGGTCCTCGTGCTGCCATGATGTCGCTCCTCCTGAGAAGGCTCGACAAGCGTATCACTTCATCGACCGGCCTTAGTCCAACCCGATGGGTTCACTCCACGGGACTTACAAACACGTGTGATGGTGACACTCACACTACGACTCACAGTGAAAAATTGAAAAAAGACTGTGTTTCACATTCTATTCACATGAATTTATACATTCAATAAAAATAATAAAACCATTAAACATCAATAAATATGCAGCTTACAGAGGCGCAAGAAAAAATATTATTCAAAAAAACCAACAAAAATTACAACAATGCTAGTGAATGAATAAATTCATATATACTAAATAAAAAATATTCAATACAATTATTTTCAGTCGCAAGGGGCGTCTTTCCCAAAGGTGGCCAATTAAGAGCCCCTCACCCCCAACGCGACCGCGCCATTGGTTCTAGCGGACCGGGGCTCTATAAACTTACTATTGATGGGGAGTTTCAATGAAAAAGGTCTTTGCAGGTACTTTGCTATGTACGTTCGCAAGTATTGCCAATGCACAGTCCAATATCACGGTGTATGGGTTGATCGACACGGGTTTTGGAAGCAGAAATGGTGGAAATTATGAAGGTGGTCCAGCAACGTTCGCAGCAACGGACAATGGAAACTCCTCATCTATGTTCGGGTTCAAAGGAACGGAAGACCTTGGAGGTGGAATGCAAGCCAACTTTAAGTTGGAGGAAGGCTTCCATCCGAACACCGGCGCAAATAAGGCAGGTACGGCTTTCAACAGAGAAGCATGGGTTGGCCTGTCAGGTAACTTTGGTCAATTCCGAGCAGGTCTCCAAGACTCGACAGTCGATTTAGTTCTTGGACAGTACGATCTAAACTGGGGCCCGAATATTACTTCCTCGTACGGAAATTTGGGACTTCAAGCAATCTATGACGTCTCTTATGGAACACAGCGTCCATCACAAATTCAGTATTGGACACCAAAATTCGGTGGTTTTTCTGCCCAGCTTGGCTTCATTCCAAGAAGTGCTATCACACTATCCAAGCCACAAAACGTCTATCAAGTGGGTGCCAACTATGTGATCGGGCACTTCTCTGTTGGCGCAGCGTACGAATCCGCGCACGCGGATAGCTCCAGTCTTCGTGCGAACTGGGGCACTAGCGCCAAATATGATTTTGGACCATTCGTCGTCTCAACTAACTACTACAGTAATGCGGTTAAAGCGAATGGACAGGGGTATGGTGCTGGCGTCATGGTACCAATTGGAACAACCTTTGACGTAGGTACTCAAGTAGCACACAACACTGGCGTAAACGGCACTGCATGGGAATTGTTTTCCCACTACTACTTGAGTAAGCGGACAAGCTTCTACGCTTATTACGGCGGGATGAATAACAACGCACAGATCTTTGACAAGGCGACTAAAGGCAGCAGCTATGTCGCAGGTATTATTCATAAGTTCTGATGAACAGGAGAGCAGAGAGGCAAAGGTAACTATACCCAACCTCCCAAGCCTCTACCAATGACGTCTCCTCTGATCCACTTCACGGTGATAGAGTTCGGCCCGCGTATCCAATATTGGTTTGGATCCGGGCCTTTTTTTTTGATGCCCAGTATCGTTGCGTCAGAACGCACGAATAACATTGCTGAGCGATTATCCCGAGCCTAACTCCTTGCTTCGCTGAGATTCTCAGAGGATGCGCCGCCCAGTTCCTAGCTCAACGAGGATGCTGAAAATGACGTCAATATGTGACACACTTTCGCTTCATCAACGAGTGTCTCGATAAAATTGGTTTTCTATTTTTTTGGAGGGAACATGGAAGTCAACGTCCAAGACGCTCAGAACGTCCGGACATTTCAAGACGCTGATGGGTTACCGGCCGATAAGCGGCTGCTTGCCATCCTGACCGTATTTCTGGCGATGGGAATCGCAGTAATGGACGGGTCGATTGCCAATTTGGCCCTGCCCGTAATCGCACGTGATCTGATGACCTCGGAGGCGCAAGCCATCTGGATTATCAATAGCTATCAAATCGCGCTGGCAGTGTTTTTGCTGCCGCTGGCATCCCTCGGTGAAGTAATTGGTTACCGGCGCGTGTATCTGACGGGACTGATCTTCTTCATCGCCGCATCCCTGGCGTGTGCAATTAGCGGAACCATGCTTCAGATAAGCTTGGCTCGCATCTTCCAGGGAATTGGCGCCGCCGGAATTCTCAGTGTCAATTCGGCGCTCGTGCGTTTTATTTTCCCGACCAGACTGTTGGGACGAGCGATTGGATACAACGCCTTAGTCGCAGGTACTGCATCGGCGCTCGGACCAACGGTTGCCGGCTTCATTCTGCACGTCGCCTCCTGGCATTGGCTATTCCTGATCAACATTCCGCTGGGACTCATTTCTTTTGTTATCGGCATCAAGGCTTTGCCGTTTAATCCTTTGCCTAAGCGAAAGTTCGATACCAAGAGCGCCTTGGTCTGCATGTTGTTCATTGGCCTGCTGCTCTATACGGTCGACACAATCGGACACGCCGAAGGGTGGGCTACAGTCATGACATGTGCGGTACTGACAGCCGTCAGTTTATTGATTTTGTTAAAGGTTCAATCAACATCGGCACCCATGCTGCCATTGGATCTATTGCGAATCCCACTGTTTGCCCTATCTGTCAGTACCTCGTTTTGTGCTTTTGCAGCGCAGATGGCCGCACTCGTCATGTTGCCGTTTATGATGCAGAACTATCTGGAAATGGGGGCAGGACGCTCAGGTTTTCTGTTGACCGCATGGCCCATTTCGGTAGCGTTAACCGGTGTTTTTGTAGGAAAATTATCTGACCGGATCATGGCTGGTTTATTGGGAGGGATTGGCTTGGCCGTACTCACCGTGGGTCTTGCCATGCTGTTGATGTTGAATGCTCAGACATCCGATACAACGATCGTATTCCTGTTCGCTATCTGCGGAATCGGTTTCGGTTTGTTCCAGGCCCCCAATAACAAGACCATCATGAGTTCTGCGCCGAAGGCCCGCACGGGCGGCGCCAGCGGTATGCTGGGGACTGCCCGCCTGACTGGACAAACACTCGGCGCTTCAGTGGTAGCTCTGATGCTGACTGAATCGGCTTCGCCGTATAAGTTGGTTCTTATAAGTGCAGCAGTCCTTTCCGGGGCGGCTTGCCTGGTCAGTCTATCTCGTATTCGTTACCACGTAGATTGATGATGTCCAGCCCTTAAACTAGCCCCCCTTTCATTGGTCAGGCGGCATTCCACTATCGGCTGGGCTACGCAATTTCCAATTTTTGTCTGTTCTCGAATGCGTGTATCAAATTCGCTGCAATATTTTTCGCGGGGAAAAGGAGTTCACGCGATAACAATGCCTCGCCCATTGCTCTATCCCTACCATCACGGTCATGTTTGTACCGCTGGGACCGCGCTCGCTGCACGATATTAGAACTTTGCGAACTGCGTCTAAGAGACACGCTCAAAAGAATTTTTTCTGATTATAATTGCCGCGGGGATATATGGTTTAGAGGGAGATATTTGATGTCAGACGAAATTGAGCGTGGCTTTTTCAGGCCTTTCGTTATTGGGGCCATCGTGGGAGGAGTTGCGATAGCAGTTTGTGCGAATCTACTGACAGGGGATCCATTTTATTTCAATGGGCAGCCAGTCGGATTCCTGGGTAAGGTCAAAGAGCTTGACCGTGCTTTTAAAACGAAGGCCAAAGAAGTTGACGATCTGAAGCAGGAACTAAGCGGCACGAAAGTCGAGCTTTCCAAACTTCGACTAGAAAATTCCAAATTTATCGAAGAAAAAAACGAAGCGGAGCGCATCGCATCGGACATTTGGTCTCCTGTCGATACAGTGCGATTTTTTATCAGAGACGGTGAATTCAGCGGGAACAAAGTTGAGGGTAAGGGGCGATGGTCTAGCACTGATCGCGAGCTATCATTCAAACTGATTTCGTTGGACGACGAAGAAGCTGTGTTTGAGACTGGCCTGGCAGAACCGTATAACCAAATGCGTTTCGTGAGGAACGCAAACTACACGAGCAATGGCTATACGTGGGCAAGTGAAAAGTGGAAGTATTCCGTTGAGGCCCGATTCTCTTATCCTTCTAGTAGCGTGGTTCTCAAAATAAACCGACAAAAAAAGAAATTGCCAGCTTGATTAAGAGTGTCACATAGGCGTCGGTGTGCCTATGTAACGGTTATATGCCAAGAGCCAGAGTATGCTTTAGTGCCAATACGGTAGTGTTTTGTATTCCGGATGCATTGAGGCAGTTCGGCTTACCAGGTTCGATGAGCGCAGCGGCCAATTCTCGCACTGGCTGAAAGCTCCCAGAGAATACTCAACATTGGCGATGGTTACCAGACAGACTGTGAGAAATTCAGTTGGCAAAAATAATAATGCAATTAAAGCACTTCGTTATATTAAAAAGCTGGTGCCAAATAAATAAAAGGTGCTTCTTCAAGCACCTTTAAGTAATTTAAATATCTTCAGCTGCTACGCATTTCCTCCCATCCGACGTTGGAAACATCATTCATGGTATGGATCGCTCCATTTTTCCCTACATATTCAAACATAGCGTGCATATTTCTGTACCAGTCATAGAAGCTAATGTCTCCTAGAGCCTGGGCTGCCAAATTCCATTTTTCAAAATCTTCCGCCAACTTGGCCGAATGGTTCGATCCGAAAATCCCCGAACATTCGGTAAAAAGATGGAAAAATGGCCCAGCATCCTCAGCCCATTGTGGCCCGTGTTCATATTTCTGTGTACTCTGATTGTACGAAACTAGATGGGCAAGTTTGCCTAAGCGCCAGTCTTCCGGCGTTTCAAGAGCAAGATTAAACCACTCCTTTCCAGCGTACCGATAACATGCACCGTTTTCAAGGCTCCAGTCCTTTTCAGGGAATCGTTGATCTGCAAAAAAAGGCCAAGTGTTCTCAGGCAGTTCTTCATTTTTCGCCCTCTCTACTGTGAAACCATCAATTTTTTTCAGATCCTTATAGGCCAGATAGTACAAGCACATCACTTTTCTCCAAAACAATATAGATTATTCAAAGTCGGGCATGCTGCGGCGATGGCTAGTGTCAATACACACAGCAGTTTCCTGAGACGGTATAGTGTTTTTCTATATTGATAAATAGTGATTTTTACTCATTCCTTGCATTCGCATAGAGCTTTGTATTATCCCGTTCAAATTACGTTCATATTTCAGCGCCACTATTCACCCGAGCTCAGAATGCATGAAAAAGTCGAAACAAGTTTTGAATACCATCAGCGCTAGCCCGATCACGTTAGTGGGCTATGACCGATAAGTGATTTTTGATGTCCGTTGGGATAATCACATAACTACCCGTACGGTATCGCGCTAGTGCGTCTAGCCTTTACTCCCATCAGTCGTCTGAAAAGTCGACTTCCCGGATAACATCGCCTCGCAGAGCGTGAAATATACGACGAGCCTCGCGATACCAGTCGTAAAAATCGGAATCGCCTAGTTTCTTTGCTGCCGCCTCCCAGACATCAAAGTCCACCATCAACTTGGCGGCTTCAAATGGCTGATATATGGACGATTTTCCTGTAAAGAGCTCATAGAAAGGACCTGTACCATCTGGATACCGCTCGTCACTTTCGTACTTCTTTGCATGATCGTTATAGAAAACTAAGTGCTTCAGTGTGTCGTTGTGTTTGCCCACTTTTGTTATAAGGTCCCACTCCTCCAGGACTACTTCAAGAAATGGGTCGGCAAATGTATTCTTATGGCGTCCTCTGGACAGACCGACACAAGGCATATAAAAAACGCACTGTGCATAGTTACCCCACGATTCAGTAAACTCCGTCGGGATATAGGTAATTTCTTGCAATTCGTGATCGACAAAATAGCGTGACGGCATTCTTCTTCTCCTAGAAACAAAATGTGCAAACGGTTGGACCAAACAAACTAAACATGAGTTTGTCGGGCTGGGTTACCTCTTGCTCTAGGTACCGTATAGCGCCATTTAATGTTGATGAGCGGAGTTAAATTGAATGTCTTGAATACGTAGCCGACGCTAGGGCTGGCTGAGCTACCGTTGAAATTGAGAGATTGGCTATAGAAATCGCGTGGAAATACAGTGTGTTTTGCAGAAATGAGCCCTGAAACACAATTGTAAACTCGGTATGTAGGAACGTGCGCGAGGAATGCAGATAGTTGTAATCTTTTGCTTGTGAGGATTAGTGTTTGAATCGCCCCGGCTTTACTAGACACATCTGAGCCTATAAATTTATAGGTTAATGGAGGTGTTATGGGTACAAAGCGATACACGGAAGAATTCAAGATAGAAGCGGTCAAACAGATTACCGA
>Ga0105240_10005900_pt1 | contig 18141 bp, 18 predicted proteins | sample KBSC54metaG_FD_80426 | JGI IMG/M metagenome (GOLD analysis project Ga0105240, IMG submission 80426) | Corn rhizosphere microbial communities from Kellogg Biological Station, Michigan, USA - KBS C5-4 metaG | ecosystem: Host-associated > Plants > Roots > Rhizosphere > Soil | place: Michigan, USA...
TCGGCCACGACCTCGACGCCAAGTCCCTGCAGCAACGCGCCCGGCCCGACGCCGGAAAGCTGCAGCAGCTGGGGCGAATTCACCACGCCGCCGCAGAGGATCACCTCGGCGGAGGCCATGGCCTGCCAGGTCTGGCCGTGCTGTCGCCATTCCACGCCGACCGCGCGGCGGCCCTCGAACAGCACCCGGGTGGTCAGGGCGCCGGTCTCCACGCGCAGGTTCGGGCGCAGCATGGCCGGGTGCAGATAGGCGACCGCCGCGGAGCAGCGCTGGCCGCCCTTGACGGTCAGCTGGTAGTAGCCCGCGCCCTCCTGTTCGGGACCATTGATGTCGTCGTTGCGCGGCAGGCCGGCCTGGACGCAGGCCTCGATCACCGCGTCCGACACCTCATGGTTCTGGGTGACGTCCGAGACGTTGAGCGGGCCACCAACGCCGTGCCAGTCGCCGGCGCCGCGTTCCTGGTGCTCGGCGCGCAGGAAATACGGCCGCACGTCGTCCCAGCCCCAGCCCTCGCAGCCGAGCTGGCGCCAGCCGTCGTAGTCCGCCGCCTGGCCGCGCACATACAGCAGCCCGTTGATCGAGGACGAGCCGCCCAGCACCTTGCCGCGCGGCCAGACGTGCGAGCGGCCGCCACTCTCCAAGTCCGGCTCGGTGGCGAACAGCCAGTTGACCTTGGGATCCTTCAGGGTGGCCGAATAGCCCACCGGAACGTGGATCATCAGGTTGGAGCGGAACTGCCCGAGGTTTCGGGTGGGGCGATCGTCGCCGCCCGCCTCCAGCAGCAACACCCGGGTCCGGCCGTCGGCGGTGAGGCGGTTGGCCAGCACGCAGCCGGCCGATCCGGCGCCCACCAGGATGTAATCGGCCAGGATCGGCGCAGTCATCGTCCTTCCCCCCGCAACGCGAGGACCTTACGGCCCGGCCCGCACGAGGGTAAAGGTCCGCCAGACCGGAGGAACCCATGGCCCAGCCGACATTCGACACGCTGCTCTACGACCTGGAAGACGGGATCGCGACCCTCACCTTGAACCGGCCCGACCGGCTCAACGCCTTCAACACCGAGATGATGACCGACATGATCTCGGCGTTCGACCACATGGACGCCGACGACGCCGTCAAGGCGGTGATCATCACCGGCGCGGGCCGGGCCTTCTGCGCCGGCGCCGACCTGGCGAGGGGCGGCGACACCTTCAATGCCGACGTGCGCCAGGAGCCCGCGCGCCTCGAGGGCCGGGTCGGCGACGTGCAGCGCGACGGCGGCGGGCGCCTGACCATGCGCATCTGGGAGAGCCTGAAGCCGGTGATCGCCGCCTGCAACGGCCCGGCGGTCGGGGTGGGCGTGACCATGCAGTGCGCCATGGACATCCGGCTCGCGTCGGACGCCGCCCGCTACGGTTTCGTGTTCAACCGCCGGGGTCTCAATCCCGAGGCCGCCTCGTCCTGGTTCCTGCCGCACCTGGTCGGCGTCCAGACCGCCCTGGAGTGGTGCTACACCGGCCGCATCTTCCCGGCCGCGGAGGCCAAGGAGCGGGGCCTGGTGCGCTCGATCCACGCCCCTGACGAGCTTCTGCCGGCGGCCCGCGCCCTGGCCCGCGAGATCATCGACAACTCCGCGCCGGTCTCGGTGGCCCTGACCCGCCAGCTGATCTGGCGGATGGCCGGAGCGACCCACCCGATGGACGCCCACATGGCCGACAGCCGCGCCATCCAGGCGCGCGGCAAGATGGGCGACGTCAAGGAAGGCGTGGCGTCGTTCCTGGAGAAGCGCACGGCCCATTTCCCGGACAGCGTCTCGAAGGACCTGCCCGACATCTGGGGCCACCGCCCGGAGCCGGAGTTCGGCTAGAGATCTTCTGCCCTAGTGGCGGGAGGAAGAAACGCGCGGTTAACGCTGCTCTGGTCTGATCGGCTGCAGTTCTGCGCCGGATTCGATGAGCGAGACCTTCCAGATTCCAGCCGAAGAGGCGGCCCCCGCGGCCGTCGAGCCGCGCACGCACCGTGCGCGGCTGGCGCTGCTCAAGCGGCTGGCCGACGTGGTCAGCCTGCCCTCCAGCCGGGTCAACACCTTCGAGCGGGCGGTCACAGCCGATCTGCTGGTCGAGATCCTGCGCGACGCGGACTTCGAGGAGCGGGCCCGGGTGGCGCGCCGGGTGGCGAGCCTGGTCGAGATCCCCAACTCGCTGGTGCGGCTGCTGTTGCGCGACGAACTGGACATTGCTGCGCCGTTGCTCAACGAGTCCACCGCGCTCAACGACGCGGACCTGCTCGACTGTATTCGCAACGCCACCGGCGCCCACCGGCGGATGATCGCCCTGCGCCGGGGCGTGTCCGAACTGGTGAGCGAGGCGCTGGTCGACCTGGGCGAGACCCTGGTGGTCGAGGCGCTGCTCCGCAACGACCAGGCCAGGCTGTCCCACGCGGCCGTCGAGATGGTCGTGGCCATGACCCGCCACCAGAGCCAGTTGGTGCCGATGCTGCTGCGCCGGCCGGAGCTGCGGCCCAGCCACGCCTACGTGTTGTTCTGGTGGGCCGAAGCCGATGCGCGGCGGATGATCCTGCAGCGTTTCGCGGTGTCGCGGGAAGTGTTGCAGGAGACCGCGGGCGACGTGTTCCCGATGGCCGCCGAGGAGGGCTGGCACGACGCGCTGGTGCGCAAGGCCCTGCAGTTCATCGAACGACGCCAGCGCAACCGCTCGGCCGCTGACAAGAGCCCCTACGGCAGTCTCGATGAGGCGGTGAAGGCCGCCGGCGACGGCCTGACGCGCGAGCTGGCGGAGGAGATCGCCTACCTGTCGGGCATCAAGCCGATGACCGGGGCCAAGATCCTGACCGACCTAGGCGGCGAGCCACTGGCGGTGCTGTGCAAGGCCACCGGCCTGCCGCGGGGGGCGCTGCGCCTGCTGTGGCGCGGCATGCGGCGCCCGGAAACCACCGAGGCAGGCGAGATCGCGCCCGCATTGGCCCGGGTGATCGCGATCTATGACATGGTTGCCGTCGACCGGGCGCAGACTGTGCTGCGTTACTGGAACTGGACCTTGTCGTCGGCCATGACGCCCGCGCTGATCCAGGCGATCCGCGACGACGAGGCGCCGCCGGACGAGTTCTCGACTCCCCAGCGCGCGGCGATGCTGGCGTTCGGCGACGAATTGCGGCGTTAGGGCCGCCTGGCCGCCCGTCTTTGCTTCCTGAAATCCCCCGGCCTGAGCGGACAGACTGTTTCTGCCATCGCGGAACGCGCGCAGGGGAATCGCATACAAAACGAACCCGGAAACGCACCCGCCGCGAGGTGGTCTAAAGCGAAAGCCCTATTGGCGGTGAGCCCTGGATTTCATTCAATTCATCTTCGCTGTGGATGACGAAATCAGGATTGCAATACCCACTTGTGACTTCGCCCGGCGTTCTATAAGAAGCCCCCACTGATCAGCAGGTCGGCAAGTTTCCTTCTATTCGGACAGCACGGGACAGATTGTGATGGATGAAAAGTCTGAAGTCATCGAAATGACCGCCGACATCGTGTCGGCCTATGTGGGCAACAATTCGGTCGCCACGAGCGATCTTCCCGCATTGATTCAAAGCGTACACCGGGCGCTGGCCAACATCAGCGGCGGTGCTGAACCTGTCGAAGCCGCGCCGAAGGAACCGGCCGTGCCGATCCGCCGGTCGATCACCCCCGATCACCTCGTCTGCCTGGAGGACGGGCGCAAGTTCAAGTCGCTGAAGCGGCACCTGCGCACGAAGTACAACATGAGCCCCGAGGATTACCGGGCCAAGTGGAACCTGCCGAAGGACTATCCGATGGTGGCGCCGAACTACGCGCGCGCCCGTTCGGAGCTGGCCAAGCAGATGGGCCTCGGCCAGGGCGGCCGCCAGGCGACCCGCAAGCGTCGCTAGACGCGCCGGCGCCCACGCGCAGACATTGATGGCGGCCGCGGCGAGCGTCGCGGCCGCCATTTTGTTTGCGCGACGAGCTGCCGCCGCGGCGCCTGGGGCATCCTTGACTCTTCCCCAGAATCTTCGCTCGGGCGACGTTTTTCGCTTCCACCGATTCGCGGGTTAAGCGATAGTGAATCATCGTGATTCCAATGGGTTGTTAACGAATCCGAAGATGAGCACACAGCTCGGAGAGTCAGCGGCGGCGGTGAGGGCCCACGAGGAGCTGTTCTCCTACTGGTCGAGTCTGCGCAACCAGGGCCGGCTGCCCGGGCGCGGCGATCTCGACCCCAGCGCGTTCAAGCGCCTGCTCCCCACCGTCAGCCTGACGGCGGTCGTCGGCGAATCCCGCGACTATCGCCTGCGCCTGGCCGGGACCGCCCTCTACGGCGTCTATGGCGGCGAGATCACCGGCAAGCGGCTGCGCGACGTCTACAGCACTCCCGCCGCGGACTACTGGCGGCGCGAGCTCGATCAGGTGGTGGAGGGACGCCGCCCGCGCGCCGGCCACCACAACATGGCCTGGCGCGGCGCCTCGCACATGACCCTGCTGTGGCTGCGCCTGCCGCTGGCGTCGAACGGGCGGGACGTGGACCTGATCCTTGGCTACGACGCCGTCCTGGCGCCCTTCGGCGAGACCTACAGCGGCATTAGGGCGGCCTGATTCCCTCCCTTCAAGGGGAGGCAGAGGCCGTCAGGCCGCGGCTTCCGCCGCCGCGTCCCTGCGGATTCGTTCGGCCATCGACGCCAGCCCGTTCGACCTCTGGGTCGAGAGGGCGCCGCTGAGCCCGAGGCGGGCGAACGCCGCCTTGGCGTCGAACGCCAGGATTTCGGCCGGGGCGCGCCCGGAGAACAGCCGCAAAAGGATGGCGATCAGGCCGCGCACGATGTGGGCGTCCGAGTCGCCGCGGAACTTCAGCGTGCCGTCCGCTTGCGGCTCGGTCACCAGCCAGACCTGGCTGGCGCAGCCGCGCACCTTGTTGGCGTCCGACCGCTCGGCAGAGGATAGGGGCTCGAGAGTGCGGCCCAGGTCGATGACGTGGCGATACCGTTCCTCCCAGTCGCCCAGGACTTCGAAGTCTGCGGCCAGTTCGTCCAGCGCCGCGTCGATGCTCAAGATCGGGGCTTCCTCGGGTGATCGCGAACGCCCGATGTAGGGCTGGCGGGCGCGGCCCGCAACGCGCCGGTCAGCGCGTGGGGAGGATGACCATCGCCTTCAGACCCTGACCGGGCTCGCTGGCCAGGCGCAGCGCCCCGCCCATCGCCTGGGCCAGCAGAGAGACGATCGGCAGGCCCAGGCCGGCCCCTTCGGTGGAGCGGGTCAGGGCGTTCTGGCCCTGCTCGAACGGGCGCAGCAGCCGCGGAATGTCGGCCGGGTCGAGTCCCTCGCCGTCGTCCTCGATCTCGATCTGCACCCGGCCCAGCAGCAGCCGGGCGCGCAGCCGCACCTCGCCACCCTCCGGCGAGAAGGTCACGGCGTTCTGCAGCAGGTTGGTCAGGATGGTCCGCACGCCGCGCGGATCGGCGACCACGCTGGGCAGGCCGCCCTGGTTCTCCACGGTCACCCGCACGCCGCGCGCCTCGATCTCGTCGCGAAGGCCGTCGAGCGCGTCGTCGACCGCGTGGTCGAGCGCCTCGGGCATGACCTCGAGATCGGTCACGTGGCCCTCCAGACGGGCGATTTCGAGCACCTGGTTGACCAGCCGGAGCAGCTTCAGCCCGCTCTGGCGGACGTGCTCGGCGTATTCCTTGTACTGCGGCGAGCCCAGCGGGCCGGCCAGCTCACGCGAGATGATCTCGGAAAACCCGATGATGGAATTGAGCGGCGTGCGCAGCTCATGGCTGACCATGCGCAGGAACGAACGCTTCTGCTCGTCCATGGCCAGGCCCCGGCGAGCCCGCGCGCCCTCCGCGCGGCGGGGCTTCGCCGGGTCACTGGGCAGGTAGGGCGCCGAAAGAGCCATGGCGCGAGCCGCCTCATAATTTCCTTATTGGAACGGCAGCTTAGCTCCACCGCGCTTACGATTCCGTTTCCGTCCACAGGCCGTCCACAACGATCGGTCGCCTGTCGATTGAGCCGCCTCGCGGCGGGGGGCCCGGGGGACTAGAGTCGGGCGGACATCGGGGGACTTGCACGAAACGCGCGATGGCGGCGGGGCGAAACCAAGATCGGCGAGGCGTCCGGGCGGCGGCGAACTGGCATCTGGGCTGGTTGCTGACGCTGGGACTCTGCGCCCTGGCCTGGCCGGGCGGCGGCCCGCTGCGCCTGGCCCTGGCCGCGGCGGCGGCGCCGGGCCTGATCGGCCAGGCGATTCGCTGGCGCGACGGCGGCGTGGCGCGGACCCTGATCACCGTGAGCTGGCCGCTGTGGATCGGCGCGGCGCTCTGGATCACCGGCGGTCTCTCCAGTCCGCTCGCGCCGCTGGCGCTGGCGCCGGCAGCGGCGATGGCCGCCCTGGACGGGCGGCGGCTGATCGCCGCCGGCGCCGTGCTGACCGCCGCCATGGCCGGAGGCCTGGCGCTCGCCAGCGCGGCCGGCCTGATCGCCCCGGTCGAGATCGCCGGCCCCTGGCCCGGCCTGGTGGCGCTCACCGCCGCCTGCCTGGCGCTGGGCGCGGCGCTGCTGATCGCCCGGGCGCGCAACGCCGAGCGCGAAGGCGCCCAGGCGGACGAGCTGTCGCGTCTGCGGGCGATGCTGGCGGCCGGGCCGCTGCTGTCGCTGCGGCTGGATTCCGGCGGCGTGGTGCAGGACGTGGTGGTCGCCCCGCCCGGCGCGGACGAGGCCGACTATCTGGGGCGGAGCTTCTCGAGCCTGGCGAGCGACTCCGACCGGGACGCGGCGCGCGCCGCCCTGACCCTCGCCCGGCGGACCGGGGCGGCCAGCGTCGGCTTCGCACCCCCCATGGCGCCGGACCGGTGGCTGGCGGTGGAGCTGCGCGCCCTGCCCGGCGGCGAGGTGCTGGCAGCCATCCGGGACGCCAGCCACGAGCGCGCCCACGAGGCATTCCTGGAGCAGGCCCGCCAGGAGGCCGAAGGAACGGCGCAGGCCAAGTCGCGATTCCTGGCCAACATGAGCCACGAGCTGCGCACGCCCCTGAACGCCATCATCGGCTTCTCGGACATCATGCGCTCGAAGCTGTTCGGCCCGCTCAGCGAGCGCTACGCGGAGTACGCCGGCCTGATCCATGAATCCGGCGGGCACCTGCTGGACCTGATCAACGACGTGCTCGACATGTCAAAGATCGAGGCCGAGCGCTTCGTGCTGTCGCGCGAGGAATTCGACGCCCGCGAGGCGGTGTCGGCGGCCCTGCGGCTGGTGCGGGTGCAGGCGGACACCGCCCGCATCGCGTTGCGCGGCGCGCTGCCGCCGGAGGCGATCGAAGTGGACGCCGACCGGAGGGCGCTGAAGCAGATCGTCCTGAACCTGGTGTCCAACGCGCTGAAGTTCACCCCGGCCGGCGGCCAGGTCAGCGTGGTGGCGCGGGCCCAGGGGCAGGATCTGGAGGTCATCGTCGCCGACACCGGGATCGGCATCTCGGCGGCCGACCTGGAGCGGCTCGGCAAGCCCTACGAGCAGGCCGGCGGGGCCGATCAGCGGGCCATGGGCACCGGGCTGGGCCTGTCGCTGGTGCGCGCCTTCGCCGAGTTGCACGGCGGCAAGATGACCATCCGGAGCGTGGTGGGCGAGGGCACCGCCGTCACCGTGCGCATGCCCGTGCTCGTGGCCGCGCCCGCCGCCCAGCCGCCGCCCGCTCCCACCGAACCGCCGCCCCCGCGCCGGGCCGTGGCGCTGGGCGACAACGTGATCGCCTTCACGCCTCAGCGCTGAACCAGCGCGCGTCCAAGGGACTGGAAGGCCCGGCCGGCCACGAAGTCGCCCACCTCGACATAGGCGGTCCGGGTCTCGTCTCCGCCGTCGCCGGCGAACAGGAACTCCACGGCCACGGACTCGCGCGGATCGAGGGCGGCGAGCGCATCGGAGGCCGCCGCGGGAAAGCGGAAAGCCCAGCCGTCGTCGAGGTCCGCCGGCCGCAGGTCGCTTCCGGCCGGGCTCAACGCCTCGGCGTTGAACACCCGCGAAGCCGAGGCTGGCGGGAGGCGGCCGTCGAGGGGGATGCGGCCGTTGAGGTCGGCCTCGCGGGTGTCGAGGTAGGGTCCCATCGTACGGGCGACGTCGCGCAGGATCAGCCGCGCGCCATAGGGACGGGCGCCGTCGGCGAAGCTGGCCACGGCCATCAGCGGCCGGGCCGGGCCGCGGCCGGCGAGGCCGAACACCATCACGTCCCACCCGAACCTGGTCCGCTGCGACAACCGCCAGTGCGACAGGCCGTCGTCGGCGGGGCGCTGGGCGAACCACTCGGCGGTGTCGCCGGGATATCGCATCGCATCGAGCCGGGCGTAGCCGTCGAAGGCGCTGCGGACCCGGGTGGCCGCGAGCGCGATGTCGGGCGAGCCGCAACCGGCGGTCTGGGCGGTCGCCGCGGCGCGCGCCTCGAGCGCCTGCAGGCTGGCCGCATCGGCGCCGGAGCGCAGGGCCGCGCCCCGGGCCTGGGCCTTGGCGGCGGCCAGGCTAGCGGCCACCGGGGGCGCGAACAGACGGCAGGAGGCGTCCGCGGCGGTCATCAGGGCGCGCTCATAGAACAGGCTGGCGGCCGTCGGCGCGGCCAGCGCCGGACCGGCCGCAGCCAGCGTCGCCGCCGAGATCAGGCCTTGCGCCACCTTGCGCCAAGTCGCCATGTTGCCGGATCGCCCCCGGGGAAAACCTGCCCCTTCCCTAGCGAGCTATGCTTTCCCGCCGGTTAGCGGCGGGTGCGACGAAAGGAACCTTGGCCGGGTGCTGCTGAACTCCGACCTCTGGGTGGCCGCCCTGATCCGCCGGGCGCAGAACGCCGGCGCCTTCGCGGCGGTAGAGCGCAAGGGCGACGCGCGCGGCGGGGCCGTGCTGGTCAAGGCGCTGAACCGGCGGGCAGGCGAGGCGCGGCTGTTCGCCGAGGCCACGCGCGGCGACGGCGAGCGGGTATGGATGCAGCCGGTCGCGTCGCTGCAGGAGCCGGACCTCGACGCCTACATCGCCCGCGCCGCCCGCATCGACCCGGACCTCTGGGTGGTGGAGATCGACGACACCGAGGGGCGGCACTTCCTGACCGAGCCGGTCGAGCGCCGTTAACTTCCTTCCTCAACAGGCGGGAAAGCAGGGGCCGCTATAGCGGACGGCCGCAACCGCTTCGCGCCCCCCCGATGCTGTTCCTGCTCAACGATGTGATCTTCAACCTGAACGCCGCGTCGCTGACGCCGCCCCTCGCCGCCGAGCGCTTCCGGCCGATCTCGCTGGGCTTCGTGCGCCAGCTGGGCGCCGAGCTGTTCGCCGAGGAGCCGTGCGTGCAGCAGCTGGCGCCGGAGCGCGCCCGACGTCTGGCCGTGCTGATCGCCGCCAAGGCGCCGGAGGTGAACGCGGCCCTGTTCGTGGCGCCGGGCTCCGACTGTCTGCCGGACGAGGTGGATTCGCGTTTCGCGGCGATCGGGTTCGACTTCCTGGCCCACCTCTACGACCGCCAGCGCCATGGCGAGTTCGACGCCCGCGAGGCCAACCGGCAGATCTGGGCGCGGCTGGCGGCGTAGACCCGCGACGCGTCAGCCGAACACCGGATCGTGCCGGCCGATGAGCTCGCGCAGCAGCGGCCGATTCTCCACGAGGTGGATCGCCAGCCGGGAAAACCCGGACGTGGTCGTGCCGATGTGGTTGGGGGCCAGCTTGAACGTGTAGAGCGTGGTCGACAGGCCGAGCATCACGAGGTCCAGGATCGCATCGCGATTGCGCGACCAGGCGTCGTCCGAGGGCGCCAGGTCATGCAGGGTCCGGCCCGCCGCCTGCGGCAAGTCGGCGAAAGCGTGGACCCGGTCCGGCCCGAATGCGGCCCTGCAACGCGCCAGCGCTTCGCGATTGTCGGTGGCGATGAATACAGGCCCCGCGACCTGCCGGGACAAGGCGTCGAGCTCGGACTCGTAGTGGCTGCGATAGTCGGTGTGGCGGATGTGCAGCGCCGAATAGGGCGCGCCAATGGCGCGCAGACGCGCCACCAGTTCGTCCACCAGGCTGTCGTGCAATCGCAGTCGCGCGAGCGCCGCGAACGAGCGATTGCCCCCGTTGCCGTGGTGATGGACCAGCAGGGGCTCCGGGTGATCGACCTCGAAGTCGAAGGTCAGCGGAACGCCGCTGTCCGCGTCGACCCTGCGATCCAAGGCGACGTCGTAGCGGGCTCTGTAGGCGCCGATCCGACCGCGCAGGCAGGCCGGCGCGGTCTCCAGGTCGTCCAGTCCACCGCCGACGGCCTCGAGGTCGAGCAGGAGATCGGCCTGGCGGCTGACGAAATATCTCGAGAACCGGTCGCGGAAATGCGAGGCGCCGTCGAAGGCCGTGTCGACCACCACCGTACGGCCGAACCGCTCGGCGTAGCGGCACGCCGCCTCGATCGTGCACAGCATGTCATTCAGCCCGTTCTGCGGTCGGCAGAGCAGCCAGCGCCCGCCCATCGCCGCCGCGCCGCTCATTTCACGCCGCCGCCTGGGCCAGAGGCGTCTGCAGGTACCAGGCGTAGGTGTCCGCGATGCCGTCGGCGAGGGCGATCCGCGGCGTCCAGCCCAGGGCCCGCAGCCGCCGGCAATCCAGCAGCTTGCGGGGCGTCCCGTCGGGCTTGCCGGGGTCCCAGGCGATCTCGCCCTCGAACCCGACCACTCCGGCGACCAGCCCCGCCAGCTGCGAAATGGTGACGTCCTGCCCGCAGCCGACGTTCAGGCAGACGTCGCCGGAGTAGCGCTGCATCAGGCAGACCAGGGCGTCGGCGCAGTCGTCGACATGCATCAGCTCGCGGCGCGGCGCGCCGGAACCCCAGAGCACGACCTGGGCGGCGCTCGTGCGGCGGGCGTGGTGGAACCTGTGCAGCAGGGCCGGCAGCACGTGCCCGCCCAGCGGGTCGACCGTGTCGCCCGGCCCGTAGAGGCTGGTGGGCATGGCGGCGATGAAGTCGCAGCCGTGCTGGCGCCGATACGCCTGCGCCAGGCGGACGCCGGCGATCTTGGCGATGGCATAGGCCTCGTTGGTCGGTTCGAGCGGCCCCGTGAGCAGGGCCTCCTCGACGATCGGCTGCTCGGCGAACTTCGGATAGATGCAGCTGGAGCCCAGGTAGAGCAGCTTCTCGACCCCGGCCCGCCGCGACGCCTCGATCACATTGGCGGCGATCTGCAGGTTGTCGAACAGGAAGTCCGCCGGCCGCGACGCATTGCCGAGGATGCCGCCGACGGTCCCGGCCGCCACGAACACCACCTGGGGACGGGCGTCCGCCACCCAACCTTCCACCTCCGCCTGCCGGCGCAGGTCGACGGCCGCGCGGCCGACGGTCAGGAGCTCGCAATCCTCGCGCGACAGACGCCGGACCAGGGCCGACCCCACCAGGCCCGTGTGACCGGCGACCCAGACGCGCTTGCCCGCAAGCATGTAGCCGGTGCTCATCGGCGCAGAGACCTCGCTGCCCAGCCGCGGTCCAACAACCTGGGCGGCGGCGCGACTATCGCGCGTCGGGCCAGCGTCGCCAAGACGCCCGTCGAGCGGCGACGCTTCTCAGACGCCGCCAACCGGTTAGATTGGCGGCGGCCGCAAGGCTCAGTGGGAGGCGTCGGGATGATCGAGGGTTCACAGGGCCGCGGCCTGGGCCGCCGCGCCGTGATCGGCGGGGCGGCGGGACTGCTGGGCGCGGCGGTGGCGGCCCGGGCATTGGCCCTGCCGCTGATCGGCGGCGGTCCGCCGGCGGACCACAGCGGCGAGCCCGGCGTGGTGACCACCACCAACGGCGCCGTGCGCGGCGAGGTGGAGGACGGGATCAACGTCTTCCGCGGCATCCCCTACGGTGCGCCCGCGGGCGGCCAGGCGCGGTTCCTGGCCCCGCAGCCCCCGGTGCATTGGGGCAATGTGCGCGACGTCCGCCGCTTCGGCGACCAGTGCCCGCAGAACGCACCGCCGCGGCGCAGCATCTTCGCGAGCTGGATGGTCAACGTCGGAGAGACCGAGGATTGCCTGTCGCTGAACGTCTGGACGCCCGGGCTGGGCGACGGGAAGAAGCGGCCGGTGATGGTGTGGTTCCACGGAGGCGGCTTCACCTACGGCAACGGCTCGGCGACGGTGTACGACGGCGTTCGGCTGTGCCAGCGCGGCGACGTGGTGCTGGTGACGGTGACCCACCGGCTGAACGTGTTCGGCTACCTGTACCTGGCCGACGTCGGCGGGCCGAAATACGCCGACAGCGGCAACGTGGGGCAGCTCGACCTGATCGCGGCGCTGCAGTGGGTGCGGGACAACGCCGAGGCGTTCGGCGGCGACCCGGGCCGGGTGACGATCTTCGGCGAGAGCGGCGGCGGCGGGAAGGTGTCGGCGATGCTGGCCATGCCGGCCGCCAAGGGCCTGTTCCACCGCGCAGCGATCCAGAGCGGCCCAGGCCTGACCGCCATCCATCCGGAGCAGGCGACGCTGATGACCCGCAAGGTCATGGAGGCGATCGGCGCGGGCAAGGCCGACGACCTGCAGCACGCGCCCACCGACCGGCTGCTCGACGCGCTGAAGACCGCCAGCAAGGACCCCAACTTCCGCCTCGGCCCGGTGATGGACGGCGCCAACCTGCCGCGCGACCCGTTCGACCCCGACGCCCCGGCGACGTCCGCCGACGTACCGGTGATCGTCGGCTACAACGCCACCGAAACCACCCTGCTCGCGCCCTTGCCTGGCGAGGTGGACTGGGGCGGACTGAAGGCCGCCCTGGCCCCCGCCGCGGGCGGCGCGGATGTCGACAGGCTGATCGCCGACTTCCGCCGCATCCGCCCGGACGCCAGCCCGGCCGACGTCTACTACGCGGTGACCACCGACCTGCGGATGGGCGCGCGCTCGATCGCCCTGGCCGAGCGCAAGTCCGCGCTCGGGCGGGCCCCTGCCTACATGTACCGGCTGGAGTTCGAGACGCCGGTGGAGCACCTGCGCTCGCCACATGCGCTGGACATGCCGCTGGTGTTCGACACGGTCGGGAAGTCGGCCTCGCTGCTCGGACCCGCGGCAGCCGACGCGCAGAAGGTGGCCGACCAGATGTGCAGCGCCTGGATCGCCTTCGCGCGGACCGGCAGCCCGAACGCGCCGGGCCTCGCCTCCTGGCCGCGCTACGACACCCGCTCGCGCTCGACCATGCTGTTCAACACGACCAGCCGGGCCGTCAACGACCCCTACGCCGCCGAGCGCCAGATCATCGCGGCGCTGGCGTCGCCCCCCGGCGGAGGGGTCTGAGGTTCGAGACTGGCGAGGCGCTGACAACACGCGCCGGAGCGCGCGGCCCGGGGGGAACTCGACATGGATGTGGCCGCGACCGGTCCCGCGCCCGATCTCGTGGCCGCCGAGCCCGCGGCGCCGCCAACCGCCCCGCTCCCCGGACGCCTCTCCTGGTGGCGGCTGCTCGCCTTCTCAAGCCCCGCGGTGCCGCTGACGGTGCTGCTGCTGCCGATCGCCTTCTTCCTGCCGCCCTACTACACCGGCCAGCTGGGCGTCTCGCTCACCGACTGGGCCCTGATCATCCTCGTCGCCCGCGTCTGGGACGCCGTCAGCGACCCGATGCTCGGCATCCTCTCCGACCGCCTGTCCAGCCGCTGGGGACGGCGCCGTCACCTGATGGTCGTCTCCACGCCGGTGGTGGTGCTGGGCAGCCTGCTGCTGTTCATGCCCCAGCTGTTCGTCCATCGGGTCGCCGCGGTCTACCTGTTCGCCGCGATGCTGACCCTGCACCTGAGCTCCACCCTGCTCAGCCTCAACAACACGGCCTGGGGCGGGGAGCTGTCGAGCGACTATCGCGAGCGCAACCGGATCATGGGGTGGCGCGGCGTCCTCACCGCCGTCGCGCCGGCCTTCGCCCTGCTGATCCCGGCCGCGATCGAGTGGGTCCATCCGGGCGCCGCCGCCTCCGAGCGGATCGCCGCCCTGGGCTGGACCGGGGCGATCCTGACCCCGATCACCGTGCTGCTGGCGGTGACGGCGGTGGGCGAGCCGCCCTCCCCGCCGATCGCGCGCGGCGACCACGGCGGCCCCAGCCTCTGGGCCAGCCTGAAGCTGCTGGTCACCAACCCCCTGCTGCTGCGCGTGCTGGCCGCCCAGGTGCTCTACGCCGTGCCGCTGTCGCTGATGGGCGCGCTGTTCGTGTTCTACGTCACCTTCGTCCTGAAGCGCGCCGACGTCTCGGCCAGCCTGCTGCTGATCCCCTTCGGCGCCACCCTGCTCAGCGTGCCGGCCTGGATGTGGGCCGCCCGCAGCTGGCAGAAGCACCACCTGATCGCGGTCTCCTACCTGGTCATGGGCCTGGCGCTGGCCAGCCTCGTGTTCCTCGGGCCCGGCGACCTCCTGGTGTTCGGGATCGCCACCTTCATCACCGGCGCCTCGGCGGGCTCGGCCTTCCTGTTCAACTCGATCATGGCCGACGTGGTGGATTCCGACCTGGTCGTCACCGGCCAGCAGCGCACCGGCGCCTTCTTCGCGGTGCAGGAGACGGTGACCAAGCTGACTCCCACCCTCGCCGTGACGGCGATCTTCCCATTGCTGCAGCTGCTGGGCTTCGATCCCACCGGCCGGCACAACACGCCCGCCTCGGTCGCGGCGATCAAGTACTGCTTCGCCTTCGCCCCGACCCTGCCGATCCTGCTGGCCGCGGCCCTGATGTGGAAGTTCCCGCTGGGCGCGAAACAGCAGGCCGAACTCCGCGCGCGCATCGACGCCGGGTGATCCTTCGCGGACGCACAGCGCAGCGGCCGTGGGCGCCGGCGGCTCGAGAAATCGCCAGTTCACCCTGCTGTGCGAAGGGTAGGACGGCGTCAATCTGCAGGACGAACTCATGTGGTGGCGAGTTGGGCTGGCGACGCTGGCGGTTGCGATCGGCTTGGTCGAAGTTGCCTTCGCAAGTGGAATCGTGAAGGTCCAGATCACGCTCGATCACGGGCCGATCCCACCCCCGCCGCCGAGCCTTATCGGCATTCCCGCGTCAGTCTTCGTCATCAATTTCGTGGTGCTGCTTCTCACCCTTCCCCTCATCAGCAAACTGGCGGGCAGGCGAGGGCGTGGAAGATGAGGCTGCGGACGTGCCTCCGAAACCTGACAGGGTGGGGGCCGCGACGCCCGCCGCGCGCCCTGCCACGGCGAGCCTCAGCTCCGAGGCGGCGCCGCGCAGGAGAAGCTCGCCGCCTTGTCCGTATCGCCGACCCCATCCCAGCGCGCGGCGCCGGGCCAGGCGCAGAGCGGACGGGTTCGCGTCGCGCGTCCGTCGGCGCCGACGTGACTGGCCTCGATGCGGCTCGGGGGCGCACCGCCCACAACCCAGCGGTCCAGCAGGTCGGGATTGCCCATCCAGGCATTGTCGCCCGCGACGTGGCCGGTATCGGTCGCAGCGGTGGCGTAGCCCGCCGCCAGCGCCTTTCGCATGTCCGCGTAGTTGATGTAGCCCGCGCCGCCGCCCGCCGCCGCCATCAGGAACTTGCCGTTCCAGTTGTCCGGCAGCCAGATCTCGAAGCGGACCGACTGACCGATGACGCCGACCACGCGGCAGAACGCCGGCGTCGGCGCCGCATGCGCCGGGTCTCCATCCGGCGAGAACGGCCCCGCAGCGACCGGCGCGGCCGCGCTGATGCTCGCATGCGGAAGCCGGTCCGCAGACAGTCCGGCGAGCGCGGAGCACTCCGCGGCATGAACCGCGCCGGGCGCCAGCAGCAACACCACCAGGATGATCCAGCCGCCCAGTCTGAGCATCAGCGTGTTCCCCCCAGGCCTCGCCTCGGACCCATTGCACATGTTCCGGGGCGCGGCGGCAATCAGGATGCGTCGTGCGCGAGGCGCTCGCCAGGGCATCGCGCGTTGGGAACGCTCCGCCCAGGGGCGCGGGGGCTGATACCCATCCCTACCCGGGGGCGACCTACCCGCGCTGGCTGCAAGAGTGGATAGGTGGATGCTCCCGAACCTTCGAGTTCCAATGTCTCCGTAGCGCCAATAGCTGCCGTTGCCGTCTTGCCCGAAAGCTGCCGTTCCGAACCTCCGAGAAGGGTGGTGGATAGCTGCCTTCCCTCCCGCAAGCCTCCCAGATAGGCTCCTGCCGAGCCCCAGGGGGCGTCACTATGCTTCCACCCGATCGAGACTGGCATGCGGCCCCAGGAGCGACCGAAGCTTCACTCGCGCGTCTCGTGGCTGCGTGCCCAATTGAGCTGCCGAGCGAGTACCTGATGTTCCTGGCCCATTCGAATGGCGGTGAAGGCCCGCTCGCTCTTCAACCCTACTACTTCCAGATCGACCCGGCTGACGAAGCCGCCCTCGCCCTGGAAGATCGTCGGCACGAAGAGTTCTTTCCGGGGTTCGTGGTCATCGGATCAAATGGCGGCGGCGAGTACGTCGGACTTGACGTGCGAGGTTCGTCGCCCTGGCCTGTAGTCGCACTGGATATGACGAACATCGATTTGGATGAGAGCGTCTTGGTGATCGCGCCCAGCTTCGCAGCCTTCATCGACCTTGTTGGCAAGGAAGCCGACGCTGGCTGAACTTCCGCAACGGGTCGAACCCCGTCGGCGGCTTTTCGCCCGATAGAGGTGGAAAGCGGGAGTTAGTCATGGGCTGGCTTACTGGCATCCGATCCTCGCGGGGAGATGCCGTCGTGTCGAAGCACGCTGATAAGTTCGCTCTGTTGTTCAGTTCGGATTGGTTCCGCCCATATTTGGCGGTGTCGGGATTTGTCCCACGACGGGGAGACGAAGGGCTGTTTCAGCAGCGCATACGCTCGCTCGTTAGTCGTATTATCCAAGACGCCGATTGCTACTGGAATGTGAGCTTTGCCGAGACGCGCGTCGCTGAAACCCGGTCGGCCTTCCTGAATATTATGGAGCTTTCTGCGTCGCGCGAGAGTAAACTCAGCCTCATCCGGGCAATCGTGGACGGTGTTTTGTTGAATGACGCCGTAGTCGAGGTTTCCATGGCGTTTTGGGGCGACCACGAAACTACTGTCGAGGCGATCAATAGCGCGAGCTTGGTATCCAGCGATTGGGATCGGTATCTCGTGGGTCTCACGCCAGACCTGCCGTCGTTCCTGCAGGATTTCGCGGTGGTCGATGTCCTCAGAGCCGGGTGACGGGCAACCGCCTCGTTCGGGCCGCGCTCACGCACTACTTTGGACCGCTTCGGGTCGAACCCGGTATTCGCTCCCCTCCCGACAGCGGACCTTCCCACCTTCAGCTATGAGCCAACCTCGGACCCCGTTGCATCAGCCTCGCCGGACCGTGCCGTCGGGCGGGGCAGTGCGCCTTGCGCTTCAATGGCGGCACATTAAGTAACGAGCATCCGGTCTTTGAAATCGTCGATCACTGAACGTGCGCCATCGCGGCGCCACGGTCCGGCCTCCGTTGTTATCGGTCGTTAGCGGCTTAACGGCGTGCCTGGGCGAGGCTCGGCCGCGCCGGCCAGGCCGGGGGCCGCGCTTGCGCGAGGCCACCGTAGACTACGGCGAAATACGGTGTTCGCCGCCCGATATCACTGGGCGCAAGCCCGCCCGTCTCAGGCGTCGAACACGATCACCGAGCGGGCGATCTGGCCGGTCTTCATCTCGGCGAAGGCGTCGTTGACCTGCTCGAGCTTGAGGCGGCGCGAGACCAGGTCGTCGAGCTTCAGCTTGCCGGACATGTAGAAGTCCACCAGCCGCGGCATGTCGATGGGGAAGCGGTTGGAACCCATCATCGAGCCCTGGATGCGCTTCTCGCCGAGGAAGGCCGCGCCCATCAGGTTCACCGTCTGGCCGATCGGGATCATGCCGATGATGTTGGCGGTGCCGCCGCGGCGCAGCATGTTGAAGGCCTGCTCGGCGGTCTTGCCCAGGCCGATGGCCTCGAAGCTGTGGTGGACGCCGCCCTTGGTCATGTCGAGCACGGCCTTCACCGGGTCGCCGTCGGCCGCGCAGATGAAGTCGGTGGCGCCGAACGCCTTGGCCATGTTGTCCTTCGACGGCGACATGTCGATGGCGATGATCCGGCCGGCGCCGGCGATGGCTGCCCCGTTGATCGCCGACAGGCCGACGCCGCCGCAGCCGATCACGGCGACGGTCTCGCCCGGGCGGACGTTGGAGGTGTGCATCACCGCCCCGACGCCGGTCATCACCCCGCAACCGATCA
>Ga0105240_10005903_pt1 | contig 18137 bp, 18 predicted proteins | sample KBSC54metaG_FD_80426 | JGI IMG/M metagenome (GOLD analysis project Ga0105240, IMG submission 80426) | Corn rhizosphere microbial communities from Kellogg Biological Station, Michigan, USA - KBS C5-4 metaG | ecosystem: Host-associated > Plants > Roots > Rhizosphere > Soil | place: Michigan, USA...
CGCGCATGCATCGATAGACCGTGCGCGCATGCGCGTTCGCCGCGCACAGCAACGCGACGATTCCGATAAATGCCGTGAGACGAATGCCTTGCATGCCCCCATCTTAATGGGGACGCGGCCAGCGGCAGACAACCGCGCCTTCGCAACGTCGGATGACAGTCGTCAATGGCGCGCCAGCCAAGCATGCGCTAAGTTCCGCGAACCTGATCGCAAGGCCGACGCATGCAAGACCTCACTACTGGCTCGATCCCGCGGCATGTCGTCAAGATGGCGATGCCGATCGCATTGAGCATGCTGTTCCAGGCGTTGTACGTCCTGATCGATTTGTACTTCGTCTCGCGGCTCGGCAAGGATGCGATCGCGGGCGTCGCCTCGGCGGGGAATGTCTCGTTCATCGTGATGGCGCTGACCCAGATGCTCGGCGTCGGCACGGTCGCGCTGATCGCGCAGGCGGTCGGACGCAAGGACCAGAACGATGCCAACCTCATCTTCAACCAGAGCCTTCTTCTCGCCGCCTTGTGCATAGCCATCACGCTGGTATTCGGCTACGGCGTATCCGGCTTCTACATGCAGCGCCTGGGTGCAGATGCCGCGACGGTCCACGCCGGCACGACCTATCTGCATTGGTACCTGCCGGGGCTTGCGCTGCAGTTCGCACTGATCACCATGGGATCGGCGCTGCGCGGCACCGGCATCATCATGCCGGGCATGATCGTGCAGATGGCGACGGTCGTCATCAACGCCCTGCTTGCGCCGGTGCTGATCGCCGGATGGCTGACCGGCCATCCGTTCGGCGTGGCCGGCGCCGGCATGGCGACATCGCTCGCGATCACCGCCGGCGTGGTGATGATGCTGTTCTATTTCGTGCGCATGGAAAAATACGTCGGCTTCGACCGCTCGCAGATGCATGCGCGCATCGCGGTGTGGAAGCGCATCCTCGCCATCGGCCTGCCTGCGGGCGGCGAGTTCGCATTGATGTTCGTGGTCGTGAGCGTGGTCTATTTCATCATCCGCGATTTCGGTGCGGCCGCGCAGGCCGGCTACGGCGTCGGTTCGCGCGTCATGCAGTCGATCTTCCTGCCGGCGATGGCGGTCGCCTTTGCAACGGCGCCCATCGCCGGGCAGAACGTCGGTGCCGGCCACCACGACCGCGTGCGCGATACCTTCCGTTCCGCCGCGCTGATGAGCAGCATGCTGATGCTGTTGCTGACGCTGATGTGCCAGTGGCGGCCGGAATGGTTCATCCGTTTCTTCACCAGCGACCCGGCGGTCGTCGCGGTCGGCACGCAATTCCTGCAAATCATCTCGTGGAACTTCGTCGCTTCCGGAATCATCTTCACCTGCTCCGGGATGTTCCAGGCGCTCGGCAACACGGTGCCGTCGCTGCTCAGCAGCGCATCACGATTGATCACCTTCGCCCTGCCGGGAATCCTGCTTTCCATGCGTCCCGGCTTCGAACTCAAGCACCTGTGGTACCTGTCGGTCGCAACCGTCGCCGTGCAAGCTTGCACCAGCGTGTGGTTGCTGCGCGGACAATTCCAGCGTCGACTGGTGGCTCGGCCAGAAGTCGGCGTATCGTAAGCACGATGGCAGCATCGTCATCGCGCGATCCGGTGCTGCGTTAAGGGAAATCCTGGGGCGCAGGGGGCGAGGCAAAACATGCGTGGATGGCTGGCCTTGAACGTGACTGCGCTGCTTTGCGCGGCCGGCATCGTTGAGCGCGCGGCTGCCCAGACCATGCAGGGATCGCCGCCAAACGCAGCCCAACAAGGCGCAACGCCGCGCGGACCATGGCCACCGCCTCCACCGCCGCCGCCGCCCGATACAGGAAACGCCGCGACGAATGCGGGCATGCGACCGCCACCACCTCCCCTGCCGCCGCCACCTCAAGCGCAGCAATCCCAGCAACCTGCGCAGGCAGCCGCGCCATCGGCCACGACGGCGGCCCCTTCACCTCCAGCCGCATCGATCGCTTCCGACGCGCCCCAGGCGGTTGAGGAAATCCCGCATGCGACGATCGATCCCGAAGCTGCGAAATGGTCGCAGTCACCCGCATCGACCAGCGACGCGATCGCAGCGCATCCAGCGAATACGATGCCTCCACCCGTCGCCATGGCGGCACCAACGCCAATAGCCAATCCGCCGGAGGGCAACATGCCGGTCTGGCCGTGGTTGCTCGCGCTCGCGCTGTCCATCGTGCTGTTGCTGCTGAGCATGACGCTGCGCAAGACCATGCGCCTGGAAAGCGAAACCGATCGACTCGCGCGCCACCAACGCGTGTTGCAGAGCGTGAACCGCAACCTGCACGACCAGTCCGAGCAACTGCGCCATCTCGCGATCAACGATCCTCTGACCGGCGTACTCAACCGGCGCGCGTTCGCGGACGAATTGCGCGCGTTGCTCGATCATCTTTCGCGATTCGACCGCCCGTTGAGCCTGGTCGTGTTCGACCTCGACCACTTCAAGGCGATCAACGACCAGCAAGGCCACCTCGCCGGCGATGCCGCGCTCAAGCTCGTTGCCGGCGTCGTGCACAAGCACCTCAAGAGCGACGATCTGTTCGGGCGTTTCGGCGGCGACGAATTCCTGATCGCCTGCGCCGATCGTTCGCTCGACGAAACGGCGCAGCTCGCCGAGAGCATCCGTCGCGCAGTCGTCGACGAAGCGGCGACATCCACGCCGCCGCTGGCCGGACTTAGCCTGAGCATCGGCATCGCGCGCGCGAGCCCCGAGTCCGGTTATTTCGTCGACGCGTTGTTCCAGCGCGCGGATACCGCGCTGTACGCGGCCAAGCATGGCGGTCGCAATCGCGTTGTGCTGGCGAGCGACGACTTGCCGCGTCCGCCTGCGTCCGAAGCGACCGCGCGACAACTCGCCTGATAGATTCCGAGCTGATTTATTCCGACCCGATCGATTCCGGCTCGGCGCTTCAGGCGCGGGGTCGCTTGAAAGCGACCATCTTCGCCGTGAGTTGTTGCACGACCTCGTCGTTCTGGTTGCGGGTTTCGCTGCGGATCACCGCCGTGCCGCGATCGTTGCGCGAACGCGACGGCGTGATTTCCAGCACTTCGCTGAACACGCGCAGGGTGTCGCCGGGGCGCGTCGGACGCGGCCACGAGACCTCGCAACCCGTGCCGATCAGTCCGCCCGCCGGAATGCCCAGGTCGACCATCAACCGCATCGTGATCGCAGCGGTGTGCCATCCGCTTGCCGCGAGCCCGCCGAACAGGGTTCCACGCGCGCGTTCGTCGTCGAGATGGAAAGGTTGCGGATCGAACGCGGCCGCGAATGCCTTGATCTCGGCTTCCGTGATCGTGTGCGAGCCGGACTCGAAACGCATGCCGACGCGCAGGTCGTCGAAGTAGTAGTCGTCGGTTGCCACGGGAGCCTCCATCGCGATGGCCGTCGCGCGCAGGTTATCGCGAACCGCGGCGCACGCGCACCCACGAAACGCGACGGCGGTCGATGCGTGCCTTGTGGCATACGGCAGCGCGCGCGCAAACATGCGAGGATTCTGCGGTTCCCATCCGATCGAGGTCGTCATGAACAGCAGGATTCTTGCGATGGCATGTGCGCTCGCGTTGCTTGCCAACGCCGCGCAGGCAACGGACGCGAAGCCGCAATACGGAGCGTGGGGTTTCGACAGCGCCGGCATGAGCCAAGCCACGAAACCCGGCGACGATTTCTTCCGCTACGCGAATGGCGCGTGGGTCGACAAGACCGAGATACCCGCCGACAAGCCGGCGGTGTCGCTGCGGCTGGCGATGACCGACAAGACCGAGCAACGCCTGCACGAGATGATGGAGAACAGCGCCGCACGCGTCGGACACGAACCGAAAACGCTGGAAGGCAAGGTCGGCGCGTTCTACAAGTCGTTCATGGACGAGGCGCGCATCGAGGCGCTCGGGGCAAAGGCGATCGCGCCGCAACTCGATGCGGTGCGCAATGCGAAAACACGCGACGAACTCGCCGCGCTGATGGGCCGCGACAACGCCGACCTCGAAGGCACCCTGTTCAACCTCTTTATCGATGTCGACCTGAAGGATCCGAAACGTTACGCCGTCTATGTCGGCCAGGGCGGCCTCGGGCTGCCCGATCGCGACTACTACCTCAAGCCCGATTTCGCGAAACAGAAATCCGCGTACGAAGCCTACGTCGCGAAGCTGTTGTCGCTGAGCGGATGGGAAAATCCCGATGCCGCCGCGAAGGACGTCGTCGCATTCGAGACCAGGATCGCCGAAGCGAGCTGGAGCAAGGTCGAACAGCGCGATCCGGTCGCGACCTACAACCCGATGTCGATCGCCGAACTGCAGAAACTCGCGCCCGGTTTCGCATGGCAGGGATTCCTGCAGGACGCGCGGCTCGGGAAACTGCAACGCATCGTGGTCGGCGAGAAATCCGCGTTCCCGAAACTCGCCGCACTGTATGCGCAAACGCCGATCGAAACGATCAAGGCCTGGCACGCCGCGCACATCGCCGACAACGCCGCGTTTTATTTGTCGAAGCCGTTCACCGACGCGCATTTCGAGATGCACAACAAGACCCTGTCCGGCCAGCCCGAGCAGCAACTGCGCTGGAAGCGTGGCGTGCACGCGGTGTCCGGCGGCGACTGCAACGGCGATCGCATCGATTGCTTCGGCAGCCTGAACTGGGCGGTCGGGCAGATCTACACCGGGAAATATTTCCCGCCCGCGTCGAAGGCGAAGATCGAGGATCTCGTCGGCAACCTCAAGGCCGCCTACCACGCGCGCATCGAGAAGCTCGACTGGATGGGCGCGGCGACCAAGCAGCAGGCGTTGAAAAAACTCGAAACCTACACGATCAAGGTGGGTTATCCCGATCATCCGCGGGATTACTCGCACGTGGTCGTGCGTGACGATGATTTGATCGGCAATGTCGTGCGCGCCGGTGCGGCGGACTGGAGTTTCTACGTCGATCGCTTGAACGGCCCCGTGGACCGCCTCGACTGGTCGATGACGCCGCAAACCAACGACGCCTACAACGGCTCGCTGCGCGACATCGTGTTCCCGGCCGGCATCCTGCAACCGCCGGTGTTCGATCCGAACGCGGACGATGCGATCAACTATGGCGCGATCGGCGGGATCATCGGCCACGAACTCACCCACGGCTTCGACGACGAAGGCCGCAAGATCGATGCCGACGGCGCGTTGCGCGACTGGTGGACGGCCGACGACGCGAAGAAGTTCGATGAGCGCGCGAAGAAACTCGGTGCGCAATATTCCTCGTTCGAACCGCTGCCCGGCGTGCACATCAACGGCGAGCTGACGATGGGCGAGAACATCGCCGACCTCGGCGGTCTCACGCTTGCGCTCGACGCTTACCACACGTCGCTACACGGCAAGCCAGCGCCGGTTCTCGATGGATTGAGCGGCGACCAGCGCGTGTTCCTCGGCTGGGCGCAGGCGTGGCGCGGCAAGCTGCGCGAAGACGCGATCCGCCGCCAGGTCGTCAGCGATCCGCATTCGCCGCGCACGTTCCGCGTCAACGGCGTCGTCCATAACATCGACGCGTGGTACGACGCGTTCGGGGTGAAGCCTGGCGACAAGTTCTATGTCGCGCCCGGGGATCGCGTGCGGATCTGGTAAGCAAGAACCCGGCGGCGATTCCGCGACGGCATCCCGATCAGACAGGCAAGGACACCGCTGGCGACGGGTTGGCGGTAAAGTGCGTTGGCGGCCGGATCGGATGGCCGTCGTTCCGGCTCCGGGATACGACACGATGCGCACGACGACGTGGCTTATCGGCATGTTGGCATGGATGGTTGCGGCTACTGGCGGTGCTGCCGAATTGAGCGTGCGCGTCGCCGACGACCATGGCAAGGCGGTCGCCGACGCGGTGGTGACCGTGCTGCCGCAGGATGCGAATGCACAACGGCCTGCGATACGAAGCGCATCCGGCACGAAGACGATCGACCAGAAGAACCTCATGTTCATTCCGTACATCGAGATCTTCCGGCCAGGGGATAAGGTCGTGTTCCGCAATAGCGACCAGACCCGGCACCACGTGTATTCGTTCTCGCCGATCAAGTCCTTCGAATTCGTGCTCGCGCCCGGCGACAGTTCACCGCCGCTGGCGCTGGACAAGAGCGGCGTGATCGCGGTCGGTTGCAACATCCACGACCAGATGATCACCTACCTGTACGTTTCCGACGCGCCGTGGATCGCGCATTCCGGCGCGGATGGACAGGTGGTCTTCCACGACCTTCCGGCTGGCGCATACAACGTCCGCGTGTGGCAGCCGCGACTGCGCCCGAACAAGCCCGACCTCGCGCAATCGACGACGCTGATCGGCGCGAGCGAACCGAAAAAACTGACGTTCAACCTGCAGTTGTTGCCGGATTCGCGACGCGAATTCGACCGGGAACATACGAGCTACTGATTCGTTCGCACCGGAGCACCGCCGATGGGCTTTCGCTTCCGACTCGCATCGTTTTTCGTCGCTGCGCTGGTCATGGTGCAGGGGCTTACCGCGGTGCTCGTCTATGAAGTCACCCGGCACGAATTGATCGGCGAAGGCCAGCGCCAGCTTGGCGTGGCTGCAACCGCATTCGCGCGCCAGCTCGACGACATTTCCGAACGCGTCGCCGCCAGCGTGCAGGTCATGGCGCTCGATTACGCGTTGCGCTCGGCGATCGCGCAACACGACCAGGCGACGATGCTGTCGGCGCTGCGCAACCACGGCCATCGCGTCGGCGCGACGCAAATGCTGTTGCTCGACACCGATGGACGCGTCGAAGTCGATACGTTGGGATCCTATCCGGCGCAGGCGAAATTCCCGTACGACGACCTGGTGACGCGCGCGTTCGAGCGCCCATCCGCGGCGGTCGTGGCATGGCACGGGCACGCGTACTGGATGGTCGTCGTACCGGTGTTCGCACCCAATCTCGTGGGGCTGATCGCTGCCGCGATTCCGATCGACGATCCGTTGCTTGCGCGGATGCAAGCGCTGTCCGCATTGCCCAAGACCATCGAGCTTGCGACCCGCACGAACGATGGCCGCTGGAATGTCGTCGCGCGCGGCAGCCAAAGCGTTGCCCTGACCGCACAATTGGCCGCGCATGGCGACACGCTATCGGGCAAGCCGATCCTGATCGACGTGCATGGCCGCGAATTCGTCGCCCAAGCCGTTGCGCTGAGTCGTTCCTCGCAGAGCGCACCGGTCGCGGCCGTGCTCGGCTATTCGGTCGATGAAGCGCTTAGTCCGTACCGTTCGGTCGGGATGGCGTGGGCGGGATTGCTCACGCTCGGGCTCGTCGTCGGCCTGATCGGCGCGTGGTTGATCGCGCGCGGCGTATCGCGCCCGGTCGAAGCGCTTGCGGCTTCGGCGCGACGCATCGAGGCCGGCGACTACGACCCGCCGCAAACCACGATACGCAGCGACGAACTCGGCGAACTTGCCACGGCGTTCGCGAACATGGCGCAATCGATCCGCGAACGCGAAGCGCAGATCCGCTACCAGGCGGGTCACGACCAGGTGACCGGGCTCGCGAACCGCACGGCGACGGAAACGATGATCCAGCGCGAACTGGCCGCGCGGCCCGGCAATCCCGCTGCCTTGCTGATGGTTGGACTCGGTCGCTTGCCGGAGATCATCAAGACGATGGGACACACCGTCAGCGATCGCCTGATGCACGACGCCGGAGAACGCCTGCGCGGACCGGCTGCCGGCGGCCTGATCGCGCGCGCGACCGACACCCAGTTCTCGATCTTCCTTCCAGCCAACGGCAAATCCGAGGCGATCGCAACGGCTTTCCGCATCATCGATGCAATGGCCGAGCCGTATCGCGAATCCGATCTCGCACTCGACCTGGCGCCCGCAGTCGGCATCGCGTTGTCTCCCGAACATGGCGCGGAAGCGGGCACCCTGCTCCGCCGCGCCGAAGTCGCGTTGATCTCTGCGTTGGGCTCGGAAGAACCAATCGTGGTGTACGACCCAGCGACCGACCCGCATCGCCCCGAACGCTTGTCGTTGATGGGCGACCTGCGCGAAGCGCTCGATCATGGCCAGCTCGAATTGCATTACCAGCCCAAGCTCAACCTCGCCACGGGCCGCATCGATGGTGCCGAGGGCCTGGTGCGCTGGCGACATCCGACGATGGGACAGATCCCACCCGACGCGTTCATCGCACTCGCCGAGGAAACCGGCAACATCCGCCGGCTGACGCGCTGGGCGCTCGCGGCCGGCATCGCGCAGGCGAAACGATGGGCCGCGACCGATCGCGCGATCCGCGTTTCGATCAATGTCTCCGCACGCGACCTCGACGATGCCGACCTGCCGCGACGCGTCGCCGAACTGCTCGGGCTCCACGGCGTATCGCCCGAACGCATCGTGCTCGAGGTCACCGAGAGCGCGATCATGGGCAAGCCCGATGCGGCGATTGACGTGCTGCGCCGGCTCGCGGACCAGGGCATCGAGTTGGCTATCGACGATTTCGGCGTGGGCCAGTCCTCGTTCGCTTACCTGCGCCGTTTGCCCGTGCGCGAATTGAAGATCGACAAGACCTTCATCGACCACCTGACCGAAGCCCGCGCGGACCAGACGATCGTGCGCTCGATCGTCGAGCTCGGCCATAATCTCGGCTACCGGGTCACTGCCGAAGGCGTCGACGACATGCGCGTGCTCGACTATCTCTCCAGCATCGGCTGCGACCATGCGCAGGGTTACCTGATCGCGAAGGCCATGACAGACGCGGCCTTCGACGCATTCCTTGCAAGCGATGCAGCGACGCGATGGAAGGCGCGAACGTGAAGCGCCCGGCACGCGCATTGCGAATCCTTGCGGCCGCATGCGTCGTGTTCGCATCGCTGCCGCATGACGCACGTGCGCAGGATTTCGAACTGCACGGCTATCTCGACATGCGCGCCGTGCTGCCGAGCGATGAAACGAGCTGGACCAATGGCGGGCTCGGCAAATCGCGTTTCGGCGGAGGCAACGGCGCCGAGGCGAAATTCGCCGGCGTGCTTGCGGCGACATGGCACCCGACGCCTTCACTCGTGGCAGTCGCCGACCTGCAATATCCAACCGGCAAGGATCGCCGGCTCGACGTTCTGGATGCGTACTTGCGCTATCGACCGGTCTCGCTGACGCCATGGCGCTGGTCGGCGAAGTTCGGCGCGTTCTTTCCGCCGGTCTCGCTGGAAAACGACGGCATCGGCTGGACGAGTCCATGGACGCTCACGCCGTCGGCGATCAACAGCTGGGTCGGCGAGGAGCTGCGCACCATCGGCGCCGAGTTGCACTTTGAGTACCGGGGCGCCTCGAATTCATTCGAAGGTTCTGCCGCGGCATTCGTCAACAACGATCCGGCTGGCGAACTCATCGCCGCGCGCGGTTGGTCGCTGGGCGACGCGACCTCCGGCTTGAACAGCAGCCTGCGCGAACCCGACGTGTATGCATCGCTCATCGGCGCCGCGGCTCCTGTCGGCTATCGGCCCTTCGACGAGATCGACAATCGCATCGGCTGGTACGCGAACCTCGGTTGGGAATCGCCCGCGTACGGAAAGATCACCTTGCTGCGCTACGACAATCGCGGCGACCCGACGCGATTCGAGCATTACGACGGTCGCGACGTGTTCGCGTGGCATACCGAGTTCTGGAGCCTCGGCGCGCAAACGCGGATCGATGACATCGTGCTGATCGCGCAGGCGATCGACGGCAGCACTTCATTCGAGCCGGTGCCGGAGCTGTATCTCGACACGAAACTGCACGCCGCATACCTGCTCGCAGGATGGGATCGCGGCGACTGGCGACCGGCGCTACGCATCGATGTTTTCAGCCTGCACCAGCTTCCGGATTTCCTGCCCGATCCGCTCAGCGAACACGGCCATGCGCTCACCGCCGCGCTGAACTGGCGGCCGAATGATCGCATCCGAGTGACCGGCGAATGGCTGCGCATCGACAGCACGCGCAACCAGCGCCTGCTGGAAGGCTTGTCGCCTCGGCAGATCGACGAGCAACTGCAACTCAACTTGCGCGTGCTGTTCTAGCCATCGTTCCGAATCGACCAAGCGCAGCGCGACGATTCAACCACCGGCAAACGTCACCGCATGCACCGGCGGCAGGCGCGCGTCCAGCGCTTGCCAGCGATCGCCCTGGTCGTCGGTCGTCCATAGCCCGCCGGTGGTCGAACCGAATGCGAGCTTGTCGCCGCTCGCATCGATCGCGAGTGCGTGCCGGTACACGAGATCGTAGGCGTCCTGCTGCGGCAAGCCTTCGCGCAATACGTCGAAATTTTTTCCGCCATCGCGGGTGCGCGCCACGACGACTTCGCCGTTGACCGGAATGCGATGCTGGTCCTTGGTCGCGGGCACGAACCAGGCGCGATCGGGATCGCGCGGATGCACCGCGACCGCGAAGCCGAACACAGACGGCGACACGTTCGCGATTTCGCGCCAGTCATCGGCGCTCGCATCGCTGCGGAACACGCCGTTGTGGTGTTGCACCCAGAAGCGATCGGGCGCGGCGCGGCATTGCACCATGCGATGCACGTCCTGGGCGTTGGGTTCGCTCTGGCGGCCTTCTGGCATGTATTCGGCGCGCATGCCGTTCGCGGTCTGCGACCACGATTCGCCATCGTCGTCGCTGCGCCACACGCCGCCGGTCGATACCGCGATACGCACGCATTTCGGATTGCGCGGATCGACGCAGATCGTGTGGATGCCCGGCGCGTCGTAGCCGCCGCCGAACCATTCGCCGCGCGCGGGGCGTTCCCACAGCGAGCGCATCAGTTGCCAGCTCGCGCCGAAATCGTCGGAGCGGAACAGCCCGCCCGGAATCGTGCCGGCCCAGAGCCGTCCGGGTTGCGATGCGGCGCCTGCTTCGAGCGACCAGATCAATCGCAACGTCGCCGGCTGCGGCGGCTTGCCATCGCCGGTGATCACGGTGTCGTCGGGACTGTAGGCCGGCACCGCGCATTCGCTCCACGTGCGGCCGTGGTCGGTCGAGCGTTGCAACTTCGCGCCGAAATGGCCGAGGTCGAGCGCGGCATACCAGCTGCCGTCGCGCGGATCGGCGAGCGCGAGCGCTATGTTGTCGCCTAGGAAGGATTTGCTCGCGACATGCCACGCACCATTGGCGCGCTCGAGCGCGAACAATCCCTTGCGCGTGGAAACCAGAATCTGCTCGGACATTTCGGCTGCTCCCAAGTGACCCGATATTCGGTGATTGAATCCGCAGCGACCAAGATCGCTGCTACCCGCCGGACAATGCCTGCATCACATAGACCTCGGCGCGTTCGCCGAGTGGTTGCGCGAGGTTGCGCTTGTCGCGAATTGCATCGCCATCGACGAACACCGCGACGTGGTGCCGCACGGCGCCCTGCTCATCCACGACATAGCCGCGCAGATTCGGATGCCGCGCAAACAGGCCATCGAGCACTTCGCCGACGCTCGCGCCCTCGACTTCAAGCGCGACCTCGCCGGTCGGCTTGCCCGACGCTTCGGGCAACCAGCGCGACAATGCGGAAGCGAGTACGACCCTGGCCATGCCTGGTTCCATCGCGTGCGGTAATCCAAGAATACGCCGCCGCTTCCGAGCGCACAAAACCGCCTGGATTACCCTAAGGATCGTCTTCGGATGCGAGGCTCCAGCTCGTGTGCTCGAGCACGTGCGGCAGGCGCAGGTACGCGTACCACGCCGCGACATCGGCGTGCTCCATTGGTCGAAGGCGGAATTCACCGCCTTCGATGCCGGGAGACGTTGATGCGCGCATGTTCGCTTGCCGATCGAATCAGCGCTGGCGCATTACCAGATGCGCACGCGATCGGCTTCCGCGCGCCACATCGGCTGGCCGGGCTTGATGCCGAAGGCCTGGTAGAACTCGCGGATGTTCGACAACGGCCCGAGTACGCGCCACTTCGCTGGCGCATGCACGTCTGCCAACAGGCGCGAACGCAGTTGCTCTTCGCGTTGTTGCGACATCCAGCCCATCGCGTAACCGAGGAAGTAACGTTGCAGCGGCGTCAGACCGCCGATCTTTCCGCCCTTCTTGTATTGCTCGGTTTTCTTGAACGCACCCAGGCCGAGCAGCAGGCCGCCGTAATCGGCGATGTTCTCGCCGAGGCTCGCCTTGCCGTTGATATGCAGGCCGGGCAACGGTTCGTAGGCATTGAACTCGTCCACCATCACCTGCGCGTGTTGCTGGAATTTCTTCGCGTCGTCGGCCGTCCACCAATTGGTGAGGTTGCCGGCGGCATCGAACTGCCTACCTTCGTCGTCGAAGCCGTGGGTGATCTCGTGGCCGATCGTGCCGGCGGCTGCGTATCCGTAGACGACGGCGTCATCGACCTGCGCATCGGGAACGCCAGGCACCGTGAAGATCGCTGCGGGCAGGACGATCTCGTTGTTCGATGGGTTGTAGTACGCGTTGTAGGTCTGCGGCGTCATGTCCCATTCGCTGCGGTCAACCGGTTTTCCATACTTCGAGATTGCGTCGTTGAAGCGCCAGCGCGCGGCATTCATCATGTTCTGCGCGTAGGAATCCTTGCCGATGACGAGCGCCGAATAATCCTTCCACTTGTCCGGATAACCGACCTTCGGCGTGACCGCTGCGAGCTTCTGCTGCGCCTTCGCCTTGGTTTCCGCACTCATCCAGTCGAGCCGCGCGATGCGTTCGCCGTACGCGGTGCGAATTGCTTCGACCAGCGCGACGTAACGTTTTTTCGCCGCCGCGGGAAAATATTCCTGCACGAAGATCTTGCCGAGCACCATGCCCATCGCATTGCCTTCGTTGTCGAGCACGCGCTTCCAGCGCGCCCGCTGCTCCTTCTGTCCGTTCAATACCTGGCCGCTGAAACGGAAATGTTCCTGGTCGAACGCCTGGCTCAGGTATTCCGCATAGGAATCGGCCAGGTGGTAGCGCAGGTAATCGCGCAGTACCGATACCGGAGTCTGCTTCAACAACTTCTCGAGCGCAGCGAGGAATTCGGGTTGCCCGACCACGACGGAATCCGGATGCAGGTCCATGGCCGCAAGGCGCGCGTTCCAGTCGATCGATGGCGTGTGCGCCGTCAAATCTTGCAGCGTCATCTTGTTGTAGTTTTTTTGCGGATCGCGCAGGTCCTCGAGCTTGCGCGAGGCTTTCGCGAGTTCGGTCTCGAAGGCCATCACCTTCGCGGCCGCGTCGCTGGCTTGCTGCGGATCGCGGCCGAGCAGCACCAGCGTGCGGCCGATATGCGCGACGTACTCCTCGCGGATATGCGCCACGCCCTTCTCTGGATTGAAATAGAAATCGCGCTCGGGCAATCCCAATCCGCCCTGCCCGAGATGGATCGCCATCGCGCCGCTGTTCTTCTCGTCCTGGTGGATATCCGCACCGAAAAAGGCTTCGACGCCGATCGGCAGGAAGCCGAACGCGATGTCGAGCACGTCGCGCTCGTTGTTCGCCGCGTCGATGCGCGCGAGTTCGGCGTCGAGCGGATGCACGCCCAACTTGTCCGCCTTCGCGGCATCCATTGCCGTCGTCCAGAAATCGCCGATCTTCTGCTGGTCGCTACCGGGCGGATTGTTGGTATTCGCGGCCTTCTCATTGATGCCGCGCAGGCTCACGCGCAATTGGTCTTCCACGACATTGCCGATGCCCCACGACGATTCCGAGGCCGGAATCGGATGGCGCGCCAACCAGCCGCCGTTCGCGTAGTCGAAGAAATCCTTGCCGGGATCGATCGATGCATTCATGTTGGCGCGCAGGAAATCCTGCGGCGGCGACGCATGCTTCGCGAACGCCAGCGTCGGCGAGAATGCGGCGAGCAGGCACAGCACCGCGACATGCAGCGAATTGCGATTGCATCCGATCATGGAAATCCCCAAATCCGGAAATGGAAAACACCGGGCGCCCAGCCCGACGCAACAACATGAAGCGCTACCGTGCCTGCAAGCCGCGCATTGATCAATAGCTGGAAGTCATGTTCGCCGGAAACGGTGCTCAGACGGGCTACAGGGCATCGGACTCGACCACCTTGCAGCCGGGCGCAGCGGCCAGCGCGGACTCGATCAGCGCGCGGGCGATGCGCTCGGCCGGCACCACGCGATAGCGCCTCGGGATCAGTGGCTCGGCGATGCGCATCATCCGCATGCCGAAATGTTCCAGCGGGCGTATCCGCTCGCGTTCGCCGCCAATCATCGATGGCCGCACGAAGGTCAACGATACGAAACCGCAATCCCGCAGCGCGGCCTCGATCTCGCCCTTGGTGCGCAGGTAGAAGTTGCGCGACGCGGCATTCGCGCCAAGCGATGACGTCAACGCGAACGCTTTCGCGCCGTGCGCGCGAGCGCGCCGCGCGACCGCGAGCACGTAGTCGTAATCGATCTTGCGGAAAGCCGCCTCGGAGCCCGCCTGCGCGATCGTCGTGCCGAGCGCGCAGAGCACGGCATCGACGTTCCACCACGGCGCATCGGCTGGAAGATCGTCGAAATCGGCTTTCGGATTCATGAGCTTGGGGTGTGGCTGCAGCGCGCGGCGCGTCGGCGCGATCACGCGCGCGATGCGTTCGTCGGCAAGCGCCATCAGCAATGCATGGTTGCCGACCAGGCCAGTCGCGCCCGCAATCAGTAGCGTCGTCATGGCCCGATTGTCGGCGACGCGCTGCGGCCGTTCAATCGTTGCCGGCCGCCAATTGACAGCGACCTACTTCCTGTCGCGCAGGAAACTGGCGTGGCTGGCCGCGAGCATCCAGCGGCTGTCCTCGTAGATCCAGGTGTCGGTGTACGCATAGTCGGAGGCGAAGGTCGAGCCGGCCTTGTCATGGCCCTGCACGGTGGTGATGCCGGTGACGATCGCGGCATCGCCGTACACATGCACCTTCTGGCCATGGTTGCGGAACATCAGGTAGGTCGGGTCGCCCTTCGCGACATCGGCGATGATGCGATCGCGATCGGTCACGACGCCCTTCGAATCGGTCAACGTGAAATGTTCGTCGAGGCGATTGCGCAACGAGTCGCCGTCGCTGGCTTCGAAGGCGTCGCAGATCGCCGATTCGTTGTGCAGGATGCTGTGCTCGTCCTGCGTGGCATCGCGCGCGAACGCGGAGCCAGCAGTCATGGCGAGCGCCGCTGCGGCCAGCCATTGCATCTTCATCGTTGCACCCCGCGTTTGGTTCGACTGTTCCCATTCTCTGCCAGAACGGCGCCGCGATCCACGTCATTCGCGCGCAAACCGCGGCTTCCGGGCACGAGGCTCGTCGAGGCGAAGCAAGGGCCGCCAACGAGGTTTCCATAAACGCAACAAAAAGGTTGCATTTTGACGCGGCCCACGGCAGGCTGACATGCAACCAGGAGGTGGCATATGAGCGATCGCATCGAAAAACGCATTGAATTGAACGCACCCGTTTCCCGCGTCTGGCGCGCATTGACCGACCATCGCGAATTCGGCGAGTGGTTCAAGGTAAACATCGAGGCACCGTTCAAGCCCGGCAAGCCGGCGCGCGGCCAGATTACCCATCCGGGCTACGAACACGTGACGTGGCAGGCGACGATCCAGAAAATGGAACCCGAGCACCTGTTTTCGTTCACCTGGCACCCGTACGGCATCGACAAGAATGTGGATTATTCGGCGGAAACGCCGACGCTCGTCGAATTCCGCCTGCAACCGACCGCGACCGGCACGTTGTTGATCGTGACCGAATCCGGATTCGACAAGGTTCCCGCCTCGCGCCGCGCCGAAGCATTCCGCATGAACGATAACGGCTGGACGCAGCAGATGGTCAATATCCAGCGTCATGTCGAAGCGGATCATGTCGAACAGGACTAGCCTGGCCGCGAAATCGCAAGCTGCCGCGACGGTATTCGCCGCGCTCGGCGATCCGACGCGGCTCGCACTGGTCACGAAGCTGTGCGATGGATCGCGGCATTCGATCGCGCAACTCACCGATGGCCATGCGCTCACTCGGCAGGCGATCAGCAAGCACCTGCGCGTGCTTGAGCGCGCGCGCGTCGTGCGCAGCGTGCGTGCGGGCCGCGAAAACCTGTTCGCGCTCAATCCGAAAACGATGACCGACATCAAGAGTTACATCGAACTCGTATCCGACCAGTGGGATCGCTCGCTTGCGCGGTTGAAGTCGTTCGTGGAGGGTTGACGAAGCGCGGCGAACACGCACCCGATCCCGGCCCGTCGGCACGGCGCGCGAAGAAGTTTCGTCGACGCCATTCTTGGTGCAAAATCACCGCGCGACTCAACCCAGCAATGGAGACTGACATGACCGACAAACATACCGGAGCGTGTTTCTGCGGCGCCGTGGAGATCGAGGTTACGGGCGCACCCGAGGCGATGGGCTATTGCCATTGCGCATCCTGCCGCTCGTGGTCGGCGGGGCCGGTGAACGCGTTCACGTTGTGGAAACCCGAGAACGTGAAGGTCACCAAGGGCGCGGAATCGATCGGTCATTTCAAGAAGACGGCGATGAGCGATCGCCAGTTCTGCAAGGAATGCGGCGGCCACCTGATGACCGACCATCCGCCGCTCGGTTTGACCGATGTGTATGCCGCGATGATCCCGAGCGTGGATTTCACGCCCGGCGTCCACGTGAATTATTCCGAGACCGTGCTGCGGATGCACGATGGCCTGCCGAAACTCAGGGACTTCCCATCCGAATTCGGCGGCTCCGGCGAAGCGGTTGCCGAGTAATGCGGGGGTCGGGGAACGCAACGGCTTGAAGCGCCGTTCTCCGACCCTTTCCAACTGGATGCTTCCGACATGCCGAACATCGACTTCCAGTTGACTGGCGATTACGTCGAACTCAACCAGTTGCTCAAGCTCGTCGGCCTGTGCGACAGCGGAGGCATGGGCAAGGCGATCGTCGCCAGCGGCGCGGTGACGGTCGATGGCGCCGTCGAGCTGCGCAAGACCTGCAAGATCCGCGTGGGACAGATCGTGCGTAGTGGCGATGTCGAAGTGCGGATCATTGCGCAATAGCCGCAATCAGCGTCCGCACCGTCATGAAAATCAGGATGAATGAACCGATGGTCCACAGCGTCGCACGCGTCTCGTGGCTGCGCGCGCTCGCATACGCGGCGAAGTGCAGTAGCCGCGACACGACATAGCCGTACAACAGCACGCGCGCGAGCATCAGCGATGGCTCGGTCAACACGTAGAGAAATCCGGCGGCCAGGAAAAACGGCAGGTTCTCCAGGTCGTTGAGCTGGATCCTGCGGATGCGCTCGACGCGTTCGTTGGGTTCGAGCTGCTGCGCATTCGGTTCGGGATTGAATGGCGTCTTGCGCAAATCTTCCGGCGAACGGAAACCGCCTTTCACCTGCATCATGCGCACGACCGTCAGCCAGGACATGCTCACCGCCTTGAGGATCATCAGCGTGGCCGCGATGGCGTAGGTGGCGAACAGCGGATTCTGCAGGCTCAGCTTGTCCATGGCGCGCTCCCGGTGGCGATAGATCATAACGCCATGGCCGAAGTGCGAACGCCACGCGGCGCGGCGACCAGCAACCGACCTTTCTCGATTCCTTAGCGATGCCGTAACGCCCCGCTTCCTCTTCGTTTACGTGGAGGAAATTACACTACGCAGGCCTTGGGGATCCCAGGAGAAACGAGATGACAAATCCCTTTGTACACGTGGAGCTCAACACGACCGACCTGAGCAAGGCGCAGTCGTTCTACGGCAAGCTGTTCAACTGGAAGACCGAAGAAACCGAAATGCCGGACGGCGAGTACACGATGATCGATGTGGGCGGCGAAGGCACCGGCGGTGGCATGTTGAAGCAGAAGATGCCGGGCGCGCCTTCCGAATGGCTGCCGTACGTCGCGGTGGAGGACATCGAAGCGGCGACCGAAAAGGCCAGGAAGCTCGGCGGCCAGATCATGAAGGATGTGACCGAGGTTCCGGAGATGGGCTGGTTCAGCATCATCACCGATCCCACCGGCGCGCACCTGGGACTTTGGAAACCGAAGGCGCAGCAGGCAAGGCAGCATTGAACCAACACGTTGTTTGAACAGTCGTTACGGTGCACTCGTCACGGCCAAGGGAAGCAGTTCCCTTGGCCGTTTGCATCTGCGCTGAATTCGGCCGCTAGCCGCGCACGGTTGAAGCAAGGCGCAGCGACCAGAACCCGATGTCGCGACGATGGCGATAGCCGAGCTGTTCGTACAGGCGCAGCGCGCGATGGTTTTC
>Ga0105240_10005905_pt1 | contig 18134 bp, 23 predicted proteins | sample KBSC54metaG_FD_80426 | JGI IMG/M metagenome (GOLD analysis project Ga0105240, IMG submission 80426) | Corn rhizosphere microbial communities from Kellogg Biological Station, Michigan, USA - KBS C5-4 metaG | ecosystem: Host-associated > Plants > Roots > Rhizosphere > Soil | place: Michigan, USA...
CCGCCGAGACCGAGACCGGTCGCGATATTGAGTGACATCTGGTGACCGCCATGCGGGATCAGCCGGCGGCGCGACCACCCCATCGCATCGACGACCGCGAGCGTGCGCTGATATTCGCACAGACCGTATGACAGCGCGCAATCGAACTGCAGCCAGTCGCGGTCCGGCCGCATCCCGCCGTAGCGCACGAGGTTGCGCGCGTCCTGCGTCGAGAAGAGGTTCTCGCCGGTCGCCATGGGCTTGTCGTAATAGCCGCCCAGGACCGCCTGGAGCTCGAAGTCGAGGGGATCGCCCGGCTCCTCGTACCAGAAGAGGTCGTATTCGCGCAGCGCCTTCGCGTAGGCGATCGCGGTATCGAGGTCGAAGCGCCCGTTCGCGTCGACCGCCAGGCGCTCGCCGGGCCCGAGGATCCCCAGCACCGCCTCGATGCGCCGCCGGTCCTCCCCCAGCGGCGCCCCGCCGATCTTCATCTTCACGACGCGGTAGCCGCGCGCGAGGTAGCCGCGCATCTCGGCGATGAGCTGCGCATCGTCCTTGCCGGGATAGTAGTAGCCGCCCGCCGCGTAGACGAAGACGCGCGGATCCGGCGCGCCGTCGCCATATCGCTCGGCCAGGAGGCGCCACAGGGGCTTCCCGGCGATCTTCGCCGCCGCGTCCCAGACCGCCATGTCGAGGGTGCCGATCGCGACCGAGCGCTCGCCGTGGCCGCCCGGCTTCTCGTTGGCGTACATGCACGCCCACACCTTGTGCGGGTCGATGTTGGCGCCGTCCGCGTCCAGGAGCGAGGCCGGGGCCGCCTCCATCACGCGGGGGATGAAGCGATCGCGCATGAGCGCGCCCTGCCCGTAGCGCCCGTTCGAGTTGAAGCCGTAGCCCACGACGCGCCGGCCGTCGCGCACCGCGTCCGTCACCACCGCCACGAGCGACAGCGTCATCCGGCTGAAGTCGATGTAGGCGTTCCGGATGGGGGAGGCGATGGGGAAGGTCTTCTCGCGGATCTCGACGATCTTCATGGGCGGGACGCGCGCGGCGGCGGAGGCGGCCGCGATTTCGGCGACAATTGGGGGGAACCCCAATCGTAACGGAGAACCGCGATGGACAATGCCCGCGCGTTGAAGCGCGCCGACGAGCTGCTCATGGCCTTCGTGCAGAGCCAGGAGATCCCGGGAGGCGGCACCACCGGCACCGCGAACGAGCACGGCGTGAAGACCGCGCAGTTCCTCGCGGGCCTGCACCGGACGCTGCACGAGTACTTCAAGGGCGTGGAGGAAGGCTGACCTCGCGCCGCGGATCGGCGATAATGACCGGTTCGCCAACCCGCCAGGTCTTCGCCAGATAAGCGCCCTCGCCCTCCTCGGAATCCTCCTCGGCGCCGCCGCGCTGCACGACTTCGTGAACGGCTTCCACGACGGGGCGAACATCGTCTCGACCGTGATCGCCTCGCGCGCGATGAGCGCCCGCGCCTCCCTCCTCCTCGCCGCGGCCGCCACCTTCGCGGGGCCGTTCTGCCTCGGCGTCGCCGTCGCGCAGACCATGGGCCACGAGATCGTGGCACCCGGTTCCGTCACCCTCGCCGTGGCGCTCGCCGCGCTGCTATCCGCGAGCGCGTGGAACGCGGTCACGTGGTACTTCGGCATCCCCGTGAGCGCCTCGCACTCGCTCGTGGGCGGCCTCCTGGGCTCGGTCACCGTCGCGGGCGGTGCCGCGGCGATCCTTCTTCCCGGCGTCGCGAAAGTGGCCATCGCCCTCGTCGTCTCGCCGCTCGCGGGGTTCCTCGCGGCGGCCGCGGCGATGCGCGCCACGCGCTGGGCCCTTCGCTCGGCTACGCCGCGCGCGAACATCGCGCTCGCCCGGGCCCAGATCGCCACCGCCGGCGTGCTCGCCTTCACCAACGGTGCCAACGACGCGCAGAAGACCGTGGGCGTGATCGCGCTCGGTCTCGCGACGCTGGGCTTCACGAAGGGCTTCGCGGTGCCGTGGTGGGCGATCGCGTTGAGCGCCACCTGCCTTTCGCTGGGCACGCTCCTGGGCGGCGAGCGGCTCATCCGCACGCTGGGCGCGCGCTTCTATCCGATACGGCCCATCGACGGCTTCGTCGCGCAGCTCGCCTCCGGCGCGGTGATCCTCGGGGCGTCGCTCGCCGGCGGACCGGTGAGCTCGACGCAGGTGGTGAGCATGGCGATCGTGGGCGCGGGGAGCGCCGAGCGTGCTTCGAAGGTGCGTTGGGGCGCGCTGGGCGAGATCGGCCTCGCGTGGCTCGTCACCGTTCCCGCGAGCGCGCTCCTCGCCGTGCCCGTGTATCTGGCGATCGCGGCGCTCCTTCCCATGGCGGGCGCCTGATGGGCTTCCTCTCCGGCGGCATCCGCGACGGGGACCGCTTCTTCGCCATGCTCGTGGAGCAGGCGGCGCGGGCCGTCGAGGCGGTGCGCACGCTCGAGGGCTCCCTCGACCGCGTCGACGTCGCGGCGCTGGAAAAGATGCGCGGCCTCGCGAAGGCCTCGGAAGAGCTTCGCGGCGTCCTCGTCGACGAGCTGCACAAGACCTTCATCACCCCGCTCGACCGCGAAGACATCTTCAACCTCTCCCACGGCTACGACGACCTCGTCAGGTACGCGCTCGCCACGCTCGAGGAGATGCAGATGCTGGGGATCGAAGGGGACGATCCGATCCGCGGCATGGTGGCGCTCGTGCGCGGGGAGGCGGAGTCGCTCGAGCTCGCGATCCAGCGGCTCGCGAAGAATCCGCGCCTCGCGGGGGAGCACGCGAACGGGGTCCACGGGCGGGAAGCGGAAGTGGAGCGGATCTACCGTGCCGCGATCCATGCGCTCTTCGCCCGCGCCGCCGAGCCGTCCGCCCTTCCCGGAATTCTTTACCGCCGGGAGGTCTACCGCCACATCTCGAATATGTCCGATCGTGCCGATGCCGCGGCGAACATCTTCGGGATGATCGTGATGAAGCTCGCCTAGGAACTAGGCGTCCGGCGGCTCGCCCCGGGCCCTGGGCGGAGGTGTCGCCAGCTCCGCGAGGCGCACCGCGGCCCGGGAGAAGAACTCGGAGACCTTGTAGACGCCGCGGGCGGTCTCTCCATGTCCATGGTAGCGGGCGAGCGCCAGGGCGTACTGCTGGACTTCGTCCACGGTCGCGAGCTTGCCGGGCCGCAGCTCCGCGGGGAGCGAGCCGCCCGACTCCATCGCGAAATGCGCGACATATTCGCGCGCGATGGCGAGGACGTCGTCGGGCGTCCGGGCGGTTGCCACTCGGGCCAGCCAAGGCATGGGATCCTGCTTGCTGGATTCGGAGCCAGCATCGTAGCGGCAAATTCCGGCGAAGGCCAGAGCCCCCGGGGCGCGACTACGCAGCGCTTTCCGCGCCGCCCAGGGGATCGTTCGTGTGCGCCAGCACTTGCGAGAGGCGCAGGTGCGCGTGCAGGAAGAACGCGACGAAGCGATGCCCGGACGCGGGCGGCGGGACCGGATCGCCGGCGACGTGCCGCGCGAGCTTGAGGGCGTATCCCGCGACATCGCCGGCGGCGAAGAACTTTCCCGGGCGCAGGTCCGCGGGCATCGCCGAGATCTCGTGGTAATCAAGGGATGCGACGAACTCGCGGACGAGCGCGATGATGTCGCGTTCGTCTCGCGCCCGGTCCAGCGCCTCTTCCCAGCCATTGGAATCCACGGTGGCACGAGTGTGGGCGCCGCCGCTCGCGCCGTATGTAGGCGGGGGACTACGCGCGATTCATCTCCACGAATCCGCCAAGTCGTGTAGCGTGGTGCACCTGCGAAACGTCGGGAGTGCCGATTGGACACCAAGTGCAAGGCCTGCAACGCGCTTCCCTCCGGGATCCTCGGCCATCGCGAGCTTTTCAGCGAGAGCTTCAATGCCCGGAGCGTCGTCTTCTCGTGCGGCCAGTGCGGCGCCCGCTGGGTTCGGGCGTACGCGGCCGAAGGCGCCTACGCCTGGAGCGAGCTCTCCGCGCAGACGGGCGCCCCCGCACCGCGCATCGGCCTCATGCTGCCCTGACCAGCGGATAGGCGACGAGCCCCACCAGCGCGGCGACGGCGACCAGCACGGGCTCCGGAAGCTTCCGGAATCGCCACAGGAGGAGGCCGCTCGCGATGGCGAGGAACGCCGTGGGCACGTCCACGATGGACCGGCGCGCGAGCACGAACGCGGCACCCGTGATGGCGCCGATCGCGGCCGCCGTCACGCCGTCCACGAACGCGATCAGGTCCGGCCGCTTCCCGTATTTCTTGAAGTAGGGCGCCGGCACCACGGTGAAGAGCCAGCACGGCAGGAACGTCGCGAGCGCCGCCACCGAGGCGCCCGCGAAACCGGCGACCAGGTAGCCGATGAAGCCCACGGTGATCACGACCGGGCCCGGCGTGATCATCGCCACCGCCACGGCGTCGACGAACTGGCGCTCCGTGAGCCAGTGGTTGCCGTTCACGACGCCGCCGTACAGGAAGGGGACGATCGCGAGCCCCGAGCCGAACACGAAGGCACCCGCTTCCCCGAAGAAAAGCGCGATCCGCCACAGAAGCGGCGCGTCCCCGGATCCGGCGAGCAGCGCCGCGATCCCCTCCAACCCGCCGACGGCGCGGACGCCGCCCCAGAGCCCCCGGGGCGGCGCGCGCCAGAGCCAGGCCACGACTCCCGCGCCCAGGAAGAGCCACGCCATCTCCGACTCCGTCGCGATCGTGACCGCCGCGGCGATCGCGTAGATCGCCCAGAGGAGCGGGTCCTTCCGCACGTTCTTCGCCGTGAGCTTCACCGCCGAGAGCGCGATGATGCCGATCACGGCCGCGCCCACGCCGTAGAAGACCGCCTGCATCCACGACAGGCCGCCGTATCGCGTGTACGCCCATCCCAGCGCCACGACCATCGCGAACGAGGGCAGCACGAAGGCCGCCCCCACGACGGTGGCACCCCACGCCCCGCGCACGACGTAGCCCAGGTACATCGCGAGCTGTGCGGCGAGCGGCCCCGGCATGAGCTGCGCGAGCGCGAGGCCTTCCTTGTAATCCGCCTCCGTGATCCACGCCCGGCGCTCCACGAGATCGCGGTGCATGTAGCCCGCGAGCGCGACGGGACCCCCGAAGCCGAGGGTCCCGAGGCGCAGCATGTACCCGGAAAGCTCGCGAAGCGAGCAGGCCGGCTGTCCGCCCTCCCCCGGCATGCTCACGTCTCCGCGTACGCGCGCACCGGGGCGCCGATCGCCTTCCACGCGGAATGGCCGCCCTTCATGTAACGCGCGTCGAATCCGGCTTCCCGCAACGCCACCGCCGTCTTGCACCCGACGTGGAAACCGTACGCGCAATACACCACGACCGGCGCCGACTTCGAAAGGCCGCCGATCCATTCGTCCAGCCGATCCGGATCGCGCCAGGCAATGCCGTCCGCGATATCCTGCTGGCGGGAGAGGTAGTGGCGAGGACGCACGTCGATCACCTGGACGGGCTGCGACGAGGCGAGCATCGCCTTCACCTCCTCCACTCCCATGCCCGGCAGGTCGCCGAACTCCTGCTGCTCGAGCGGCCTGGGAGCCGCGACCTGCTGCGCATCCTCGTAGCGCCCGGCCACCGCCTGCCAGTCGATGTTGCGCATGAACGCGTCCACGTACGCCTTCGCGTTGGCGCCGAAGTCGATGTGGAAGGCGTGCTCGTACATGTCGAGCGCGAGGATGGGGATGCCGCCCACCACCGCCTGCGTGTGCTCCGACGCGTACTGGTTCACGAGCTGCCGGTCGCGGGGAAGCCACGTGAGCACCACCCAGCCGGACCCGCCCGCGAGCGCATGGGCCATCGCCACGAACTCGGCGCGCCACCGGTCGATCGACCCGAAGTCGCGGCCGAGCGCGGCGGCCAGCTCCGCGCCGGGCTTGCCGTCGCCGCCCAGGCTCGCGAAGTAGAGCTCGTGGAGGAGCGTGGAGTTGAGCGCCGAGAGCTCCTCGCGCTTGAGGCCGTTCACGAGCGCGGGCGGCGCCTTCGCGAAATCGAGCTCGGCAAGCTGCGCGCCCACGGCGTTGAGCTTGCGGACGGCGCCCCCGTAGTTGTTCTCGTAGTGGCTCTCGAGGAGCTTGAGCGACAGCCCGTTCAGCAGCCAGGGACGGCAGTGGATCTGTTCGATGTTGCGACGCATGTCGATTGCCTCCAGGACGAATGGAAACGCATGACGCCGCGAAGATGCGCGGGACGCGGGGGCACTCGAAGGATTGCGACGATGCCCGGGCGTCCTTTCGCGACGCTTGCAGGCGTTGGACGGGGCACCGTCTTGGAGGGAAAACCCGGGGAGCCTGCCGTTCCCCAGCGCCCAATGTATTCCAGGCGCCGCGGGCGCGCAAGCCCCGGCCGCGATCTCAGCTCTTCGTGGGCGCTTCCCCGAAGACCTCGTCGTTGTGCTGGCCCAGCGCGGGCGGATCGCGGCGGATGGGAAATCCGCGCCCCCCGAAGCGCAACGGCGAGGCGAAGGTGCGCGTGCGCGCCCCGGAGGGAAGGCCGATCTCGCGCACCCATTCCATGTGCCGCACCTGCTCGTCCGCGAGCGCCTGCGAATAGGTGTTGATCGGCGCGCAGGGAACGCCCGCGGCGCGGAATCGGGTGAGGAGGTCCGCGGCCGTGTCGCGCGCGAAGTCGCGCTCGAGGAGCTCCTTCAGCTCGCGCTGGTGCTTCGCCCGAAGCGCGGTCGAGGCGAAGCGCGGATCGGCGGCGAGGTCCGCGCGGCCCATCGCGTCGCAGACCGAGCGCCAGAGGCCGTCGTTGCCGGCCGCCATCGCGAACCAGCCATCCTTCGCCTGGAACGCCTGGTACGGGGCGTTCCGGGGATGGGCGGAGCCCAGCTTCACGGGATCGCGCCCGGTCCCGAAGTATTCGCTCGTCTGGAGGGCGGCCACGGCGAGCGAGGTGCCCAGCATCGAGACGTCGATGTGCTCGCCCGCCCCGCCCTCCCCCACGCGCCGCAGCACCGCGGCGATCGCGTAGGCGGCGTAGAGCCCCGCGCAGAAATCGGAGAGCGGCACGCCGCATTTCACGGGGGAGCCGCCCGGCTCGCCCGTGACGCTCATCACGCCGGCCATGGCCTGCAGCGTGAGGTCGAAGCCGCCCTCGCCCGCGCGGGGACCCTCCTGCCCGAACGCGGAGATCGAGCAGTAGACGAGCGCCGGCTTCTCCTCCTTGAAGGACGCATATCCCAGCCCCAGCCGGTCCATCACGCCGGGACGGTTGTTCTCGATCAGCACCTGCGCGCCCGAGACCAGCGCGCGCGCCCGCTCGCGGCCGGCGGGGTTCTTGAGATCGAGCGCGACCGAGCGCTTGTTCCGATTGAGCGACGCGAAATTCTCGCTGTAGCCCCCCGTGATCGGCGGCCACTGGCGCATCGTGTCGCCGCCTTGCGGGTGCTCGACCTTGATGACGTCGGCGCCCATGTCGGCGAGCAGCAGGCCGCAGTAGGGGCCGGCCGCGACGTTGCAGAACTCGATCACGCGCACGCCTTGCAGTGGAAGCATCGGGTCTCCTCGGACGATGCCGCTATTCTGTCGGATTCCGGCCGGCCGCGCCCCGCGCCCGAAGCGACCGGGCCCCCCACGCGAGGCCCGCGATCATGCACAGGACGCCCAGGAAATGGATCGTCGCGCCCCAGCCGTGCGCGTGCGATCGCGCGTGCAGGCGATCGAGGAGGTAGACCCAATCGTGCCCGCCCTCGGCGCCGGTTCCCCCGCCGAGGAGGATGAGCTGCGGATCGAGCGCATCCCAGACGTAGGGCGAGAGGTCGACGAGGCTCGCCCCGGCCCACCAAACGCAGACCGCGGCGCCGAAGGGATCGCGCTGCTTCACGAGGAAGGCTGCGCCGATGCCCAGCGGAAACGCGACCTGGAAGAGGCTTCCGCCGAGGAACATCATGAACTCGCCCAACGGCCGGAAGAAGACGTGTCCCGCCTCGTGGATCGGCAGGACGATGTTGTGCATGAAGCTCGCCCCGAGGGCCCCTCCGTGGTAATCCGTCGCGGCGAGCCGCACACCCCAGAGCGCGAGGAAGACGAGGAGCGCGATGCGCGGGTAGCGCTGTCGGGCGGCGGCGACCTCGGTAAGACCGTCGTCGGGCATGGGCCAAGTCCTTTTTTTCGCAGCCGCCATGGTATCGCGCGAAGGAGTTACCTTCGCCGGGGCGCGCGCCGCGATCGGCGGAATACGCGTGGCCTTTCGATGTTCATCCGGCGAGGGCGCCAGCGCGCGCACCCGGAAATCGCTTCCGCGCCCCGCTTGAATCGATCGTCCCCGCGTAACGAGGGACGAATCGGCCCTTCCATCCATTCAGGCATGTCTCAAGGAGTCCACCATGCGCAAGATCCTCCTCGCAGTAGCCCTCACCCTCGGCATCGCCGGCGCCGCGTCGGCAAAGGACGGAAACGACGGGATGCACGACGTCATGCGTTTCCACGCCCACCTCATCGGCGGCGACCTCGCCGGCAATCCGATCGTCACGAACGCGACCGGGGAAGCGGAGATCGCGATCGTCGATACCGGCACGGCGCTGCGGTTCAAGGTCGAGATTTCCGGCATCCGCAACCTCTGGCAGGCGCACATCCACATCTCGCCCACCGGGCCGGTCGCGCCGAACCAGCCCGTGGGCCCGATCGCCTTCTGGTTCGTCCCGTCCGTTCCCGGCGCGCCGAACAGCAACGTCGCGCAGACCGTGAACGGCGAGATGTCCGGCGGATTCGTGATGACGGACGCGCAGCTCACCGGCCCGCTCACCTTCGACCCGAACAATCCGGCCACGACCGGCGTCGCGGGGCTCATCAAGGCGATCCAGGAGCGCCGCGCGACGATCGTCGTCCACACGAGCGACCTCGACAACACCAACAACATGACGCCCGGGGTCGCGGGCGACTCGCCGGCGGGCGAGATCCGCGGATTGATCGAGTAACCCACGGAATGCGGGCGGGTGCCGCCGGCGCCTGCCCGCCGATCCTGCGCCTAACCCGCGCCGCTGCGGCGCTCGTCCTTCCGCCAGACGCTCGCGAGCCACGGCTGCCGCTCGATGGGAAGCCCCGCCGGACGATAGTAGTGCTCGAGCTCCGAGAATCCGGCCGCGTCCAGGAACGCGCGCCATGACGCGAGGTCGTGGTACACGCCGTAGCGCCCCCGATTCCAGCCCTCCTCGTTCTCGCCGCGCGGGTTCGAAGCGAAGAGCACTCCGCCGGGCTTGAGCGTCGCCCGAAGCTCGCCCAGCACCCGCGGCAGGTCCGCGCGCGGCACGTGGAAGAGCGAAGCGTTGGCGAAAATGCCGTCGAAGCGCTCGCGTGGAAGGTTGAGCGCGAGGAAATCCTGCTCCCAGACTTCGCAACCGCTGTGCTTTCGCGCCATGGCCGCCAGCGCCGGGGAGCCCTCGAGGCCGATCGCCTCGTGGCCCAGGTCCCGGAAGGCCGCGAGATCGCGGCCGGGGCCGCAGCCGAAGTCGAGGATGCGAAACGGAAACGCGCCGCGAACGTGCCGCAGCAGCGCATCGATGTTCTGGCTCACGTCATGGTCGCGCGTGCCCTGCCAGAACTCGTTGGCCCGCTCGTCGTAGTACGCGAGCGTCTTCGTGCTGACGCAGGGCCGGTGCGGCTCGCTCATGAGATCGACTCTAGAAGGCCCGGGACGCCGAGGACCGCTCTATGAGATCGGTCACTTGTCGCGCGGCCAACCGCGCCTCCAGGTGCAGTGGCCGGAGGCCAGGTATTCCTTCGTCCGGCAGGATTCCAGGCACGAAGTATCGCCGAGCGGCCTCGTCTCGACATATTCGAAACGGCCATCGGACCTTTTCCGGAAAATCTCCCATGGCCCTGAGCGGTTTCCCCAGATCGAGATCTCGGAGAGCGCGACGCCGTCGAACGCGTTCTCCTTCCTGCTCAGGCGGCATCGAAAGATGAAGGTGTCTTCGTTCCCGTGGATGAAGTAGTCCTCGTTCCACGGGTATTCCTCCCGCACGAAGGCCTTCAGCGGATCCGCGGTCGTGAATGTCGTCGCGCCTGCGCCGGCGAAGCTCGCCAGGCCGGCGACACCGGCGATCAGCCCCACGGTCCGCGCCAACGCGTCGGTGGCGTTAGATCGCATGTCACGTCGCCCGGTCGCTTCAGCCACCGTCCTGCCGCTTCAGCCCGGCGTAAAAGGCCTTGGCCGCCTCTTCCCAGTGCTCGCCGTCGAAGCGGCGGACGGGAAGCGACGCGAGGTCCACGTTGTCGATGCACCGGACATTGACGACCCACTTGCTGGGATCGAGCCTCGGGCGGGCGAAGGGATGGATTCCGCAATGCGCACAAAAGAAATGCAAGGCGGTCTTCGTGTTGAACTGGTAGAGGACCAGGTCCTGCTCGCCGCTCACGACGCGAAGGCTGGACTCGCTCGCCCCGTGCCAGAGCGCGCCCCTGCGCCGGCAGAGCGAGCAGTTGCAGTCGATGACGTAGCCCAGGTCGGCCCGCAGCTCGAATGTCACGCGGCCACAGTGGCACGAGCCGTGGTAGGTCTTCTTCAAATCGCCCGCTCCAGCTCGACCAGCCCGGCTGCGGACACATCCACCGGCACGCTCGCCGCGCTTTCCCCGCGTCCCGGTCCCCGCTCGTCGGGCCGCGCGATGAACGCCGTGCGAAGCCCGGCGGAAGCGGCGGCCGCGAGGTCCGAGGAATGCGCGGCCACCATCATCGCCTCGTCCGGCCGGCAATCGAACGCCGCGGCGGCGGAAAGATACACGGACGGCTTCGGCTTGTAGTCGCGCGCGAGCTCCGCGCCGACGATCGCGTCCCACGCAAAGGCGTTGCGGCGCGCGAGGTCGACCATCAGCGAGATGTTCCCGTTCGAGCAGGGCGCGATGCGGAAGCGCTCGCGCAAGGCGCGAAGCCCGGGCGGCACGTCGGCCCACGGATCGAGGCGATGCCACGCGAGGTTGAGCTCCCGGCGGGCGGCCTCGTCGATTCGCTCGAGCTTCATGTTCCCGAGCACCACGTCGAGGTTCCGCCGGTGCAGCACGTCCAGCCTGCTGAACGGAAGCCGTCCCGACCGCACCTCTTCCATCGCCGGCTGGTATTGGTCCCGCCAGGCGTCGGCCAGCGCGAGCCAGTCGGCCGAGACGCCCAGCGGCGAGAGGATCGACCGCGCCTCGCGGGCGATGCCCGTGCGCCAGTCCACGAGGGTTCCGAACACGTCGAAGAGCAGGACCTTGATCACGGCTGCCCTTCGCGCCGGGCCGGAATGACCGCGAGCGTGCATCGCGAGACGCAGACCGCCTTGCCCTCCTCGTCGGTGATGCGCACTTCCCAGACCTGCGTGCGGCGGCCGACGTGCACCGGCGTCGCGGTCGCCGTCACCACGCCGTCGCGCTTGCCTCGCAGGTGGTTCGCGTTGATCTCGAGCCCCACGACGCTCTCGCGTGCCTGGTCGCAGTTCATCCAGGCTCCCGTCGACGCGACGGTCTCGGCGAGCGCCACCGAGGCGCCGCCGTGGAGAAGGCCGAACGGCTGGTGGACGCGCGCTTCGACGGGCATGCGCGCGATCACGCGCTCCTTCGTCGTCTCGACGAACTCGATGCCGAGCGTGGAGAGCAGCGTCTCCTGCTGGCGTTCCGAAAAAAGGGCCATCCGGCGGCTCCGGCGATGGGGAAACCGCCATTGTCGCCGATCCGCGCACCGCCTCCTATTTCCGGACGAGGCCCAGGAGCGCGCTCGCTCCGCGGACGAGGGCGAGCGCCACGCCCGCCATGCGCAGGAGCTTCCCGAGGCCCCTGCTCCCCGCGACGAGGAGGAGGGAGCCGAAAAGCGCGGAGCGAATGCCCGACGACGCGGCCATCGCACCCCCGATCTCGCGGAACGTGAGGCTCTCGCGCACCGAATGGGCTTCCGCGGCGGCCTTCAGCCGCAGGAAGGAGGAGCGCGCGACGAGGACTTCCTTCCGGAGCGCGAGGAGGTCGCCTTCCCTACTCATCGCGCGCCCCCGTGCCGCCGGCGCCGCCGCCCAGCATCTCGCGATCCGCCGCCAATTCGCGCAGCGTCGCCTCGAACGGCGGCGGATCGCTCGCGGCCTTGTGGCGCAACCGCAGGAATGCCGCGGCGGAAAGGGCCAGGTAGACGATCGCCACGCCGCCGATCGCGGCGAGGCGATGCGTATCCCAGAAGAGCACGACCACGAAGAGCGTGGCGACGAGCAGGCCCAGCGCGAGGAAAAGCGCGCCCGCCGCGGCGAGCGCGATCATCTCCTTCTTCCGCTCGCCCTCCTGCCGGAGCTCGACGACTGCGAGCTCCGCGCGCGTGGCCATGAGCTCGACCAGCGTCGCGCCGAGGGCCCGCAGCGAAGCGGTGAGTCCGGCCGGAGGGACGGGCTCCGCCTGCGGGTCCACGCGGCTACGAGCGCCGGTTGAGGAGGAGCCCGAGGACCACGCCCACCACGGCGGCCACGGCGGCCACGACCGCGAGCGATTGCCACGGATGGTCGTGCACGTACTCGTCCGTCTTCTTCGCGGCGGCGCGCGTGCGCTCCGCGGCATCTTCCTGGATCTCGCGCAGCCTCTCCTTGGCGAGCTTGAGGCTCTGCTCGACGTTCGCGCGCAGGGCCTGCGTCTTCTCGCCGCCCGCGGCGGCCACGGACTTCAGCAGCAGCTCGGTATCCGCGACGACCTCGTTGAAATCGTGCAGGAGCTTGTCTTTCGCGACTTGGGGGGTGTCCGTCATGGCGTTCTCCTTCGGCTTGTGATGCATTGTACCGCCGCACCGCGGGCGCGCCTCGTCGCCTCGCAAGCGAAGGTAAAATGTCCCGATGCGCGCCGGCCGCCGTCGGACGCGCCCCGGCCGGCCGGTAAGATGGGCGCCTTTCGCCTGGCGCCCGCATGAACGCATCCCGTCCCGGCTCCGCGTCCGAGGTCTTCGCGACGTTCCTGCGCCTGGGGCTCACCTCGTTCGGCGGGCCCATCGCGCACATCGGCTATTTCCGGCGCGAGGTGGTGGCGAAACGCGCGTGGGTGCGCGATGCGCAGTTCGGCGAGCTGGTGGGCCTCTGCCAATTCCTGCCGGGGCCGGCGAGCAGCCAGCTCGGATTCAGCCTGGGGCTCCTGCGCGCGGGATGGCCCGGCGCGCTTGCCGCCTTCGCCGGCTTCACCTTGCCCTCCGCCCTCCTCCTCTTCGCCTTCGCGATGCTCCTGCCGAACGTGCCATCGGAAGCGGCGGCGACCCTCGCGCATGGCTTGAAGCTCGTGGCGGTGGCCGTCGTCGCGCACGGCCTCTTCGGCATGGCGCGGCAGCTTTGCCCCGACGCGGCCCGGGCCCTGCTCGCCACCGCGGGCGCGCTCGCCATCCTCGCGATCGGCGGCGCCTGGGTGCAGCTCGCCGTGGTCGCCGCCGGCGCGCTCGCGGGAATCGCGCTCTGCCGAAACGTGGCCCGGGCCGTGGCCGAGCCGCCGCGCTTGCCGCATGGGCGCGCGACCGGAATCGCGCTCGTCGCGACGTACGTGGCGCTCCTTGCCGCGCTGCCCCTCGTCGCCGCCGAGCTCGACGGCCCCTTCGCGCTCGCTTCCGGTTTCTATCGCGCGGGCGCGCTCGTCTTCGGAGGCGGCCACGTGGTGCTCCCGCTCCTCCAGCAGACGGTGGTCGAGCCGGGCTGGATCTCCCGCGACGACTTCCTCGCGGGATACGGCGCGGCGCAGGCGATCCCCGGCCCGATGTTCACGCTCGCCGCCTACCTCGGAGCACGCATCGACGGCCTCGCCGGATCGGCGCTCGCCACGGCATCCATCTTCCTGCCGGGGCTTCTCCTCGTGGCCGGGGTGCTTCCGCTCTGGCAAACGATCGCACGCCATCCCCGCGCGGGGAGCGCGGTCGCGGGCGTCAACGCCGCCGTCGTGGGACTCCTCGCCGCGGCGCTCTACGACCCGGTGTGGACCGGCGCAGTGGCCTCGCCGATCGACGCCGCGATCGCGATCGCGGGCTTCTTCCTCCTCGCACGCCTCCGAGCGCCGCCGCTCGCGGTGGTGGGCTGGTGCGTGGCGGCCTCCTTCGCCGTCTCGGCGCTGCGCTGAACTCGCCGCGCGCCGGCCCTGTCATAGGGCGCATACTCGCCGCCGTGAGGGACGGAGGGCCGATGATATCGTTTCCCGCTGAGCATCCCGACTTCCGGATCGTCTTCCACAATCGGCGCCGCGTGGCGCTGCGCGCGGCGCTCTTCGGGCACATCGGCCTCCTCGAGTCCTGGTTCGACGGAGACCTCGACGTCGAGGGCGACATCGGCCGCGCGTTCGCCGCGGGGATGGCCTCGGGCTTCGACACGCCGACGCTCCTCGTGCGGTTTCGCAACCGCTGGCACGAATGGCGCTTCTCCAACGCGAGCGCCGCCCAGGCGAAGGAGAACGCGCGCTTCCACTACGCCCTCGGCACCGACTTCTACCGGCTCTGGCTGGACGAGGCGCTCATGATGTACACGTGCGGCTACTGGAGCGAAGGCACGACGAACGTCGAGCAGGCGCAGCGGAACAAGGTCGAGCACGTGTGCCGGAAGCTGCGCATCCAGCCGGGCGAGGAGGTGGTCGACATCGGAACCGGTTTCGGCGGCTTCATGTTCCACGCCGAGCAGTTCCACGGCGCGAAGGTGACCGGCACCAACACCACCCCGGAGCAGGTGGCGATGGTGCGCGACGAGATCGCGCGCCGGCACCTCGAGGGCAAGTGCGAGGTGATCGAGGCGGATTTCCGGGAGGTCCGCCGCCAGTACGACAAGGTGGTCTCGATCGGCGTCCTCGAGCACGCCGGGCGCGACCAGCTCCAGGAGGTGGTGAACGCGCACGCGGCGCAGCTCAGGCCCGGCGGCCTCGGCATGCTCCACTTCATCGGCCACGTCGGCCGCTTCGAGACCGAGTTCTTCATCCGCAAGCACGTCTTTCCCGGCGGCTGGATCCCCAGCCTCGCGCAGACGATCGAGGCGATGGAGCGCGCCGGCCTCGAAGTGGTCGACATCGAGAACCTCCGCCGCCACTACGCGTTGACGCTGGACGCCTGGGCGGAGCGCTTCGAGCGCAACTGGGAGCGCATCCACGCGATCGACCCCAGGCGCTTCGACGAGCGCTTCCGCCGTGTCTGGCGCGCCTACCTCTTCGGGTGCGCCGAGATGTTCCGCTCGTCGGACGGCCACACGCACCTCTTCCAGATCGTGTTCTCGAGGGGCATGACGACGCGGGAGAGCTACCCGATGTCCCGCGCGCACCTCTACGCGGGGGCCGCCGGCACCGGCGCGGAGTTCGCGGCGATGCACGCGCGGGAAGCCGGGAAGCGCGGCACCGAATGAACGCCGAGCTCGCGGCGCACGCGACGCGCCGCGAGGCGCTCGTGCGCGCGATGCGCGAGGGCGCGGGACCCATCGGCCTCGCGAAGGAGACATCCAATCTCTTCCGCGACCGCGAGCGTGCCGCGCGCCGCAGGCTCGACGTGCGCGCGATGACGCACGTGCTGGGCGTCGACGCCGCGGCCGGCCTCGTGGACACCGAGGGCATGGCGACCTACGAGGCGCTCGCCGACGCGTGCCTCCCCCACGGCGTGATGCCCGCCGTCGTCCCGCAATTGAAGACGATCACGATCGGCGGTGCAGTCGCCGGCGTGGGGATCGAGGCCACTTCGCATCGCCAGGGGCTCGTCCACGAGGCGGTCGAGCGGATGGAAGTGCTCACGGGCGATGGAAACGTCGTCGCCTGCACGCGCACGAACGAGCACGCGGACCTCTTCCACGGGTTTCCGAACTCGTACGGCACGCTGGGCTATGCGCTCCGCGTGGTCTCCCGGGCGATCCCGGTGAGGCCGTACGTGCGGGTGGAGCACCATCCCTTCTCCGACCCGGGGGCGTACTTTCGCGAAGTGGAGCGCCATTGCGCGGCCGGCGACGCGGACTTCATCGACGGGACCCTGTTCGCCCCGGACCGGTTGTATCTCACGCTCGGCCGCTTCGCCGATTCCGCGCCCGCCACGAGCGACTACACCGGCGTCGAACGGATCTACTACCGGTCGATCCCGGAGAAGCGCGAGGATTGGCTCACCACGCGCGATTTCCTCTGGCGCTGGGATACGGACTGGTTCTGGTGCTCGAAGAACCTCCTCGCGCAGAACCCCGTCGTGCGGCGCTTGTATGGCCGCGCGCGGCTGGGGTCGCGCACGTATGCGGGCATCATGCGCTGGAACAGCCGCGTGGGGCTCACGCGCGCGATCGACCGCCTGCGGGGCCTCTACGGCGAGTCGGTGATCCAGGACGTGGACATCCCGATCGGGAAGGCGGCCGAGTTCCTCGGCTTCCTCGCGCGCGAGATCGGCATCTGGCCGGTCTGGATGTGCCCCATCGGGCCCGGCGCGGACGCGGGCCGCTTTTCCCTCTACCCCATGGAGCGCGGGTGGTACGTGAACTTCGGCTTCTGGGACGTGGTCCGCTCCCGCGAGGCGCACGAACGGGGCCATTTCAACCGCGCGATCGAGCGCGCGGTGGCCGATGCGGGCGGCATCAAGTCGCTCTATTCCGAGAGCTATTACCCGCGCGAGGAGTTCGACGCGCGCTACGGCGGTCCCGCCTACGCCGCGCTCAAGGCAAGATACGATCCGACCGGGACTTTCCCCACGCTCTACGAGAAGTGCGTGCTGCGCCGCTAAAGGCGTCACGCCGCCGGGGATCGCCGCCCTGCTGAAGTCAGCCGAGCGCGGCGAGCGCGTCCGTGTGCGGAAGCCCCAGCGCCTGCGCCACTTCGGGGCAGGTGATCTTTCCTCCGTGCACGTTCAGGCCCGCGCGCAGGCCGGCATCCCGCTTCATCGCCTCGCGAAAGCCGTGCTCCGCGAGGGCGAGCACGTAGGGCAGCGTCGCGTTGTTGAGCGCGTAGGTGGAAGTGCGCGGTACGGCGCCGGGCATGTTGGCGACGCAGTAGTGCACGACCCGGTCGACGATGAACGTGGGATCCGAGTGGGTGGTCGGCCGCGACGTCTCGAAGCAGCCGCCCTGGTCGATCGCGACGTCCACGAGCACGGAGCCGGGCTTCATCCGCCGGACCATCTCGCGGGTCACGAGCTTCGGCGCCGCCGCGCCGGGCACGAGCACCGCGCCGATCACGAGGTCCGCCGAGAGCACGTGCTTCTCGAGCGTCTCCCGGTTCGAATGCACGGTCGCCACGCGCGCGCCGAGCAGGTGCTCGATGCGGCGGAGCGCCTCGAGGCTGCGGTCGAGGACGACCACGTGGGCGCCGCTCCCGACCGCGATCTGCGCGGCATTGGTGCCCACGAAGCCCGCGCCCAGGATCGCGATCTTGGCGGGCGGCACGCCGGGAACGCCGCCCAGGAGGATGCCCATCCCGCCCTGGGCCTTCTCGAGGCAATGCGCGCCCGCCTGCACGGAGAGCCGCCCCGCGACTTCCGACATCGGCGCGAGGAGCGGGAGGCCGCCGCCCGGGCCCACGATCGTCTCGTAGGCGATGCCGGTCGCGCCGCCCGCCATGAGCTCGCGCGCCTGGTCCGGATCGGGTGCCAGGTGGAGGTACGCGAAGAGCACCTGCCCGGGCCTCAGGCGCTTGCGCTCGGCCGGCTGGGGCTCCTTCACCTTCACGATCATCTCGGCGCGCGCGAAGACCTCCTCCGCCGTCGCGGCGATGCGCGCGCCCGCGGACGCATAGTCGCCGTCCGCCGCGCCGATCCCCGCGCCCGCGCCCGTCTCGACCAGCACCTCGTGGCCATGGGCCGCGACCTCGCGCACGCTCCCCGGCGTGAGGCCCACGCGAAATTCGTTGTCCTTGATCTCCTTCGGCACCCCGATCCGCAAGCGGCCCCCTACGTCCGGAGCACGAACGGATCCTGCACCTCGTCGCCCGTCTCGACCCACACGCTCTTCGTCTGGAGGTACTGGTCGACGGACTCCATCCCGTTCGCGCGCCCGAGGCCGCTCGCCTTGTAGCCGCCGAAAGGCGAATTGAACGTGAGCGCGCGGTAGGTGTTGATCCAGACCGTGCCCGCCTGCAGCTTCCGCGCGAGGATGTGCGCGCGGCGCAGATCGCGCGTCCAGAATCCCGCGGCGAGCCCGAAGCGCGTGGCGTTCGCGAGCCTCACGACCTCGTCGTCGTCCCGGAAGCGGGTCAACGCGAGCACGGGACCGAACACCTCCTCG
>Ga0105240_10005913_pt1 | contig 18121 bp, 40 predicted proteins | sample KBSC54metaG_FD_80426 | JGI IMG/M metagenome (GOLD analysis project Ga0105240, IMG submission 80426) | Corn rhizosphere microbial communities from Kellogg Biological Station, Michigan, USA - KBS C5-4 metaG | ecosystem: Host-associated > Plants > Roots > Rhizosphere > Soil | place: Michigan, USA...
CAAAAGCCGTTGCAAGGAAATAATCCTCACAACGGCTTTATGACTAAGAGATAGTTTATATAGCGCTACGTCCTAGTATTATGCGCTGGTCACCTTATGGGCTACCACTCCAACGGCTCTAATTTTCTCCGCCCGTCACAACAGTTTCAATAGCAATCCGGTGCAGAATTTCGGACATTTCGCTTTGCTATCTAGGATTGCTGCTCCTATCCGCTAGTCACTGATAGCGATCACAGATTAAACGATGTTTCCGTTACCGTTTAATTTTTAATATTCGGATAAGCTAATTTAAGATATTCTTTTAAATCTTTTTTATAAACACGTGAAACTAAATGCCATTCAATATGATGTCCACATACTCCACAACAATCATTTTTATAATGGCAATACATATGCGTATGATCGTTTAATTTTTGCATATATTCTCCTCTCCCTCGCACTCGTAATGATCCACGCGACAGATACGAAACTCCATATTTTTGCCTAGTTGTTTGGCTTCGAATAGGAGGCGGTTATGTTCGGGTTGACAGTATTTCATGCATTCTTGGGCTTCGTATAGATCACCATGTCCAAGGCAAGTTTCAAAGCAATCTTTATCTTCCTTGTTATGATGGACGATACAGAATGTTTTGAAGACAGAGAATAGCGGTTTATTATCAGGCATTCTCAAATCCTTATCTTCGTTTTCATTGCATGAATAGAAGTACGCAACTGTTGTTCAAATTCATCCTTAGACATTAAATTATTATGTTTGATTCGCGCTAATTCTGTCTGTCGTTCGGCGGCATCGGTCCATAATCCGCATGCTTTACAATGCATGTTCTGACGTTTCTGCTTTGTTTGATATAGAGATTGACAGTTAGGACAATGTGTAGGAGCGGAATTCTTTTTCATGTTAAACTTTAACGATTTGTAAGCTATGGAATTCATGCCCGCAATTATCGGACAGAATATAAGTATATTCGATAGCAGCATTTAAAGTTTCAAATCCAGCAAGTAATTTAGGAGTTGCTGTATTACTATCTTTAACAACTCTATATGGAAGTTCTGCGTAAACTCCTACCTTAAATTCCTTCCCAAGTTGTTCGGCTAATTTGCTCATTTAAACATCCTCAAAAGTAAATACAGGTTCGGCAGATTGCGGTACTTTAGCGTTTGCCTCCCCGCAATTGCAACCGGCAAAGAAGGCGGCGCGTACAGCGGTTTCGCATTCACGATCACGCCAAACGGCCATAAGGATATTTTGATTTTTCTTTTTCCAAGCTTCAAACATGCGGCTTTTATTTTCCTTAGTCAGTCGCATTTTCTATCTCTATGATTTGAGGAATAATGGTTCCCTCGCTGATAGCGTGGAGAAGACAAGCACGACCATGTTGCATGGCTAGATGTTGTTTTTGCATATCTTCAACCATTTTATGAATAGTATGTGAGGAAAATTCTAAGGTATTACTTTTTAATCTTTCTTCAAAATCATCCATAACTTGCTCAAGTTTCCTCATCATAATTGCGAGAATATCACTTGCCTCTTGGGAGGTCATATTGGACATGCTTTCTTTGTCGATTGGATAATGTGTAACACGCGCTCCCGTATCTTCACCTTTGGCAAACTTCACGGCCTCCTTGAGTCCGTCTTTGATCTTGTCTGTTGGGGTTATCATTCCGGCGCCTCAAATGTAAAGGGAGCAATTTTAGGAGTAAGTTTTACAACCCATAATTCTCGTTCATCTTCTGCACCAGCGTTGTATGCGGATCGCAATGCATCTCGCATAGAATGTTGGACGCTTTCACTTGCATTACGTAGAGGGTTCTTGGTGCTTGACGCCCATTTCTGGAAAGACATGAGAGAATAAATCCTCTTGTTTATGTGGACAGAAAATATCTATTAGTGTTTTTGTAATGGAATAGCATAATCCATCTTTGAATACTGATTCAACGTATTCCACCAAATAGCTAGTTCCGGTTCTATCCCGTAAATTAGCGGCGGTAGTACGAGCATTTGACAAATGGTAGCTTTGGTACTCGATAAAATCATTTTGTATGGCTCGAACGACATAGTGACTACGGTTACTATTCCAAATTGTGCTTTTCCTTGGGCCGAAATTCGCCATGTCTTCATACCATCTTTACTTTTCGTTTTAGTTTACGAGTTTTGTAACCGGAATTTATCATAGAACGTTCCTGCATATTTCTGATAAATTCAGAAGGAAAGAACATAAATCCAGTAGTACCTTTCTTTTTCGTTCCGGGGACTTTGAAGGCAAATCCGTATTTATTTTTCATATCCACCATCCAAATGCATCGTGACCGATTGAGAGAATAAGTCCAACACAGAAAATATATTTGACGATTTGCCAAGGTGTAGCGTGGATTATGAACATGTGCCACCAATTGCTTTGGCGATGACGGCGCGGGCGAACACTCCTGTTATACTGTCACTCTCGCGTTTTGCGATAAATTCAAGAGCAGCCAACAATTCCGGCGCGGCGGCGATAAGGCGGGCGTTGGCGTCTCGTGCTGGATTGGATGCTACTATATCGGCGATAGCTTTTCCCTTGCCGTCTGTCACGCGATGCAAACCCCGCGTGACAGTCATGGAAAGCCAGGGCCCCGGCGTATGCGCTGTTTTTGTGGTGGTCATCTGTAGCTCGCTTGAATGGTATGTACCCGTTGAGCAAATCCTGCTTCCATAACGATATATTCGGCGCGGGATCTTGCTTGGCTTTCGTTGCAAGCTTTGACGGTGATTTGTTTGCAGTATTCCGAATTATCGAAAGGCTTATATGTAAAGTGATACATCATCAGATATTTCCCTCGTTTCAACGAATAGACACTCGCATGATTCGAAAGAACAGAAAAGGAACGGAAATCGAAATTCCCGTTCCTTCTTAATATTGGTAAATAAACTATTTCGGCCATGCTTCAATTAGTCCGCGTTGTTTGGCGCTACATATCCCATATTGGTACAATACGGTTCCTGTCATCCATTGAAGCCACGCGTCGTAATCTAATTGGGTTGGTTTTTCCAGTATCGCGCATGGAGACGATAGTTCAACGGGAGGGGGCGGAGGCTTTGTTTGCTGAATCAATGGCGGCGGAGAGGATGTGCAAGCGGTCAGTATCAGGCTTGCAATCAAAAGGTAGCGGCTTTTGCTTTGAGACATTTAAGATACCTGCTTTCAAATCTCCAATTTCATTGGTGAGAGTGTGAATAGATTTATCGGTATTAGAGGAAGCGATATTAGCTGATTCGATATTACGTTGAAGGTTCTTGAAAGCGTTAGATGCTGAATCAATTTCTTGTTTCAGTTGTTTGTTTTCAAGTTGTGAATACCGCTCTCCATCTGCTTTGTTTTTTATGTAAAAAGTACCAGAAGCACCAAGCCCAAAAGCAAGAATGGCAATAGCAACATATCCGTAAACTCCGCTAAGAAGATTTGTCAGGAATGGCATTTGCTACCTTTTCGATATGAGTTTTTACGGAATCTAATTTTGCTTCGCGTCGTTCTGCTGCAATCTTTCCTTTTCGATTGTCCCGGAAATTTATAATAGTGATTGCGAGGTTTACACATACAGTAAGAAATCCCCCAATCGCTACTAAAAATGTTGCTATACCTTCCCAATTCATGCGTGAATCTCTGGAGGTTCAAAGCCTGGATCAAGGTCTTTCAACCTTCGTTGACTTCCAATCATCTGAATAGATTGTTTCAGTGGAGATAAATATGTGCTCATATCATCTTTACTTACAAATTTATCATTAGCCCAAAGCTTCAATTTTAAAATTTCATTGGAAGTTCTAAGTGTAATCCATACATTTATACCCGTTCCTATACCACCAACAAGAGTAAGAATAGTCAATGCTTCTTCCGGATTCATGGGATGACTTTCAAATCACGATCAAATGTTGAGGCTATTTCTTGTCTTATTGAAGGACCTAAAATTATGCATCCTTCGCTTGCTGTGTGGGTTGAGTTGTCCCCGTGAATGAGGAATCCGCTTCTTCCGAAGACATTTGTTCCTTCATTGGGCGATAAACGAAAACAATTTTTTCCTTTGTGTGGATCGTCATAAGATGAAGACAAATGCCAATTACCCGGAGGAATAGGGCCCATATTATGAGTAGCAACAGCATCCGGATTATTGCGATCAATACCCGCTCCGGAATATCCAGTTCCAACAAATTCTCCATCATGAGTTAACTCACCAGTATTTATTTTATATAACCACATGAAAAATTCTTTTTATCAAACTATCGGATAATTAACAGCTAAACGAAAAACGGTAGTGTTGGTCATGTTTGTATCCACTATGTTTGATATCGTTAATCCGCCTGGAGTGGTATAAAAAATATTAGTCGTATTAGCATTTGGAGCAATTGCAATAAACATTTGTTCAAAAGATAACGCAGCATTTGCATTTTGCATTGCTATAATACCGTTATATCTAATCTGCACACCTACGTTAGATGCGGTAAATGGAAGATGAATTGACACATTTCCAGCGGCAACACCCTTGGAAGATAAAACAATTATTGCATCTACAAAAACTCTATTTCCTATAATAGAATAGGTTCCCTCTTGAATGGTATATGAAATACCAACTGTAGAACCACCTATATCTATAGTAGGAATCCAAGTTTGAGTATTTCCAACTGAACCCGCTTGTAAATCATTATTTGTATGTAGTCTAAAAGTAGGAATTGCTGCCGCACCTGCTGAAGGACCAGCATAGAATAAATTTGCATTTTGAGCGGTAAAAATAGGTTGATATGGTAACACTGGAATATCAGCGGCAACGAGCGCACGGAAAGAAGGTGCAACCGCACCACCTGCTGCGGGACCAGCCCAAACTGTGTTTGCCCCTTGATTTGCTAATGAGAGTGTTAGATTTCCAGCGGCATTTACGGGCGAACCTGATACGTTGAATATATTAGGTGCAACTAATCCTACACTAGTTACAGTGCCTGTTCCTGCTGGAAGATCGGCTGCAACCAATGTTCTAAACGCTGGAATATTTGCAGCACCATTAGAAGGGCCAGCAAAAAATGTATTTGCTACTTGATTTACAAATGTTCCTGTAAGCGTTCCAGCAGTTACAACGGGAGAGCCTGTCACGGTAAATACGGACGCGGGAAGCGCAAGTCCTACGCTTGTTACGGTCCCCATACTTCCGCCTCCTGATATAACACTCCAAGTTTCAGCATCGACAAGAAAATTTAGAATCTGTACTTTTACAGTTGCTGGAATAGTCTCTGCAAAGAATTGCATACGAGGCGGAGAATTTATCAGAAGATGATAATATCCCTGACTATTTGGAGCAACTATAATGCGTTGTCCCGTTATGTTATTGATCGCTGTAATTTTGAAAGCGTTGTCAGCATTATCAATATAAATAGTTTGGGCTGATCCAAATTGTTTTTGGATAGATTGAGGAACAAGATCAACGATTATTCCATCGGTATTTGTAATAGACAAATCAATCGGAATGGACTTACGCCCTTCCGTTGGCTCTTTACCGATTGAAATAGAAGAAATTTGCGGGGGCAAACTAGCCTCCCGGCTTGGTAATCACATTGATTACATTGGAACCGCGTGAAATTGCAAAAATTCCAGCTGCAATCATGATACCACCGATTACAGTTGTTGCAACTCGCGGAATATCGGTAATGAAATTGAATCCGGCACTTACTGTTTTAGCAGCGCCAGCAACTCCACCGATTGTCTTACCTAGGGCAGAATCGGGGTCATAAAGATTCATTCCAAGGATTTTTGGAACATCCGGTAATTTTGGAAGGCCGGGCAACCCGCTTCCGGTTGTATTTCCATCGTATCCCGGCACATGAGTCCCCGTTACATATTGGGCATCGGTTGCGACAGGAAACCCAAGCGCTTGCAATTGTTCAAAAGACATTTGATCAATTTGCGCTTGGGTAAACCCGGCCACAATTACTGTTCCTCAGAAGCTTCAGCCGATTCATCGACATACTGAAAAGGCGTATGATTAGATTTAAGACGATGAGTCAACAATTCGGAATGGGCTTTCGAGATGAAAGAAGCTTCAATAGCTTTTCCATCATGATCAATATATCGAACTTTATGCGGAGCGTCATTTTCAACGACATCCACATTATTTTCTTTTTTCTTAGCCATTGTTATCAATCCTTCCAAGTGGAGTTAAATGAACACGTGTAGTAAACCAATTCGCCATTGAGAGAGAAATTTGATCCCAAAATGGCGGAGGCGTAATTACAGGAACAAAAGTTGTTTCCTGCAATTTCTGTGCAGCAGTTGGAAGAATACCAAAAGCTTCCGCACCATCATTTGAACTATCAAAAACTGTTTGGCGTTCTGGAGCAATGATGGATTGATTACGGCTAAAAATCGTATTTGGATCAATCATATTCAGCATTAATCACCTATTAAATATAGGTATTAAATTGCGAGATATCGGAAGTGACAGGATTATTTGCCCCACCTACAGGGCCACATGAATTACAATCACATCCACCTGTTGCCAATACAACAGCAGGAACACCGCTGTTAGGATGAGGATTATAAGGAGCTAGATTATAACTTACATATGACTCTGGATCAGGAGTGGCGGTAGCATCGGGCCCGGTTGATGCGGGCAATTGATATCCGAACACGGAACCGCCTCTAGTGAGAAACCAGATAACTCCTACAGCGGCAATAATCAAAACGCCACCGATGATTACATTTTTCTTTTCGTCGTTCATATATCAATCCTAGAACAGCGAGAAAATACCGCCAAGCAAACCGCCAAGCAAACCATTATCAGACGAATGTTTTTGCGCGCTTGCCTGAATTTTAGATTGTTGAATCATAGTATCGCTATTAATTTGAGCCATTGCAACATTTTGCTGCGCATTAATAGCAGTAATATGCTCTTGAGTTTGATATGAAGCGATAGTTTGACTTGCTTGTGAAGCAGCCAAAGCCTGATAAGTATTAGCGGTAATCTGCGCTTGATCTACACTAGCTTGAATTTGCTGACGATTTGTTTGAGCAGCAATATCAGCTAATTGAATCTGAGCACCAATACCAGCAAGACTTACTTGTCCACTTACGTCTGTTGCATGATTTTGTGTGTCGGACTGAATTTGCAATCCCTGCAATTGCGCGGATAATTGATTTGCTTGGGAAGCACCGGCAGCTTGAACATCATATTGATGTGATTGAATAGCAGCTTGTTGTGCTTGTAATTGTGTGGCCGATGCAATTTCAGCATCAGAAGGACCACTCACAGTTGACGCTTGAGCGTTTGAATTTCCCCCGGATAAAAGCAGTACCAGAAGAATGGTAAGGCCAATAAACAGGACAATAAGCATAGGGTGTTTTTTACCCCATGCGATGATGTTTTTAAAAACTTTCATCCCGCACCATTATCCATCAATTGAGCAAGAGCAATTTGCCCCGCTTGAATACCAGCAATACCTGTAGGAATAGGAGTCTGCGTTTGATAAACTTGCGGTGAAGTTAGAAATAGCTGCTGTCGAACAACTTCTCCCGGCCCCTTCCATTCATTAATAGGAAGCATGAACCCATTAAATGCAAATGCTTCGGCTCCAGGCGTGGGAAGGTTATTCGTTCTATTGATGAACGGATAAAAATTCGTACGAAGAAATGATTGCAGAAAAGGATACATATTATCCTCGCTTAAAAACCAAAGCTGGAAGGGCCATATTGAGTATTACCAAGAGCCGAATAACCCTGACCTGTAACCGGACCTGTTGCGGCACCAAGAGCGCGAGCAAAAGCATCACCCGAAGCGCCAATTACATTTGCCGTATTCGCATTGCGACTAACTAAAACCGCGAGTAATGCAACACCCACAATAGCAGTTGCAATGGAAACTACAGCTTCAATAAGATTATTCATTTATGTATCTCCTATCCGATAACATCAGCGCCGGAAACAGGCCCAGTGGCTGCTTTAATAATATTTGCGAAAGCGCTTCCAGCCGATTGAACAACCTGTTGGGTTTGAGCGTTTTTGCTAACAATAACTGCAACAATCGCTACTCCAACAATCGCAGTAAGAACTGAGACAATTGAGTTCATGTTGTCATGCCTTGTAAATTCTTATCAATATCCGAAGCGGTTCCGGCGATAATTGTTTTTGCTCCAGTCATATGCTTAAATAAAGCCCATCCGACTATGGCAATGATCACAATAATTAAAATCGTATGCATTGAAAGATTTTTAATCATGGAATAGGACTCTGATTTACCGATGGAAGCGACGGCAAAGAAGGTAATGAAGGAAGCGAATTGCCAGCATTTGTATTGCTAGGATTCGCTTCCGTCACCGATGGATTAGAAATAAATTCTTGAAGCTTTTGAAAAACTCCACCATTTTTTAAAACCAGAGAAACCAAAAGTAATGTCATAAAAGCTACTGATAAAGGGCGAAGAGGTTTGATATATCCCGCTCCACCTACAATCGCAATTGCTCCAAGCCACACAAGAAAATTATTCTGTCCTGTGAAATCTGATTTTACCAAAGTCCACAAAGTCGCATTAGTGCCTCGCACACCTGAGACGAATAAAATAATGCCGATGAATAATAGCGCATATGGCATTATACAAACACACCCGCATAAGCTGGTAACTGACCTTTAGCGGTTACATAAATCAGAAACGCCGCTACCAGATAGAAAAAGATAACGGCAGTTTGGTTCATGTTGAAGCCCCACCAGGAAAACCACCAAGCATATTGGGATAGGTTTTTCCAACCCAAAAACCAATAAACAAAAGCAATAGAACCCAAAGGATTCCGGATACAGTTACAGAAAGACCATCCATTTTAAACCTCCGTAACGCTGGACGTAATGTCCTTAAGAACACGCGTCCAAAGAAAAATTACAGCGATAATAAATCCAGTAAAGAGAATCCAATCGGTTGCATCCCCTTCCATCTGGAAAGGTTGCTTCCACCAATTCGCGAAATTTTGAAAACCAATTCCCATTTGAATCCTCTTTGCAATTACCGGGGAGACGCTCAATTATACCGAGCAAATATAAGAACGTCTCCCCAGGTTCCACCTGACCGCCGACAGGTTAGAACTACATTGCACCACCAGCCAACGACGCAGCGCCTACCAGGGTATTGGTAATAGCAAACATTTCCCATCCAACCAGACACGCCGCAGTTGCCTGTACGGTTCCTTTAGGATTGAGAATAAGTTGCTGATTACCAAACTGAATAGTATTGATAGGTTTAGCGCGTGAATCGAAATAATAAGAACCACGCGGGAAATCGCTATCAATCGCCAAACGAGAATAGACACCGGCAAAGAAAGGTTCGTATTTGAAAATATTGGTGAAGTTTGCAGTCTGCAAAGACCAATAATTAATATCCGAACCCTGGGCAGGATATGCTCCACCAGTCTGATTCTGATAGATTACTAGAGTAGAAAGGAAGCTTCTAAAGTTTGCATATGGAATGGGGAAATCGTTTGCAGTTACCATTCCGGAAACTGTGGTATTCATCAGCATATAAAGAGTCGAAAGATCAACAACCGGCAAAAGTTGCTGACCATTTTTATCTGTGGGAAGCTGATCGTAATATACCTGATGAACACGAATCGTATAAGAAGTAATAGCGCCGGTAGCGCCAGTGGCGTCATACTGATAAACCGCCATGGTGGGATCAGCAGTTTGAGCAACAAACGCCTGGGCAGAAGTAGCAAGAGTAAGCTGTAACTGTGCCGTGGCATTTACAACATTCGCCCACATTGCGCCGCGCAAATCCAATTCTGAATAAGCAAGCGGAACCCAAAAAGTCATTTTGGCTACGGCACCTGCAGTAGTCAAAGTAGCAGGAGCAAAAGCAATGTCGGATGAAAAAGTGTTGCCATATCCAACAGGATAGTTAGTAAGAGTATCAACCGCCAAATAAGGCTGACGATTTTTAGCCGAATTAACGGCATTCAAATGCCAACCCGTAGTCTGGATACGAGTGTTATTCGACAAGTCCTGAAACTGCACCTGCTGAATAAAATTCGCTGCACCCCAAGCGGTAAGAATACCGTTATTGGTGCCAAGAGTAAGCGTAGCTTCAATTTCAACAAAGAAGCCAAGAATCAAACCGGCATAACGCGGCTGCACATTAAATACCGTTCCCGCAGTAGGATTCTGCGTAATGGTATAAATTTCCTGCTGACGACGCAGCGCCGAGGAAACAATGGCGTTACGATTAGCAAGATTGGCCGCACGAATCTGCGCAGTAGTAGGAGCGGACGGGGCAGTCGGGGTAGGATTAGCCATTTTAATATGTTCCTTCTATTAAATATTGGTTTGAGTTTTTTGATGAAATGGAGTCATTACGAGATTCACAACCATCAAACCAATGAACACCATAACAAAAATGGTAATCCAATTGATTGGGTGTGAAATGATTTTCCAATTAAGCATTGGAAGTCACCCCGCGCGCACGGCCTAGACCAACGAGCACGAGTTTCAGAATGACGAATCCACCAATAGCCATCAGAAAAACCGTTAGCCAATTGGTAGGCGTCCAAGAGATAATAGAAGTTTCCATTTTCCGCCTCTGATATGCTCAGAGAATTTTAAATCTCCGAGCGGTTACTTCCTGTTTGGGGCCCAAAACCGGCTGATCCAAACTTTGCGCATTGTCCGGCGGAAACGCAGCGCGAATATTCTCTAATATAATCTGTGGCTTAGGTACGGGACCGAAGCGTAATAGTATGTCGTCGTTTACGTTATACCAGAACGAGTGGTGATTGGGCAAGCGGGCTTTGGGGTCCATAGGCACAAATTGTCCAACATTTTTTCTATCGGCCAAATGCCCAAGACGGAATACTTGTACGAAATTTGCTTCGCTAAAAACGAACTTTGAAATCCAACTTGGCCGTTGTGAAAGAACAATCATAGGAATACGACGGGAACGCCCTTGGGTAAGTAAAGCGTTGAATCCGCCAGTTTCCTCAATCATATATCCTTCATCAACCCACACACCAATATTTTGTTTATCCCAAACACGGCGAAAGAAAGAATCCAATTCCATTTGCTGTTCTGGCAACGGATTGATGATATACAATCCTTCATCGCCTGGAGTATCGTTTATACCAATAGTTTGAACACCAGGGATTTCTGCAATTTCAGCAATAAGAGGATCGCCTTTTGTATTGACGATTACCCAAGGTTGTTTGTTAAAATTTTTACCGGAAAGATGCCAAGCGGCGGCGGTTGTTTTACCGCTACCGCTTGAACCCAAAACCGCTAAACGATCTGTTGCACCCGGAAATTTTACAGTAGCCATTCGATAAGCTTAACAATTCCATAAATGTTTAAAGCAATTATGCAAATGCATGCGTCACCAATTGCAACCGCAATTAGGGTCGCGCCAAATGGTGATGTCCTTTTGGTAGCTTCGGAAATATCATACATTGTAATAGCCCTTTTAATTTACAATTTTCTGGTTTGCAGGATCAAAAGTCATACCGGCAATATTACTGTTATTGAAATCAACAGGTGCTACATTTGTTTTCAAAGATTCAGAAGAACGAGGGCGAGAATCCCTTTCCATTTTCTTCCTTATATAGAGTGATACACCACGCGGAACATAAATCACTCCGGCAACTTGAACAAGTTCAATCATCGCTGCGGTTTTAGGATCAAGTGATAATTTGAAATGTTCATTCACCCCTTCAATAGCATCACCAAGTTTTTTCGCTTCATCTTTTGTCAATTCCAATTCTGGAATTTGTAAAGTTGCAGCGCCGATTTGATGCAACGAAAACAAAATCTTTTCGATTCCGTTGATGCTTATAGTACTCGAAACTTTTTCTTTAACTGCTGAGATTGTCGGCCCTGTTGATCCATCTTTTCTGGGTCTTCCACGACCTCTTTTGATTTCGGTGTTTCCGGCGGTTTCTGCTGATCCGGGGACGACAATTCGTCCGGTTTGTCCTGCGGTTTCTCTTGCGAAAGTTGGGTCAATGTATCCCGCATTTCCGTCAACTGAGCTGACAGGTTTTCCATTCCCGTCGTCGCGTTCGCTTCCAGATTCGACAGACGTTGCAACGCTGTTTCCGTTTCCTTCTGGATTTTCTGACTTGTCCATTCGTCGCGTTCCTCTAAAATTGTTTCAATGCGGTTTTCTAATGCTTCAATTTGATTGCGTAATTTTTTCTCACGTGATTCAAGTTCTTCATCGCTAAAAGGCATGAAAATCAATCCTTATCGGTTTTAAATCCGGATCGGCGATTGTCTCCGCTTCACCGGCAAAATGCTCTGGATATTTTTGCTCCATAACGCGAATTAGTTTATTCACGAAGGATTCTAGCTTCTCCACTCTCAGGGTCAATTCTAGGAAATCTTTTAGCGGTATCATTGGTAATTCCTATTTCATTTTCGATATTGGATAAACGCTTATCAATGCTCTCCAGATGATTCGTCAGTTTCTGCAATCCTTCTTCAAATTGAGAAACGCGGCCACCAAATTCTTTTATCAATGCTTCAGGCTCTATACCGAACATTTTAAGCATGTTGCGAGCCATCATTTCCATTCCGGACGCCATGAGCGGATTTTCCTTGCTGAATTTCAAAGCGGAGCGTAGCTTGTTCGCGGCTGGAAAAAAAGACCCGAAGGCGGCAAACCTTCGGGTCAATATGGCCTAGATGGGCCGGGGCGCTGTCAAGCACGCCCTTTATATAGTGGGCGGTAGGGCGTGGCAACCAGAAAAAAGAAAAAGAAACAAAAACGGTCAGAAGAATCATATATTTCTTCCGCCAAAAATCTTTCAAAAATAGTTCCAAATCTGAAAAAATATCGTAAGAGAAAACATCTTACACGATATGAAAAATCTGCGATTACCAGACGCGAAAAACAATTGCGTGGAGTCGAAGATTTAATTCCTCTTACAAAGCAACAAGCAAAGCGTTTACGCAAGAAAACTTTTGCTCCGGGTATCCGTGCTATTCGATTGCGCGGCGTAAAAGGAATACCAAAATTACGAGTAAGTAAAAAAGGCGATATATCAATAAAATCTGGTACAGTAGAAACAATATATTGGGCATTAGATCGTGAAACAGTACGTTCTCGCCGCCGTATGCGCGAAGCTGGTGCCGATGCTTTCGATAAATTATTTCCTATTGAAAAAGTATCGGATTTGGCAGCAAGAGCATTTAAAAATCTAAATGTACAACAGATTCATCTATGGACAAATGCAGGAGCGGTTGGCGATGGGTTTGCCGATCTTCCTGCATTTATTCGTTGGGTAAATGAGAAATGGCAAGCCGGACGTTATATAACAATCCGTGAGGCCGGAAACGAACAATCAAGCGACCCAGGATTATGGATAAATGGAATCGCTATTGAATTGGAAAATCCAGAATATACCCGAGCAAGAAAGGCATTAAAGAATGTCGCTTAAACAACTCAATAAACATTTGCTGATGCAAGATACGCGGAAAGCTATTCCATCTGAAATGCCGCCCGCTAATCTCCCAAAACAAGCACGTAAAACCCTGAATAAAATTCAGAGGAAACAAGCGGCTGATAATCGGAAACTTGAGAAGGAAGGTAAAAAAATAATCACCTTCTAAATGGCGCGTCAAAGGCAAATAACTGCCTGTGATTGCGAAACTGATCCCTTCTTACACGGCAGAAATCCAATGCCGTTTATTTGGGGTTTTTATGACGGAAAAACTTTTATAACCTTCGATACAACGGAGGAATTTGTAGCGCATGTCAGGCATAAAAATATCATAATATACGCCCACAACGGCGGCAAATTTGACTTCATATATTTGCTTCCATTCGTCGGGGAAACCAAGGCCCAAATCATAAATGGCCGCGTGGTATCCATGAAACTTGGGGAAGCGGAATTAATCGACAGCTATGCTGCTGTTCCGGAGAGCTTAAAGAAAATCAAAAAGCTTGATATAGAATATTGGAAATTAGAAAAGGAACACCGCCATGTTTATCGCAATGAAATTATTACTTATCTTCGCGGCGATTGCGTTTATTTGCACGAGCTTATGGTGGCTTATAGAAACGCTGCGGGAACTAAAAAAACAATCGCTTCTAATGCTTTGGCGCATGCCAAAAGAATTGGAATTAACCCAGGCACTACTAATAATCGTTTTGATACCAATTATAGACCTTTTTATTTTGGTGGTCGTACTGAGTGCTTTCAGCCCGGAATCCATAAAAATATTTCTGTATTCGATATCAAAAGTTCTTACCCCGATGCCATGATGAAATATCACCCTACCGGGGCGAATTTCACGAGACAAAGCGAACTAGGAGATTTAAATGCGGATGAAATCGAAAGGGCTTTCATTATTCTTGATTGCGAATCGAAAGGGGCTTTTCCGCTGCGAACTATTGGCGCTCAAGGTTTACATTTTCCGCATAAACGGGATGTATTTCACGTCACTGGGTGGGAATATCTTACCGCTAAGAAGTATAACCTCATCTCAAATGAACAGATTATTGAGGTCAGATATTCGAAAGAAAAAATCACCTTTAAAGAATACGTCGAGCATTGGTATAAATACAAAAACGATCACCCGAAAAAGACCGATCCGATAAATTATACTATCGGTAAAATTATGATGAACTCTCTTTACGGAAAAATGGCTCAAAACCCAGCAAGATATTACGATTATAAAATATGCGAACCGGAAACACCGCTTCCCTGTAATTCGCCTCACGAAAAAGCTGATACCGGAAAATGCGGAATCTGCGGATTTGCTATTATGGATCATGGGTGGACCCGATATACAAAATTCGAAGGGAAAGAATTTCATCGCCGCGAATCTCTTTGGAAATATAAATTCCGTTTTGGCGTCGAATGGGAAGCAAAGCCTCTCTATAAAAATGTTGCAACCGGAGCCTCGATAACCGGCTATGCCCGTGCTCATTTATTGAGTGCCATCCACGAAGTAGGACCGGAACACGTCATATATTGCGATACAGATTCCTTAGTTTTGAAACCGGAAGCAAATTTTTCTGTTCTCCCTCAATCCAATAATATAGGTGATTGGGAACATGAAATAGAAAACGCTTCTGAAGGGATATTCTGTGGCAAAAAATTATATGGAATAGACCTTGATTCCAAGAAAAAATGCCATTGTGTGGACCCCTCTAAATCCTGTGAACGCCACAAAGTCGTATCAAAAGGCGCCAGATTAACCTATAAAGACCTGCAAAACATGCAAAAAGGCGAAACAATTACCTATAAATCAGATGCCCCATCATTTTCTCTTGCCAACGGTACAGGATTTATCGTAAGGAATATTCGTCAAACGGCGCAATAACGCGCTGTTCTAATTTAAAGGGATAAATTAAAATGGCTAAGAAAGCCGCCGAAAAGACCAAAATTCAGATCGCTGCCGACAAGGCTCGGGAAGCCTATAGCAAGGCTAAGGACGCCCACGAAAAGAATGAAAGCCCCACTACACAGAAAGCATTGACCGACGCTACCGCCGCGCGGGACGCTGCTGTCCTGGCAGAATCGCGTGAACGTTTCGTCCGCGTTGGTGGCCCTCGCGTCTCGAAAGCTGTTATCGCAATTCAGAATATTGGCAAGCTTGCCGCGCCCCGTTCTTACGAATATTCAGAATCCGATATCGTGAAGGCGGAAAATGCGGTCAAAGCCGCTGTTGAAAATGCGTTTACTGCCATGCGTAATGCCAAGACTAAGACTGCTGGCAAAACTCAGGCGGCTGGATTCGTGTTTGAATAATTCCCGCGAGGGAATAATGTTCGTGCAACGTACCACATAACGACGCGAACATAAAAATAGTGTGGGAAGTGTAGCAGCGGTTGCGCCTTCACCAAAGCGGCCCGCATTTTATAAACCACTGTCAAGGAAAACCGCCATGCTTTGTAAAGTTATTTCCACAAAATCTGTTTTCGGTAATAAAGCCGATATTCAGAAACTTGTTTTGGATAATCAGAAAGAACCTCAATTTTTGTATCGCGTTTGGGGTGTTATGACCGGATACGTTACAGGCCAAAGTAAATTCACTCGTACCGATCCTGAAACCGGCGAAGTTTCTAATGTCGAATGGACTAAATTTGCTGGAGATTTCGCCGCCGCAAATAATCGCGGACAACTTTTCGAAAGTGCGATTTGTTTTATTCCTGATTACGTCTCCGGACCACTTCGTCAGGGTTTGGAAAGCGAACAGGGAACAGAAGTTCAATTTGGTTTTGATATTTTTGCCGTGTATTCTGAAAAATCAGCAACTTCTTATGAATTTGTGGCTCAGCCGTTGCGTGATAATTCCGTTGAAAATCGTTTGACCGCAATGGCGAATAATATGCCAGCGTTGCCTAATGGTGCAAAACTTCCTGCTTTGGAAAATAAAAAGCAAAAGTAATTCTCTGATATAGATTCACCCCTCGATATCAGAGAAACGGAACCCCGTTATGTACCGAATCGGTCATAACGGGGTTCTTCCATTTAAGCTGCCAACCAAGACTGCCCAGGAACATAAAAATTCAGCAAAGCTATATAGACTTTTCCAGTAGCCGCCGTCGTAAAAGATATAACAGGAGGATTCGTTGCAATAACTGGAATATATCCAACAAATTTTGGAGGAATTGTAACCGTTTGACCGGTTGTCCCGATAGTCACAATTAAATTATTTGCGGCGTTGGCCGAATTATCAACATAAATTGTCTGCAAAGATGTAAATTGTTTGTTATTGAATTGCTGTGTAAGATCAAAAACGAAATTACTCGACAAAGAAAAGTCAGCGGTATATGTAATCGCCTTAGTTCCTTCGCATGGAATTTCATTATTCATCACAGAATTTAAGCCAGCATTTGTTACGTTGGTCATAATTTGTTATCCTATTTTAGATTTAAACGTGGTTTAGGAACATAAAAAGTGAGAGGATCGGTAAGAAAAGTAGAAAATTGAGGCTGAAAGATAATCGGATTGATGGATGAAAAAATAAGATTTACATTATTGTTTGGTTTCAACATTAAAATATCGTCGTAACCTATAACACTATGAACAAGACCACTAAACCCATTCCAATTTTTACTGTTAGCATCCGTTCCATTAATTTGAATAATATAATAACCAGAAAAATCAGGTTGAATAGCTACTACAAAACCATTAACCGTCACTCCATTAATATTTTTAGTTGCATTAACAACAAATTGAAAACCATTTAAAGACGGTCTTATAGTAGGATAATTAACAGCAGTTTTCATCATTGTGTCTAAATCGAAATCCCCAGGAGGATTTATAAAAGTAACAGGGTAGAAATTACCTCCATTAACAAAATCAGTTACTAATTGCTGTTTTACAGATTGATCTGGCGGTAATAAAACGTAATTGAAATCATTAAATGGAACTACCACACCACCATATAAAGGACCAAGACCAGATAAAGGATCACCTGACGCAGCGAAACCACTTTCAGTTACATAACCTGAAATATCATCTAAACCATTTCTAGCTGACCATAAAAAAGATGTTTCTAAAGGAAAACTATCTACAATTTGAAATCCTACAGGTAAATAAGGTGAAAATATTGCAGAATTTGTTCCTTGAACGTGAAAAATCTTATTAATTGTAGCTGGTAATCCTGGAATATTAATTCCAATCCCATCTAATGGCATTGTTTGAGCAAAATAATACAAATCAACACCAGCAATAGGATTTATAACTGCATAAAATCCATGCAAAGAACCACCTTGATATACTATTCTAATTGCATTCAGTCCTATAGCACCAACGGATGTTCCAAATGAAAATGGAGTAATTCCTCCTGATTTTGATATAACATTACCTTTCATTCCCATAAAAGTTTGACCATCAGGAGAAACATAAGCGTAAGGCCCGTCTATATTCATAATGGCGTTTAAAGTTGGATTCCAATTACCACCACTAGGAGATACATACGTACTAGAAAATGTATAAATATCTGTCTTAAGAAGCCCTTTATATGGGCAAATTGTATTTATAACCGGAATAGACATTGCGCGCCTCGCTAAATTGAACGGGAACGGTAGCGGAAACCGCTACGAAGCGCAAATTTTAAAAGTCAAGATAAAAGAAACGGAAAAGAAAGCGTGAAAAACGCAGGAAACGTGCGTGTGCATGATAACGGTG
>Ga0105240_10005914_pt1 | contig 18120 bp, 13 predicted proteins | sample KBSC54metaG_FD_80426 | JGI IMG/M metagenome (GOLD analysis project Ga0105240, IMG submission 80426) | Corn rhizosphere microbial communities from Kellogg Biological Station, Michigan, USA - KBS C5-4 metaG | ecosystem: Host-associated > Plants > Roots > Rhizosphere > Soil | place: Michigan, USA...
AGATCTTCGGCACCTTCGACCTTGAGCGGGTCGAGATCCTGAAGGGCCCGCAGGGGACCCTGTTCGGGCGCAATGCGACCGGCGGCCTGGTTCACTTCATTCCGCGCAAGCCGACCGACCACCTTTCGATCAACGCCAATGCGACCTACGGCAGGTTCAACCAGACCCGCCTTGAACTGGGCGTTGGCGGTCCGCTTGCGGAGGGGCTCTCGGCCCGCGCCACGGTCCTGTACAACCGCCAGGATCCGATCTTCAAGAACATCTATCCGGCTGGAAACAGCGCGCCCGGTCCGGTGCCGGCCCGTTGCTGCGAGGACACCTGGAACGACAACACCCTCGGCGGGCGGTTGCAGCTCCAGTACGAAACGGGTGACTGGAAGTTCCGCGTGCAGGGCTCGGCGCTGCGCAGCATTGCCTCGACCAGCCCGTACAAGTCCTTCCCCGCCGCGCCGGTGTTCAACAGCGACGGGCAATTGATCGACACGATCAGGCTTCCCGAGACGGACCCGGTCCTGGGCACCATCCAGCAGCCGCGCGACAACAACTACATCTCCCAGGCGCTGGCCCTGAACGACCGCAACCGGATGCAGACCTACAACGCGGCGCTGCACATCGACGGGTCGATCGGCGGGGTCGACGTGGCCCTGATCACCGACTGGAAGCAGCTGAAGAAGTCCTTCCTCACCGACACCGCGCTGGTGCCGGTAAACTTCCTGGCCGTCGCCAGCGATGCAAACACCCAGCAGTTTTCGCAGGAGCTCCGGCTGTCCGGCAAGAGCGACAGCCTGCACTGGAGCGCGGGCGCCTATTACCTGAACCTCAATGCCAAGGACGCCAGCGGTTTCCTTGTTCCCCAGGGTTCGATCCTGATCAACGCCCTTGGCCTGCCTCCGGGCGGCGGGGACCTGATCAACTTCAATCAGCTCAAGACGCAGTCCTTCTCGCTGTTCTCCCAGCTCGAATGGAAGTTTGCTCCGCAGCTGACGCTCGTTGCCGGCGGCCGGATCATCTTCGAACACCAGAGCTATTTCTACCGTTCGGCACTGATCCGGAACGATCGCGACTATTACATCGACTCCGTCGAACTGGCGCCGCTGCCGTCCTACCAGAAAGCCGATGGCACGCTGGTCCTGGATCCCTATCGCAACAGCCGCCACAACACGCTGTGGGCCGGCAAGCTCCAGCTTGAATATCGTCCGAACTCCGACACCCTCATCTATTTGGGCGTCAATCGCGGCGTGAAGGGCGGGGCCTACAACGCCAAGTATCAGGACGGCACCCTCCCGCTGCTCGAATCCCAGATGGGCTACGGACCTGAAACGCTGTGGTCCTACGAAGCCGGCGTGAAGGCGACCTTGCTGAACGGGGCAGTCGTCGGCAGCGTCGCGGCGTTCTATTACGACTACAAGAACTACCAGGCGTTCCTGTTCGTGAACTCGTCGGGTCTCGTCACCAACAGCCCGGCCAGCAACTACGGCATCGAGGCCAGCCTGCAGATCAAGCCGACGGACCGGCTTTCGGTCAACCTGGGCGGTTCGATCTTCCGGCCCAAGGTGAAGAACGTTGTCACGGCTCCGGCCACGGCGACCGCGCCGGCGATTGTCAAGGATACCGAGCCGGCCTTCGCCCCGCGTGAGCAGGTCTCGATCCAGGCCAGCTGGACGCCGCCGATCGCCAACGATGCGATCACGCTGTCGGCCAATGCCAACTACACCGGCCGGTTCTTCAACAACCTGCGCAACTTCACCGGGGAAGTCACCAAGGGCTACTGGCTGACCGGCGCAAACGTGGAGTGGAAGATCACACCCGAATTCACCGCGGCTGCCTCGCTCGACAACATCTTCGACAAGCGGGTCAACGTGATCGGGTTCGATCTGGCAACCTTCTGCGGCTGCATGCACGAATCGTACAACCGCCCGCGGACCTGGAGAGTGTCGCTGCGCTACGACATGTAAGACCCCTATGTACCGCATACCGTGAACGAGCGCGCCAAGGCTTGATGGGCAATGCCCGTCAAGCCTTGGTCGTGCCGCGCTTTGAAGAAAATCGTCGAGGAGAATGACCCGTGCGAACAGTAACGTCCTTTTGCAGAACCTGTACGGCGGGTTGCGGCACGAAGCTGACCATCGACGATCAGGACCGGATCGTCAGCATCCGCGGCGACGAGAACAACGCGATGAGCCGCGGCTATGCCTGCTTCAAGGGCATTCACAGCCACGAAGCGCAATACAGCCCCGAACGCCTGCTCCACCCCCTGAAGCGCCAGCCCGACGGCACCTTCGCGCGCATCTCGATCGAGCAGGCGCTCGACGAGATCGCCGCGAAGATGAAGGTGATCATCGACCGCGACGGGCCCGAGGCCCTTGGCCTGTTCATCGGCAACGGCGCGAACTTCAACTCCGCCGCCTTCTCGATCCACCTGCCGTTCATGCAGGCGCTGGGTTCCCGGCACTTCTTCACCACCAACACGCTCGACCAGTCGGCCAAGATGATCACCTATGAGCGCATGGGGTTCTGGGCGGCCGGCCCGCAGCGCTTCGATACCGCCGACGTGATGATGGTCTTCGGGAGCAACCCGCTGATTTCGCACGCCTCGCTCAACTTCCTGATGTCCGACCCGGTGCGCACGATGAAGGCGGCGCGGGCGCGGGGCATGAAGCTGATCGTCATCGATCCCCGGCTGACCGAGACCGCGCGCTATGCCGACATCCACCTCCAGCCGATCCCCGGCCACGACGCGACGATCGCCGCGGGCATGATCCGCATGATCCTCGCCGAAGGCTGGGAGGACAAGGAGTTCTGCGAGCGCTACGTCGGCCCCGAGGGGATGGCCGCGCTGCGCGAGGCGGTCGAGCCGTTCAACGAGGACATGGTCACTCACCGCGCGGGACTGCCCGCGGGCCAGCTGCGCGCCGCCACCGAGATGTTCGCGCGCGATTCAAGGCGCGGGCCCGTATCGACGGGCACGGGCAACAACTTCGGGCCGAACTCCAACGTGGCCCAGCACCTGGCCGACGCCATGAACGTCGTGTGCGGACGGTTCCTGCGCGAAGGGGATGCCACGCTCGTCGAGATGCTCAGCCCCGAGGCGCCGATCTATCCCGAGGTGATCCCGCCCTCGCGCACCTGGGAGCACGTCCCGCCGAGCCGCATCCGCGGTGTCGGCACGCTGCTCAACCGCGAGGAAATGAGCGGCACCCTGCCCGACGAGATCCTGACCCCCGGCAAGGGGCAGATCCGCGGCCTGCTGATCCAGGGCGGTAACCCCGTCGTTGCGATCCCGGGCCAGAAGAAGGTCGTCGAGGCGATGAAGTCGCTGGAACTGTCGGTGATGATCGACCCGTTCATGCACCAGACCTCGCAGTTCTGCGACTATATCCTGCCGCCCAAGATGCCCTACGAGCGCGCCGACCTGCCGCTGACCATTCCGACCATCGTGTTCACCAACATCAACTGGATCCAGTATACCCCGCCGGTCGTGCCGCCGCCGCCCGGGTCCGAACTGGTCGAGGACTGGCAGGTCTACACCGGCATCGCCAAGCGGCTGGGGCTGACGATCGAGTACAACCATACCACCGTCATCGACCTCGACACGGTGACCACCGACGACCTGCTTGCCATTCGCGCTGCCGACGGCCGGGTGAAGCTGGACGAGATGAAGAAGTACCCGAGCGGCAACTCCTTCCCGTTCGGCTCCGAACGGGTGGCGGCGCCGCGCCCGGAAGGCAGCGCCAGGTTCGACATTATGCCCGCCGACGTGAGGGCCGAGCTGGAGGAGGCGCTGGCCTATGCCATCACGCCTGACAACATCGTCAGCAAGGGCAAGCGGTTCACCCACCTCGTCAGCAGCCGCCGGATGCGCCACATGTTCAACAGCGTCGGGACGATCGGCATGCCGAGCATCCGCGCCAAGGCGAAGTTCAATCCGGCCTATATCCATCCGGCCGACATGGCCGAGCTGGGCATCGAGAACGGCGATCACGTGGAGCTTGAATCCGACGTCGGCAGGATCACCGCGATCGCCGAAGCGGACGAGACGATGCGGCCGGGCGTGATCTCGGTCCCGCACGGCTTCGGCCCGGCCACCGGCGAGATGGACGAGGAAGGCGGGGTCTCCATCGGCGCCCTCATCGTCGCCGACGAGTTCTACCAGAAGGTCAACGCCATCCCCAGGATGACCGCCATCCCGGTCAACATCCGCCGCCTGAACAGCAAGTTGGCCGGACACCAGACCGCCGAAGTGGAATGAGCAGCGCCTGTGGCGCTCTCTCGCAATTGGTGACGATCAGGCGCTGGATGCAATCGAGGATCCGTCCGTTGGCCAGGAGTGCAGTGCAATGACCATTGCGCCCCCCGGCGGGCTGGCGCAGCCCGCATCCGGTCGCCTGATCGATCCGAGTGGTCGGCGCTTCGAATATTTGCGGTTGTCGCTCACCGACGTGTGCAACTTCCGCTGCACCTATTGCCTGCCCAATGGCTATCGCAAGGCGGCGGGCCGTGCGCCCGACCTGTCGCCTGACGAGATCGTGCGGGCGGTCACGGCCTTCGCCCGGCTCGGCCTGTGGAAGGTCCGCCTGACCGGCGGCGAACCCACCCTGCGCGCGGAGTTCACCGAAATAGCGCGCCGTGTCGCAGCCGTGCCCGGCATTCGCCGCCTTGCCATGACCACCAACGGCTACCGTCTGGCCGACCATGCCGCCGAATGGCGCGCAGCCGGCGTGAGTGCGATCAACGTCAGCGTTGATTCACTCGACCCGGCGAGGTTCGCGGCGATTACCGGGCATGACCGGCTGGGCGAGGTGCTGCGCGGGGTAGAGGCGGCCCGGGCCGCGGGATTCGACACGATCAAGCTCAACGCGGTGCTGATGCGCGGCGTGAACGACGACGAGCTGAATTCCATCATCGACTTCGTCCGCGGGCACGATCTTTCGCTGCGCTTCATCGAGGTGATGCGCACGAACGACAACGCGGCATTCTTCCGTTCGCACCACCTGCCCGGCCAGACGGTGATCGACTCTCTGTTGCGGATGGGATGGGTGCGGACGCCGCGCGCGGAGGGCGCCGGGCCGGCGGTGGAATTCGTCCATCCCGCTGCCAAGGGGCGGATCGGGATCATCGCCCCCTATGCCCGGGATTTCTGCGCCACCTGCAACCGGCTGCGGCTTTCGGCCGAGGGCAAGCTGCACCTGTGCCTGTTCGGCGACGGTGGGCTGGACCTGCGCCCGCTCCTCCAGGCCGACGGGCAGATCGACGAACTGGTCGCCCGGATCGTGGCCCTTACCGCGCTCAAGGCGCCTTCGCACCGCCTGCACGAGGACAACAGCGGCGCCACCCCGCATCTGGCATCCATCGGGGGTTGACCCTTTCGACCCTGGCAGCGGGGCGCAAGCCGCCTAACGGCCGCTCCAGACCGGCGCGCGCTTTTCAAGAAACGCGAGCGGTCCTTCGCGCGCATCCTCGCTCGCGAGCAGGCGGTCGGACGCTTCGTAGTTTGCCTTCCAGAACGCCGCGTCGTCCATCCAGGCGGCATCGCGAGTGATCTGCAGGCTTTCTCGTACCGCCAGCGGGGCGTTCGCGGCAATGGCTTCGGCCAGCGCCAACGCCTCGTCGATCAACCGCTCCTGCGGCACCAGGCGGTTCACCATGCCCAGGTCGTAAGCGCGTTGGGCGCCGATCGGGTCGCCGGTTGCGATCAATTCCATCGCGATGTTCAGCGGCAGGGCGCGCTGGATGCGCAGCGGCCCGCCGGCGCCTGCCAGCAGGCCGCGCTTGACTTCCGGTAGGGCAAAGCGCGCCTGGGGCGTTGCCACGATCATGTCGCACACCAGCGCCAGTTCGCAGCCACCGGCAAAGGCCGCCCCGCCCACCGCGGCGATCCATGGCTTGGCGCGGGGGGCATGGGCCACACCGGCAAATCCGCCCTCGGGGGTCGCAAGCGCGGCCGTGTTCTGCTTGAACATCTCGGCAAGATCGGCCCCGGCGCAGAACACGGTCTCGTGCGACGAGGCCAGCACGACCGCACGGACCTCGTCGTCGGCCTCGGTCTGCTTGAGGTAGCCGCCAAGCGCGCTGGCAACCGGCCCGTTGACCGCATTGCGCGCCTCCGGACGATTGAGCGTCAGCACGGCGACATGGCCGCGTTGCTCGAACAGGACCACGGCATCTGAATTCGTTTCGTTCATCATGCTCTCCAAACATTCTGAGGTCGTAAACTCATAAACCGGGCAGGCGTATCGTCTCACCGTGGATCGGGACAGCGAGGTCCCCGCCGCCGAAGTTGATCGCGCAAGGCCGTGCTCTGGCCTCGCGAACGATCGGCAGATGGCTCAGGCGCTCACTTTTTCCGGTCTGCTGTCAGTTTCGGATATTACCGCCCCGAAATCCGGCCGGCGTCAATTGTTATCTGGCGGAGCGCGACCCGGCACGACATCGTGCATGAGCCCGTTCGAGGGTCCGGTCGAAAGGCTGCGGAACCGGGCCCGCCGGGGCGATCAGGATCAGCGCGGTATCCTGAACCTGATCGGCCCCGAAGTGCTCATGCGAGGGCTATCCGACTGGGGCACGATGGCCTGCGAGTGCCAACATCGGGCGGATGCAAGACTACCGCTGCGAATCAGCCAATTCCCACGCGCTGAAAACGTGTTGCCACCGATGTGACCGGTAACCGAAAAGGGCGCCAGAGGCCTGCCGATCGCGATTCGCCGGCCGCTTGGGAGATCGCACCAATGAAGGTCCGGGTTTTCGTTCGCGCCGCGAGTGCCCCCGTCGACGCACCCGTCTATAGCGGAACCGATCATACCTTTCCGGGCCTTCCTTCTGTTGGTCAGTCGGTGCGGTTCACGGATCACCGAGCGGGCGATTTCACCGTCACAAGCGTCGGGTATGTTCAGGATGGGGACGGGTTCGTGCCTGCGTTATGGCTGATGCCCAGCGACACGCGGCCGGTCTACTACGAGCGAGTCGATGCAACAGCGCCTGCGGAATACCTGGATCTCAATCACGATGTTCCGCCTGACAGCATGACGACCTACTGAGCTCAAGTTTGGCAAGCCGGGTTTCCCGACGGCGTACGCAGAGCAACGGCAGCATCGTCAGGTCAAGGAAGCCGGCTCATGCTGAGCCCCGATAGCGCATCTGATCGGCAGATCGGTTGGCGGGTTTCGCGGCAGGTCCGAAAACGCTGCGATATCAATATGTACCAGCCTTGACTGGCGGAGACGGAGGGATTCGAACCCTCGGTACCGGATTTACCAGTACGACGGTTTAGCAAACCGTTGGTTTCAGCCACTCACCCACGTCTCCACTCGCGGTGGCCCTAGGGTTTGCCGGCTTGGCTGTCAACGTTCGAAAACGCGAGGGCGGTGCGGGAGAGGAGTGGCCCGGTTGGTCAGATCCGTTCGGCGCTGGCGACGGCTTCGCTGGCGCGCAGGGCCGAGATGATGCGGGTGAGGTGGGCGAGGTCGGAAACTTCGAGCTCGACCTCGTAAGTGCCGAAAAGGTCGTCGCGGCTGGTCATCTGGAGGTGGACGATGTTGGCGTGGGCATGGGCGAAGATGCCGGTCATTTCGGCAAGGGTGCCGGGGCGGTTGTAGAGCACGCAGCGAATCTGGCCGACGGCGCCGGTGGTCCGCTCGCCCCACGAGAGATCGAGCCAGTCGGCATCGACCCCGTCGGCCAGCGTCAGGCAGTCGATCGCATGGACCTCCACCCCCTGGCCGGGCCGGCGCAGGCCGACGATGCGGTCTCCGGGAACGGGGTGGCAGCATTCGCCGAGGGTGAAGGCGACGCCGGGAGTGAGGCCGCGGATCGAGATCGCACGCTCCTGCTTGGGCCAATCCTCGGGCGCAGGGAGGGCGGCGGCGCTGCCGGGGACGAGCGCTTCCATCACCTGGCGATCGTCCAGCTTGGCCGTGCCGATGGCGACCATCAGGTCTTCCTCGTCCTCCAGTCCGAGCCGCTTGACCGCCTCCTTCACCGCCTTGCGGCTGATCTTGCCGGGGAGGCGCCCGGCGATTTCCTCGAACAGCTTGCGGCCGATCGCGGCGATCTCCTCGCGTTCCTTGGCGCGGACGGCGCGGCGGATCGCGGCGCGGGCCTTGCCGGTGACGACGAAGGACAGCCAGGCGAGCTGGGGCGCGCTGGTCTTGCTCTTGATGATCTCCACCACGTCGCCGTTGGCGAGCTGGGTGCGCAGCGGCATGTGGCGGCCGTTGATCTTGGCGCCCACCGCCATCGACCCGAGATCGGTGTGGACCGCATAGGCGAAGTCGATCGGGGTCGCCCCGCGCGGCAACTGGTGGAGCTGGCCCTTGGGGGTGAAGGCGAAGATGCGGTCCTGGTAGATCGCGAGGCGGGTGTGTTCGAGCAGCTCTTCGGCATCGTGGCTGGCGTCGACGATCTCGATCAGGTCGCGCAGCCAGCCGACCTGCCCGTCGGGCCGAACGCCGCCCTGCTTGTAGGCCCAGTGGGCGGCGAGGCCGAACTCGTTCGTCTCGTGCATCTCGCGGGTGCGGATCTGCACCTCCATGCGCATCGCCTTCTGGAAGATCAGCGAGGTGTGGAGCGAGCGGTAGCCGTTGGACTTGGGGGTGGAGATGTAGTCCTTGAAGCGGCCGGGGATCATCTGCCAGTTGCGGTGCAGCACGCCGAGCGCGCGGTAGCAATCGTCGTCGCTTTCGGTCAGCACGCGAAAGGCCATGATGTCGGTGATCTGTTCGAACGAGACGTGGCGTTCGGCCATCTTCTTCCAGATCGAGTAGGGGTGCTTCTCGCGTCCCGAGACCTCCACCTTCATCCCCGCCTCGGCAAGGGCCTGCTTGATCTGCAGCGCGATCTCCCCGACCTGGCCGCCTTCGGAGCTGCGGATCTGGGCGAGGCGGCCGGTGATCGTGGCATAGGCTTCGGGCTCGAGCTGTTCGAAGGCGAGCAGCTGCATTTCGCGCATGTATTCGTACATCCCCACCCGTTCGGCGAGGGGGGCGTAGATATCCATCGTCTCGTGCGCGATGCGCCGGCGCTTGTCCGCGCTCTTGATGAAGTGCAGCGTGCGCATGTTGTGCAGCCGGTCGGCCAGCTTGACGAGGAGCACGCGCAGGTCCTCGCTCATCGCGAGGAGGAACTTCCTGAGGTTCTCGGCCGCCCGCTCGCTCTCGGTCATCGCCTCGATCTTGGAGAGCTTGGTCACCCCGTCGACCAGCCGGGCGACATCGGGGCCGAACAAGCGCTCCACCTCGGCGATGGTGGCCAGGGTGTCTTCCACCGTATCGTGGAGCAGGGCGGTGATGATCGTGTCCTGATCGAGCTTCAGCTCGGTCATCAGGCCGGCGACCTCGACCGGATGGGAGAAATAGGGATCGCCGCTGGCCCGCTTCTGCGAGCCGTGCTTCTGGACGGTGTAGACGTAGGCGCGGTTCAGCAGGCCCTCGTCGGCCTCCGGATCATACGCTTTGACGCGTTCGACAAGTTCGTACTGGCGGAGCATTGCCCCATAAATGGGCGAGAGACGGGCCAGAGGGCAAGTGGAATAGCTGCAATTGCGAAGAGATGCCGGATCGGGCAATCCGGTGCGGCAGGGCAACGGGGGGCGGCATGACGGGAAGCGAGGCGGGGGCGCCGGACGGCAGCACAGGCGGTCGGGCCGCGCTGGTCTACGGCGCGGCCGTTCTGGCGGTGCTTGGCTATTGCGCGCTCCAGGTGGGGATGCACATTGGCTTCGCGATCCTGCCGGATGGATCGAACTGGCAGCAGGGCGATTGGCTGATCAATTCCCGGCTGGTGCCGATCCGGCGGGGTTTGTTCGGCTCGGCGCTGATCGGACTGTCGGACCTGACCGGGATCGGGCTGCTGACGGTGACGATTGCTGTCCAGTTGGGGCTGCTCGCGGCGCTGCTCGGCGCGTTGGCCGCGGTGTTCCTGCCGGTGCGGGACCGGGTGGCTCACCTGCTGCTGCTTGCCTCGCCGGGCTTCGTGCCACTGTTCTGGGGCAACGATCCCAACGGCGCGCTGCGCAAGGAGATGGTGGCCTTTCTTGCACTGGCGCTGCTCGTCCTCGCGCTGCGGCGGCAGGACCGGTGGCTGCACGGGCTTTCGGCGGGCCTGCTGATGGTCAGCTTCTTCGGGAGTGAAATCTGCGTGCTGTTCGCTCCGCTGTTCGTGGGGGCGACGATGCTGGTCGGATGGCGGCAGTCGTGCAGCCATTTCCGCCTTGCGATGTGCGTAGCGGTACTTGCCGGGGCCTTGGCCGCCGGCGCCTATGCCGTCATCTTTGCTAGCATCGCGGACGCGGCGGCGATTTGCGCACCGCTGCTACGGCGCGGCCTCACCCCATATATGTGTGAGGGCGCCATTGCTTACCTGACGCAAAGCGGCGGAGCGAATGCCGCGCAAGTCCGGAACTATGTGCTGACCACCGACCTCGTGCACCTCTTGCCGATTTCGGCCCTGATCGGGATGGCTGGGCCGGCTTACGTCATCAGCCTCGCCGACCGCCGCGGGCCGCTGGTCTTGGCATGTCTCCTGGCGGCGTTGCCCTTCATCCCCCTCTACCTTGTGGCCGTCGATTGGGGACGGTGGCTCAACATCCAGGTTTTCAGCGTGGTCCTGATGCTGGTGATTGCCGTTCAGTCGGGGCTGGTCAAGCTGTGCCGACCCGTCCGCCCGGTGGCTGTTGCGCTGCTGCTTATGATAGGGCTCTACGTCTCGCCCGACCATACCATGCGGATCATTCGGGGTGGGGTCATCGCCGGCTTGGCTATGGACTGGAACGGTGAGGACTCCCGCCCCACTGTCCCGCTGTCGAATTCGCGCTCGTCGTTGCGTTAAGACCACACCGCTTCGGGCGGCAGGCTCATCAGGATCGCGTCGATGTTGCCGCCGGTCTTCAGGCCAAAGAGCGTGCCGCGATCGTAGACGAGGTTGAATTCGGCGTAGCGGCCGCGCCATTCGAGCTGGCGCAGCTTTTCCCCGGGCGTGAAGTCCATGCCCATCCGCCGCCGGACCAGCCGGGGAAAGACGGAAAGGAAGGCGCGGCCGACGTCCTGGGTGAAGGCAAAATTCGCCTCCCACGCCGCCGGATCGGCGCATTCGAGGTGATCGTAGAAGATCCCGCCGACGCCGCGGTGGACCTTGCGGTGGGGGATGTAGAAATAGTCGTCCGCCCATTCCCTGAAACGCGCATGATAGTCTGCGCCGTGCGGGTCGCAGGCGGCCTTCATCGCGGCGTGGAATTCGGCCGTGTCCTCGTCATAGGGGATTGGCGGGTTGAGGTCCGCGCCGCCGCCGAACCAGGCCTTGGTGGTGGTGAGGAAGCGGGTGTTCATGTGCACGGCCGGGACGTGCGGGTTCGCCATGTGAGCGACAAGGCTGATCCCGGTGGCCGAAAACCGCGGGTTTGCCGGATCGGCGCCGTTGATGCTTTTCGCGAACTCCGGGCTGAAGCTGCCGTGGACGGTGGAGACGTTGACGCCCACCTTCTCGAACACCTTGCCCTTCATCAGACCCTGGACGCCGCCGCCAGTGTCCCCCTCGCCCTCGCCCTCCGCCTCGCCGGCGACGCTGCTGCGCTGCCACGGGGTATAGGCAAAGGCGGCGTCGGAGCCGGCCTCGCGCTCGATCGCCTCGAACTCGGCGCAGATGAGATCGCGCAGGTGCTCGAACCAGGTTTTCGCCCGTGCGGTGAATGGAGTCCAGTCGGTCATCCCGCGCACTTGCCAAGCGCGCGCCTCTACCGCAAGGAAAAGGGATGGTTCCCTTTTCGTTCGCAGGGCAGGAATTTGCCATGGCCGAGGCCGGCAGCGCGCGTGCAGCGGCGCTGTACTGGCCGGCGGAGCGGGCGCTGGTGGTGGCCGACCTGCATCTGGAAAAGGCCAGCTGGTATGCCGAGCGCGGGCAGATGCTGCCGCCCTACGATTCGCGCGCGACGCTGGAGGGACTGGCCGCGGCGCTGAAGGTGACGGGCGCGCGGCGGGTGCTGTGCCTGGGCGATTCGTTTCACGACAGCGAGGGGCCGGCCCGGCTGGAGCCGCACGCCGCCGGGATGCTCGACGCGCTGGTCCGTTCGACCGAATGGGAGTGGATTGCCGGCAACCACGACCGCACGGTGGGGGCGCCGGGGACGCCTGGGACGCCGGGGACCTGGGCCGAGGAGCTGGTCCTGGCCGGCATCCGCCTGCGCCACGAGGCCCGCGCCGGGGAGACGGCGCCGGAACTGTCCGGGCATTTTCACCCCAAGCTGCGGCTGACGGTGCGGGGGCGGCGGATTGCCCGGCCCTGCGCGGTGCTGTCCGACCGGCGAATGATCTTGCCCGCCTTCGGCGCGCTGACCGGGGGGATGGACGCCGGCGACCCGGCGATCCTTGCCGCGCTGCAGCCGGCCGCGGCGATCGACGCCGTGCTGCCCGCGGCCGGGCGGCTGGTCCGCTATCCGCTGTGGCGCGCCGCCTGATTTAGCCGGTCCAGCGCGGCCTCGCGCCCGATCAGCGGGAGGAGGGCGGCCATGTCGGGCCCATGCTCGCGCCCGGTCAGGGCCAGCCGCAGCGGCAGGAACAGGGCCTTGCCCTTGCGCCCGGTCTGCTCCTTGAGCGCGGAGGTCAGCGCCTGCCAGACGGTGTCGGTCCACGGCAGCCCGGCAAGGACGGCCTGCGCCTCGGCCGCAAAAGCAGCGTCTTCGGCGGGGAGTGACGGGGCGGCGATGGGCCCGGTGACCACGGCCCACCAGTCCGCCGCCTCGCTCACCCTGGCAAGGTTGGGCCGGATTGTTTCCCAGGCGGCTTCGCTCATGCCGGCGGGCAGGCGGCCGGCCGCTTCGGCGAAGGGCAGCTGGTGGACGATCCCGGCGTTGACCCGCTCCAGCTCGGCCTCGTCGAACCGGCCCGGGGCGCGGCCGAATGTGGCAAGGTCGAAGGTGTCGAGCAGCGCCGTGCGGTCGGCAACGGGCTCCACCGGCAGCGAGGTGCCGAGCCGGGCGAGGAGGGCGACGAGGGCGGCGGGTTCGATATCGCCCTCGCGCAGCTGCGCCATGCCGAGCGAACCGAGCCGTTTCGACAGCTTGCCTTCGGTGCCGACCAGCAGCGCCTCGTGCGCGAAGGCGGGGGCCGGGGCGCCGAGCGCGGCGAACATCTGCACCTGCGCGGCGGTGTTGGACACGTGGTCCTCGCCGCGCAGGACCTGGGTGACGCCCATGGCGATATCGTCGATGACGCTTGGCAGCATGTAGAGCCACGAACCGTCGGCGCGGCGCACGACCGGATCGCTCATCGCGGCGGGATCGAACTGCTGGGGGCCGCGAATGCCGTCGGTCCAGCCGATCGGCTGGGCGTGATCGAGGAGGAAGCGCCAGTGCGGCGTCTCCCCGGCGGCGGCCTTGGCCGCATGGTCGGCCTCGGTCAGGGCCAGCGCGGCGCGGTCATAGACCGGCGGCAGGCCGCGTCCGAGCCTGACCTTGCGCTTCAGTTCCAGCTCCTGCGCGCTTTCGTAGCAGCGGTAGACGCGGCCGGCGGCGACGAGCCGCTGGAACTCGGCCTCGTAGAGCGTGCCGCGGGCGGACTGGCGCTCCTCCCCGTCAGGTTCCAGCCCGAGCCAGGCGAGATCGGCGCGGATCGCCTCTACGTAGTCCTCGCGGCTGCGCTCCGCGTCGGTGTCATCGATCCGCAGCAGGAAGCGCCCGCCGGCCTTGCGTGCCAGCATCCAGTTGTGGAGGGCCGTGCGCACGTTGCCGACGTGCAGCAGGCCGGTGGGCGAGGGGGCGAAGCGGGTGACGGTGGTCATGCACCGCGCCCTAACGCGCGGCGGGGCGGAAGGCTAGGGAGCCGGAGACGTTGGCTTGTTCTGCTGATCCACCCGGTGCGAGCGCCAGCGCAGGGCCATGCCCGCCACCGAGAGGCCCATGCCGGCGAGCAGGCTGGCGAGCATCGCGGGGTCTTCCGAGGCGGACTTGAAGGCGGGCACGCCGAGCAGGATCACGCTCAGCGTCGATGTCAGGTAGCCCTCGCCCTTGAGCCGCGAGACCTCTTGCATCGGCGGCAATGCTCCTCTTGTTCAGTGTTTTTACGCTAATGTTTCAGGGGTATAAATGTTTCGGGGGCGGTTCCGGATCCGCGCGCTGTCCTGCACCCGGCTGGCAGGATCGCACGATCGATGCTGAAACGGGTTCAGCATGAGGGGGTGTTTCGAGGCTGTGGTAGCCTTGCTACCCCTTACCCGCTCCGGAACGAGTGGGTGATCGGATAGCGCCGGTCGCGGCCGAAGTTGCGGCTGCCGAGCTTGACCCCCGGCGGGGCCTGGCGGCGCTTGTATTCGGCGAGGTGGAGCAGGCGTTCGATGCGCGAGACGGTGGCGTGGTCGAAGCCTTCGCCGACCAGCTGGGCGACCGACTTTTCATGTTCCACCAGCCCGAGCAGGATCGGATCGAGCACGTCGTAGGGCGGCAGAGAGTCCGAATCCTTCTGGTCTTCGCGCAGTTCGGCCGAGGGCGGCTTGACGATGATGTTGTCGGGCATCACCGGGCCGTCCGGCCCCAGTCCGATCCGGGGCTTCAGCTGGTTGCGCCACTTGGAAATGGCGAAGACCGTGGTCTTATAGGCATCCTTCAGCGGGTTGTAGCCGCCGGCCATGTCGCCATAGATCGTGGCATAGCCGACGCTCATCTCGCTCTTGTTGCCGGTGGTCAGCAGCATCGGGCCGAACTTGTTGGAGAGGCCCATCAGGGTCACGCCGCGGATGCGCGACTGGAGGTTCTCCTCGGTGAGATCGGGGTTGCGCCCTTCGAACACCGGGCCGAGCATCTGCATGAAGGCATCGACCGCCGGGCCGATCGGGATCGTATCGTAGCGGCAGCCGATCATCCGCGCGCATTCGGTCGCATCGGCCAGGCTTTCCGCGCTGGTGAAGCGGCTGGGGAGCATGACGGTCCACACCCGGTCCGGGCCGAGCGCATCGGCGGCGATGGCGGCGCAGATCGCGCTGTCGATCCCGCCGGACAGGCCGAGCACCACGCCGGGGAAGCCGTTGCGGTTCACATAGTCGCGCAGGGCGGTGACCATCGCGCAGTAGATGTCTTCCGGATGGTCGGCCAGCTGGGCGACCTCGCCCCGGTCGCAGCGCCAGCCCTGGGCGGTGCGGGTCCAGTTGGTTTCGACGATCTGCTCTTCCCAGTCCGACATCTGGACGGCCAGCGAACCATCGCCGTTGATGACGAAGCTGGCGCCGTCGAACACCAGTTCATCCTGCCCGCCGACGCGGTTCACATAGGCAAGCGGCAGGCGGGTATCGACCGCGCGGAGCTTGGCGACGCCGTCGATCCGCAGGGTATCCTTGTCGATCTCGTAGGGGCTGCCGTTGATGCAGATGAGGATTTCGGCGCCGAAATCCGCGAGGTGGCGGCAGACGTCGGACTGCCAGATGTCTTCGCAGATAGGGACGCCGATCATCACGCCCTTGAACACGATGGGTTCGGGCAGCGGGCCGGGCTGGAACAGGCGGATCTCGTCGAAGGTGCCGTAGTTGGGCAATTCGTGCTTCAGCCGCACCGTGGCGATGCGGCCGCCATCGAGCAGGGCGACGCCGTTGTGGAGCGCGCCGTCGCGCACGAAGACCGAGCCGACCAGCATGGCCGGACCGCCCCCGGCCGTGGCCTGGGCGAGCCGTTCCAGCTCGGCCTGGGCGCGCTCGATCAGGGCGGGCTTGAGGATCAGGTCCTCGGGCGGGTAGCCGATCAGCTGCAGTTCGGGGAAAACGAGCAGATCGCTGCCGCGCGCCTTGTCCCGCACGGCGAGCATGGCAGCGGCGTTGCCGGCAAGATCGCCAACGGACTGGTTGATCTGAGCGAGTGTTATGCGGAGACTGTCGACCATCATGCTTGCCTAAAGGGGGAATGGCGGGTCGGCAATCGCGTTCCGATGCGGCGTGCCGGACCCGGCGGGCCGGCCAGCGCGTTGGACGGGAAACGAAGGCAGACCCACGTGTACGCAGCCAACCCGAACCGTCCGGCTTCCGCGCTTGCCTCGCTGGCGATCGTCGCGGGGATTGCCGCCGCGCTCCAGTTCGGGCTGCGACCGCACTGGCAGGAGGCGGTTCGGACGGCGCTGGTAGCGGTCGATTTCGTCAGCCCGCCGCCGCCGCCGAAGGAGCGCCCCAAGCCTCCGCCGCCCGAGCCGAAGGCGGGCGGGGCCAAGGGCGATCCCGGTACGCGCAACCTCAAGAACCGGGCGACGCCGGTCTTCGCGCCGCCGGTAAAGCCGCCGCTGGTCTTGCCTCCGCCCATCGTGGCCGCGCCGCTGCCGAACGTAGGTGCGGCGGCGAACACCGGCGCCTCGACGCTGCCCGGTCCCGGGCAGGGCGCGGGCGGGGCGGGCAACGGGTTCGGTGGCGGAGGCAACGGCGGGACCGGGTCCGGCGCGGGCGGGATCGGCACCGAAGCGCGCCAGATCCGCGGCCACCTGTCCTACGGCGACCTGCCGCAGGGGCTTATCGCGGACGGTCAGGAGACCTCGGTCGATGTGCGCTACACGGTGATGGTGGACGGGAGCGTCAGCAATTGTCGCGTGGTTGGAACGAGCGGGTTCCCGACGCTCGACGCCACGGTGTGCCGCCTGATCGAGCAGCGGTTCCGCTTCAGGCCGGCGCGGGACCGGTCGGGCCGGCCGGTCCCGCAGACCTTCGAGGAAAACCACGCCTGGGTCGCGAAGGAGAGGGACTGATCGATCACAGCTCCGGCCAGCGGGCCTCGCCGAACCAGCCTTGCAGGTGCGTGACCAGCGCCTCGACCGCTCCCGGCAGGCGCGGGCGGGGGAGGTGGACGGCGTAGATCGCCGCGTCGTGCGAGCCTTCGTAGGCCGGCAGGACGCGGGTCAGGCGGCCGGCGGACAGCTCCTGCCAGACGTCCCACAGCGAGCGCAGCGAAATGCCGGCCCCGGCGAGGGTCAGTTCGCGGACGATCTCGCTCGAATTGGTGCGCACGGCGCTGGTGCCCGATTGGCGGACGAGGCCGTCCGGCCCGGTGAGGCTCCACGGCAGCTGCCCCTCGGCGGCGAGCAGGCGGTGCCGCGACAGGGCGGCGAGGCTTTCCGGCACGCCATGCAGCGCAAGGTAGGCAGGCGCCGCGCAGAGCACGCGCGGGCTGGTGGCGAGCCGGTAGGCGGTGAGGGTGGAGCCGGGCTGCGGGGTGATGCGGATGGCAAGGTCGTATGGCCCCTCGGCGAGGTCCACGAAGGTGTCGGACAGGTTGATCTCCATCTGCACCAGCGGGTTGTCGGCCATGAACCCGGCGATGCAGGGCGCGAGGTACATGCGCCCGAACGAGGTGGGCGCGGTCAGCCGCAGCGGGCCGGCGGGGCGGCTGGCGAGGCCCAGCACCCGGTCTTCCGCGGCCTTCAGTTCGCCCATGACCGCCGACAGGTCGCGGTGGAGGAGGGCGCCTTCCTCGGTCAGCGAGAGCCGCCGGGTGGTGCGGTGGAGCAGGCGGATGCCGAGCCGGTCCTCCAGCCGGGCGAGCCGCTTGGACACGCTGGCCGGAGACAGGCGCAAGGCGCGGCCGGCCGCGGAAAGACCGCCCGCATCGACGATTGCCAGGAAGACCTCGTAGTCCGGATCAAACATGTTCCGAATCCGAAAAGGTGAATTGAATTCTTGCCTGCTAGTGCAAGCTCGCCGGATCGTCTAGATGGCCGCATCCCCACCGAATCCATTTCGAATCCGAGGAACAACAGCCATGGCAATGATCGACAAGGCCGGCCTCAAGGTCGCCGCGGAACTGGCAGACTTCATCGACGGCAAGGTCCTGCCCGGCACCGGCATCGAGCCCGCCGCCTTCTGGGCCGGCGCGGCCGACATCTTCGCCCGCTTCACGCCCCGCACGCGCGAGCTGCTGGCCAAGCGAGACGCGATCCAGGAGCAGATCGACGGCTGGTACAAGGCCCGCAAGGGCCAGCCGGTCGATATGGCGGCCTACAAGGCTTTCCTGTCCGAGATCGGCTATCTCGTTCCCGAGCCGGCGGCCTTCGCGGTCGACCCGGTCGACGTGGACGAGGAGCTGGCGACCGTCGCCGGCCCGCAGCTGGTTGTCCCGGTACTCAACGCCCGCTTCCTGCTCAATGCCGCCAATGCCCGCTGGGGCAGCCTCTATGA
>Ga0105240_10005915_pt1 | contig 18119 bp, 10 predicted proteins | sample KBSC54metaG_FD_80426 | JGI IMG/M metagenome (GOLD analysis project Ga0105240, IMG submission 80426) | Corn rhizosphere microbial communities from Kellogg Biological Station, Michigan, USA - KBS C5-4 metaG | ecosystem: Host-associated > Plants > Roots > Rhizosphere > Soil | place: Michigan, USA...
AGTTCAATCCCGGCGCAGATTATGGCCGCGCCAACTTCGACGTCCGCAACCGCTTCCTCCTCGGCGGCAACTTGCAAGGGCCCTACGGTGTTTCCTTCAGCCCAATGCTCGTCGCAAACTCCGGCTCGCCCTTTAACATCGTCACCGGCCAGGATCTCAACGGAGACAACCAGTTCAACGATCGTCCCGCATTCGCCACCTCAGCCAGCACAGACGTTCTGCAAAGCAGCTACGGCTCATTCGACCTCAACCCCACAGCCGACGCCGCCCGCATCCCCTACAACTTCGGAACCGGCCCCGGACAATTCAGCATGAACGCGCGCCTCAGCAAATCCTTCGGCATCGGTCCCAAAGTCGAAGGCGGATCGAGAATGACGGGCGGCTTCGGTGGCCCCGGCGGCGGCGGACCTCCTCCGGGCGGCGGCCCCGGTGGTGGAGGAATGGGAGCCGGCCTTGGCCCTCGCGGTCTCAGCGGCAGCGGCGGACCTCCCCGCATGGACCAGCAGGCAGTCTCCCGCAAATACTCGCTCACCTTCGCAGCCATGGCCCGCAACATCTTCAACAACGTCAACCTTGCTCAACCAGTCGGCGTTCTCCAGTCGCCGCTCTTCGGCAAGTTCAACTCACTCGCCGGCGGATTCTTCTCCTCACCCGCTTCAAACAGAAGCATTGACCTTCAACTCACCTTCAACTTCTAAAGCTTCAACGCACCTCATCAATCACGAACCGGCGGGCTACTCAGGCCCGCCGCTTTCTTTGTAGGTCGGATCTACTTCAGATATTCCTGCAATGTCCCTCGCCTGCGTAGCTACTCGCCACTCCATCTTCATACGAATTCCACCACCCACCGGCAACTCAATCCCTGTCCCCTGCCATCCCTAGTGTGTGCTGTTGAGACCCTTCAACGAAGATCCATAACTTACCGCTTCTCTCCCCTCTCGGAAAGCACGTCAACAACCAGAGATCTAATTCAAAGCAGAACGCGCCATCAACAAAGGAGCGATTCATGACGCCACGTAACTCGCAACTCTCCTCCAACAGAAGCCCGCAGGATCTCCTCAGTTCCAAAGGCATTCTGGTCGGCGCCGCCGCCCTTGTGGCATACGGCATTGCTCGCAGATCAAAAACCAGCCTGGCTCTCGGCACTGCAGGCGGCCTCCTCGCCCTCACCACATCGCGCGCCAACGGTCAGACCCAGGCTGCTCACACACGCGCTACCTTCCTCGTCAACGCGTCTCCCGAAAAGGCATATGCGCTCTGGCGCGACCTCTCGAACCTCGCCCGCTTCATGCGCCACGTCAAATCCGTTCAGGTACTCGACGATACGCATTCCGAGTGGGTAGTGCTCGGCCCCATGGATCAAGAGATCCGCTGGTACGCCGAAATCACTGAGGACGTAAAGAACGAACGCATCTCCTGGCGCTCGCGGCCCGACTCCCTCGTGCAGACCAGCGGCTCAGTGGAGTTCCAGCCGCAGCGCGCCGGTCGCGGCACCTTTGTCTCTGCCACCGTCCGATACACGCCGGGCGGCAAACTCTCCAAAACGATCGCCACCATGCTCGGCAAGCATCCGCAATTTATGGTTCGCGAAGATGTGCGCCGCTTTAAAGCTCTGCTCGAAACCGGCGAAGTTCTCACCACCCTTGGCCAATCACACGGTCCTCGTGGCGTCCACGGATCCGTCGAACAAGTTCTCTTCCGCGAAACCGGAAATCTCGCTGAGCCACAAGCCGCGCAAGCCTACAGCAAGACTGCCTGAACGAACGAGCCACCCAAAAGGAGATATCTATATGAAAGCAGTTTGCTGGATGGGGAAGGAAAACATGCAGGTACTCAATGTCCCTGACCCCACCATTCTCAATCCGCGCGACGCCATCGTTCGCATCACCAGCACCTGTATCTGCGGATCAGATCTGCACCTCTACGACGGCTACGTTCCCACCATGGAGCAGGGCGACATCATGGGCCACGAGTTCATGGGTGAGATCGTTGAAGTTGGTCCCGGCATCAGCCGCGACAAGCTCAAAGTCGGTGATCGTGTCGTCGTCCCCTTCACCATCGCCTGCGGAAACTGCCCGCCCTGCGCAGATCAACTCTGGTCCTGCTGCGACAACTCCAACCCCAACGCATGGATCGCCGAAAAGATGATGGGCTACTCACCCTCAGGCCTCTTCGGCTACACGCATATGCTGGGCGGTTACTCCGGCGGACAGGCCCAGTATGCACGCGTTCCTTTCGCAGACATCGGCCCGATCAAGATTCCGGATGGCATCCCTGATGAAAAGGTCGTGTTCCTCAGCGACATCTTCCCCACCGGCTACATGGGCGCGGAAAACTGCAATATCCGCCCCGGCGACACCGTTGCCGTATGGGGATGCGGTCCGGTAGCTCAGTTTGCGGTCCGTAGCTGCTTCATGCTCGGCGCCGGAAGGGTCATCGCAATCGATCGGGTCCCCGAACGCCTCGAAATGGCTCGTGCAGCCGGAGCCGAAACCCTCAACTTCGACGAGGTAGACGTTCTCGAAGCTCTCCGCGAGATGACCGGCAACCAGGGGCCCGACGCCTGCATGGACGCAGTCGGCATGGAAGCCACCGGCCATGGCATCGTCTCTGCCATGGACAAAGCCAAACAGATGCTGCGCACCCAGATGGATCGCCCCATCGTCCTTCGCCAGGCAATCGTGGCCTGCAAGAAAGGCGGCACCGTCTCCGTCCCCGGGGTCTACTCCAGCTTCATCGACAAGATGCCCATGGGCGCGTACATGAATAAAGGTCTGACCATGAAGACCGGCCAGACGCACATGATGCGCTACATGCAGCCTCTCCTCGAGCGAATCCAGAAGGGCGACATAGACCCATCCTTCGTCATCAGCCACGTACTCCCCATCGATCAGGCCCCAGGCGCGTACAAAACCTTCCGCGACAAGCAGGAACGCTGCACCAAGGTGGTCCTGAAGCCCTGGGACACAGCCGCCGCGGCCTAACTACGTAACAGCATCTGCCGGCACTGCGGTTACAAAGATGTGCCCCATCCATCGCGCAGCTTTTTCGCGCGATGGGTGGGAACCGCCCCAATCCCCTGAAAAATTTCTTCGAAATTGCTGAAACGATACTCCCACCCCCATCACCATCCCTCGAACGCTGAAACACAAACCTCCAGGACGTGGTCCCACAAACCACTCCGTTCTCTCGCGCTCCTGCGCCGTCGAGAATCTCCTTGCCACGCGCCAAGCAAGACTTGGCCCCTTTCCATGCAACTGAGGAACGGATATGCCCTCCCCCAAGGTCACGACCTCTCCGAACACGTTGCAGCCGGCTCTGGAACTGATTTACCTCGCAACTCTTCATCCTGAATTGGCAATCCAGAGCCTGCGCAAACTCCTGTTAGCTAACCCGAGCTACTTCAGCAACCTGCCGGAACACTCCATCAAAGTCGTCCTCAACACGAGCGGCGACACGACCTTTGAGAGCCTGGGGTGCGTAAGCTATATCCCTCTGCTCGACCAGCTCTACGCATCCATCGAGCTCAGGCGCGACTGGGGATATTCCCTCGCCCTCAACAATCTAAGCTCGCGGGAATACGTCCGCTTCTACGTGTCCTTTGATCGCGGAGCAAGCTGGCACAATGAAGGCCTCACGGCTTTCAGCGTCTGCGATGAGCCCGGATCCAGGTTGCACATCCGCCTGGTTACGAAGCGAGTGGATTTCGCCGAGCGCCTGACGAGCTCGACACAGCCGCCGATCGTCCGCGCCATTCTCTCTTGGAACACGCCTCCACCGCCGGACTCTCCGGACTGGACCCCGCTCTGGGGAAACGTTCTGAATACGCAGATTCACGCAGTAAGACCAGATGCTTGTCGGACCGATTGTCTCCAACCCGGGTCCTGGGTCCATTTGGATGACGAAAACGATTCGGAGGTACGAGTGGGACGTCCCTCCGATTTGTCCGACTCGGGGCCGGTTGGCGTCCCCCCGCCAGCCGGCCCCTCTTCTAAGTCCCACACACGCGCGGAGCTTTATCAGGCATGTGCCGACTAAAGCACAGCCCAGAGTCTCCGAGCTGATTGCAATCTTTAGTTGTTTTGGTTCTCTACCACCTTGTCGATCTGGTCCTGGCAAGGAGCCGGATCGGCCAGCTTCTCCAGGGCAGCCGCTTTCCCCGAGGCGGTCTGTCCCCTGGAGAGGAAAGTCGGGTCACCTCCCCATGGCCAAGTCCTCCGCCATCGCACGTTCGATTCGAGCCGGGCGCGCTCGCTCGGAAACCAGCCGCACTCGAGACTCCCGTAATCTTCGCCAACCTTTTGGGATGTTATACTTACGTCCTCTTGGGTTATCGGGGAAAACCTTGCAGTTTCATACGTTCGATGCGGCATACATCGAAGACCTCCGCGCTGGGGACCACCGCACTCAGGAGCATTTCGTTGGCTACTTCACCGAACTGCTCCATCTGAAGCTTCGCTCGCGGCTTCAGTCCCCTCAAGCGATTGAGGACGTGCGTCAAGAGACATTTGCACGTGTCTTTGCCGGCTTACGGAAGCCGGGCGCTCTGCGACAGCCGGAAAGCCTCGGCGCCTTCGTCAACACTGTCTGCAACAACGTCCTGTTCGAGCACTACCGCGCGACATCCCGCAGTCAATCTCTCGACGAGGAAGGTGCGCAAGAAATTGCCTCTACTGGCGCCGACGCTCACAGTATCGCCGTCGCCGGCCAGATCAAGATCAAGGTGCAGCAGATACTGCTCGGAATGCCCGCCCGCGACCGCTCCATCCTGAAAGCCGTCTTCCTCGATGAGCGCGACCGCGAAGAGATCTGCCGGGAATTCGGCGTGGAACGCGAATACCTCCGGGTTCTGCTGCACCGCGCAAAACAGGATTTCAAGGCTGAGTACCTTAGAAAACTGGGCGGAGAAACTTATTAACAAAATTGTGAAACGGGGTTGAAAGTTCGATCACCATCCAACGATGGGATCAGCCAGGAATAGGAATGGATCACGGAGAAGCATTAGAAATGATGGCCGCTGAGCGGTACCTCCTCGATGAGCTCACTCCGGAGGAGCGAGACGCATTCGAGCTCCACATGTTTGGGTGCCAGGAATGCGCGCTTGATCTACGTGTCGGAGCAGCATTCATTAACGAAGCGAAATCTGTGCTGCCTGGCCTGGAACCACAAGCTTCCCTCGCCGCTCCGGACAAATCAACGCCGGCAAGGACAGTGCCAAAGAAAAAGGGATGGTCCTTCCTATGGCAGCCGGCTTTTGCTGTTCCAGTCTTCGCCGTGTTGCTCGCCGTAATCGCCTATCAAAATTTCTCCGCGATTCCTTCCCTGCGGCGCGCCGCATCTGAGCCTATGGTCCTCTTTTCCAATCCCATACACATCGGCACGCGAGGCGCAGCGCACACCGCCGTGCAGGCCGATCGCAGCCAGGGCCTTGCTCTGAGTCTCAATCTCCCGGAGTCATCCGCTTACTCTTCCTTTGTTTTTGATCTGTCCGATTCGAGTGGTAAGCAACTCTGGTCTCATTCTGTAAGCCGTCCGATAGAAGACGAAGGCATCGTCTCGCTCGTCATCCCCTCTTCAGGGCTACAGCCCGGCTCTTACACACTCGCAATTTTCGGTGTCACTCCGCAGAACGAACGCGTTGAGATTGACCGGCGCGTTCTGGATGTCCAATTCAAAAACTGAAGCCTAGACTTCTGGTCTCGAGAAAGTGGGTCCCACATGCCCGATCAAATCAAGCGCTATCACGACTATCATGCAGAAGCGGCCATCTTCGAAGGCGATCTGATATTGCCTTTCGCACAAAAAATCGGCTCACATACCTACTCGAAGCTGAACAAGGAGGGCGGATACGTTAATCAGCACTCCCAGAACATCCGCCTCGGGGGCGCCATCTCCTTCAAATCCGCACACACCCATGTAGCGGGTAATGTCTCCGACAAGCCTGATCACGGCTGGACTACTCTGGCCACCGCTGTCATCGAAGGCTTGAACATTATGGAGATCATTACCATCGACCGCCTCGTTGCGCAGATCGCCACTGATCACCCGCCCGAGGGCTACGTTCCCAGAGTCACATTCTTGGGCACGCGGTTCGAGAATTTTCGGGTCGCCGGCAAGCCTCTCGAAATCGAACTGGACACGAACTTCGTCGGACCTAAGCCTGACGGAGACGCGCCATATACAACGCACGCTCCCTTCCTCAAGAATCTCTCAGATCAGTATCAGCGCATCCAGAAGAGCAAGAACCTACCCGCCGTGATAGGCAAGCGTTACAATCAAGTTCCGTCAGCCAAAAAAGATGCGGAGTCAATTGAGTGCTCGCTGGTGAAGCAGGTGTCGGGTTCTTTCCCTGGGACCTCCTATGGGCACGTGCTCGACATACCCGACTTTGGCAAGGTCTATCTCGCTTCGCTCTCTGTCAAGCATTCGGACTACAACAAGAAAGGAACTCCCGAGACCACGACCTTCCATCTCAAGATGCTGGAACTGAAGATGGGCTGCGTAATCAGCGGCGATGGCACTGGTGGCGACCTGATCACCAACGGCCACACCAAGCCCTAGCTCTCGGAATCGTTGCGACATCGAGTGCTGAGCCGGCTGCATCGCATTCACCGGTTTCAACCGAATCACAGCTTACCCCTGAACATCCGAAGCGCTCATCTCGATGGGGATGGGCGCTTCTTCTCTTGCTGCTCACTCCGCTGCAGGAGGTAAAGCCAGGCAGCACGCTGGCTAAGTACGAGCGTACCTATCAGCTATTTGTGCACGGCTATCTTGAGAAATGCCAGTATCAGGCCGAGCGCGAGTACCGTCGATCCCTGCACTTCGATCAAGCGCTCGCGGACAAATTCCTGTTGCTCGAAGCGGACGCAATGCTCTGGCGAGGACTCAATGAAGATGCATACCAGATCCTAAGCTTGTGGTCTCACGCCGACGGCGACAAGGACGAATTGGTCCGTGTACGAACGATGCAAGGTGTGGCATTGGACCATCTTCAGCGCTTTGCGGAGGCCTCAGAAAAGTTTTCAGAAGCCGGGCGCCTCTGCGCAGGTTATGACTACTCTTCTTGCAGCGGGCTTCCCCGCGCGCGCGGGGTCATGTCGATCGCACGTGGCGACCTGATCCAGGCGCATCAGCAACTTCTCGAAAGCCTCGAGTTGGCGCAGCGGCACAACGACAAGTTTGCTCAGGCGATTGCTGCCCTGAATCTCGGAGTAGTTGGCCTGCAAACCGACCATTTTGATGAGGCGCTAGATTGGTCGAACTCCGCATACCGTTCAGCCATTTCCCTGGGCGCGGAGGATCTGGCGCAGGCAGCAGTGTCGAATCTAGGCTGGGCCTATTTCAAGCTCGGAGATTCGGAAAGGGCGCTGAAGTTCCTGGACGAGGCTGCCAAAGATGCAATTAGACTAGGCGACCCGGGCGCTGAAATAGGAGTGCTCGCGAATGCCGCTTACATCTACCAGAGTGCCGGTGATCTCACTCGCGCAACTCAGATGGATCTCCAAATTATCAAGCAAGCGAAAGAGATCCGCAGCAGTGAATACACCATCAACGCCCTCGAGGATTTGGCTCATATCTCCGTAGGCTCGGGTGATCTCGATGCAGTTGCAAAGTACGTCGAGCAGGTCACACCGCTGATACAGTCCAACGCGAACCGCCTCGATCAGCTTGACGTGATGCTGGCCCAGGCTGCTGTCGCAGCCGGGCGGCAACAGAATGCACAAGCCGAACAAATCTTCCGAACGGTAGAGCACGATCCAGCGGCCGAGGTTTCAATGAAGCTCCAGGCAGAGCGCGAGCTTGCCCACCTCTACGAGATTCGCGGCGATCTCGTCTCCACTAATCGGATGTACCGCACTGCCCTCAACACATTCGAATCTGCCCGCGACCAGCTCCGGGATGAGAATTCGAAGCTGCCGTTCTTCGCCAATGTCACCGGCATCTACGACGATTACATTCACTTTCTGGTGAGTCAGCATAGGTCCGATGAAGCCCTGCTGGTCGCTGATCAAAGCCGTGCTCGAACTCTCGCTCAAGGTCTCGGAATCGACAATACGAACTCAGCCGCAGACAGATCTAGACTTCGTCCCGCCAGCATCGCCCAGAAGACTGGCGCAACTCTCCTCTTTTATTGGCTCGGAGAGAAGGAGTCATACCTTTGGGCAATTGGTGCAGACAAAACGTCTCTGTACACTCTCCCGCCCCAAAAGGAGATCAGCCAATTCATCCAGCGGTACCACAAAACCCTGCTCGGTTTTGGAGACCCACTCGAGAACTCAGACGCTGACGGTCGCGCCTTGTACGACAAGCTGATTGCTCCCGCCGCCGAATCGCTTCGTTCGAATCCGAAGATCATCGTCTTCAGCGACGGCACATTGAGCCAGCTGAATTTTGAAACACTCATCGCGCCCGCGCCGAGACCCCACTACCTGATCGAAGACGCCACCATAAGCTTCGCTCCATCGTTGCAGATGCTCGCATCCTCGCACCATGCGGGCTCCGCCCAGCGCAAGCTTCTCCTTATCGGCGGTGCCATTTCCCCGGGGCCCGATTACCCCAATCTCCACATGGCCTCCACCGAGATGCAGCACATCCAGCAGCAGGTCGGGGCCCGGAACACAGTAATCTATGCTCGCGAACACGCCACGCCGGCGGCCTACCTCAACGCCGACCCGCACCAGTTTTCCTATATCCACTTCGTCGCCCATGGCATCGCCAGTCGCACTGATCCACTCGACTCGGCCATCATCCTCTCCCGATCCCCTTCGGTCGAAGATTCCTTTAAGCTCCACGCGAGAGACATCATTCAGCATCCGATCCGTGCAGACCTCGTCACCATCTCGGCATGCTACGGTAGCGGCGCGCGTTCGTTCGCCGGTGAAGGACCCATCGGCCTCGCATGGGCTTTCCTTCGTGCCGGTGCGCACAATGTGATCGGCGCTCTCTGGGAGGTCAGCGATGAATCCGCGCCTCGCATGATGAGCGACCTTTATCAGGGCCTGAACACCGGTCTATCGCCCAGTGCTGCCCTGCGCCGGGCAAAGCTTGCGATGCTTCGTTCAAAGAAAGAGTTCCGTAAGCCCTTCTACTGGGCGCCCCTGCAGGTCTACACCGGACTCTGATTTTCTGAAGAAAAAACCGAGCCAACCACCCGCAGGCGATTGGCTCGGTTCGTACCTTTGATTCAGCCCGTCAGAACGTAAATCGACTTCCAAACTGAAACTGCCGTGGACTGTTCACCGTGCTGCTGATCACGCCCCAGTCGTTCGGCACCGTCAGGCTTGGCACATTGGGCATACCGAGCTGAGCGTAGTTCCCCACGTTATACGAGGAGATTTCAAATCTCAAATCCTTCTCCCTGCCAAAGGTGAAATGCTTGTAGAGCGAAAGATCCAAGTCTCTGGCTCCAGCGGTCCTTACGTGATCCAGATAGGCAGGCGCAGTCCCCGGAACGAACGGGCTCGACGGGATCGAGAAGCAATCCATCTTGAACCACTCATCCGCCGTATGCCGCGCGCCCTTGCTCGGATCGCAAGTTAGATCCGCGCGCTGATTGAAGTACGACGGCGAGACGCCCGACCCTGGCGATGCGATCGGAACCCCAGTGCTGAGGTACAGAATGCCATTGAGCGTCCACCCCCCGAGAATCGCGTTGCCCACGCCGTTCATGTTGATCGCACGACCCGGCCCGATCGGCAGATCGTAAGAAGCCTGCCCGGTGAACTGATACTTCACGTCCTGCGGACTGACCGAGTGCTCAAGGTTCAGGTTATGCGCGTCCTGCGGTCCACCGAGGTGCGTTCCGACAAACGCCAGTGGGGGTTGGCTGTCATCGGTCATCAGCTTTGCCCAGGTGAAGGTCGCCAGTGATGTGAAGTGGTGAGTGAGTCGTTTTTGCAGCTTCGTCTGCAACGAGCTGTAGTCGGAGTCCCCGCCCGGATAACCGTTGATCACCACTCCGTTGCCCGCTCCGTAGTTGCCGTTTCCAAACTGCGGGTATTTCTGTAGCGAAACCCAGAGCGGCACTTCATCGGCGCCGGCGTTTGCATTGGTGGAGGGTTGGATTCCTGCCCACTGGTTCGGCACCATCTCGCACGACTCATTCGAGCTGTCCACACAAAGCGCCGAGCCGTGGCTGGCGATCGTGTTCAGATCGAGTTCATTCAAGTCCAGCGACCCGAGCGGAATGAAGAGGCCGCGGCTCCCGACGTACGCCGCACTGAAAATCACCTGATGCGGGAATTCATACTCGATTCCGAAGTTGTAGTTGTACGTCGTGGGCGTCCGCTGGGAGCGGAGCATCGTGTACAGCGTTGACCCGAGATTGTTCGCCAATCCCGAGGGTGAATCAATGAGCCCCACAACTCCGTTCGGGAATGGATTGCTGAGCGAGTAGATCCCCGTCGTGCTTGGCGCTGGCGCTCCCAGCGCCGCCCCTGCGCACAGAGACGTGCGATTGAATGTTGTGTTCCCCGCCTCTGTAAAGCACGTCGAATCCCAGTTCGTGACGGACGCAAATCCGTCGCTGTTCTGCGAGGCGCCACCCACCATATGCGGACTGGGACCGTAATAAATCCCCGCTCCACCGCGCACCACCATCTTTGGTACGAGTTGCCACGCAAACCCCACCCTTGGACCAAAGTCTTTCAGGTTTGCCTCGAAGGGCGATCGATTGCTCTTGTTTACGTAGACCTCGGCTCCCGTGTATTGCACGCCGCCTGCTGTGTTCGAGGCCTTCGGATCGAAATACTCAAGCCGGTTGTGCCGCTCTGTCCGTCCGCCAAAGATATCCCAGCGCAACCCAGCCGTCAGCGTGAACGATTTCGTCGGATGGAAGGTATCCTCGACAAAAGCCGCATAGTAGGGGTTCGCCTCGGCGACAAACAGATCCTTCGTGAAGTTGTAGCTCTCATATCCAGGCAGCGATCCCATGCCGACCAGGAACGATGCAAAGTCACTCCCCCCCTCGGCAGAGTCCACAGTCTTATCAGTCGCCGAGATATCAAAGCTATACCATCCCGATGACGCCGGAGGCTGGCCAACGTTGAGAAAGCGCTTCATGTATTCAAATCCGGCGCTGAGCACGTGCTTACCGAGGGTTTTCGTCAACGAAACGTTCGCATCGCTGTTCTCGCTGGCATAGATGAACGTGTTCCAGTTTGACGTTCCTCCAATGCCGCCGCCCACATCCCAGAAATCTGCCAGCGGAAGCGTCTTGTAAACCTGCTCTGCCGCGAGCGAGGCCGGGAATCCGAGTGTCGTAATATCGAACCCGTTCTGGCGTGGATCGCCACCCTGGTTCTCATAGTGCCGCGTAAAAGAGTAGCGCATCTGCAGAACCGTGGTGGGATTCAAAGTAATGTCGTCAGCCAGTACAACGTTGCGGCCGTTTGTCGAGTTCTGTGCGTAATACGGATCCCACATGCTGTTGAACGCGTTCACCAATGAGAAAAAAAGCTTGTCATACGAGAACCGCCCATAGATACGCTGTTTCTCGCTCTGCTGCCAGTCGATGCGAACATCAAACTTGTGCGCCCTCAGCGGGTCAAGCCCGGGGATGTACAGATTCCTTGTCGCCCCGTCCGTCAACGTGTCGCAAGAGTCGCCCGGCTGATTCGTGTCCGGGTTCCAGTTGCACTTCGGAAAGTGCGAGAGCATCTCGACCGCGATCGGATTCGGGTTTGTGATGATGTTGTTCGCAAACGCCTGCCGCGTGCCGTCCGATTTCTCCGGCACAAGTGGGTTGTAGATAGTGAACGAGTCAGCCGAGAAATCGCCGGTGCGCTCCGCCGTTGTCGGCACTGTAAACCAGTTCGAGCCATCAAACTGCTGCTGCTGCGTGTCCTCATAATCCCCGAAGAAGAACAGCTTGTCCTTTACGATCGGGCCGCCAATCGCGCCGCCTTCCTGATAGCGGTGATAGTCCGGCGTGCTGAAGCCGCTACGCTTGTTGAAGTATTCATTCGCCGCCAGCGCATTCGGGCGGAATACTCCAAAAGCGTCACCATGGAACGCATTTGTGCCTGACTTCGTGACCAGACTGATTACGCCAGCGCCGCCGCTCTGATATGAAGCGGGCGTGTTCTGCGTCTCCACGCGCGTCTCTTCTACGCCATCTTCAGGAATCTCAAGCGCTGGAATGATCGCTCCCGCATTGTTCTCTGCGATCCCCAGCGGACTGCCATCAACCATGTAGTAAACCGACCCGATAATCGCGCCGTTAATCGTGTACGAAGAAACATCGACTCCCGGCCGGCCGCTCGTAATGCTCGAGATCTGCTGCGAGGTTGACGAGTTGGGGCTGCCATTTGCCGGGGTCACTCCCGCGCTGAGCTGCACCAGATCGAAAACGTTGCGCGTCAGCAGAGGAACGCGATCGATTGTGTCGGCGCCGATCAGTTGGCCGACGGTAGAATTCGTGGCCTCGACCAACGCCGTCGATTCGTTCACCGTGACCACCTCGCTCACGCTCCCGATCTTGAGCGACAGGTTCGCATTTGTCGCTTGGTCAACCGAAACTCTGATATTGTTCGCCACCAGCGTGTCAAAGCCGCTCGCCCTCGCCGTCACCCGGTAAACGCCGGGAGCCAGCGAGACAAACGTGTACAAGCCGGCATCGCTCGACACCGTCGACAACTTCAACCCTGTCGCCTGGCTCTCGGCAACCACCTTTGCGCCCGGGATGATGGCGCCCGATTGATCGCTCACGAGCCCGCCGATCGAGCCTCTTCCCGCCTGGGCAGAAGCGACGGAAGCGAATCCGGCGAAAGCGAGCGACGTGAACACGGCCAGGAACAACGCGAACGGAAATCGCGAGCGCGGGCAAGTCATAAAAAACCCCCGGGGGCTCAAACGTTCATATTCAAACGTTTGAATCTCTTGACAAGTGAATGTAAGATTGTTGCGTTCCGGTGTCAAGGGGAAAGTGACCGCGCTGTTTTCGCCCGCTAGGCCTCTGGCACCAAAGGGATTTGCTTAAAGGCTTCTCTGCAATAACAGCAGCTGTTTCAGGGCGATAGCCTGCGCGAAGGAGGCACTAGGTGCAACGAAAATCCGGCCACGTCACACTTCTCGATATCGCGCGCGCCTGTGGCTACTCGGTATCTACTGTCTCGATCGTGTTGAGCGAGGCCCCTCTCTCGCAGAATGTCGCCGCTTCCACGCGCGAGCAGATTCGAAAGATGGCGCTCCACCTCGGTTATCACCCCGATGCCTACGCTCGTTCGCTACGCCGCCGCCGCAGCCAGACGATCGCAGTCCTTGCATACGACCTCTCTGATCCGTTCTGCATACCGATCGTTCATGGAATTCAGGCCGGCCTTCAACCCGCCAGCTATATGCCGTTGCTCGTCGACGCCCAGACACAGCGCAAGCTCTTCGACAACTATCTGCGCATGATTCTCGAGCGCCGCGCCGAAGGCGTCATCGTCATCGCAAGCTGGATCTTCCAGGAAACCAACCTTCTCGACGACATCGAAAAAAACCAGGTCCCCATCGTTATCGTCGGCCGCGATCTAACCCAGCGAAACGTCAGTTCCCTGCTGGTGGACAATGAGGCCGGCGGCGCGCTCGCCATGCGCCATCTCATCGAACTCGGCCACCGCCGCATCGCCATCGTGCGCGGTCCTGCCGAACTCTTCGACACAGAACTGCGCTGGGCGGGCGTACAGCGCGCCGCCGCCAAAGCAGGAGTCAAGATCGATCCCAAGCTCGTCTACCAGCTTCCAAACATCACTGATTCGACCTCGGGATTCGAAGGCGGCCTTCACTTCGCGGGGGAGATGCTCGCCTCCAAGCGCGCGTTCACAGCCGTGCTCGCCTTCGACGACCTCACTGCGCTCGGCGTTGTTCGCGGCCTCAGCGGGGCTGGTTTGAAGGTTCCCGACGACTGCTCCGTTGTCGGCTTCGACGATGTTCTTCCCGCTGCCGTCTCAACCCCCGGCATCACTACCGTCCGTCAGCCCCTGAAAGAGATGGGGCTCCTCGCCTCTGAGTGGACGCTCCAGGCTGTGAGCGCCCGCGAACAGCAGAACCAGAAACCTGTACGGCTCTACAACGCCCCGCCAGAATTGATCGTACGAATGTCTACCGCTCACTGTCTCCGAGCACCGCAGAACCGAATCTCGAACCCCAGATGAGAACGCCTTTTAAGTTCGTAAAACAAACCCGTTTCACTCCGATCCAGCCTCACAGGTGAATCATGAAATTGAAAGCCCTGGCTCTATTTGCTCTCATCTCTCTTTCGCTCTCCGCCGCCGCGGAGACGCACACGCCCCTTCACGATGACTGGCAGCTTCAATCGGCCTGCAAGACTACGGCGGAAGGCGCCGCGATTTCCGCTCCCGGTTTCGCCACCGATGGCTGGCTGAAGACATCCGTTCCCAGTACGGTGCTCGCAGCGCAGGTCAAGGCCGGAATCCTTTCCGATCCTTACTTCGGCGACAACCTGCGCAAGCTCCCCGGAACCACTTATCCAATCGGCCAGAACTTTTCCAACCTTCCCATGTCGCCCGACAGCCCTTACGCCTGCTCATGGTGGTATCGCAATCTATTCGAGGCTCCCGCGCTTGCGACCAAGGACAACCGCCTCTGGCTCCACTTCGGAGGCATCAACTATCGAGGCGAACTCTGGGTCAACGGCAAAAAGATCGCCGACTCCACGCAAATAGCCGGCGCATACCGCACTTACGACTTCGACGTCACCGACGCCATCACGCCCGGCAAGCCCAACGTCATCGCTGTAAAGACAACCGCACCCACTGAGAAGGACCTCGGAATCAATTGGGTCGATTGGAATCCCTGCCCGCCCGATAAAGACATGGGTCTCTGGGGCGCAGTCGACCTCATCGAATCCGGCCCGGTCACGGTTCGCTCGCCGCTCGCGACAACGCACTTCCCAGATGGCTCCCTCACCCGCGCCGACCTCACCATCTACGCAGAACTCCATAACACCTCTCCCAACCCGATCAAGGGAGTCGTATTCGGCACAGTAGCAGGGATCAAGTTCGAGAAGCCGGTAGAACTCGCTGCGCATGAAGATCAGAGCGTCGCGTTCAGGCCCGAGCAGTTTCCCGCGCTTCGCATTCAGAATCCGAAACTCTGGTGGCCTCGCCAGATGGGCGATCCTCACCTCGAACATCTCACGGTCAGCTTCGCCACCCAGGGTCGCACAGTGGACGAACGGAGCGTGAGCTTCGGCATTCGCGAAGTCACCTCAGAGCTCACTTCCAACGGCAGCCGACTCTTTCGCATCAATGGCAAGCCAATCCTCATCCGCGGCGCGGGCTGGTCGCAGGACATGCTCCTACGTACCGACGAGAACCGCCTCCGCAGTCAATTCGATCTCGTCCAGGACATGAACCTCAACACCATCCGACTCGAAGGCAAACTCGAAACCGAGGACTTCTTTCGCCTCGCCGATGAGCGCGGCATTCTCGTGATGCTCGGCTGGTGTTGCTGCGATCACTGGGAGCACTGGAAAGACTGGACACCGCAGGACCTCACCATCGCCACCGCCTCTCTCCGCTCGCAGATGCTGCGCCTTCGCCATCACGCCAGTCTGCTCGTTTGGCTCAATGGCAGCGACAACCCGCCCATCCCTCCAGTCGAAAAAGCTTACTTGCAGGTCGAGTCCGAAACACACTGGCCCAACCCCATCCTCTCCTCCGCAACAGGAGCCGTCACCACCGTCACCGGCGAGAGCGGCGTGAAGATGACGGGCCCCTACGACTACGTCGCGCCCAGCTACTGGTACTACGGCACGCACTATGGCGGAGCTATCGGCTATAACACCGAAACCAGCCCCGGCCCGGCAATCTCATCACTCGCCAGTCGCAAGCTCTTCCTCTCCGATCCCGAAGCATGGCCGCCTACCTCCGACTGGAGTCTGCACTACGGCGGTGGCGAGTTCAAAGACCTCAAAGTCTTCGACGCGGCCATGGAAGCCGTCTACACCAAACCACAGTCCGCTGCTGACTACGAGCGCCTGGCCAACACCATGGAGTACGACTCCGAGCGCGCCATGTACGAGGCCTACAGCAAGAACAAGTACACATCCACTGGCGTCATCCAGTGGATGCTGAACAACGCATGGCCTTCAATGATCTGGCATCTCTACGACTACTACCTCGACGCGGGCGGCGGCTACTTCGGTGCAAAGAAAGCTTGCGAGCCGCTCCACATCCAATACGCCTATGACGATCGCGCCATCGACGTTGTAAACAGCACCTACTCTGAAGCCGAAGGCCTGCGCGCTGAAGTTCACGTCTACGGCCTTGCTCTCAACGAACTCTACAAGGATTCTGCGGTCGTCACCGCTCACTCCGATAGCTCTCAGCGCATTCTCACACTTCCCGTCGGTCTCTACTCCGGCCCTGAGCGCATCCTCTTCGTCGACCTCACACTCGCCGACGCATCAGGCCACACCGTCAGCCACAACTTCTACTGGATTCCCACCACGCTCACCACCTTCGACTGGGAAGCCACCGACTACACACACACTCCAGCCGCTCGCCACGAGGACCTGACAGCCCTCGCGCATCTCCCGGCCGCACAGGTCGACGCACACGCCGAGATCGCCACCTCCGCACATGGCCGCGAGATCAGCCTGCACCTCGTAAACAAATCAAACACTCTCGCCTTCCAGCTCCGCGCGGCCGTACGTACCTCATCCGGAGGGCTGATTGCTCCGGTACTCTGGTCAGACAATTGGATTGAATTGAAGCCCGGCGAGTCCACCACTCTCACCGCTCAGTTGCCCGCCGGCCATAGCACCACACCAACCGTGCAGCTCGACGGCTGGAACGTCGCTCCCATCTCGCTCACGCCAACAACCGCAGTCGCAGCGCGCTAAAGGACTCATGCCGGCCGAATCTCGAACACAATCCGAAACCGTCGGACTCAAGCGCGCGCTGCGCTTTCGGGATCTGGTCCTCTACGGAATCATCCTCATCCAGCCCACCGCGCCCATGCCCGTCTTCGGCGTGCTCTACCAGGAGTCCCGCGGTCATGTGGTCGCGGTGATTCTGCTGGCAATGATCGCGATGCTCTTTACCTCCGTCAGCTACGGACGCATGGCGCGCGTCTACCCGCATGGCGGATCAGCATTTCTCTACGTCGGCAAAGAAATTCACCCCAGCCTTGGCTACATCACCGGCTGGTGCCTCGTACTCGACTACGTCATCAACCCGCTCATCTGCGTGATCTGGTGCAGCCGCGCGGCCATCAACTTCGTCCCTGAAGTGCCCTACATCGCGTGGGCCATCTTCTTCGCTCTGCTCTTCACCCTCCTCAACTGCAACGGCGTCGAAACCTCAGCACGAATCAACGCCGGAATGGCCGCCGCGCTCGGCGTCGTGATCGTTCTTGTCTTGGTCGCATCCGTTCGCTGGATTCTGCATCTCACGAATCCCACCGCAGGCCTCTTCCTCGACCCTCTCTACAATCGCTCCACCTTCAACAGCAGCGCGCTGCTACACGGCACTTCCATTGCCGTGCTCACCTACATCGGCTTCGACGGCATCTCTACTCTCACCGACGAAGCGCACGACCCGGCGCGCAGCGTTCCGCGCGCCATCCTCTTCACCTGCCTCGTCACTGGAATTCTCGCCGCCGTCGAAGTCTATTTCGCACAGCTCGTGTGGCCGCGCGGCGCAGCGTTCCCTGACGTCACCACCGCATACGTCCATGTCGCCGGACGCATGGGCGGGCCGATTCTCCTCGCCATAGTCAATGCCGCATTGCTCCTCGCCAACATGGGTTCCGGGACGGCCTCGCAGCTTGGAGCCGCACGCCTTCTCTACGCCATGGGCCGGGACGGCGCACTCCCGCGACGCTTCTTCGGGTCTGTAAGCCTGAAGAGCCGCATACCGCGGAACAACGTCATCCTCATCGGAGCCGTCTGTCTCGCCGGAGCTCTTGCGTTCAACTACGACCTGGGCGCGGAACTGCTGAACTATGGCGCTCTTCTCGCCTTCATCGGCGTGAATCTCTCATCCGCGCTCCGCGGATGGCGGTTCGGGCGCTGGTTGCAGGCCTTTCCCATCATCGTCTCGCTCGCCGGCGCAGCTACCTGCGCTGTTCTCTGGTGGAACCTGAGCCCCAAAGCAAAGACGGTC
>Ga0105240_10005916_pt1 | contig 18119 bp, 17 predicted proteins | sample KBSC54metaG_FD_80426 | JGI IMG/M metagenome (GOLD analysis project Ga0105240, IMG submission 80426) | Corn rhizosphere microbial communities from Kellogg Biological Station, Michigan, USA - KBS C5-4 metaG | ecosystem: Host-associated > Plants > Roots > Rhizosphere > Soil | place: Michigan, USA...
CGACTACTCCGCCGCGCTGCAATACCTGCAAGCGGTGAAGGCTGCCGGTACGGATGATTCGGACAAGGTCATGGCGCAACTGCGCAAGACCAAGTTCAACGACGTCTTCCAGAAGAACGGCTACCTGCGCGCCGACGGCCGCGTGGTCCACGACATGTATCTGTACCAGGTCAAGACACCGGCCGAGTCCAAGTATCCATGGGACTACTACAAGCTGGTCCAGACCATCCCTGCGGAACAAGCCTGGACCACCAAGGCTGAATCCAAGTGCTCGGCCTGGAAATAATCCGCCGGTAATCGACGGGCAATCAACGCACCAAAAGGATCTGTCATTTCTGATTTCTGTTGAAGGATCGGAGATGACAGATTTTTCTTGTTGTATTTGATAAGCCGGAAGTGCATGGTCCGCCCTGCAGCATCCGGTCAATCGGAATGAATGAGTTTCTATGGAATTATTCGGCATACCCCTGCAAGCCTTGTTGAGCCAGCTGCTGCTGGGCCTCGTGAACGGCTCGTTCTATGCGATGCTGTCGCTGGGACTGGCGGTCATCTTCGGCCTGCTCAACGTGATCAACTTTGCACACGGCACCCTCTACATGCTCGGCGCGTTCGCGGCATGGATCGGGCTGACCTACTTCAATATCAATTATTGGGCGATGCTGATCCTGGCGCCGCTCATCGTCGGCGCATTCGGCATCGTGATCGAAAAGACCATGCTGCGCTGGCTCTACAAGCTCGATCACCTCTATGGCCTGCTGCTGACCTTCGGCATCACGCTGATGGTGGAGGGAGTGTTCCGCTCCATCTACGGCGTCTCCGGCCAGCCTTACTCGGTGCCTGACGCGCTGCAGGGCGCCACCAACCTGGGCTTCATGGTCTTGCCGAATTACCGCGCCTGGGTTGTGCTGGCGTCGGTGGTGGTGTGTTTCTCGACCTGGTTCGTGATTGAAAAGACCCGTCTGGGCGCCTACTTGCGCGCCGGCACAGAGAACCCGAAGCTGGTGGAAGCTTTCGGCATCAACGTGCCGCTGATGGTTACCTTGACCTACGGCTTCGGCGTGGCGCTGGCGGCATTCGCGGGCGTGTTGGCGGCGCCGGTGATCCAGGTGTCGCCGCTGATGGGCTCCAACCTGATCATCGTGGTGTTCGCGGTGGTGGTGATCGGCGGCATGGGCTCCATCCTCGGCTCCATCGTCACCGGCCTGGGCCTGGGCGTGATCGAAGGCCTGACCCGGGTGTTTTATCCGGAACTGTCGGCAACCGTCGTCTTCATCATCATGGCCATCGTGCTGATGATTCGTCCGGCCGGTCTGTTCGGTAAAGAGAAATAAGGCGCACAAGATGAACAACCCATTGAACAAGAAACTCTTTTACGCCGTGCTGCTGATCCTGGCGCTGCTGGCGCCGTTCGGCCTGTATCCGGTGTTCCTGATGAAGATGCTGTGCTTCGCGCTGTTCGCGTGCGCCTTCAATCTGCTGATCGGCTACACCGGCTTGCTGTCGTTCGGCCATGCGGCCTTCTTCGGCGGCGCCGGTTATGTGGCCGGCCAGGCGATCAAGGCCTGGGGCGTGCCGACTGAAATCGGCCTGATCCTGGGCACCCTGACGGGCGCGCTGATCGGTCTGGTGATGGGCCTGCTGGCGATTCGCCGCCAGGGGATCTACTTCACCATGATCACGCTGGCGCTGGCGCAGATGCTGTTCTTCGTTGCGCTGCAAGCACCGTTCACCGGTGGTGAAGACGGCCTGCAAGGCATCCCGCGCGGCAAGCTGCTCGGTTTCATCGATCTGTCCAGTGACATGACGCTGTACTACGTCGTGCTGGCGATCGCGATTGGCGGCTTCGCCCTGATCGTGCGCACCATCCATTCGCCGTTCGGCCAGGTGTTGAAGGCGATCAAGGAAAACGAGCCGCGCGCCATCTCGCTGGGCTATGACGTCGACCGCTACAAACTGCTGGCGTTCGTGTTGTCGGCGGCGCTGACCGGCCTGGCCGGTTCGACCAAGGCGCTGGTGCTGGGCTTTGAAACCCTGACCGACGTGCACTGGAGCATGTCGGGCCTGGTGGTGCTGATGACGCTGGTTGGCGGCCTGGGCACGATCATCGGTCCTATCGTCGGTGCGGTGATCATCATCATGTTGGAAAACAAGCTGGGCGACATCGGCAACTGGCTGGCCAGCGTGACCCACATCGAGTGGTTCAACACGCTGGGCGACTCGGTTACCATCGTGACGGGTTTCATCTTCATCGTCTGCGTGCTGGCGTTCCGCCGCGGTATCGTGGGCGAGATCCTGAACCTGTTCGGCAAACGCTCGGCCAGCACCTCGCATTGATACGTTGATAGCAATGCGCTGACCTCAGCGAACCCCATCACTGCCGCCGCACAGCTCAGCTGTCCGGCGGCAGTTTTGTTTTTGGGGCGATGAAATTAATATTTCTATTTGGAAATAGTATTGGGTTGCCATTAAAGCAACGTGTGGAGCTTCCACTTCATTTCGCTGCGTGAATATTCTTCTTCCCCCCCATATCCCCGGCGACGTTCTCTATCCTTCCCCTCATATCCGAAAATCCCGGGACAGCGCGGTAAGGTCGAAGCGCGCATGGCGCATGGCTATTACTCACGCAGCCATCGCCGGCAGTGGAGAATGTCTCGCCGCAGGAGTAAAATACTTGTCTTCCTGATAGCGGCAAGCGGCGTCGAAATCATCAGAGCCGGCACCCGCATCAGCGACAATTTCTCTCCTCCCGTTTTGCGAAAGCTTCACATGCCATTGTCCATTCCATCCTGTACGCCGTGTCGTACCGCGTCCGTTGTCGTCATGTTGTTGGTGATGGAGGCGGGTGCCCATGTCTGAATTGCTGCCGGAGCTGTTTTCCAATTATGTGATCCTGTGCATCGGTGCTTTCGTCGCCGGCCTGGTTGATGCGGTCGTTGGTGGTGGCGGGCTGGTGCTGATCCCAACCTTGTTCTCGGTCTTTCCCAACATGGCGCCGGCTACGCTGTTCGGCACCAACAAAATTGCCAGCGTCATGGGCACCAGCGCTGCAGCCTACAACTTCGCCCGCAAGGTCAGGATCCAATGGGCGGCAGCTGCGCCTGCTGCATTGGCGGCATTTGCCTTGTCCTTCTCGGGCGCCTATCTTGTCACGCACATTCCTACCGACCTGATTCGCAAGGCGTTGCCTTTCGTGCTGGTCGCCGTGGCGATCTATACCCTGAAGAAAAAAGACTTCGGCCAGACACACGCACCCTTGTTGTCTGGTGGCAAGGAGACTTTGTACGCCGTACTGATCGGCGGCGGGGTAGGGTTTTACGACGGCGTGTTCGGCCCTGGTACCGGCAGCTTCCTGGTGTTCCTGTTTGTGCGTGTATTCGGCTACGACTTCTTGCGCGCATCGGCGGTGTCCAAGGTCGTCAACATTGCAACCAATCTTGCGGCGCTGATGTGGTTTTCGTACAGCGGCCACGTCATCTGGCAACTCGGTTTGCTGATGGCAGTGTTCAATATCGGCGGGTCACTGGTCGGTACCAAACTCGCCATCAAACATGGCAGCGGATTTGTACGTAAACTTTTCCTGGTGGTGGTGAGCGCTTTAATCCTGAAGACGACTTACGACGCCTTCATCAAATAGTTTTTAGCGATTGTTTCACGTGAAACAATCGGTGCAGGACATCGACAGGTTTTGAGGGTGTGACAGAAAGGGAAGCTTCGGCTTCCCTTTTTGTTTCACGTGAAACAAAAAGCACGAATAAAAAGGGGAATAACTGGGGTAGGCCCTGATACCTGTCCAAAAAGACTTTATAATCTCGCCTCTGTTCACCGTCTCCACGAGGCGCATTATGCTATTTCCCACACAATTTGATGTCATCGTCGTTGGCGGCGGCCACGCCGGAACCGAAGCCGCATTGGCATCCGCCCGCATGGGGCAAACCACTTTGCTGCTGACCCACAACATCGAGACCCTGGGTCAGATGTCATGCAATCCTTCCATCGGCGGTATTGGTAAGGGTCATTTGGTCAAGGAAGTTGATGCCATGGGCGGGGCGATGGCGATTGCGACGGACGAGGCGGGTATCCAATTCCGCATTCTGAATTCCTCCAAAGGTCCGGCCGTACGCGCCACGCGCGCCCAGGCGGATCGCATCCTGTACAAGCAGGCGATCCGCTCGCGTCTGGAAAACCAGCCCAACCTGTGGCTGTTCCAGCAGGCGGTGGATGACCTGATGGTCGAAGGCGATCGGGTGGTCGGCGCCGTGACCCAGGCCGGGATCAGGTTTGCGGGCAGGGCGGTGGTGCTGACGGCAGGGACTTTCCTCGACGGGAAGATCCACGTCGGCCTTAATAATTACTCCGCCGGCCGTGCCGGCGATCCGCCGGCGATCTCCCTGTCGGCGCGCTTGAAAGAGCTCAAGCTGCCGCAAGGCCGCCTGAAAACCGGCACGCCGCCACGCATTGACGGCCGCAGTATCGACTTTTCGGTGCTGGAAGAACAGCCGGGCGACCTCGATCCGGTCCCGGTCTTCTCGGTCATGGGTAACGCCGCGATGCATCCCCGGCAGATGCCATGCTGGATTACCCATACCAACACCCAGACTCACGACATCATTCGCGCCGGTCTCGACCGCAGTCCGATGTACACCGGCGTGATCGAAGGTGTCGGCCCCCGCTATTGCCCATCGATCGAGGACAAGATTCACCGCTTTGCCGGTAAGGATTCGCACCAGATCTACCTGGAGCCGGAAGGCCTGACCACCAACGAGTTCTACCCCAACGGCATCTCCACCAGCCTGCCGTTCGACGTGCAGCTGGCACTGGTGCGCTCGATGCGCGGCATGGAAAACGCCCACATCCTGCGCCCGGGCTACGCCATCGAGTACGACTACTTCGATCCGCGCGGCCTCAAATCTTCGCTGGAAACCCGTCAAATCCAGGGGCTGTTCTTCGCTGGCCAGATCAACGGCACCACCGGCTACGAAGAAGCTGCGGCCCAAGGCATGCTGGCCGGCCTCAATGCCGCGCTGCAAACACAAGGCCGCGATTCCTGGACGCCGCGCCGCGACGAGGCTTACCTCGGCGTGCTGGTCGACGACCTGATTACCCAGGGCGTGCTGGAGCCTTACCGCATGTTCACCAGCCGCGCCGAGTATCGCCTGAGTCTGCGTGAAGACAATGCCGACCTGCGCCTGACCGAAATCGGCCGCCAGCTCGGTTGTGTGGGCGACGCCCAATGGGAAATGTTCGAGAAAAAGCGCGAAGCTGTTGCACGTGAAATGGAACGCCTCAAATCCACCTGGGTCAATCCACGCATCCTCGCCGACGCCGAAGCCGAACGCGTGCTGGGCAAAGCCATCGAGCGCGAGTACAACCTGGTCGATCTGCTGCGTCGTCCGAACGTGACCTACGACAGCCTGATGACGCTGACCGGCGCCGACGGCCAGGCGCTGGCAGGTCCCGGCGTGAGCGACGATCCGGTGCGCGAACAGATCGAGATCCAGATCAAGTACGCCGGCTACATCGACCGCCAGGCCAAGGAAATCGGTCGCCAGGAGCACAATGAAAACCTGAAGCTGCCGGCCGACCTTGACTATATGGAAGTCCAGGCCCTGTCGATCGAGGTGCGTCAGAAGCTCAACAAGCACAAGCCCGAAACCCTGGGCCAGGCTTCGCGCATTTCCGGCGTGACGCCGGCAGCCTTGTCCCTGCTGCTGGTCCACCTGAAAAAGGGCGGCTTGAAGCACGCCGCCGTTTCCGACAATCACAACGAAGCGGCCTGAGCATCTTGAACACCTCGACTACCGACCTGCAACTGGGCGACACCCTCAGCGCCGGCGCCGAAGCGCTTGGCCTGACGCTGAGCGCCGGCCAGCACAAGAAGCTGCTTGCCTACCTGGCCCTGATGGCCAAGTGGAACCGCACCTACAACCTGACCGCGCTGCGCGATCCGGCGCAGATGATGACCCACCATTTGCTCGATTCGCTGGCCGCCGTCCCGGCTTTCGCACAAGCCGACAATGTGCTCGACGTCGGCGCCGGCGGCGGTTTGCCCGGTATCGTGCTGGCCATCTGGGCCGCCGAGGCGTGTCCCGGCATGAAGGTGTCGATGATCGACACCGTGCACAAGAAGACCGCGTTCCTCACGCAAGCCAAGGCAGAGTTGCAATTAAGCAATGTTTCGATCTACACGGCGCGGGTAGAGCAACTGCAGGTCGGGCAACTGTTTGACGTCATCACGTCGCGCGCCTTTGCGGAACTCAACGACTTCATCAACTGGTCGAACCATCTGTTGCAACCTGGCGGCCGCTATATCGCCATGAAGGGCGTGATGCCGCAGGACGAAATCGCGCGCTTGCCGGATGGATGGAAGGTGGAAAAGACCCAGGCACTGCAGGTGCCCGGACTCGATGCAGAACGTCATCTGATCTTTATTGAAAGGTCCTGAATGAAGCACTTGCCAGTCACTCGCGCATTATCGGTTCTTGCCTTCGCGGCAGCGGTCTTGTCCACGGCCGCTCCGGTCCATGCCCAGGAGGTCGTCACCGTACCCTCGGTCGACCTGAAGCGCTACGTCGGCAAATGGTATGAAATCGCCCGTTTCCCCAACAGCTTCCAGAAGAAATGCATCGCCAACGTGACTGCCGAATATCGCGCGCGCACCGACGGCGACATCGACGTCACCAACCGCTGCAAAGTCGAGGGCGGCGTGCTCGACCAGGCCGACGGCCTGGCGCGCGTGATCGAAGGCAGCCACAACGCCAAACTGCAGGTACGCTTCGCGCCGGCCTGGCTGGCATGGTTCCCGCTGGTGTGGGGCGACTACTGGGTGATCGACCTGGACGCCGACTACTCGGTCGCCACCGTCGGCACGCCGTCGCGCGACTACCTGTGGATCCTGGCGCGCAAGCCGGTGCTGTCGACCGCGGAATATGAAGCCGCCGTCAACAACGCCACCAAGCAGGGCTTCGACACCTCGAAGCTGGTCAAGACGCCGCAAGAATAATTCCGACATTCCAATCAAGGAGACGCCATGCAAGCACTGTTTCATACGATGGGCATTACCGATGTCTGGCAACTGATTGCCGCGACGGTGGTGTTTCTCATGCTGCCCGGTCCCGGCACATTCTGCGTGCTGACTTGTTCGGCCAAGCACGGCTTGCGCGGCGGCTTCGCAGCGATCGCCGGCCTGATGCTGGGCGACATCGTGCTGATGTTCCTTGCAGCCATCGGCGTGGCGGCGCTGCTGCATGCCAATCCTCTGCTGTTCAAGGGCATGCAGTATGTGGGCGCTGCCTATCTCGCCTACCTCGGCGCGCGCTTGCTGTTTGCGAAGGAAGAGGGCGGGTCATCGGTGGTGCCGTTCTCGAACATGGCGGATTTCCGCCGCGGCTTTTTCGTGACGCTGATGAATCCGAAGGCCATCGTGTTCTACATGGCGTTCTTCCCGCTGTTCATCGATCCGGCCACGCAGCAGGGCGCCGCGACATTCCTGACCATGGGCGCGGTGATTTGCACCTGCACGCTGATCTATGGCAGTCTGCTGGTCCTGGCCGGCAACGCCGCCGCAAAACGGCTGGCGCGCAATCGCAAGATCGCCACGCTGGCATCGCGCGCGGCCGGCGTTTTCCTGATCGGCTTCGGCATCAAGCTGACCACCAATTGAAGATTCACTGACATCCCGACGGAACACTAACTAGAAGAACCTATGGCTAAAATCTTTTGCGTTGCGAATCAAAAAGGCGGTGTCGGCAAGACCACCACAGCAGTCAATCTCGCCGCCGGCCTGGCGCAGCACCAGCAGCGCGTGCTGCTGGTCGACCTCGATCCGCAGGGCAACGCCACCATGGGCTCCGGCATCAACAAGGCCGAGCTGCAAGGTTCGATCTACGAAGTGCTGCTCGGTATGTCCGACATCAAGAGCGTGCGCAAGCGTTCCGAAAGCGGCAACTTCGACGTGCTGCCGGCCAACCGCGAACTGGCCGGCGCCGAAGTGGAAATGGTCGAACTCGAGAATCGCGAAAAGCGCCTGAAGGATGCGTTCGCCGCGATCGCCGACGACTACGATTTCATCCTCATCGATTGCCCGCCGGCGCTCTCGCTGCTCACGCTCAACGGCTTGTGCTCGGCCCACGGCGTGGTGATCCCGATGCAGTGCGAATACTATGCGCTCGAAGGCCTGTCCGACCTCGTCAACACCATCAAGAAAGTGCATGCCAAGCTCAATCCCGATCTCAAGATCATCGGCTTGCTGCGCGTGATGTTCGATCCGCGCATGACGCTGTCGCAGCAAGTATCCGACCAGCTGGAGCAACACTTCGGCGACAAGGTATTCAAGACCGTGATCCCGCGCAACGTGCGCCTGGCCGAAGCGCCGTCGTACGGCATGCCGGGTGTGAATTTCGATGCCGCATCAAAAGGTGCACAGGCCTACATCGCGTTCGGCGCCGAAATGGTCGAACGCATCAAGACGCTCTAATCGTTATAAACGATATAAACAATTTCAGTAATCAGTATTTCAGAAACAGGCAGGTAAAAGATGGCAACCAAAAAATCAAAAGGCCTCGGCCGCGGTCTCGACGCATTGCTCGGCGGATCTTCCGATATCGTCGAAGACGAACCGGTCGTGGCGGGTTCGCCATCGGTGATGGCGGTCACGGAGCTGCAGGCCGGCAAATACCAGCCGCGCAGCCGCATGGACGAAGGCGCGCTCAATGAACTCGCCGCGTCGATCAAGGAACAGGGCCTGCTGCAACCGATCCTGATCCGCGCCATCGGCCAGAAGAACGGCAAGGACATCTACGAAATCATCGCCGGCGAACGCCGTTTCCGCGCCGCCAAGATCGCCGGCCTGACCGAAGTGCCGGTGCTGGTGAAAAATGTCGACGACCAGACCACCGCCGCGATGGCGCTGATCGAAAACATGCAGCGCGAGGATCTCAATCCGCTGGAAGAAGCGCAGGGCATCCATCGCCTGATCACCGATTTCAACTTCACGCATGAACAAGCCGCAGTCGCGGTCGGCCGTTCGCGCAGCGCGGTGTCGAACCTGCTGCGCTTGCTGAACCTGGCCAAGCCGGTGCAGACCATGCTGATGGCGGGCGACATTGACATGGGTCATGCGCGTGCATTGCTGGCGGTGGATTCCGCCACGCAGATCACGCTGGCAAACCAGATCGTCGCCAAGCGCATGTCAGTGCGCGAAGCTGAAAAACTGGTGGTGCGCACCACCGCCGAGCAAGCGGCATCGAACAAACCGCGCGACGGCGGCAAGGAAAAGTCGCGCGACATCACGCGCCTGGAAGAAGAACTGTCCGACATCCTTGCCACGCAGGTATCGATCAAGACCGGCGCCAAGAATCGCGGCCAGCTGGTCATCAATTTCTCCGACCTTGACGCACTCGACGGTGTGATTGCTCGCCTGCGTGGCGAAGCGGTCGAGCAGTAAACGGCAAGCTGCGCCGGCCGCAGCCGCAATGAAAGGAACGCGCATGCCTTACCTGCAACTCGACGTCAATGACAGCTACCCGGCGGAGCAAAAGAAGCAGCTCGCCACGCGCATGGCGCAGACCTACGCCGACATGATGAGCGTGGATATTCGCCGCATCAGCATCGTGATTCGCGAGTGCGGCGCAGGCAGTGTGTGGCGCACCGTCGACGGCGGCGAAGTGGAGCCGGTCTCGGTGCTGATGTGCGACATTCGCCGCGGCCGTACGCCGGAGTTGCGGATGGAAGTCGCCAAGGCCTTGTGCCGCGATTGCATCGACGTGCTGGGCTTGCGCGAAGACCGGCTCAACGTCGAATTCACCCAGCACAGCGGCGACGAGATGTATCACCCGACCCTGGGCGGTTACAGTCCCGAATGGTCTGCCGGCGAAGCCGCGCCAGACAGCTGACCACAGCGCTGATCAAGCGGCACCGGCACCCGCCGAAAAATTATCCCGATACTGTTGCGCACTGATGCCGAGCCGGCGCTGGAACACCACGCGCATGTGGCCGGCATCGCGGAAGCCGCAACGCCAGGCGATTGTCTTCAACGGCGCCGCCGAACTCTCCAGCATCACGCGCGCTGCGTCGACGCGCGCACTCTCGATGAACTCCGCCGGCGTCATGCGCGCATCGCGGGTGAACACGCGCGCGAAGTTGCGCGGGCTGCTCGATACCACCCTGGCCAACACGTCGACGCTGAGCTTCTCCTGCAGATGCTCGCGCACGTAATGCTGCACCTGGCCGACCAATGAAGTTTCTTCCGCATACGGCGTGAGGTACGGACTGAACTGCGATTGCCCGCCGCTGCGCTGCATGAACACGACCAGCCGCTTGGCCACGTTGAGCGCGACTTCCTGGCCGGCGTCTTCGGCCAGCAACGCCAGCGACAGATCAATGCCGGCGGTCACGCCTGCCGACGTCACCAGCTTGCCGTCGCGCAGATAGATGCGATCGGCATCGACTTCGATCTCCGGAAAATCGCGCGCCAACGCAGCCGCGTCATTCCAGTGCGTGGTCACGCGCTTGCCATCGAGCAGGCCGGCGCGCGCCAGCAAAAAGGCGCCGTTGCAGATCGAGCCATGGCGACCAGCGCGTTGCGCGGCATCGGCCAGCCAGTCACTCAACGCAGCATCGCGCTCCTGCTGTGGCAGGCCGGGGCCGCCGGCGGCGAGCAGCAGGTGGTAGTTCTCGCGCGCGTCGCTGTAATGCAGGTGCGGCACGATCTGCATGCGGTTGGAACAGATGATGGGTTGGTGCGTGCTGCCGATCACGCTGAGATGGTAATGCTGTTGCGGCAGCAGGAAACGGTTGGCCTCGGCGAACACGTCGAGCGGACCCGAGACATCGAGCGCCTGGACTCCGGGAAACACCAGCAGGGCGACAGTAGGCATGGCAGCAATCGGCAGTGGAAACGATAGCCGCCATCATAGCGCCGTCCCGGCAATGCGGCGGCACACGCTGTCGTGTTGGCAGGAAAACGCCGCAGCATGGCCGTCAACGCCGCCTTGCCGCGCTGTCCTTGCGACGCTGGGCCGCCGATAATTTTCTCTGTACGGGATGGGCATGTTGCGCGTCCCTCGCCATCCTGATTCCGGAGAATTTCATGCACACCACTACGATCAACAACACCGAAGCCGAGCGCGTCGGCCCCGCCTTTTCCGTCGACGGCATGCTGGCCGCGCGCAACAAGACGCGTCAGGCAATCCAAGCCATTGCTGCGCGCGTACAGCCGGGCATGGTGGAAGAAGATGCCGTCGCCATGGCGAAGCAAGTGTTGATCGATGCCGGCCTGACGTTGAGCTGGCATCCGACGCGCGTGCGCTTCGGCCGCAACACCATCAAGCCAATGCGGCAGGCATCCGAACCGGGCGTGGTACTGCAACAGGATGACATTTTTTTCATCGACATCGCACCGCGCCACGATGCCTGGGAAGGCGACGGCGGCGCCGCCTTCGTGGTCGGCTGCAATGCCGGCAGTCGTGAAGAATACGCACGTTGTGCGAGGGATGCGGAAGCGGTATTCCACGCTGCGCGGCGCGCATGGAGCGAGCAGGGACTGAGCGGGGAAGCCTTGTACGCCTTTGCCGATCGCGAAGCGCGCGAGCGCGGCTGGGAGCTGAACTTCGACTTGCCCGGCCATCGCGTGTCGGACTTTCCGCATGCGGCAATCCACACCGGATCGCTGGCGGAATTCGATGGCGTGCCGTCGGCGATGCGTTGGATTCTGGAGATCCATTTGCGTCATCCGGATCACAGCTTCGGCGCATTTTACGAAGACATGCTGCTCGATGACAGCTACTACCCTTGATAGCCCGGCGAAGAAAATATCAACATTCCCCGATATGAGGATTGCTCGCAAGCGATGTGACGATTTTACGTTTTGGGTATCGGCCGGTGGTCCGCATAATGGCGTCTTGCTGCAGCAGGGAAGATCGATGGAAAAAAGAAAATCTCCGCACGCCGCCGCAGAGGGGAGGGCCATCCATCATCAAAGGAAAAGACATGCCGGTAGCAGAAATCCAGAGCTTCTTGAAAGCGTACTTCGACGTCCTGCAGAGCCAGGACATTGAACAATTCGATCGCGTGTTCCATCGTGGTTGCGTCTTGTATTCGGCGCAGGACGGCGTCGTCGTCGTGCGTCCGTTCGACGAGTACCGCAAGATGGTGCAGGGGCGCGAATCGCCCCAGTCGCGCGGCTTTGCGCGCGCCGACGAGATTCTGATGATCGATGTGCTGTCGCCTGAAATGGCGCTGGCCAAGGTGCGCCTGCGCCTGTTCGACAACATCATGGAAGACTACCTGAACCTGCTCAGGGTGGACGGCAAGTGGACCATCGTCGCCAAGCTTTTCCATCGCGCCGAAACGCTGGCGGATTGACCGGTAAAAGAAGATCGGCATTCCGGCGCTGCGCAAAATTTGCAGCGTCGGAATGCAATTTTTACTACGCTTCCTCGCCCAGGAAACCGCCGCTCTGATGCGACCACAGGCGCGCATATAAACCGTTGTGCGCCAGTAGTTCCTGGTGGCTGCCTTGCTCGACGATGCGTCCCTGGTCGAGCACGATCAGGCGGTCCATCGCCGCGATGGTCGACAGGCGATGGGCGATGGCAACCACGGTCTTGCCTTCCATGAGGCGATACAGGCTTTCCTGGATTGCCGCTTCCACTTCCGAATCGAGTGCGCTGGTGGCTTCGTCCAGCAGCAGGATGGGTGCGTCCTTGAGCATCACGCGCGCAATCGCGATGCGCTGGCGCTGACCCCCGGACAGCTTCACGCCGCGCTCGCCGACGTGGGCATCGTAGCCGCGACGGCCATGCGCATCGGCCAGGTTGCCGATGAAGTCATGCGCTTCGGCGCGGCGCGCGGCGGCGATCATGTCGTCGTCGCCGGCATCGGGACGGCCGTACAGGATGTTGTCGCGCACCGAGCGATGCAGCAGCGAGGTGTCTTGCGTGACCATGCCGACTTGCGCGCGCAGGCTGTCCTGCGTGACGTGCGCGATGTCTTGGCCGTCGATCAGCACGCGCCCTTGTTCGACGTCATAGAAACGCAGCAGCAGGTTGACGATGGTCGACTTGCCGGCGCCGGAGCGGCCGACCAGCCCGATCTTTTCGCCGGGGCGGATGTTCAGGTTGAGTTGGTCGATCACCTGGCGCGCGTCCGGGCCGGTGGCGCCGTAGGCGAAGCTGACGTTCTCGAAGATCAGTTCGCCGCGCTTGACGTTCAGCGGTTGCGCGTCCGGCAAATCCTTCACGTCATGCGCGCGCGACAGCGTGTTGATGCCGTCCTGCACGGTGCCGACGTGTTCGAACAGCGCCGCCATTTCCCACATCACCCAATGCGCGATGCCGTTCAGGCGCAGCGCCATCGCCGTGGCTGCGGCGACCGCACCGATGCCGAGCTGGCCCTGTGTCCACAGCCATAACGCCACGCCCGCCGTCGACAGGATCAGCACCATGTTGAGCGAGTGATTGACGATTTCAAAACCGCTGACCAGGCGCATCTGGCGATTCACCGTGAGCAGGAAATCCTGCATCGCGCTGCGTGCGTAACCGGCTTCGCGACCGGCATGCGAGAACAGCTTGACGGTGGCGATGTTGGTGTAGGCATCGGTGATGCGTCCGGTCATCAGCGAGCGCGCGTCGGCCTGGTTGCGCGCCACTTTCGACAGGCGCGGCACGAAGTAGCGCAGCGCCGCCATGTACAGCACCAGCCAGCCGAAGAAGGGCGCCAGCATCCACAGGTCGAAGCCGCCGACCACCGCCGCCATGGTGACGAAATAGATCATCACGAACACCAGGATGTCGCCCATGATCATGCACACGTCGCGCACCGCGAGCGCGGTCTGCATCACCTTGGCGGCGACGCGGCCGGCGAATTCGTCCTGGTAGAAACTCATGCTCTGGTTGAGCATCAGGCGATGGAATTTCCAGCGCAGCATCATCGGGAACGCGCCTGCCAGCGTCTGGTGCTTGAAGAAGGTTTGCAGCGCGATCAGCAGCGGACTGCCGGCCAGCACCACCGCCAGCCAGATCAGGCTGGCGCGTTCCTGCGTCCACAACTGCGACGGCGCGATATGGCTGAGCCAGTCGACGATGCGGCCCATCATGGCGAACAGCAGCGCTTCGAAGGCGCCGATGATCGCGGTCAAGGTGGTCATCGCGATGATGTAGCGGCGCAGGCCTTTGGTACAGGCCCAGATGAAAGCGGTGAAGCCGCGCGGCGGCGGCTTGATGACGTTGTCGGGGTAGGGGTGAACCAGTTTTTCAAACCATGCGAGCATGCAATCTCCAGAGTGTCGCCAGGTGGACCGGTGCGCATTTCTTGTCATGTGCGGATGGCGCAGCAAGAAATCGGGCATCGGCGTGGCGAAGAACAGAGATTCTAACCCGTTCACCAAAACAGGGCAGGTAGCTTGCTGGCGGCTGACGAACGGCGCCGGCATGTCTTGAATACACCCGTGGTTGCACTTGGTTGCATTTATTCCGCAGCCGAAAACGGCCGGATTGCTTATCATCGCGGATGATCCTGCACAGAACTCCTTCGGAAAATCCATGACAGCCAACAAGAAAAAAGCCAACGAAAACACCTTCGACCGTCACGCCGTCTGGCGACTCATCAAACCGTACTGGATTTCAGAAGAACGCTGGAAAGCATGGGGTCTGCTGGCGGTGATCATCGCGCTGGTGCTGGTCATGGTCTACATCAACGTGCTCATCACCGACTGGAATCGCACCATGTACGATTCCATGCAAAACAAGGATTACGTGGCCTTCAAGGGCCTGTTATGGCAGTTCAGTTACCTGGCCTTTTCGTACATCGTGGTCGCCACGGCGCGCATCTACCTGACGCAATCGCTGCAGATCCGCTGGCGCACCTGGATGACCGACAAGTACATGGGAAAGTGGCTGGACCATCATGCCTACTACCGCATGGAGCAGGGGCGCATCGCCGACAACCCGGACCAGCGCATCGCCGAGGACTTGCGTTCGCTGACCTCGAACACCATCAGCCTGGTGCTCGGTTTCATCTCCAGCCTGGTGACGCTGGTGTCCTTCGTCGGCATCCTGTGGGCCATCAGCGGTCCCGTCTCGTTTGCCTTCATGCAGCATGACTGGGTCATCCCCGGCTACATGGTGTGGTTCGCCATCGCTTATGCCGGCGTCGGCTCGTGGATCATCTGGTGGATCGGCAAACCGCTGGTGGTGCAGAGCTACAACCAGGAGCGCTTCGAGGCGAACTATCGCTTCGGCCTGATCCGCATCCGCGAGCATGCCGAAGCCATCGCCCTGTATCGCGGCGAGCGGCGCGAGCGCGGCGAACTCAACCTGCGCTTTGAAGACATCCGCCAAAACTGGTGGGACATCATGCGCACCACCAAGAGCCTCAACATCGCAACCAATTTCTACGGGCAGTTCGCGATCATCTTTCCATTGCTGGTGGCGGCGCCGCGCTATTTCTCCGGCGCCATGTCGCTGGGTGTGCTGATGCAGCTCAGCAGCGCCTTCGGCCAAGTGCAGGATGCCTTGTCATGGTTCATCAATGCCTTCACCACGCTGGCCGACTGGAAGGCCAGCATCAACCGTCTGGCCGGTTTCAACCTGGCCGTCGAGCAGGCGCAGAAGCAACCCGCCAGCATCTCGGTGGAACGCAACAACGTCGGCGCCATTTTGTTCGACAAGCTCGACCTGACGCTGCCCGACGGCCGCGCGCTGATCAGCGGCATCACCGGCGCGATCCATCCCGGCGAACGCATCCTGGTCAGCGGTCCGTCCGGCTGCGGCAAGTCGACGCTGTTCCGCGCCATCGCCGCCATCTGGCCGTACGGCGGCGGCGACATCCAGATTCCGCACAAGGCGAAGCTGATGTTCGTGCCGCAATCGAGTTACCTGCCGATCGGCACGCTGCGCTCGGTGCTGGCCTATCCGGCCGACGAAGGCGCTTATACCGACCTGGCGATCTGCCACTATCTCGACCTGTGCCGCCTGCCGCATCTCAAGGATCAGCTCGACGTCTACAACAATTGGGGCAATCGCCTGTCGCCCGGCGAGCAGCAGCGCCTGGCGTTCGCGCGCGTGTTCCTCACGCGGCCGGAAGTCGTCTTCCTCGACGAAGCCAGCAGCGCCATGGACGGCGAAACCGAAGAAGCCTTGTACGCGCTGTTGCAGGAAGAGCTGCCCGACGCCGCCGTGGTCAGCATCGCGCATCGCGAAACAGTGGCGCGCTATCATCAGCAGCGCTGGCATTTTTCCCGTCGCAAGGATGTGGATGGCGATGTGGCAGACGACCACGTCAGCAGCCTCAGCATCCAGCCGCTTTGACAATTGGATTGGGGTCGGGGGATGCCGATGCGTGGCATCGCCCGATGCCGACTTTGCATAACGGCCTGTGCGGGTCTGTGCAAGAATGTCTTTATTCCACAATCCATCTCCCTCTGAACCTCCCTAAGAAGACATGCCATGAACGACCCCATCGTGTACCTCAACGGCGACATGACGCCGCTCTCCGAAGCCCGCATCCCCGTGCTGGATCGCGGCTTCATCTTCGGCGACGGCGTGTATGAAGTGATCCCGATGTATGGCCGCAAACCATTCCGCGGCACCCATCACATTGCGCGCCTGTTCCGCAGCCTTGCCACCATCGGTATTACCAATCCGCATAACGAAGCCGAATGGCTGGCGCTGATCGAGCGCGTGGTGCAGGCCAACGACCTCAACGACCAGATCGTCTACATTCAGGTCACGCGCGGCGTCGCCAAGCGCGGCCACGCGTTTCCCAAGGACCCGGTCACGCCGACCGTGTTCATGATGACCAGCCCGCTGGCGGTGCCGTCGGCCGAGGTGCGCGCCAAGGGCGTGGCTTGCGTCACGCTGGAAGACAAGCGCTGGCTCAATTGCCAGATCAAGTCGACCTCGCTGCTGGGCAACGTGCTGGCCGCGCAATATGCAGCCGAGCACGAAGTTACCGAAGCGATCCAGTTCCGCGACGGCTTCCTCAGCGAAGCCTCGTCGTCCAACGTCTGGATCGTCAAGGACGGCAAGCTGTCGGCGCCGCCCAAGGACAACCTGATCCTCGAAGGCATCCGCTACGGCCTCATCGAAGAGCTGTGCAAGTCGCAGGGCATCGTGTTCGAAGCGCGCCGCATCACGCGTGAAGAAGTCTTCGGCGCCGATGAAGTGCTGCTGTCGTCGGCCACCAAGGAAGTCCTGCCGGTGGTCGCCATCGATGACCAGCGCGTCGGCGACGGCAAGCCGGGCCCGGTGTTCGCCAAGCTGTACGGGGCCTACCAGGCGGCCAAGGCGGCGCTCTGAAGATCGCCGTATCCTGAGAAAACGCATGTCTTGTCACGCGGCAAGACATGCGCAGGCGGCAGCGAGTGGCGTAAAATACGCACATTGCCACAGAAGTTTTCAAAACACCGCCATGTCATCCCCCAAAGACCCTATCGATCCCGCCGTTCCTGCCATGCCCGTCATTCCTCCGGAAGAATCGTTGATCGAATATCCCAGCGATTTCCCGATCAAGGTGGTCGGCATCATGCACGACGAATTCACCGACATCATCGTCAACATGGTGATCGAACATGACCCGACCTTCCACGCCGGCAAGGTCGAGATGCGGCCTTCGACACAAGGCAAATACCTTTCGCTGACGGTCACCGTGCGTGCCACCAGCCGCGAGCAACTCGATAATCTGTACCGTGCGCTGTCCTCGCATGAGATGGTCAAGTTCGTGCTGTAAGCCAGGGATTCCGCCCGCCATGCGGGCATAAAAAAACCGGTTCGTCCTCGCAGGAGGCGAACCGGTTTTTGTTTGCTGCGGAGCGTTTTTAGCGCAGGGCTACGGCGTGCGTGCGATCCAGCTTGAAGACGCTGACCACCTGCGCCAGTCGTCCGGCCTGGTCTTGCAACGATTGCGCGGCGGCTGCCGCCTGCTCGACCAGCGCGGCGTTCTGCTGGGTCGACTCATCCATCTGCGTGATGGCCTGGCCGACCTGGTTGATGCCGGCGCTCTGTTCCTGGCTGGCCGAGCTGATTTCGCCGACGATGTCGGTGACGCGTTTGACGCTGGCGACCACCTCGTTCATGGTTTCGCCGGCCTGCTGCACCAGCTTGCTGCCGACGTCGACCTTGGAC
>Ga0105240_10005917_pt1 | contig 18118 bp, 11 predicted proteins | sample KBSC54metaG_FD_80426 | JGI IMG/M metagenome (GOLD analysis project Ga0105240, IMG submission 80426) | Corn rhizosphere microbial communities from Kellogg Biological Station, Michigan, USA - KBS C5-4 metaG | ecosystem: Host-associated > Plants > Roots > Rhizosphere > Soil | place: Michigan, USA...
CACGCAGGTTACCGACGGCCTGAGCGACGCCACCAATCCGGTCTTCGATAAAGACGGCAAGTATCTCTACTTCACCGCCAGCACCAATACCGGTGAAGGCCTGGCACTCGACATCCACGCTGTAGGGCGCACCTCGAGCAGTTCTATTTATCTCGCCGTGCTCGACAAGACGCAGGCCTCGCCCTTCGCGCCCGAGAGCGATGAAGAGAAGGCCGCCGAAGATAAGAAGCCCGAAGACGGACCCAAGCCAGCCGAGGCAGCCAAGCCCAAGCCCGGCGCCGTCGTGGATGTCAAAATCGACCTCGATGGTTTCGATCAGCGCATCCTGTCCTTACCCATGCCGGCGCGCCGCTACACCGGGCTCCAGGTGGCCAAGGCAGGCACGCTGCTGGCCCTCGAATCAGCCGCGGATGCTCCCGGCCAGACCGTCCACCGCTACGACCTGAAGACTCGCAAGAGCGATGTCGCGATCGGCGGCGTCAATAATTTCCAGATGTCCTTCGGCGGAGACAAAGCGCTCTATCGACAGGGGGAGAACTGGATGATCGCCTCCCTGCGTCCGATGGCCAATGGCCCTGCCGGCGCAGCAGCACCGCCGACGCCGCCTCCTCCTGCAGGTGGACAGGGCGCGCTCAAGACTACTGGCATCGAAGTCCGCGTCAATCCGGTCGAGGAGTGGAAGCAGATGTACCGCGAAGCCTGGCGCGTCGAACGCGACTGGTTCTACGATCGCAATCTGCATGGACTGGATGTGAAGGCGGCCGAGAAGAAGTACGAGCCTTACTTGCGCAACGTCGCGTCGCGCGAAGACCTCACCTATCTGTTTCAGGAAATGCTGGGCAACATCACGGTCAGCCACATGGGAACCGGCGGCGGCGATACCGCCGAAGTGAAGCGCGTGCAGACCGGCCTGCTGGGAGCCGATTACGAAGTCGCGAATGGCCGCTACCGCTTCAGCCGCGTCTACAACGGCGAGAATTGGAACCCGCAGCTACGCGCCCCCCTCACGCAGCCGGGCGTCAATGTGAAAGCCGGTGAATATCTGCTGGCCGTCAACGACCGCGAAGTGCATCCTCCCGAAAATGTCTACAGCTTCTTCGAAGGCATGGCGGGCAAATCAGTAGTCCTGAAAGTAGGCACCGATCCGAACGGCGCGGGCTCGCGCGAAGTAACCGTCGTTCCCGTCGCCGACGAAGGCCGGCTGCGCAATCTCGCGTGGATCGAAGAAAATCGCCGCAAGGTCGATCAAATGACCGGCGGCAAAATCGCCTACATCTACATGCCCGACACCGCCAATGGTGGCCTCACCGCCTTCAATCGCTACTTCTACGCCCAGATCGGCAAGGAAGGCGCGATCGTCGACGAGCGCTTCAATGCCGGCGGCCTGCTCGCCACCGATATCGCCGAGATCCTCAACCGCAAACCGCTCAGCGCCGCCGCCAACCGCATCGGCAGCGACCTGGTACAGCCGCAAGGCATCTTCGGCCCGAAGGTGATGCTCATCAATGAGCGCGCCGGTTCAGGCGGCGACGCCATGCCCTGGTACTTCAAGCGTGCCGGTGTCGGCAAGCTGATCGGGACGCGCACCTGGGGAGGACTGGTCGGCATGGCGGGCGGCCCTCCGCTCATGGATGGCGGGTTCGTAGGCGCGCCCAGCTCGGGCATTTACAACCCCATCACCGGCGAATGGGAGGTGGAGAACATCGGCGTCCCGCCCGATATCGAAGTCGAGCAGGACCCCGCCCTGGTGCGCAAAGGCCGCGATCCACAGCTCGAGAAGGCGGTAGAAGTAGCGATGGAAGAGCTCAAAAAGAATCCGCCCGCCAAGCTCCGGCGTCCGGCATTCCCGAATTACAATCGCCCCACAACCGCGCATTAGTCGGCCCCGTTGTGGGGCAGGCGCTTCCGCCTGCCCACCGGCTTGAGCCTGCTAATCTCTCTAAAACGAAGCGCGTCCTCCATCGACGACATGTTATTAAACATGACGTAGCGAGGACCCGGCACCGCATGGCGCTGTAGCTGGCCCGAGATCTCGGTGAGGTCCTGATCCGTATACCGATACCGGTAGCTGCCTCTTCCATGAAGCCGCCAATAGACCGATTCGCCATACACGGAATCGCGATCCAAAGGGTCTACGCAGTGCACGAGGTCGTTTGCGGCGCAGAGATCGCGAATCGTCTCATCGCTCCATTCGCTGCCCCTCGGCTCCCATGCCAGTACCCGCCCGTCGCGGTCAATGTTTTGGAAGAACGTGCTGAGATTGTGGATGTTCTCCCGTGTAGGTAAGAATGAGGCGGGACACTGGAAAACAACTACGCAGGCGTCCAGTATCGTCGCTATTTCGCGTGTCCGCTCCCAGGCCAGCGTTACTTGCTCCGTGGGCCGGAAGCTGCCGTACAAATCCTTTTCAGAGTCGCTTACACCGGACTTTAAACGTCGATAAGTCGGACTGGAAGGGGTGTGCGTGATCAACTGCCAGGCTTTCATACAGAATCGGAAACCGGCAGGTGCAATTGCCTTCCAGCGCCGGGCAACGACATCGACCGGCGGTTGATAGAACGTCGCCTGAATCTCAATGGCGCTAAACGTCTGAACGTATTTCGCCTGCGCTTTGGTCCAACCGCAACACCCCACGATGCAGGAATTCAGGTGGACAGGTGTTTTACCGTCCAAAGTCAGAGCTTCTTTGGCCCTTTGGTTTTCTTGTGCGCCTGATTGGACTCCTCAGAAGCCTTGCTGGAAGGATCATTGGCTATCTGGGAATGCTGGCTCGCTTGCCCGGCGTCGCCCGGTTCATTCGCTTCCGCGTCTTTGCCGTGCGATTTGCCGGCTTCATCGTGGTGCTCTGCTGCTTTGTGGTGGTCATGTTTCGGCATTATGCTGATTGCCGTGCATTCCAGTGGCCACCAAGAGGGCGTAAACGGTCTGCCTTGATGCATGCACCCTCTCGTGGATTTTTATGATTACGGCGCCGTCTTCAATCGCACGCGAACCAGCGACCGGTATGCGCTCTGCTTCTGAATCTCCACCGCCGCCCCATCATCCACCACTTTGGACAGCAGCCATCCCGGCCGCAGCGTATTTTGATACACCAGAAATTCACGCCCCGATGTAGCAAATTTTGGGTACTCCTCCAACGAAATCGATGCCCACGGAACCAGTTCACGAAGTCCCTGATCGATCGTTTCGAAATCCATATACCTCACCGCCGCTTCATCATTCGCCAGAAAGAGCAGATGCGATTTCACATCGGCGGGAGCGTAATACCACATCGACAGAAACAGCTTTCCGTCGGGAACCACGACCGGCCCCTGCCGCAAGGCCTCCCGTAGCATCGGCTCGGCATCGTAAGGGTTCTTCCACATAGGATTCGCTATGGTCGCAAACCCCAATCCGGCTGACATCACCACGAACATCACAAAACCCCACAACGCCCGGCTTCCCAGAAAATACGCCGCCAGCAATGGTGCCAACAGGCAGAAACCCGTCAGACCGATCAGCGCATACCGGAAGGTGAACGTGTGAGTCACCAGGACACCGCCAATTACCGCGACAGTTGGAATGGCTAAAAATAGAACCCCTGCCACCCATTCGTACTCGGGCACTTTTGCCGGAGCACTATCCGGTGCGAAAGTCGATTTTCGATTGGCAACGATCGCCAGCGCCAGCAGTCCGAGCCATAACGCTGCGACCGTTCCGGTCTGCTGCAACCCGGTCTCCCAATACTCCATGATCTGTTCCGGAGATGCGGGCGACCACGAGCGTGTGAATCCCTTCACCACTCCCACGATCGTCGCCATGCGCCAGAACACCGGCACCGTACCTAGAGCAAACGTAATCCAAATGCCCCAATCGATCCGCCGTGCGCGATAGGCGCGCCAGCATTCGCCGCCGCACAGCGGCAGATACAGCAAAGCCGCATAGTAATGACAAAGCAGCGCCGCCACCAGCGAGAGCCCTAATCCTGTCAGTGCCAGCCAGCGCCGCCGGTTCTCCGCCGCGCTTTGCCACGTCACTAGCGCCAAGCCTGTGAATGCCAACTCCGGTCCGTATGCCCGCGCTTCCACCGAATAGGGATAAGCACCCGTGACCACCGGCATCAACATCGCAGTCAGCGCGAAATAAATCCCCACTCTGCGGTACGCGAACCAGAATAGCGAAAGACAAAAAATCCAGAACCCAAGCATCGCCGGCACACGCACCGCGACTTCCGTCAGCCCCATCGCTCCGATCGCCAGGTGCACCAGCACATGCGACAGCGGGGGCATCGCGTCTACCTGCAGGGCCGCTCGCCAGGTACCCGCTAAATCTGGAGCCCTGGCGGCAATAACAGTAATGATTTCGTCATACCAGAATGGCTTACTGCGCGCATGCAATACCGTCCCGGTTAGATAAATCACCGTAAACGCCAATAAAACGATGGCTTTGTGAGTATCCAGCCAGGCTGCAAGCCGCCGTGCATCCGCGTCCAGCGAGGGTTGCTTTCCGGGCCGCACCTCAACCGTACTCAAGGAATCCGTCACTCTTTCCAATCGGGGTACCGATCTCCTGAATCCGGGCACACCCGGCGGCACCATCATCCCAGCAATCCTATGCGTCAGCAAGACTTACGATGGTAAGCTTTAGGCGTATCAACCCGAAGTTTTAGCTCCAATCTTCATGCAAATAACCGTAATCGGAACAGGCTACGTCGGAACTGTAACCGGGGCATGTTTGTCCTATATCGGTCACCAGGTGACCTGCGTCGATAGTGACATTTCCAAAATTGAGATGCTCCAGCGTGGGGAGTCTCCCATTTATGAGCCCCACCTGGAGGAGATGCTTAAGCTCGCCGCTTCCCGGAACGGCATTGAATTCACCACCGACCTCGCCGGCGCAGTCGCCCACAGTGATGTCATCTTCATTGCCGTGGGAACACCTCCCCTGCCCTCTGGCGAACCCAATCTCGAGTATCTGGAGGCCGCCGCCAACAGCATTGGAGCGGCGATGGACGATACGCGCTTCCGCGTGATCGTCAATAAGTCCACCGTGCCGGTCGGCTCCGGCAACCTGGTCGAAACGCTCGTCCGCGAAGGTATCTCCGAAGCCCACAGAGAGAACGCCGCACAAATCCGCTTCGGGGTCGCCAGTAATCCGGAATTCCTTCGTGAGGGCTCGGCGGTTGCCGACTCCCTCTATGCCGACCGTATCGTTGTGGGAGCTTCCGACAACGAAACGCTCGAAACCATGCGCGAACTCTATCGCCCGCTCGCCGAGCAGAGATTCGATCCGCCTACCGGCGTCCCGCGACCCGTAGCGCTTCGCTCCACCCCGCTCTTCACTACCTCTCTCACCAGTGCGGAGATGATCAAGTACGCCGCCAATGCATTCCTCGCAATGAAGATCGGCTTCGCCAACGAGATTGCCAACATCTGCGAACGCGTCGGCGCCGAAGCTCCCGAAGTCATGACCGGAATCGGTCTGGATTCCCGCATTGGTTCGAAATTCCTCAGCCCGGGCGTGGGTTGGGGCGGTAGCTGTTTCGGCAAGGACGTCCAGGCGCTGCTCTATACGGCACGCGAATATGGCTACAACAGCAAACTGCTGCAGGCCTCCCTGGAGGTGAATCAGGATCAGCGGCTCATGATCATCCAAAAGCTTCAGGAAAAGCTGCGGATCTTAAAAGGCCGCACCATCGGACTGTTAGGCCTGGCCTTTAAGCCCGATACCGACGATCTCCGCGATGCCCCCAGCCTGTTCATTGCCAGCCGCCTCCTCACCATGGGGGCACGGGTGCGCGCCTACGACCCGATCGCCATGCCCGGCTGCCGAAAACTGCATGCCGATCTCAAGCTTCGCTATTGCGATTCGGCCGAGGAACTGGCCTTGGGAGCCGATGCTCTGGTTCTCGTCACCGAATGGGCCGAGTTCCGAAAGCTGGATCTCTCTAAGCTGGCCTCTTCAATGACTACCGCAGTTCTCGTTGACGGCCGCAATCTCTTCCATCCCGACACTGCTTCCGCGGCAGGTTTCGACTACACCGGCATCGGGCGCTCCGTGCGCTCGCGTATGACCACACCCGTATAACTGCGACAACATGCCCCCGTTCACGGTTCTCTTCCGGGCAAACCCGCCCGGCTGGAGTGATTGCTACAGCGGAAGACACGAGCGTATTCATTCGCATAAACCGGCTTTTCATTCCAAACCCAACTGCCAGGAGATCGCCAGGCCGGGTCGGTATCTTTCACCAGGAGAATGTTGAGCGGCAGGCTCTCACATGCCTCCGCAATGCTTCCAACGGCTGATTTAGCGCTCGTTGGATAAATCCGGTTGAGCTTGTGAATGATTTCGCGGCATACAGAAGCGTCCCCTCCAAAAGTCACCAGGCAGTTTTCATCCCCAGCCAGCGAGGGCCTGTTTGCATAGAACATAGCGGGAATATCTTCAATGATATTATGCGGATCGAACTGAACCAATTCCGCTGGGTTGGAGGTTTGATCGATCCACTCATAAGCCTGCCGTAGGGCATAAGTGCGGTTTCCGAGCTTCCGGTCGGGCCCCAGCCAGCCCGTCATTGTCACTTTTCCCTGGTCAGCGAGTACTGGATAGAATCGCAGAACTGCCACATCATATAAAGTCCCGCACGCCCCAATAGCCAGTAATATGGATAAGTATCCTTTTCGCAACTGAAAGGCAGAGACATCTATATCGGTCAAGACATCTATGGCACACAAAACCAAGCCGAATTGAGCCACCAAAAAGCCTCGCCAGCCTAAGTCATTATTGCCGATGATAGCGGAGCGGATAAAGGTACAGATCACAACACTGGTGGCCACCATTAGCCCTAGTGCCAGGTCCCGGCGTTCCCACGCCCGACCCCTTGCGAGGCGCTTTTTCCACCACAAGCGGGCCACTACGAAGAAAAACCCCAACTCCAGGAAGTAGTTCAGTGGCAGGAAGATAGCATTGATTACGGCAATCCACACTGGTCCCGAACCGCGCGCTTGCATGGTCATCTCCGCCATCTTGAACGATCGGATGTGAAATTGTAGAATCGATCCCCCAGCCGGATCGCCGCCACCCCCTCGCAGATTCACGAGATAGGGGGCCGAAAGCAATATAGTCACTAAACCGGCGATGATCAGGACGCCCGTTTCGGTCCGCCACTTTTTCCACACAGTGACTCCCGTCCAGACCAGTAGGAAAATTCCAAAGACCAAAGTAATATAGATCGACGCTCCAACGGCAGTCGCGAGTGCAGCTCCACCAGCGATTGAATACTGAGTACGCCCGCGCTGGGTGGCTTGTCGCGGAGCATCCCATAAAATCAGGAACCCAGTGAGACAGGCGATCAAACCACACACATAGTGGGGCTCCCAAAGTATCGAAGAGACGAATCCCACCACCTGCTCATTCCACCAGTCCATACAGGCGAAACCGATACCGAGCAGCACTTGCAGCGCGATGATGGGAATCAGATCGATCCCGGTAACGGCCAGTAGCAGAATTCCGATTCGAGCCCGCCGGTGAAAACTGGATCGCTCCCGCTGAAAGGAAAAAATCCGGCAATAGAGCGCCACTGTGGCCATCAAACCTAAGCCGCACCAGAAAGTCCCCCCGATCATAGCCTGCCGCGGGTTGATGGCACTCCCACCCAATTGGTCTATCAAACTGCAGAGGAGCAGCCAAAAATAGTGATAACGCAGGGGATACACTTGTCCGGGGGAAAAGAACGGGTTATTCGGCGGGATTCCGGTCGCGCTGATGGACTGGACAAACGAAGTCCGCAAGGAGTAATCCATCGCCAAGGTCGAATAATAGTTCTTATTCCCAAATTGCAGGTCCACCAGCGAGAGGATCGCGATCACCAGCCATACCACGGCTATCCCCATGAAAATAAGCGTTTCTCGAGACAGAGGAGTGGGGTGCCAACGACCCCGCCGTAAATCTGGAACGATGCTGGCCAGGAAATACAGCGCAAATGCCGCATACATGACCCAGACCGCGGTTCCGGAGACGCGCCCCAGCAAGTAGGTTAGAATCGGCGTGATCGCCATCGATAACGGAACGCTTGCCACCATACGGAAGGCAAGCGTCCGGCGTCCAAAGTCAAAGAGATCAAAGACTTTGGCAATTCCATAGCCGGGAAATACAAGAAATGCGGGAAACAGGCAGACGGCGAGGAAACTGGCTTTCACGTCCTCCGCCGTGAAGTGGGCTGGGGTCACGAATCCCCGCGGACCGTTCGAAAGAGTGCCACCCCTCAATCTTGGAATTTCAACAAGGGGGCGGCTAGTTGGAAACCGTTAACGTCAGGGATGTCCACCAACGATATGACCAGGAGAGATAAGAGCCTATCGCGGTTCCGAAACGGGCCCGCGTTTGACAGCACCTGTCTCTAATGGTGGTGAGAACGGAACGCGAGCTTCTGCATTTACAGAACCAGGCGGTTAGTCCGAAATTCACGACAATGGCAAGGCTGAATTTGGGGAAGAAATAAAGCGGGGATTACTGAGCGCCGCGGCTTAGTAACATCGTTTTAACCGTGTGGAAGATGATATACAAGTCCAGGCTAAACGACATGTTCTTGATATAAAACAGATCGTATTCCAGCTTTTCGATCGTATCTTCCAGGTTTTCGCTGTACTTATAGTTAATTTGCGCCCAGCCGGTAATTCCAGGTCGGACGCAATGACGCTGACGGTAATACGGAATGCGGCTGGACAGCGTCTTGACAAACTCGGGACGCTCGGGGCGAGGTCCCACAATCGACATATCTCCGCGCAGCACATTGAACATTTGTGGCAGTTCATCAAGTCGGAGTTTACGAGTAATGCGTCCTACGGCTGTGATGCGGGGATCGTCTTTGGAAGCCCATACCGCTCCGGTCTTAGCTTCCGCATCGGCGCGCATGGAACGAAATTTGAAGACGGTGAAGGAAGTTCCATCCAGTCCGACCCGAACCTGGCGATATAAGATCGGTCCCGGCGACGTAATCTTGACCGCCAAGGCTACCAGCAGCATTACCGGCGACGCGACAATCGTACCGATGCCGGCCACTACGAAGTTCGACAGATTTTGGAGTAGCAGCGTCTGGCGGCGCGGCCCCAGTTCTCCGGAATAGATCAACTGCGAAGGCCGCAGTTCCTGCACGCAAACCCGCCCGCAGACCCGCTCGTAGGCGCTGGCCGCTTCTTCAATAATGTTGCCGGCAAACCGCAGTTCCAGCAGTTCATTCACCGGCATACAGTTGCGGCGCTCATACATGCCAACCACGATATGGCTGGGACGCGTGGCGGTCACAATATCACGCAGAGACGATACGGGACCCAGAACTTTGCCGCCCGGGTGCGACGATTCCTGTTCGGGAAAATCACCTACATACCCCACTACCGCAATTCCCTTCTCCGGATGGGTGGCAATGTGCTCGGCGATCGAAACCAGTACCGGACTGTTCCCGACCATCAGCAGTCTTTCCCTGCCCACGATCTGGACGACATAGTGGGTGAATATATGCCTCCAGACAAAGATCGATGACATCGCCAGAAAGCTGCCTGTCGCCATGACCCGGAGCGGAATGCGGAGATCGCGATCCACATAACTCACCATGCCTTGCATTAGGAAGGCGATTCCCATCACCAGGCAAAGCTGCTGCAGCAGGATCACACTCGATTTAAGATTGATATCCGTATAAAGATCGTGAAGATACAGACCAATTAGAATGCTGAATACAACTAAGCCTATACTTTTGATCCCGCCATCATAGAGAAGATAATCGCTGGGATCCGATTGCAGGATCAAATAGCAGGCAAGAACAAACGATCCGGTAACCAGCAGAATCTCGGAGATCAGCAGGGCAAGGGTACCAGCGGGTATGAAGACTCGAAATAGACGAATCATCCAGAAGGGGACCGGACTGAGCCAATGTCCAGCTTCACATTATAACCGCATTCCCCCCGATTGCCGCTTTATCGAAGCGCGGTTAACTCTTGAGATTGGTGGGAAATACGCGGAAAATCGCTGCCTGTCGTGACAAGCCTTCATCTGTACTGTTAACGTTGGGTAACGCCACATAGCAATCTGCGGGAATAGGTGGAACTGCTTGGCTTGACAGGCTCAGGAGGGTAGCGTCACACTTTGATTTGCCCTGCGAGGGTTTAGCCGCGGCAAAGGAGACATGATTTGAAATTGGTACGCCTGCTCGTGCTGTTCGGAATCGCACTGCCGGCACTCGCGCAGTACGCCGGACCGGCGATTCTTTCGCGAGGGGAGGCGCCCACAGCTATTTCAGCTCCGGAAGTCAAATTCCGCCCGTTCGTCGAGTTTACCGCGGGGTATGAGACCAATCTGACGGGCGTTGCCGTCACAGATGCACAGGGCACTCTTCCCGATCTGAATTCCTCTACCTTGTCTCTGATTTGGGGGATTAGCGGCGCTCATAGCTGGAGACATACCAAGATCGCGTTGGACTACCGCGGCGGTCTGGATGATTACCGGCAACAAAGCAGGTTCGACAGCATTTCGCAAGCCCTCCTCTTTGCGCTGACACAGCAGGTTTCCCGGCACACCAGCCTTTCCATCCACGAATCTGCAGGTGTTTTCACGCGAGCTTTTGGACAGGGCAGTCTCTCGCAAACGATCCCATACGATCCCGCCCAAAGCTTCATTCCCACTACCGATTTTTTCGATAACCGGACCACGTTTTCCGACACCCAGGTGAATTTCAATATTCAAAAGACTTCCCGGCTTTCCTTCAGTCTGGCTGGTGATTACATCGTAACCCGCTATCGTGCAGCCGGTTTGGCTGGTACGAATGGCCTCACAGCGTCGGGAAACACCCAATACAGGCTGTCCCGGCGGTCCACCATCGGGGCTGATTACACTTTTGGACGTTTCGTTTCGCAACACCAGTTCGGCGATGCTGTATTTCATGCCGTTTCCGGAACATTCGCCCGGGCGCTCAGCGCCAAAACTGAATTTTCAGGTTCTGTTGGCGCCGCTCACCTGGAACAGACCTCGCTGGTCAGCGTTCCCATCGATCCGGCCATTGCCGCACTTTTAGGGATCAGTGCCGCCACCGAAATCAACCATTTTGTGACTTGGGTAACGTCCGGGGGCCTCCGACTTTCTAGAGGTTTCCGCCAAGGTGTCGCTTATGTAGGGATATCGCGCGGAATCAATCCCGGAAATGGCCTTTTTACTACCTCCATTTCCACCGACGCGACGGCCGGCTACACATACACCGGATTGCGGCGATGGAGTTTCGGCGCCAGAGCCCTCTACAGCCGCGCCAAATCGGTAGGCAATATACAGGGTGATTACAAAACGTTGGCGGCTGGCTTTTCGGCGTCCCGCAGCCTCGGACATTACGCCCATCTCGTTTTCGGCTATGACCTCCGACAGTACGATAGCGGGAGCTTCAACAATTACAATCGTGTCATCCAGGCCGCGCATTTTGGGATCGGCTTCGCCCCCGGCGATGTGCCGTTGCGGATCTGGTAGGGGTCGCCATACCCACAGCGGGTAAGTGCCCACCAAACCTCAAATCCCAATCGCCCTTTTGCCTGAAAGGCTGTGGGTCTTCCGACTCATAACTTGGGATAGCGCCTGCTAGCAACCAAAGAGAAGCTGTTTCGCATCTCGGCAGCTTTTTATAATCCCTTGTGAATGTGTAAATTAGGTGCATTTCCATATTTGGAACGCACCTGAACAGCTGAGCCAGGGGTAGTGAAACAAACCGCCTATGCGAGTCGCGGATTTTATAGCCAAAACAGTGAAGCAGACGGGGACCGATTCGGCCTTCCTGCTTTCAGGCGGCATGATGATGCACCTGATGGACGCCTTCGGACGCCTGGAGAATTTCCGCTACTACTGCAACCATCACGAGCAGGCATCCGCAATGGCTGCGGACGCGTATGCGCGGCAAACGGGCAAGCTCGGCGTCTGCCTGGCCACCAGCGGGCCAGGTGCCACTAACCTGCTAACGGGTCTGGTGGGCGCTTATCAGGATTCCATCCCGATCCTCTTCCTGACGGGCCAATCCAAGCGCGCTGAAACGATCCGTGCCAGCGGCATTGTGGGGTTACGGCAATGTGGCTTTTTAGAAGCCGATATCGTGCCGATCGTGGAATCCGTGACGAAGTATGCCGCCGTCATAGAGAGTCCCGAACGCGCCCGCTACCACCTGGAGAGAGCGCTCTACCTGGCGCAGTCCGGCCGCCCCGGCCCGGTGCTGCTCGATGTACCGCTCGACGTGCAGGGTGCCTTGTTTCCCGAAAACTCGGAGCATTTCATTCCGGAGCCGGCAATGATTCCGGTGGCGCAAGAGGAGGAGATCGACGACCTTCTCCAGCGCATTGCAGAAGCGCAGCGTCCCTTAATTCTCGCCGGCCACGGGATCCGGTGTGGGGGCCAAATCGCCGCCTTCCGGCAGTTCGTTGAGCGGATGCAGGTGCCCGTCATCACTACTCCGATGGCGAAAGACCTGCTGCCTTCCCGCCACCCGCTTTTTATTGGACATCCCGGCCCGCAGGCAGTACGTGGTGCGAACTTTGCGCTGCAAACCGCCGACCTGCTGCTGATCATGGGGTGTAGTCTTCACGTCCAAACCACGGGCTACGAAGCAGATCTCTTCGCCCCCAACGCGGAAAAGATCCAAATCGATCTCGATCCTTCCCTGTTGCAGAAGCAGAAAATCGGCGTGCAGACACAGTATGCGTGGGATGTCCGGCAATACGTTCCGCTGTTGGGGGAACGCGCCAACCGGTTTCGCGATGGCGTGCCCGCACCGTGGATGGAAGCTTGCCGTCGCTGGAAAGAGCGCTACACCAGCCGTAACGAGCCCCACGTGTTGGGAGAACCTTCCGCGCCTATCAATCTCTACGAATTCGTCGAGTTGTTGAATCAGTCGCTTTCCGGCAATGAAACCATCCTTACGGACGCGGGCCAACCCTACTACGTTCTGGGTCAGGCGCTTGAGATCAAGGGATCACAGCGCTATCTCATTCCGGGATCGCTGGCCGAGATGGGCTGGGCTCTCCCCGCGGCGATGGGAGTATCAGCGGCAGACCGCAGCCGTCCCGTGATCGCCATTGTGGGCGACGGGTCGCTGCAGACGAACATTCAGGAATTACAGAGCCTGGTCCACCATGGCTTCAACGTCAAGCTGTTCGTGATCAACAATGGAGGCTATGCTTCCATCCGCACTACGCAAGCGAAATTTTTCAACGGGTTTTATGTAGCCTGTACGGAAGAATCCGGCGTGACTTTGCCCGACACGGCGAAGATCACCGCCGCTTACGGGCTTCCCTATGTCCATTGCCCGGATCGTTCCGCAGCGGTTCAGGCAATCGAAAAAACCCTCTCCCACCCCGGCCCGGTATTGTGTGAGGTGATGGCGCAGCGCGACCAGCGTGTCTTGCCCGGAACTCCGTCACAGCTGCTGGCGGACGGTCGCATGCGCTCCCAGGCGCTGCATGAGATGGCACCGGTGGTCAGCATCACCCTCGACGATCTCCTCAGCGAAACACAAGCGGAGACGGTTCCGCAAAACCGTCAGTCATGAAGACGATCAGCGTGGTGACACCGTGCTACAACGAGGCCGCCAATGTAGCTGAAGTCTACAAGCGTGTGCGAAACACGATCGCCTCGCTCGGCTCCAGCTATTGTTACGAACATATCTTCATCGACAACTCTTCCACGGACAGCACGGTGCTGATTCTCAAGAGGCTGGCGCTCACCGATCCGAACGTCAAGATCATTATCAATGCCCGAAATTTCGGGCATATCCGTTCGCCCTTTCACGCCATAACCCAGGCCCGCGGCGACGCGGTCATCAGCATCGTGTCCGATCTACAGGATCCGCCGGAAATGATTGCCGACATGGTGCGCGAATGGGAGAACGGTGCTTCCATGGTGCTCGGCATCAAACGCACCAGCCAGGAGAACCCTCTGATGTTCTGGGTCCGGAAGCGATATTACCGCCTCGTCAATCAACTCTCTTCCGTCGAGACGTTTGAGAATTTCACCGGGTTCGGCTTGTATGACCGGCGCGTCGTGGACCTGCTGAAATCGTTCGCCGACCCTTACCCCTACTTTCGCGGAATGATCGCGGAGATCGGGCTGCCGCACAAGAAACTCTATTACGACCAACCCACCCGCAAACGCGGCATCACCAAGAACAATTTCTATTCGCTCTACGACCTTGGCATGCTGGGCATCATCAACCACTCCAAGGTGCCGTTGCGGTTGACGGCCTTTGCCGGGTTTGTCGGTGCATTTCTTTCGTTTCTGTCGGGCTTTGGATATTTCTTGTACAAACTGCTTTATTGGAATCGTTTCTCAGTGGGAGTTGCCCCGCTGGTGATCGGCATCTTTTTCCTGGGATCGATTCAACTGGTCTTCATGGGAATCCTGGGCGAGTACGTGGGAGCGATTCATACACAAGTCCAGCAGCGTCCTTACGCGGTGGAACTCGAGCGCGTGAATTTCGAATATGCGCCTGGATTGGCGGAGGACGCCCACAGAGGGCAAGACACCAACAGTGGGTCGGATACCAAAAGGCTGGCCGGTTAGAGCTCCTCTCTTCGATAGCTCAGCGGTGATTGCCAGGCTGGCGCGAGCGAGGCGCAAGTTAGAAAGCACCGCTTGCTTCAGATGTTACAGAACCGCGACCGCGAGGGAGCGGATTTCGCCACGGACTGCTCGGGGACCAGGCCTGCCTGGCGACTGCGCTCGAGCCGATCGTGACCACCGTAACAGCCGGCCGAAACTAGTCCGAATTGATCACCCGAAAATTCAATACATTCGTTAGATTTCAGCTAGTCCCGCTGGTACCTCGCGACTAACCAAAGCTATTTCAGATATAAGGGTCTTTATAACTTAATATGGGTAGGCAATGTACCTGCGCACTACTCTTCTGGCGCTGGTAGCTTCGGCGATTTCCCTGCCCGGCGCCACGCTCCTGATGCCTGATTTTGCCGGCATTCCGGCAGGTTGGCAGGTGGACCGCTACGATCCCCACTCTTTCGCGAATATCGGCGTCTTCCAGGGGCGCGACAACGTGCTCGGAATCGAGATTACCAGCGCGGAAGGCTACCTCTTCCGGCCAGCCGCTTTTCAATCGACGTTCTACAACACGCAGGGACGAGGCGCCTCCATTAGCGGCGGCGCCGATTCGCTAATCTCGGCCGACCTCTACATCCCGTTCAACTGGAGCAATTCCCTCATCGGTACCGTCCCCACAGATATGTGGGGCGTCCTGTCGGGCGGCGGAAGTGTCACCGACTTTCCGCTAATCGGCTTTACCAACTATGGCGGCACGCCGCGGTATCGCATCTGGGATGGGAATGTAGCAGGCGGCTGGGTCGATCTGCCCATACCGGTCACCTACGATGCATGGACGAGTTTTGCCCTCGAGTTCACCGGCTCGGCATATCTCTACCGCATCAATGGCGCCACGGTCTACACCGACAACACGATCAATGGCAGCACCGCCTTCAGCGGGGTGAATATGGAGGCGTACAACTTCTACGACCCCGCCCTCGCAGGGGCCACTCCAGTGGACTACACAGCCTACTGGGACAACACTGTGGTGCCGGAACCCGCAACCCGCGGGGCGCTGGTCAGCAGCGCGGCGATCTTGTTGCTCGTCTTCCGGCGTAGAAGAATCAGGGTGGCCAAGTGAGGCGCTGCTTCGCCATAGTCTCCGCGATCGTACTGGCAGGCAGCGCACACGCCGCGACGATTCTCTTCGATACTCCGCTGGTATCGCCCCCCGGGCTTTATTTCGGCAACGGAAACAGCAATAGCAATTTCACCATCAGTACCGATGGTGTTACCGAATTGGGATTAAGCGTGCTGTTGCGGTACGTCGGGCCGATCGATCCAGGTGCCGGCAGCGATGTGTACCGCGTTCCCACCGGACCGCCCTCCCCGCGTACCGGCGCCGCGTGGGGGTTCGTATTCTCCGTGAACACGCGCTATCAGGGCGGCAACGCGCTCCTGGGAGATTTCCAGTACGCGCTCACGGTAGTCGATCTGACGACCAATACCGTGGGCCCGACCGTCGATCCCGTACGTGGAATCGTGGACAACGCGGGTTTTGGAGCAGCGGGCAAAACGGCGGGTGTCTCGCTGACCACCGAGTGGGGAGCTCAGAACTCGGAGGCTCTGAGCTTTCCCTCGTTCCTGCCGGGCTTCAGTGCGAACGCCCCGGATCTTTATCAGATCACCTTGACGCAACTTTCTGCCGACGGCCAGACCACGCTGGGATCGGTCACAGTGTTCGCCGATGCCACAGCTCCAGAACCAGCAACCTGGGGGTTGCTGATCATCGGCGCGCTGATGGCCGGGCTCCTGTGTCTCCCGCTTAGTGGGGCGGGCAATCCTGCCCGCAGCCGGCTTTTAGCCGGCTCAAAGCCGCCTGCGGCCAGGATTGGCCGCCCCACAGGATTTTTTCACAGACCCGCCAGGGAGCGGACTCTTTAGCGGAAGAACAAGCCGCTGACAACCGCATTCGAGGGTTGATTGGTATTGGTTACGCGTAGAGTCACGTGGCCGCTCAGATTCCAGACCAGGTACTGGCCTCCCACGAAATTGGCCACATTTTGAGAATCCAGAACATTGCCGTTCGTGTCCAGCACCTCCACTCTCTCGGTGCGACTGTAGAAGTTGTCCCAATCGAGCAGGTAGAGCGCCACCTGGTGGGCGGCAGTATCTTTGAAGTTCAGGTCGATATCGAAGCCATAACCGGAATACCAACAGCCCGCGATCCGGCCGGATGGCGGCAATTGAAGAGCACGCGTATCCTGCGTCGAGTTGGTCCATACATACGAACTGTTTCCGGTTGGCGTGACCGTTACATAAGACGGAATGGAGGACCCGCCCGCAATCACGTTATACCCGTCTACTCCATAGATACCCTGCCAGGAACCCGCCGTGGTGGTGTCTAACTTCAGGAATTTCGCGGCCGCAGTTGTGGCGGGCAGAGGAACGGGACCCGCTCCGCCGAAGAACAGGCCTTCGAGCAGCGCATTCGAATTGTGAGCCGGATGTGTGCTCGTGATTCGAATGGTTACGTGTCCCGACATGGTCCACACCAGATACTGGCCATTCACGAAGTTGCTGACCGAGCGGGTATCCACTACTGTGCCACTGGCATTGAGCACATCGATCCGTTCGCTTCGTTGAAGCCCATCCCAATTCATCACATAAAGCGCAACCTGGTGGTTGCTTGAATCGTGGAAGGCGAGATCCACTGTCATCGTGCTCAATGTGTACCAGGCCGCGGCGACACGGCCGGTACCGTCAGCGGTTTGGAGTGCCCGCTGGTCGGTCGTCGATGTCGCCCACACATAGGTGGAATTTCCCGTAGGCGTCACCGTCACATACGAAGGTACGTTATTGATATTGCCAATGACGTTATACCCATCGGTGCCATACACGCCACGCCAATTGCCGGCGGTGGTGGTGTCCACTTTGATAAAGCTGACACCGCTGGGAGGAATCACGGCCGTAATCGTTGTGGAATCGTTGCTCGTAGCGGTGGCCGAGCCTCCTCCGGAGACGCTCGCCGAATTCACCAGCGGGGAGCCCGCTGTGGCGGAAACGTTCACCGTGGCGGTGATGGCCGGATAGCTGGCGCCGCCCGCCAGGGAGTCCGTGCGCGAGCACGTATTGCCGGTGCAAGTCCAACCCGTGCCGCTCATCAGAGCGAGGGTCATGCCGGCGGGTGCAGTGTCGGTGACAGTTACTGTACCCACAGTGGGCCCAGCCAACGCGGGATTGGAGACCGTGATGGTGTAGGCTGCGCCGTTCTGTCCCTGCGTGAAATTGCCCGCGTGCGTCTTCGAAATTGTGAGGGCGGCCGGCGCCGCGCTGAAATTCGCCGTTACGGTGTGAGGTGCCGACATGGCGATGTTCTGCGGATTCGTGCTGCCCGTCAGATCGCCGCTGAAGCTCGAGAAGCGATTCGTCCCGCTAGCCGTCGCCGTGAGTTGTACCGAGCTACCCGCGTTGTAGTAGCCATCGGTGGAGGATGGATTCGCCGTCAAGGTGCCCGAACCCGTAGGCGAGACGCTGGTGGTCAGCAGGTACTGCGTGGTAAAGCTGGCGGTGTAGGTGCCGGCTGAGCTGGGCG
>Ga0105240_10005919_pt1 | contig 18114 bp, 15 predicted proteins | sample KBSC54metaG_FD_80426 | JGI IMG/M metagenome (GOLD analysis project Ga0105240, IMG submission 80426) | Corn rhizosphere microbial communities from Kellogg Biological Station, Michigan, USA - KBS C5-4 metaG | ecosystem: Host-associated > Plants > Roots > Rhizosphere > Soil | place: Michigan, USA...
GCATGCGCGAATCCGGGCCGATCGCGCACATGCCGTCGAACCTGCGCTTCGACCAGGCGGTGCTCTGCGAAGGCGCGTTCTACGCCAATCCGACCGTCGAACATTGCGACCTGAAACCCGGCCACAGGATTTTGATCTACGGCGCATCCGGCGCGATCGGCATCGCTGCGCTGCAACTCGCCAAGGATCGCGGCGCCGAAGTGACTGCGGTCGTTGCGGGCCGCCACCTCGAACTGGTGCGATCGCTGGGCGCCGACCACGCGATCGACTACACCACCGACGCATTCGACCGGCTTGGCCCCGACTTCGACTTCGTGTTGGATGCAGTGGGCAAGCTGGGCATCCGCCGCTGGCGGCGATGGCTCAGGCCCGGCGGCATTTTCGCGGCGACGGACATGGGACCTTGGGGACAGAATCTGCTGTTCCTGCTGTGGTCGAAGGTCAGCGGAAGTGGGCGCGTCGTGGTGCCGCTCGCAAAGCGCGGCAGCGGGCAGGCGTTCGTGAACTGGCTGAAGGGAAAGATCGAAGCGGGTCGCTACGTTCCCGTCATCGATCGCAGAGTTCCGCTCGCCGAAATCGCCGACGCCTATCGTTACGTGCAGACCGGAGAGAAGACTGGCGTGGTCGTCATCGATATCGTCGCCGAAAAAATCGTGGTCTAGGCCATCGGTTTTTCATCGTTTTTTCATCGCTTTTTGTGAGGAGGAATCGTGCGGTATTCGCACCTTTTCCGTGCGCTTTACTTCGCGGCAAAGTAAGAGGAAAACAGTCCCGGGAAACAGTCGGCCTTCGTTCGTAGCGGCGGCACAACCGATAGGGGACTCGTCATGCGTCTGTCGATGCTTGCATCTCTTGCAGGGAAATTTCGCGCGATTACCGCACTGGTGGTGTGCGCTGGATTGATGTTCGGCGGGGTTTACGCAACGCGTCATGCGCAAGCTGTGCGTGTTGCAACCTCAGACGCACGCGGTCTCGACCCGGACGGGAAGGGCGAGAAGAAATTCACCGGCCTGTCGTTTGAAAAACAGACGCGCGTGGATCGCTATCCGCATCCTTCGGCTGCCGCCACGTCGCTCGATTCCGAGCGCGTGTGGAGCGTCTACGACGATTGGGAGCCGGCGATCGCGATCCATCCGACCAATCCCAACCTCGTTTACGCGTTGACCACGCGCTACAACGGTCCGAAAGCCTGCAACGGTTGTCCGCTGCCGGTCATCGTGATGCGCACGTCCACCGACGGCGGCAACACCTGGGGCGCGGATCATTTCATCCCGAACATCAAGAAATCGCAGAACGATCCCGAGATCGCCGTCGCGACGGACGGAACGGTGTACATGGCGTGGATGGATGCCTATACGCCGGGCGTCGCGTTTGCGAAGTCGAGCAATGGCGGCACCACCTGGACTCCAACGATTCACTTCGCTCCGCCGGGCACCAGATTCACCGATAAACCCGTCCTGGTGATTTCGCCGAACGGGCAGTACGTGTACGTCGGCTTCAACTCCAGCGACAACTACGTGGCGACTTCGAGCAACTACGGCGCGAGCTTCACCATCAGCCCGAAGCTCAACAACGACACGCGCTACTGGTTCCACAGCGGCGGCGCGGTGGCACCGAACGGCGATGTGTACTTCATCACTTCCGACTTCAGCCAGGACTACACCGGCGACGCCAACATCAAGGTGATGCGCTCGACCAATCACGGAACGAGCTGGACCATCACTCAGGTCGATACGTCCAAACAAATGCCTGCTTGTCCGTGGTCTGCGGGATGCAAGCTCGGTTTCTTCGGCACCATCGCCGGTCTGGCGATCGATCCGCTTGGCAAGGTGATGATCGCCTACAACGCCAACAACACCGCGAGCGCACCGATGCAGATGTATGCGCGCAGTTCGACCGACGGCGTCAACTGGAGCGCACGCCAGGATCTCGGCGCGGGCCTCGCCTACAACCATGCCAACGTCGCGGTGGCCGCAGGAAATGTGTCGGGTTCCTTTGCCGTGGTCTGGCAGGACGATCGCAATGGCGTCAACACCGCCTTCAATGCATGGATGCGCACGACGACCACCGGCGGCGGCAGTTGGAACGCTGCGCAACGCCTGTCCGACCAGGCCACCGGCGCTCCGTACAAGACGGCAGCCGGACACGCGTTCCCGTACGGCGATTACCTCGAAGTGCAGGCGGATTCGACCGGCCAATACCACGCGATCTGGGGCGAGGGGATCAGCTACACGGGTCCGGGCGGCACCTGGTACACGAGGACGCATTAGCCAGCGTCGCAGTTGATGGAAGCGGTGAGCGCGCATCGCGGACTCAACAAGATAATGGTGTCAGAGACGTTCTTCGATAACCTCTGACACCGTTTCCCTACACCGACCCCGGTTTCAACTTTTCCTGCCCCTCGGGCATGCCGCGAAACTGCCATGCAAGCACGAGCAATTCGAGCGCGCTCTTGATGGCGAGGAAGACGATGCACCAGATGATCGCGGCATGTGCCCGGTTCTCGCCGCTGATCCCGCCGCTCACCATCGCGGCTGCGATGGGGCCGACGATCGCAGTCATGAATTTCGGCGCCGCCGACATGGCGGCCCCGGTGACGAAGGGCCCGCCGCGCGCTTGCCAGCGCAGTCGGTCGCTGATCGATCCGAACACGGCGAGCCCAGCCATGGCCAATAGCGGCCAGAGGATGTTCAACTCGCGCAACGCATCGAATGGATTGGCCGCATGCCGAAGCTGGTTGATGTGTTCCTTGTCTCCGCCCACGCTGAGCCAGAAAATAAAACACAGAAACGCCGATATGACGACGATAGCGAGCACGCGCTTCAATACCGGCATGTCCGGGCTGCCGACACGCAGTTCCTTCGGCACGCCGGTCAACGCCACGTTGGTGATGATGCTGAGCACGATCAGTTCGAGCACGCTGTAGAGCGCTATCGCGACTGGCGACGATCTGTGCTGGACGACGAGATACAGCAAATACGCATTCATCACGACGATGTTCAGCGCCTGGAACGCCGCTGTCGCCGGAGTCGGCCTCCCGAACCGCTTCCGCAGCGCGGTCATTTCATCAGCGTTGGAGGGCGATGAGTTCATTCGCTGGCAGAATCTTACGTATTTGCGCCAGCCGCAGCGGCCGGTTTGCTGATGGAATGCTGGCGACGCATGCGATTTTGCACGGCATCCACCAGGTTCTTGGGGCGGATCGGCTTGAACAGGAAATCGTCGCCGCCGGCGTTGATCGCCTCGAGCCGCGAAACCGGATCGCTCTCGCCGGACAGGAACACGATCGGCAAGCGTGCGTAGACCGGATGTTCGCGGATCAGCAACGTCACCTCGACGCCATTGGCGACCGGCATGTGCAGGTCCATCAGGATCAGGTGCGGATGCAGCGACTTGAGCGCTGCGAGCACCTTCATCGGGTCGACTTCCACCTCGGCCTGCATGCCCGCGTTGGTCAATATCGTCTGCGCGTAGAACGCGTCCGTGGGATTGTCCTCGACGATCAGCACGCGCGCCTTTTCATCCGCCGCCGATGATCGCAGGGCCCGCAATCGATCCACGATGTCGTCGATGTCGAACGGCGGAGTCAGCAGCAAGTCGACGCCCGCCCGATGCGCGGCGCGTTGCATCTTGACGCTGTCCTTCGTCATGACGACCATCTGGATGCGCCGTTCGAGTCGCCGGCGTTGCTGTACGTCGCGGCGCAGGGTATCGATGGCGGTCAGGTCGGACGTGAGCGAAGCATCCACCAGTACCACTTGCGGCAGCATGGCCATCACCAGTTCGTTCAATTCGTCGACCGATTCGAGCGCTTCGTACGCGTAGCCTGCGGATTCCAGGCGCTGTCCCAGTTCGATCGCGAACGCGTTGCCGTCGCTGAGGTGGTAGATGCGGCGCACTTCGGTTTCGTTGGTTTCGGCGGGCGCGGCGGGTTTGATCGGCGCAACGGATTCGACGGGTTGTGCTTGATCGACCGACGCGCTGGGTTCGGTTATTTCCTGCGTTGCAGCGGGAGCGTGCGTGTCCGTCGCCGCTGCCGTCTCGCTGGATTCGGCGCGCGGCTCGGATGCGGTAATCAAGGCCTGCGATTCAGCGACGACCGCCGATAGCAACTCGCGCATGCGCGTGGATTGCTGCGGATCGGGAACAGTCCGCTTGGTGATGTGCTCGCCGACACTCTGTGTCAGCTTCACCAGGTTCCGACGGATTTCGACGAGGTTGTAGCGACCGCTGGTTTCGGCCAGGCGCTGCACGTCGCCGCGCAACACCATCATGCCGGCAGGATCCCAGCCGACTTTGCCGTAGCGAACGATGCGCTGCTCGAATGCCTCGATGCGCTTGGGCAGATAGCGCAGGAACGCCTGGCGGTCTTCGTCCTGTCGGGTCGAGGTGGGGGTAGTCTCGATCATTTGGTACTCCTCAAGACCATTATCCTCCCTTGGTCGTTGAGAGCGAGATGTTTCTCGCAGCGAAGCTGATCCCTATTGGAAAATCGCCATCATGGATACGATATCCGCAATATCGCGGGTCGGATCCAGCTTCACATCGGGAATATCGATCGCGACGATGGCGGCCGGACACTCGGTCTTGATCGCGACGCGACGCGGTCACTATGCCCGTGAATTTCGACGACCGTTCAGGGTTTGCTCAAGAGGCGAGCGCGCTTGTCGGGCTCGTCACCTGACCGGGCGACTGCGTGCCTACGGGATCACCTGCATTCGCGGGGAGGTTCATGGACTCTGCCCTTTTCTGCTCATCGTAAAGCGCCTTGTTGCGTGCATTAAGCTGCTCCGGCGTCATCACGGGGGTAGGCACGGACTGGACGCGAATGCCGACGGTGAAGCTGCTACTGGAAGTGCCGTTTGCCATCGCAGGGCTTGCCGAGATCACGATCGCGATGACGCAGACGCCCAGCAAGCGCAGGATCCGGTTAGCGAGCTGACTACGGGCATTCGCATGCAAGGCTTTCACGGCATCCTCCGGATTCACCCGTCGCCAAGTCGGCTAGGGCATGGAGGAAGCGTATTCGGATGCCAGCAGCGGCAAAATTCGTACTTGTACCTAGGTACTGTTACCTATGCCTCGCAACGGAGGCGGTCACGATTGCAATTCGCGCACCATGTGCACGAGTGCGGCAAGTGAGTCCGCATGCATCTTGTCCATCACGCGCGCGCGGTGGATATCGATGGTACGGGCGCTGACGCCCAGGGTGTAGGCGATCATCTTGCTGGCCTTGCCGGCGACCAGCAGATCCAGCACTTCGCGTTCGCGGGGCGTCAGGCCTTGCAAGCGTTGTCCGATCTCCATGCGGCTTTTGGCTTCGCTGCGTTCCTGCGTCTCGAGCTCGGCGGAGAAAAACTGGAAATTGTTGCGGCCATGCTGCTTGGCATAATTCATGGCCAGCGTGGCTCTTTGCAGCAGCGTGTCGATGTCGGAAGCGTCGAGCGGATAGATCGCAATGCCGATGCTCACGGTCAGGCGGATTTCATTGCCATTGAACGCGAAGGGCTGGGCGAGGGAAGCGAGCTCCCGTTGCGCGGCGGCGGCCGCGCCATCCTTCTCGACCAGGCCTTCAAGGATGACCGAAAACTCGTCGCCACCCAATCTGGCCAGCGTGTCGCTCTTGCGTACGATCTGCTTGAGGCGATTGGCCACTTGCACGAGCACGTTGTCGCCGCCTTTCTGGCCCAGCGCATCGTTGATCGCGCGAAAGTGGTCTATGCCCAGGCTTAGCACGCCAAGCAATTGCTTGTTGCGAGCCGCGCGCGCGATGGCGCCATCGAGCCGGTCACGATATTGACTGCGATTTGCGAGCTCGGTCAGCGAATCGTACTGGGCCAGGCGGGCCACCTGCGCCAGCATTCTTTGGCGCTCGCTGACATCGCGCATCAGTACCTGGACGGCGGGCCGGCCTCGATAGCCGCAGGCATGCAGCGCGATTTCGACTTCGACCATCCTGCCGTCCGTCCGGAGCAGTTTGCGATGCACGAAGGGCGCGGTCTGGCCCTGCAACGCAAGTGCATCGATCCGCGCAGCGAACGCATCGCGATCCCTGGGCCGGATGAAATCCTGCAAAAGCTGCCCGAGCAAGATATCCGGGTCCGCGGCCAGCAATTCGCACGCAATTCTGCTGGCGAACACGATTCTTGTTTCGCAGACGATCAGGATCGCTTCGCCGGACATCTCCAGCAGGCCCAGATAACGTTGCTCGATCTCACGGATGGCCAGGTTCGCGGAACCGGCTTCGGTAGCGTCAAGCCCATCGTCGGTTCCGGCATTTTTCATGTCATTGGAGTCTGCGCTACAGGCGCGGCTCTTGCAGCATATTCCATCGGAATGAAGTGGATCCTGCCGCTCCGGAAAGACCACGATTTCTACGACTGGATATCGCGGGCGGTCATTGCCTTTCCTTCGCTCGATTCAACTGCGTGTCGCCAATACGCCATCCAGAGCAAGCTGCGTCTTGAACCCGGCTTTCTGCAACCGTTTCGCCACTTCGCGCGGCACGTCGCGGCCGCTGGTGAGTTTGTTCGGGCTGCCGGTGTAGTGGAACATGCGCCCGCCTCGGCGCAGCACGCGCGCGAGCTGGTCGTAGAACGCCTGCGAATACAGTTCGCCGGCGATGCCGAAACGCGGTGGGTCGTGCAGCAGCGCGTCGACTGAAGCGGAAGCGATCTGGTTGATCGACTTCGATACGTCGGCATGGTTGAGTTTCAGACGGCCGTTGCTGTCGGACGCATCAGGCCCATGCTTATCGGGATCGGGCGACCACGGATTGAGCGTGCGCAGCCACAGCACGTCGGCATTCTTCTCGAACGAGTCGATGCGCGCCGCGCCCGCTTCGAGGCAGCAAGCCGCGAAATAACCCAGTCCGCCGCAGGTATCGAGCACGATCTTGCCGCGCGGTTCGATCAACGCGACTTTGCGGCGCGCATCCTCGATCGGCGAAATCTTCGAGGTCACCAGCATCTTGATGCCGTCGATCTCGAAGGTCGGCGCGCCCCATTCGGTGGGCACCAGCTTGATCAGCGAGCCGGAAAACCGCGACGCCTGCGCGAACGCATCGCCGTCCCAGTAATAGATCGTCCGGTCTTTCAGTTTGTGCGGATACGGATAGCGCTGATCGCGCCATTGCCAGGAATCCGACTCCAGCGCCACGACGGCTTTCGAAATCCCGAGATCCAGCGATCCGTTCCACTCGCTTGCGCCGACATCGCGCGCAGTGAGCAGCGCTTCGGCGATGGCGTTCAAGAGCAGGGGGCCGGAATAATGCGGCATGTCGGGTAGAGTCATGCCGTCATGCTGGATTGGATGGGGGTGCAACGCAATCGACTGCGTGCAGGCCCCGTAATGCCAGCCATCGTGAAAAGACGTCAACGCGATGCGGCATGATCCGTTATGGACGACAACCACCCGGAGTGCTTATGAACATCCTGCGAGTCAGCTGCTTTGCCTTGCTTGCGACCGGTCTTCTGGCCGGCTCGGCACACGCACAAAACAACCCCAAGCCACTCGACCTCACGCTTCCGCCCAGCAGCGGCTTTCCTGTCGCGAGCACGTCGACCGCGGCGACTACGCAAGCGCCAGCACCAGCTGCGTCTTCTACCGAGCGCGCGGCGCCAGGCGTGTATTACGGCGACACCAGTGGCGCCAAGGTTGCCGCTAACAATCCCAACGACGCGGCCGATAGCTGCGACGACGCCACTTACAACAAGCCCCGGACGCACGGCAGCGTGAGCACGGGCGTGGTCGCCGGAAATCACGTCAGCGGCAACTACCAGTCAGCCACGGTCAACATCACCAAACCACTTGGCGACTGCAAGCGCCCCACCGGCACCCTGAGCATCACGGCGCATGTCAGCCAGGGTCGTTTCGGCTATCGTGGAAGCCACTGACGCAGCTTCATCCGGGTCTTTTTCTATTGTTTCCGCGCAGCTTCCACTTCGGCGGCGAGGTTGACCGCGTCCTTGCGCGTGCTGTCGAGCACGATGGAGCCGACTCGTAGCGTGGATATCCAGAAGCGCAGGTTCTGCAACAGGGAATCGGATTGCCGATAGGACTCGAGCAGCGTAGCGGCTTCCTGCTCGCCGATCGGCGACGGGCAGTCGATCAGCTCCTGGTTGGTGCCGCCCAATGCACGGAAGCATTTGTCCCAGATGTATTGCTGCACGCGCCACGGCGTGAGGCCGCGGACCTGCATGCGGTAGACAGGGTCGTGATGGAGGATATTGGCGGTGATGCCCGTGCCTGAAATTCGGTAGTAGTCGGCGAGCCGCTTGCGCAGTCCTTCGTCATTGATCAGAGCCAGGCCGCCGCCATCGCGCATCTCCGTAAAGACGGTGTCTTCCAGTTCGAACGGCATCAGCTGGCTGGCCTGGTAATAGGCCAGCACCGTCTTCCAGTTCGACCCGTCCATGCGCTGCCCGCTTTCCCCAAAGGCAATCGCCGCGCGCCCATAGTTCGACACCACGTTCCAGAACTTCAGCGTGTTGTCGATGTTCTGGCGATCGGCCAACAGTTCGGCATGGATGCGCCGGTAGTAACTGTCGGCACGGGAATGATCCAGCCGATCCTGATTCCAGTTGTTCAACTGCAACGCGACAAGAATGCCGACGACGACGATCAACAACTCGATGATCGCCGCGGTCCAATCGTGCCTGCGCAGGCGCGCTACCAGTTTCAAGGCACTCATTCGCGAACTCCCCCAGTTCTTTTGAATCGTCGCGATTTTATTTCTTGAGCGCCTTCACCGCATCCAGCGTTTCCTTGACGTGTTCCTTCGGATCGAGGTTTGAGTACACGTGCACGATCGATCCCGAGGGCGCGATCACGTAAGACGTGCGATTGGACCAATCGGGTTTCTGCACGAGGATCGCGTCGTATTGCTTGGCGATCTTCACGCCCGGATCGGCGGCGACCGCGAACTTGCCGCCGCAGTGTTCGGTTTCCTTGGAGAAATCGGCGAGCTGGTCGACGTTGCCGGCGGTGACGCCGATCACGGTCGCGTTCTGCGCCTTGAACTGGTCGATGGCCTCGGAGAACAGATGCGCTTCGAGGTTGCAGCCCGAGGTGTGCGCTGCGGGGAAGAAGTAGACCACCACCGGGCCTTTCTTCAACGCGTCGGCGAGACTGAAGGTGAAAGGCTTGCCGGCGAGATAGGCGGGCGCTGTGAAATCGGGCGCTTTCGTGCCCTCCTTCAATGCGGCGAACGACGGCGATGCCAGCGCGACGGTGCCGACGATGGCGATGGCGGAAAGCTTGAGCAGGTTTTTCATGGCGCGCTCCTTGGGGACTGATGCCTTATACACCCGTTGCGGTGAGCGCCGTGTCATGGCGCATCGATCGGCGATCAACGATGGGTGAGCAGATGCGCGTCATCGGCGCCTTCGAGGTGCGGCCATGCGTTGTAGCTGATCAACGTGTTGCGCCTGGCAGCGAGGGCGACGCGACTGATCGATGTGTTGACCAGTGGCCAGCTCAGCGTGAACGCGTTCTCGACCGGCGCGCCAATCAAAGCATTGGCGATGACCGCGATCGGGCCGCCGGACGTGAATGCCCAGATAGTCGGCGCTTCATGCGCCGCGAGCGTATTCAAACCTTCCATCACCTCGGCGCGAAACGCGCTCCAGCTGCGTTTGTATTCGTGATCGAACGCACCGCCGCTCCAGCGCTCCACCGCCCCCACGAACAGTTTCTGGAACGCGCGTTGCGGATCGTCGGCGCGCGCAAGTTCGGCCAGCAACGCACCCGGCGCGAGCAGGTCGGGGCGATAGCGCGCGAGCACTTCTTCGTGATCCATCTCGTCGAGTCCGGAGACGGTGATGCGCGGCGCTTTCACGCCGGCTGCCTCGGCGCACAGGTCGGCGGTGTGCACGTGCCGACGCAGCGAACCGACCGCGATCAGGTCGGGAACCTGCCCGGTGCGTTTCATCCACGCACCCAAGCGCTGCGATTGTTCTTCGCCGGTCGGCGACAAGCGATCGTAGTCGGCAGCGCCAAAACTGGCCTGTCCGTGCCGGATCAACAACAGGTTTCCCATCCTCAGAGACTCGACTTCGCGATCAAACGTCGGCAACGCGAGCCCATGTAAGCCGCAGCCTGGCCGAATCCCGCGAACTGCGGATTGGTGGTCTGCCCGAGCGCGAAGCGCCGATAAATCTGCTGGATGATCACCATGAGCCGGAACAATCCGAACACCTCGTAGAAATCGAAATTGTCCACGCTCCATCCGGTGCGATGCCCGTAATATTCGACCACTTCGCGGCGCATCAGCATGCCGTCCGCGTGCGAAGGCTGGCGACGGAACGACTGGAACACCGGGTCGTCGTCGGCCTGCACCCAGTACGCGAGCGAACCGCCGAGATCCATCAGCGGATCGCCGAGCGTGCTCATTTCCCAATCGAGTACGCCGACGATGTCGAGCGGATGTTCGGGATCGAGCACGACGTTGTCGAAGCGGTAATCGTTGTGGATCACGCAGATCGCGGTCTCGCGCGCTGGCTGTTTGCCGGCCAGCCACGCCAGCACGTCTTCGCAGGCATCGGTGCCATCGGTCAATGCAGCACGCCAACGTTCGCTCCAGCCGAGCACCTGGCGCGCGATATAGCCTTCGCCTTTGCCGATGCCGGCAAGCTCCGGCTGCGATGCATCGACTTGATGCAGTTGCACGAGTTTGTCGATGAAGCTCGTGCACAGCTTGCGCACGCCATCCGCATCCAATCCAAGATCAATCGGCAAATCGCGTCGCAGGATGATCCCGCGCAGCCGTTCCATCACATAGAAATCGCAACCAAGCACCGCGTGATCGTTGCAGGTCGCAAGGATCGCCGGCGCTAGCGGGTAATGCGGTTTCAGCGAGGACATGACGTGCGCCTCGCGCAGCATGTCGTGCGCGGATTTCGCTTTCGCGCCGGATGGCGGCCGACGTAGCACCAGTTCGCGCTCTCCGTAAGTGATCAGATACGTGAGGTTGGATGCGCCACCGGGGAACTGCGCGATCGCTGGCATTCCATGCAGGCCATCGATGCGGCTTTTCAGGAATGTATCGAGACGCTCGAGGTCGAGCCGGTCTTCATCGCGAACTTCGCGTGCCTGGTCGATGGTGGTCATGCCGGGAACCTGTCTCGATGGCGGCGAAGATTCCTCCCGTACAAGGGGAGGGTTGGGTGGAATGGTGTTGCATGAAAATTTAGCCGACTACGGACGACGTCGTGCGCAGTATGGTGCAACACCATCCGCTCGGACTTTGTCGGCTACCGCACGGGATTCCTAGCGCACGCCGGCCACGCCAGGTTTACCTCGATCCGCATCCAGCCGCGCGATGATCCATCCAAAACCTTGTCGATGCGCTGCGCTCCTGATTTCGTCGCGCAACGCAGTCGCCCCCGGATCCCGCGAGCGTTCAAGCAACTGCAGCATTGCCAGCCTGGTTTCCAGCGCCAGCCCCGGCCATTGGCGTCGATCCGCGTCCGCAGCCAACGCGCCCAGTTTGGCGATGGCGGCCGCGTGATCACCGATCTCGCCCTGCAATCGCGCCAATGCGATATCCAGCAATACGACTTCTTGTTTTTCCGTGATGCGGCCACGCAAGGCGTTCGCATGCGTGCCAGCGCGATCGCGTTCGACGACATCGCCCACTGCAGCCGCGCACAGCGCAAGCTGGCCTTCGGTGACCGCCTCGCCCGCGATTTCGTCGCTCGCGCTCCATTTTTTCAATGCCGCGCGCAATTGATCGCGCGCGTCGCTCCAGCGCGATTGCCCCATGGCGACCTGGCCGAGCATCATCTGCGCGTTGGCCGCATAGAAATTGTCGTGAGCAGCGTTCGCCTGCCGCAGCACCGACGACAGCCCGGCGACTGCCGCGCCAGCATCGCCGCGATCGAGCGCGATCTGCGCGCACTCGAGGTCGGCACTCATGGTTTGCTCGGAATCGACGAGCGCGCGCGCCTCAGCCTGCGCCGTGGTGCATACCTTGGCGGCGCGATCGAGCTCGCCGCGCTGGCGTAGCAAGTCGCCGTAAGCTGCGGTCGCGAAGGCAAGGTGCCCGCGTTCGCCGGATCGTTCGTCCAGGGCCATGGCATGCTGGTACATCTGTGCGACGGCGTCGCTGGCCGATTCGTCCGATAGGATCGTCGCCAATCCGGTCAGGCTCCACGCCTGGCGCGGCAGATCGTCGGTTTGCTGCGCGATCTGCAAGGCCTGGCGAACCGCAGCTTCGGCGCCATCGCGGTCGCCCGCCGCCCACAGCATGCGGGTCAGGTTGTCGTAGATCGCGGCGACGCCGCCGAGGTCGCCGGCCTGCTGATAGATGGCCATCGCCCGCTGATAGGTCTCGCGCGCCGCCTGCGGCTGGTTCAGATCGAGCAGCAGATTGGCCAGGTTCTGCAACGACAAGGCTTCCCCGTGCGGATTGCCGATCTTCCGGTAGTCCGCCGCAGCGGTGCGCAGCAGGGTCAGCGACTCCTGGGAATCGCCAGCTGCTATGCCAAGCTGCAATTCGGCATTCGCGATCAATCCTGCTTCTCCGCGCGCGCGCGCCTGTTGCAGCGCAAGACGCGCATGCAGCAGGCGCGCCTTGCCGTCGTCGCGAGCGACGGCGATCTGCACGGCGGCGAGTTCCTCGCGCGGATCGTCTGCACCGGCGGACATCTTGCGCAGTGCAGCCAGCGCGGTGTCCGCATCGTCGGGTTTGCCGGCGTTGAGCAGCGCGCCGATGAGCGACAAGCGGTAGTCGGGATTTTGCGGACGCAAGCTCACCAGTTCGCGGGCGATCACGATCGCCTTCGCCCAGTCGGAGCGAACGGTGGACTGCTGCGCCGCGATCTGCAGTTGTTGTTCCCTGGGCAGGTTCCGCGCGTTCGCGACAGCCTGCTCGATCGCCGCCAGCGCCTTCGCGCGATAGCCGAGCGCCGACCATGCCTGCGCCAGGTGGGCGTAAGCGGGCGCATACCCAGGAGCTTGCGCGACGGCCTGCAACAATTCATCGCGCGCGCGCGCCGGATCGTAGGTGTGCAGCGCATCCAGCGCGAAGCCCATGTGTCGCGCCACCTCCGCGCTCGGTGGTTGCGCATTGGCAAGCAGTTTGACGTCGGCAGTGCTGGCCGGCTGCAGGCCGAATCGGCTGCGCAACGAGACGCCGGTTTGCGCGATCAATTGCGGTAGCTCGGTAACGGATCCAGTGCGCGAGAAGGTGGCCAACGATTTGCCCGTGGCGGCATCCTGCACCGCCAGATCGATCCGCAACAACGCCGCATCGGGAGATTCGGAAACGAAATACGCCCCGCTCAACACATAATGCGCACCGAGGCGTTGGCGCAGCAGTGCGAGCGAAGCGGACGAATAACCGCCGGCCGCAGGCGCAGGCAAATCGGCGTGCGCCGGTCGCACCAGTTCGTCGGGCATGGCGTGCAACCCGCCACCGACCGCGACTTCGGTCGCCAGCATTTCCTCGAGCGCCGGACCCAGCCACGCGTCCTTGGGGTTTTGCGAAAGATTGTTGAAATCGACGATCGCGATCGCGCCGTTGTCGGGAGTCGCGCTCATCCCGGTCGATCCGTGCCAGCGCCACGCAGAGAACGCGGCGAATGCGAGCACCAGCAGGCCTGCCATCGTCCAGGCCGCGATGGATTGCCGTTGACGCTTCGGCACGGCCGTCTTCGGCGCCGAGCCTTCGCGAACTCCCATCGTATTTCCGCGGTCGGTCTCGGTAGCCACTGCCGTGGCGACTGGATCAGCCGTCGTCTCGTTGCTTTCGTTCGCTCCAGATCCGGAACGAAACTCGCAGCGCACCGGCGCGACAAAGCGATAACCCAGCTTGGGCAGGGTTTCGATGAATGCGTTGCCCTGGTCGTCTTCGCCAAGCGCCTTGCGGATCAGCCAGATGTGCTTGGTCAGGTTGGACTCGTGGACGAATCCGCGCGGCCACAGCGTGGCGATCAATTGATCCTTGCTCACCACATGGCCGGCACGCTCGACCAACAGCACGAGGGTGTCGAACACCTTCGGAGTCAGCGTCACCGCGTGGCTATTCGCGAGCAGCCGGTGCTCGGCCGGATCGAGTTCGAACTCGGCGAATCGATAGACCGGGTGGCTTTGCTCTGTCACGTCCACGCCATGGCAGGACTCAGGCAGGAATTTTGCCAGAAAAATACCAGCGCGCCGGAGACGACGCGGAGTGCGATTGCGCCCACGCTCTGGCCGCATTCCTCCCTATTGCCGAGATGCTTCATGCGCAAGCGCACCTTCGCCTGGATCCTCGCCGTGATCGTCGCCTTCATCCTCGGCTTTCTGCTGGCGTGCTGGCTGATGCGCCGTCATCCCGTCGCACCGCCGATGTGTCCGCACCCTGCGGCAAGCACCGCGGCCACGCAACCGGCGAACAAAGGGAGCGCCGCCATGCACGGCGGCGGTGCACCGGGCGCAGGCAGCCCGATCAAGCTCGGCGCCAAGGGCGGCGGTGATGGAAGTGTCAGCGGAAATGCCGCGCAGATGATCGGCGACGGCGCGGGAATCCCGCCGGGCGGCGGCGGAAAAGGCGACGGCGAGTTGCAGGGCGGCGGTGCCAACAGCGGCGGCGGCGACACCGTCGCCAACGGCAAGTCCGGGAAGGCAAGCGGCGGCTCCGGCGATGCCGACCTGGATGCGGGCGGCGGCGATGGAAAGATGTCGCCTGGCGACGATCAATCGCAGCCTCGGCCGGCTTCTTCTGCGACACCATCCAACGGCGTGCAGCGGGTTACGGCCAGTCCCGGTGGGGCATTGCAACTCGGGCCGCCGGATTCGGACCTTGGCATTGATTCATCCAGGCCGGCAGGCAAAGTCGTCGCCGCGCTCGATTACCGCTACGACAAAAGCGGGCTGCCGCACTATCCGAACGCGGTCAAGGTCGCGAGTGGCACCGACGCCGCGGCTGCCGCCGAAGCTGCCGGTCCAGCCAGCAAGAACTTCAGTGTCACCGAAATACTGACCGACGATACGCCGGATGCCGTGGCCTCCTGGTACCACGCACACCTGCCTGCCGGCTGGAACGAGCTCTCGATGCCGAGCACGATCGCGATGGATCAGGCGACGCAGCAGGTGAAGACGCCGTCGCCGACCGACACTCCGGTCGACGGCATGCTGAAGATGATCGCCGGCTCGCAATTGGCACAATCCAAACCGGGCATCGATGCGGCGCGCGCTGCCGGCCTGACGATCTTCGAACCAGCGGACCAGAACCTCGACCACCGCATGATCATCGTCATCAAGGACGGCAAGACCGGCAAGACCGGCGTGCTGCTGATGAAAAAGGCGGACCCGTCGTGAACGCGCCTTCCGGATTGCGGAACCTCGCATGGCTGGCGACCTTGCTGTGCCTGGTCGCGGGATGCTCGCATCACAATCCGAACGGATCGGCGGATGGCGCGCATGTCGCAACTGCATCGCAAGCCGCGCCGGCGTGGGACGGCTTTGTCCAGGGCAAGCCTGTCATCGTCGGCCACGCAATCAAGCCAGAGGAGTTGTCGGCAACCGAGCGGAAGTACGGGATCGCGCCCAAGCGCGTGGACGGCGTGGTGTACCAGGACAACGTCGTGCTCCTGGAAAACGGCGACAAGGACGTGCGCGCGGTCGACGACAACGGTGTCGGCTGGACACTCGATGCGAACGTGCCGCAGGTCGCCGCGCTGAAACGTGGCGACATCCTGTTTGCCACCAGCCGCTGCGTCGGTCGCGTGATAGCCGTCGAGCGGCAAGGCAACGACGTCAAAGTGATCCTCGGCCCAATCCAGATCACCGACGTCATCAAGGAAGGCAACTTCAGCTACGACCAGCCGGTCGACCTACACGCGATGGTCGCGTATTCGGCGCCGGACTATTCGGGGGCGCCCAACTCGACCGCCGCGCAGCAGATGACGCAATCGGGCGGCGCACGTTCCGACGCGAGCAGCGATCGGCGTCAGGTCAGCTATTTCATCGTTTCGCCAAGCGGCCAATGGACGCCCATGGCGACCAGCGCGCGCCGCCCGCGATCTCCGTTTGGAGCGTGGCAATCGGCAACGAACGGGACGGCCGCCCAGTGCGACATCCCTTTGCCCGGCGCCCCCGGTTTCAGCCTGCCGCAATCGCCTCCGGGCTTCGGCGATGTTGCAAATGCGCCGCCTCCGCCGACCGTGCAGATGGTCAATGGGATGCAGATGTATGCCTGCTCGTTCGACTGCGGCGGCCTCGGGCTCAAGCTCTATCAGGAAAAGGGCGGCGTGAAGGTCTGGATCAACGCGATCTTCCATCTGGTCAATCCACACCTCGTGTTTCGCCTGGGAATCCACTCCAACGGCACCGTGAATGCCCACGTGGCACTGGGTGGTGGAGTCGGCTTCACCGTGGCGTTCGACGCACTCGCGACGAAAGACTTGAACGCCAACATCAAGGAAGTCGGGACCGTACCGATGGACGTGACGATCCCGCTCGGCGGCATGGCGGTGCCGTTGACCGCGATGTTCCAGCAAAGCCTCAACCTCGAAACCGCGTTCAGCGCAAAAACCTCGGTGCTGCATGCGGTGGGCGATTTCAGCGCGAGCGGCGACATCGCGATGGACTACGCGAACGGCCACTGGAATATCCCGCCGTTGCAGATGACGTTGAAGAACAATCTCGCGAGCGCCATCAGCGGTGTTTCGGTCGGGATCAATTCGCTGGTGTTCGCGGTCGATCAGCGCCTGCTCGTGGGAGTCGGCACGCTCGGTTTCGCGACAGGCCCATACGTCAATCTCATCTCGTCCATCACGGCGCTCAAGCAGGCCTCCATCACGGCTGGTTGCCGCCAGGGAACGTTCGGCATGCAGCTCGGCGGAGGCATTGGCTATGCGATGCCGAAAGTTGTGGCAAAAGCCATCAACTTCTTCCTGGGCCTGGTGCATGTCGCCCCCGTGCCGTCGTCGGGTTTCATCGTTCGGCTCAAGAACAACATTCCGCTCGTCAATCTGCGCAACGAGATACCGGATGGTTGCTCGGGATGAACGACGACCAGAAACCCGACCCGATCGACAAGACAAAACACCGCAATCCACAGAGGAGATCGCATCATGAAACTGTTCGAGTCGATCATCGTCCTGTCGATCCTCGCAAGCGCCAGCGCCCACGCGGACGATGCCGCTTGCGGTCGCATCCGGGACGCGAATGTGCAGACCGGCAGCGCCGGCGGCCAGATGAAGACGACCGGATACAACTTTGCGATGGACACGCCGACTATCTACAGCCAGGGCGATCACACCTGCAGCTATCTGCGCGACGAAGCCGTTGCCGGCCAGTCTGCGGCGGTCTATCACGAACAGTATCGCCACAAGACCGGGAGCACTGACGCCACGATCTGGATATCGAAGAATTCCGGTCGCTTGCTGCGCGAGGAGCAGGACGGAGACATCGTCGGCAAGGGCAAGGGGCACATCGCGTACCGATGGACGGCAGCGAAGCCCTGACGCGACTGGACAACCGAGAACTTCCGGATACCCGGATCGGTGATCCGCCACCGCCCCTCAAACAGGAATGTCGCCATGAACTGCCCCCAGTGCCAGCACGTCAATACCGGTGACGCACGCTTCTGCGCGCAATGCGGCGCGTCGCTTGCACGGACTGCATTGCCGGATCCTGCGACGCCGAGTGCAGCAGCAACGCGTCCGGCAACACCAACAACACCCACGGCGCAACCATCCGGCAGCAACAAAGCAGCCCTGATCGTGCTCGGCGTGGTCTTCGGCGTGCTGCTGCTGTTCGTGGTCGGCGTCTACAGCTTCTTCCACATGGTCGCCAACAAGGTGCGCGCGCTTGCCAGCGGCGATACGCAGACCACGGAGCAATCGAGCGATTCCGCTGCCAGCGATGCCGGCACGCAACCAGGCGCGCAAGCCACCGGCAACGCGATCGGCAACCTGCTGGGCACTGATGCCAGGGGCAAGTCGGACATCGGCAAGGCGCTCAACAACATGACGCAAGTCGGCCAGCAGATCGAGCAGCACGACAAGGCGGCCGGCAACGCGAACGGCGTGCCGGATGCGACCGACACGCAGCAGGCCATGGGTGCAGTGGGTGGTTTGATGGGCACTCTGGGCGGTTCGCTCGGTGGCGCGCATCGCCACGACC
>Ga0105240_10005920_pt1 | contig 18110 bp, 12 predicted proteins | sample KBSC54metaG_FD_80426 | JGI IMG/M metagenome (GOLD analysis project Ga0105240, IMG submission 80426) | Corn rhizosphere microbial communities from Kellogg Biological Station, Michigan, USA - KBS C5-4 metaG | ecosystem: Host-associated > Plants > Roots > Rhizosphere > Soil | place: Michigan, USA...
CGCGACAGCCTTCGCCCGTGGCTTCTGAGAAATAGAGTGCTTTTGGGCTATATTAAATTGGCCTGCCGAGCCGTAGCCCTCGCAGAGGGCGAAGGCTGGTGGAGGCGGCGGGAGTCGAACCCGCGTCCGAAATCATTGTCAGCCAGGAGAATCCATGCTCAGTCCAGTTCCGGATGGTTTCGCCGCTGACGCTCAGAACGGACAAGATGCGTCAGAAACTAGTCCGATGATCTCGCGCGTAACGACACGGACCGAGCCGCACGCGCCAGCCTACTGAATGACGTCCGCTCACAGCCCATAGGCAAAGCCGTGGAAGACGGCAGCTTAGTTAATTAAGCTGCAAGTGCCAGATTGTCGTTGGCAACTTTTGTTTTGCAGGCGATTACGGGTGCCCACACCCCGACATGCCTCCTGAGCCGCAATCGATCCCGTCGAAACCGTGACGCCCCCATCTGTCGGCTCCTCATTGGATGATCCGGAAGAGCCCTAAGGTGCGAACCGGTGCAACTGGTTCGTGCTGATCTCTATTCTATGCCTAATTCAAATGAAATGAAGCGGGCCGCCGCTATTGCCTCTCCAGGTCGATCTTCTCGTAGTCGTGCCGTGCAATGGCGGCGCGGATCTCGGCTGGTTTTTTGCCAAGCTTAGTCTGCTGATAAGCAAAAAAGCCTTCCTTGGCGCAGGTGGAGCACTCAGTCCCATGCAGCCCTTCAAAACAACTGCGCAAGCTGGTGTGCCCGAGAGCTCGGTCGCAGCGGCAGTTGCAGGGAAGCTGATAAAGAACGCTGCTCACCTGGGCGGCCTGCTGATAAACATGTTTTTGCCACGGATATCTGAAGTTCTCACCGGTAAGCTTCGATCCGGCCAGTATCGGCGGAAGCGAACTCACTTTGAGCGGAGCCGAGGCATGATAAGCCGGAACATCCTCAGCAGGATTGGACCACTGAGCATAGCTCACGGCAGTAACAGCAAACACAGCCAAGCCCAGTGCCCAGCGGCTCTTCAACAGGTGCTTCATAAACCCTCTCTGGCTGACATTTTAACTGGAACTTACAGAATCGGGAATCGAGATGATGCACCGATTTGGATTGTGACCGGATTCTGTCACGCACAAAAAAAAGACGGCACGAACGGTTAGCTGTTCGTGCCGGGAGGCCAGTGACGCAAACTACTTCCGGCAGGGAGGAGAAGGTTTGGACCATCTCAACCACCGGAATAAATACAGCATAGCATAGATTTGGTAGAACGCAAATACAAAAATCGAAATTTTTATTAGTCCTCTGCAGGCCCTCCCTGAATGAGCTTGCAGCATCTAAAATGAACTACATGTCGCCAGAAACTGCGGGATACGGCGCTATTACGTGGACTCCTATATGATGACATCCCCAACAGAATCAGATGCTTTAACCCCAACTGAGGTAACTAGCGCCACGTCTTCGAGCTGGGCGAGAGTCGGGCTGGTTGCTGCTGCCTCCGCACTGGTTGGAGGCTTGGCGGCGGCCTGGTGGTACCGGAAAACCCTCCACACCCTACGTCAAACCGAAGAATTCGATTCAAATCCCGAATTTGGGATATCTCCTGAGGACGCGGATTTTGACTTGTAAAGGCTCGCGCCAATCAGGTCACCCAGCCACTCAGGCCAACTTTTCTATCCCGTGAGCTAGTTCGAAGTCCTTTTCGCTCAATCCACCCGCATCGTGGGTCGTCAGGCCAATTCGCACTCGGTTGTAGCGAATGTCGATATCCGGGTGATGTCCGGCACCTTCGGCGATCTTCGCGATCTGGTTGACGAAATCAACGGAGCTCAGGAAGTCCTTGAAAGTGAAGGTCTTTGTTAGCTCACCTGACTCGATTTTCCATCCTGACAGGTTGCGGACACGGGTTTCACTGTCTTGAGGGGAAAGTGCGGGCATATACGCTCCTGGATTGGGTATTGAGCGTGCTGAACTATTGATTGGATGCAAAGCGGCAGGCATCGCCGCCCTGGCGAGAAAATGACGCTAGAGCATTTCCTGGCTGCCTGGCGGCGGAGCCGTATCGAAAGTGGAAAATCGCTTGCTTTGGCCGCTGATCTCTGAACGCAGTTCTTGCCAAAGCTCGTTGGGAATCTTCAGGAATGCTTCGACAACAGCCGGGTCAAATTGCGATCCGGAGCAGCGCAGAATCTCCTCGCGTGCCGCATCGAAGCTGCGCGCTTTCCGATAAGGGCGATCACTAGTGATTGCGTCAAGCGTATCGGAAACGGCAAAAATCCTGGCGCCAATCGGAATTTCACGGCCCTGCAATCCGCTCGGATAACCGCTTCCGTCGTAGTGCTCTTGATGGCAAAAAACGATTTCTGCCGCGCCTGACAGAAACGGAATTTTCCTCAGCATGTGATACCCGCGCGTACAGTGTTCGCGCATAATGTCCTGCTCTTCCGGGGTAAGCTTTCCGGGCTTGCGCAAGATCTCGTCGGGGATGGCCATCTTGCCGATGTCATGGAGAAACGCGCCGCGTGCAATCACTTTGATCTCAGATGGGGCCAAGCCCATGGCGCGCGACAGTGCAATCGTGTAGGCGGTCACACGTTTTGAGTGACCTTCTGTCTCGGAATCCTTGAGGTCGAGCGCATCGCCCAGAGCCTCAAGCGTCACGTCGTAGGAGTGTTCCAGATCTTCCATTGCGTGGCGAAGCATCTCAGTCCGCACACGCACCATCTCCTCGAGAGTCTGCTGGTAGTTATGACTTTCTTCCAGCAGCTGGCGATGTTTCAGTGCCCGTTCCACCGTATTCGTCAGGTGATCGCGCTCAAAGGGCTTCAGCAAATAGTCGTAGGCGCCGCGGCGCATTGCGTCAATGGCAACGCTGATGTCGTGAATGGCAGTGACCATTACGACCGGGAGATTCGAATGCTGAGCGTGGATGCGCTCCAGCAGCGCGATGCCGTTGAGGTCCTGCATCACGATATCCGTGAGCACCAGGTCGTATTCGTTCATAGCAAGCATTTCGAGAGCTTCGCGACCGCTCGAGGCGAGCTGTACGTCGTAGCCACGTCGCTCCAGTGTGGAACCAACCATCGACCGAACATGCGCTTCATCGTCTACGATCAGGACGCGCGCCGACCTGGTGTCTGCCAGAGAGCGCACTTCCGCTTCTGCATTCGCAGCAATTGCAGAGCTAGGCGCCGTCGATCCCGCCAGATTCAAGTTCACAGACTCTCCTCCCCGCCCAAATGGTCGCGTTCCTGAGTGGTTATCGCCTGCCGTACCATTCCCAGGGTCCGCGCCGTGGTTTCGGGGCCTCGTCTAAGTAAACTAGCAATCATAAGAGCTGCCTATCACTAAAAAGCGTTATATGGTCTGCTTTGCATACGGAGAGTAACAAGTTTGGCGTTTATACGGTTGCGCCTTGAACTGTGATCCGATTGGTGTGACTGTCTGGATTGAGATAGAACTCGGCTAAGTTTGAAGCAACTAGAACTTATCATGCTAGGCGGTTCTGCTGACCTTGTTTTGCCAATTTTCCAGCTGAACGTCAGGTTTCTCGCAGAAGGCATCTCCGCCTTCCGTGAGTCTATGTCGGTAAACTGCAGTAGATAAAATAGTTAATGTGAATCGCAATGCCGGCAGCTCAGTCCTTTTTGAGCTTATCTGCTCTCCGGCTCTCTGCCCAGCCTTCTTTATTCACCTGGTGGCTTCGGGCCACCGCAAGCGCTCCAGCCGGCACATCCCTGGTTACGCAGGAGCCCGCTGCGATGTAAGCGCCGTCTCCTACTTCGATCGGCGCAACGAGTGTGGAATCGCTTCCCACGAACGACCGTTCGCCGATCCGGGTACGGTGTTTGTGCGCCCCATCATAGTTGCAGGTGATGACTCCGGCGCCAATGTTCGAGCCCGCTCCTACTTCGGCGTCGCCCAGATAAGTAAGATGATTAGCCTTTGCGCCTTTGCCTAGCTTGGTTTTCTTGGTCTCAACAAAGTTCCCGACGTGGGCATCTTCGCCTATCTCAGTCTCCGGCCGTAAATGTGCAAACGGGCCTATTTTGGCCCCATCTTTCACCGTGCTTTCTGAAAGAATGCAGCTCTGTCGCACCAGCACCTTGTCGCCCAAGGTGCAGTTCTCGATCACCGTAAAGGATCGGATCAGGCAGCCGGCTCCTACCCGCGTGCGCCCCAGCAGTTGCACAAACGGCTCGATCACCGTGTCTGCGGCCACTTCGACCTCGGCATCGATTACGCATGTGTCCGGCCGGTAAATCGTCACTCCGGCGGCCATCAATCGCCGAGCGGCATCCTGTTTCAGCCTGGCATCTTCAGCTACCAATTCTGCAATTGTCTTCACGCGGTCTACTCTCCAATCAACTTGGCATCGCGCCTGTCCGGCGAGTTTTAACTTGCAGCCGTTACTGCGCCGCGGCCTCTCCTCCAGCGCCTGCCGGACGTTGCGGTTGTTTGATCGTAATATCCACCGGATGCACCGGGCCCATATCCAGAGCGTCCAGTCCCGGCTTGATCTCCGGTCCATTGCCAACTACCAAAACGGCAAGCTTGGCCGGCTGAATATATTTCCGCGCTGCCTCGGTAACGTCGGCGAGCGTCACCTTTTCAAGGGCTGCCCTGTACGTCTCGAGAAAATCGGCAGGATAGCCGTAAAACTCAAGCTTCACGCGTTCAGCCAGAATCTTGTCCCGCGTATCGTAGCGGAACAGGAATGAGTTCAGAATGTTTTCCTTGGCGCGTTTCAATTCAACCGGGGTAAACGGGGACGCCGTCAGATCCTTGATTTCGGTCATGGCCGCTTTGGTGGCATCAACGGTGGACGGGCTCTTTGTCAGGACTTCCACCCTCATCATGCCGGGATGGTCGTAGCTAAAACCGAAGCCTCCGCCGACAGCGTAGGCCAGGCCCAGTTCCGTGCGCACCTTCTGGAAGAGCCGGCTGCCGAAGCCGCCGCCCAGGATCTCATTCATTACGGAGAGCGAGGGCAAGTCAGGATTGCGGCGTTCTGTGCCAAGGCCCACAATCTCGATGTTCGATTGATTTACGTCTTCCTTGTTGATGAAGTAAACGCCCGTCGTCGCACCTTTGAATTCATCGTGCCGAGGCGGCTCTGAAAGCACGGGCGGCAACTGTTCAAAGGTTGCGCGTACTTTCGCCTCCATCGCTGCAGGATCAAAGTCTCCCGCAATCGCGACAATGAGTCTTCCTTTCAATGTCCGGTCGTGCCACGCTTGCATGTCCGCCAGCGTCACTGTGCCGATGGTTGCCAGCTCCGGTTGACGCGTGTAGGGGCTGTTTGCGCCGTATACCAGCTTTGCAGCTTCGCGCGTAGCAATCGCACCTTCATCGTCGTTGCGTCGAACTATTCCGGTTGCGGCCTGCTGCTTGGCCAGTTGCAGTTTCTCCTCGCGGAACTTGGGGTGAAACAGCAGATCCATCGCGAGGTCGAAGACCTGGTTTGCATCGCCCTTCAGCGAATCCCAGGAGACCTCGGTGGAATCGATATCGCCACCAGTCTCAATGTGCGCCGCCTTGGCTTCGAGGAAATCGTCCATGGCATCGCCGCTCATTTTCTCAGTGCCGCTGGTGCGCCATGCTTCGCCATACATATCGACCAACCCGGCTTTGGACGGCTCAAGATCGCGCTCGCCGCCCGGAATCACCACCGAGCCGGAGACGAACGGTAACTCGTGATCCTCTTGCAGGAAGACGACAATCCCGTTCTTCAGCTGAATTCTGACTGGCTGGTGCGGTTTAAACTCATGCAGCGGTGGAATCGGTATTTCTTCCCACGGCTTGCTTTGCTGCGCGACAAGGATAGGCGGCGCTATGCTGGCGGCGAAGACAGTGGCCAGCACCAGCATTCGGGAAGCATTCTTCTTGATCGATATCTTCATTCCGCGCCTCCATTCTTGCCTTCTGCTTTGCCTGCGCTCGCCGGAGGAGCCTGCGTAACAATCTCCGCGCTCGTCCTGTTCGAAGCCAAGAAGATTCGATTCGCTACGCGGCGAATGTCCGCCTTCGTCACTTTATCCACCCTGTCCAATTGAAGGAACAATTGCCGCCAGTCTCCATAGCGCGTCTGATACTCCGAAAGCGCGTTTGCCAGCCCCTGGTTGTTCGCAAGGCCGCGCAGCAGATCGGCTCGAGCCCGTGTCTTGAACATCTGCAGCTCTGCGTCCGTCACGTCGGTGGACTTCAGCTTATCGATTTCTTTGTGAATGGCGTCGCGCATCTCGGCCGGCGTTTGGCCGGGCAGCGGCACCGCATAAAACGCAAACAGGTTTGGATATTTGGCCCCGGGGAAAGGACTGAAGCCCTCAGCCTCGGCTGCAATCTGCTGCTGTTCCACCAGGCTCCGATAGAGCCGCGAAACACGCCCATTGGACATGATGTCCTGAATTGCGTCGTAAACTGCGTCGTCAGGATCGCGGTAGCTGGGCCTGTGGTACCCCTCGATATAAAAAGGCTGTGTCTGCTCGCGAATCACAATCGATTTCTCGGCGAATTGCGGCGGTTCCACAGTGGTCATGTCTTCCGGCTTGGGTCCTGCTGGCACCTTGCTGAAATATTTCTCCAGAATTGGCATCGCAGTTTTGGCATCCACATCGCCCACGACCGTGATTACGACATTGCCGCCGACGTAAAACTTGCTGTGGAACTCCATCGCCTCGGTTGCTGAAAGCTGGCTCACTTCGCTCGGCCAGCCAACCGAGCTTCGGCCGTAATCATGGGCCACGTATGCGGTCGCCAGGAACTGCTCGACGAGTCGTCCGATCGGATTGGAGTCGGTGCGCATGCGGCGCTCTTCCAGCACAACATCTCGCTCCTTGTAAAATTCCCGCGGAACAATGTCGGCCAGCCGTGAGCTTTCAAGCCAGGCCCAAAGCTGCAGCCGATTCTCCGGCATCGACCAGAAATACTGCGTTTCATCAAGTCCTGTCTCAGCGTTCAGACCGGAGGCGCCATTTCGCTCGGCCACTTCAGTAAATTGGTTCGGGACAACATATTTGTGTGCCTCTGCCTGAGCTTCGAGGAAGGCCTTGTGCAGTTCCTCCAATTTCTTCGGATCCCTCCCAACCTGTTTCAGATACTCAGCCTCATACGCATTGTTAGCCTGTTCAACCTTGGCCAGCGCCACTTTTTCAGCCGCGTAATCGGTGGTGCCGATCTGCGTGGTCCCCTTGAAGGCCAGGTGCTCAAACATATGCGCCAACCCGCTCTCGCCTGAGGGATCGTTCACGTCTCCCGCGTCGACAAATGTGTTATAGCTGAACACCGGAGCATCCGGCCGGGTGCAGACAATCAGCGTGAGACCGTTGGGCAGCACCTTGGTCGTGATCTTCTGCTCAAAGCTTTTTAAATCCTGCGCGCGTAATGGCGCTACCGCCAGAACCGTAGAAATCAGCGCCAACCCGGCCGCCGCTGCCAGATTGTTCAAGAACCGGGGATAAGCTCGGTTTTGCATTCAGACTCCTTATTGACAGGATTTGCTCAGATCACAGCAATTGGCCGGGACTTCGTCGCGCCGCCGCGCACATTTAAACCTAGTTCGCCAACCCAAGCAGGGTCAAACTCCGAAGCTTCAGGGGATTCTCTATGCTTCCAACCCGGAACGGCTTTTCACCACATATCGTGCAGACGCGGTTCAGGAACTTTGGTTTGCCTGGGACCGGAATTCAGTTGCCAGTTTCGGTTTATTCGTGGCCCAGGGCTTTGACGAATGCATAGAAAAAATCGAGCGATTTCCAGTACGAATCCACCGGAATCCGTTCGTCTCGCCCGTGGGCGCGATCATCGCCCCGCTCCATGGCGATTGCCGAAAAACCGTAGCAGGGAATCCCCGCCTGGGCGAAATAGATGGAGTCGCTTGCGCCGTTTTCCATCAGCGGCGTTACCGGAACGCCGGGCCAGATCGCCTGCACAAGGCGCGTCAGCGGATCAAAGACTTCAGGAATCGGCGCAGGCGGTGAAATCGGCTTCCTGTTCGGAGCCGTGTCAGACACCACGCCGGCATCCGAAACATACTTCACCGTCAATTGGCTGTTGCCAAAGATTTCGATCAGCTTCTGCCGTATGTCTTCAGGCGAATGGCCCGGAAAAATACGGCAGTTCACAATTGCCTGTGCCGTCTGCGGCAGCGCATTGTTTGCCACCCCGGCATTCAGACGCGTTGCCACGCATGTGGTCCGCAGGTTCGCATTAAAGCTGGGCTCCGCGCTGAGTTGCGCAACAGCCGCCATATCTGGCGGCGATGCCAGGATTGCGTGAATCCTTGCCGCTTCTCGCGGACTCTCCTGTTCCGCGAGTTTGCGGAAATACGCACGCGTTACATCATTCAATTCGAATGGAAATGTGAAAGCAGCCAGCTTGTTGAGTGCGGATGTCAGGTCATAGATGGCGTTGTCTGGCCGCGGCAGGGAACTGTGCCCGCCACGATTGACCGCGGTAATCTGAAAATCGGAATAGACTTTTTCAGTTGCTTCTACGGCCGCAACCATTGGCCGTCCGTGTTCTAACTGCACTCCACCCGCATCGAGATTGATGACGAACGCCGCACCCACAAGTTCGGGATGCTGGTTCACTAGCCATTGAGCGCCGTTAAACTTACCACCCTCTTCATCGGCTGTGAGCGCCAGAATCAGATCGCGTTTCGGTTTGTATCCTTCTCGATGCAAGCGCAGGAAAGTAGCCACCATGATGGCGTTGCCGTCCTTCATGTCCCCTGTGCCGCGGCCGTAGAAAAATCCATCCTTCTCTACCAGTTCAAATGGATCGGTCGTCCAATCGGAACGCAGAGCCTCCACCACGTCCATGTGGCATAGGAAAAGCACAGGCTTCTCTGTCGGAGTTCCAGCAGCGCGCATTCTCACAACCAGGTTCTGCTTGTGCGGATCAGGCCCCAGCAGTTGAACATCACTTGCCGCGAAACCTGCATCGAGCAGACGCTTCTCCATCGCCGCGGTCGCAGCCGTTACATTACCCCGCGCAGTGTCGGTGGTATTGATCTCGATGAGCTCTTTAAAAATTGTCCGTGCCAGTGCGCGATCTTCAGGCGAGGCACTTGGCACGGCGTTCTGCGCGGATAATTGCGGAGTTGCTTGGGCGAGCAAGATTACGGCAGCAATGAGTGACAGAGAAAGCCTGCGCAGCATGCATCCATTGTACGTTCTGCCATTTCTATCCCGCGTCATGCTGCGCAAGTACTAACGCGCTAGTCGCGCGTTCGGATTGACCAGCAACCATGCGGCTGCGCCCAGGACGGCGAGCGCTGTTGCTGTCAGAAACGAAGCCTGCCAGCCGAACCGTGCAGCGATCATCGGCGTCAATGAGGATGTAACCGCGCCCCCGATCTGGCATGCCATATTCATGGTTCCAGACACCACACTAGCGTGTTCGCCGGCAAAATCCGCCGTCACACTCCAGAACGAACTCTGCGACAGGTAGAGCGCTCCGGCAGCGCAGGCCAGCAACGCCGTTGCCGCGACGGCACTCTGGACAGTCGAGCCGACCGCCAGAAGTACCCCGGTCAGCAGAAGCGCAAACCCCGGCAGATAACACCGGCCGACGCGTTGGCTGACATGGTGCGCGAGCCAATCACTCGCGGCGCCGCCGATCAGCGATCCCAGGCTCATTGCCACAAACGGAAAGATCGAGTACACGGCGCTGGCCTTCAAACTCAGGCCACGCACCTGAGCAAGGTAAATGTAAAACCAGCTGAAGAAGACCCACCCGATGTACCCGAAGGTGAAATAGCTCCCGCTCAGCGCCAGCACTTCTTTGCTGGTAAAGATCATTGCCCACGGCGATCCAGTTTTCTTCTTGGTAAATGCGGCATCCGGCTCGGCAGCCGGTGGAATATCGCCGCGTCCCGCAACGATCATGGCCAATTCGCCGGCGCTCACCCACGGGTGCTGTTCGGGCTTGTCGCGCGCTATCAGGAACCACACCGCGGCAGCCACCGCGCCCACTAACGCGCAGAACCAAAAAGCTACATGCCAGTCGTAGGCAAGAATGATGGCTGTCAGAAGCGGCGGAGCAATCGCGGAGCCCAGTCCCACTCCGCCGAAGAGGATGCCGTTCGCCTTGCCGCGCTCGTGAATCGGGAACCATCGTTCAATGAACTGGTTGCCCGAAGGGTACATGACCGCGCTGCTCGCTCCCAGCGCAATTCGCACCAGGATAATCATCGCTAGTGCGCCGGGAACTGCTGGCGGTACCATGGCGGTCAACACCGTGAAAACGCCCCAAAGAAGCACGCAGAACGAAAGCACGCGCCGCGGACCGAAGCGGCGCAATACAACACCACCCGGAATCTGGAAACTGGCATAGCCCACAAGAAAAGCACTGAAGATCCAACCCAGATGCGAGTTGTCGATCTTGAATTCTTTGGAGATCTGCACGCCTGCAACTGAAATATTCGTGCGGTCCAGGAAGGCGATCGTGCTCATCACCAACAGCCAAAACACGAGCAGGTAACGCATGGGCAGCCCTTGAGCGGGCCGTCTTTCCAATGATTGATTCATCCTCTTATAGTTCCCCCTGACCGGTTCGGGCCCGATATGAGACTGCCAATTTCCGCAAGCGTCCATTCTCTACTCTCGACCCTCAGGTTGGAAAATCTATTTCAGTTTTGTGCCTCTTTTCATGCACATCATCTTCGCGTGTTAGCTGGCGCGTTTGCGGTTGTTTCATCCCACTCTTTAGGGAACCTTGACGTCTCTGACGCTGCCTGCATTGATTCCCTTACAGCTTTCACAGCGAGCATCCATCAAAATGCACTACTCTTGCCTGTGAGGGCATGAGTAGCATCCTGTCGCAAATTCGAAAAGCAATCTTGCGGGCTTTTGAACACGATGCCCTCAACACGGCCAAAGCCGCAGCCTACTCGGGCATGCTCATGCTCTTTCCGGCGCTTCTGGTGTTGACCACGCTCCTGGCACAGGTTCACGAGGGGCCTACGCTGATGGGTGAGATCCGGTCAGTGTTCGAGCAGTTTCTGCCCATCGACACCTTGGATCTGCTGCAGGGCTATTTTGTGACTCGGCGCGCGTATTCCTGGCAGTTGATGCTGTCAGCGCTGGGCCTTAGTATCTTCGCCGGGCTCGGCACCATGTTGTCGCTGATGGAGGGCTTTCGCCGCGCCTACAACCTGCCCAACCAGGATTGGGGCTTTGGAGAACGGCGGCTCCGGGCCATGCTGCTGGTGCCCATAGCACTGGTGCCTCTTTCGGTGGCCACATTGTTGGTTGTTTTCGGACACCAGATTGAACTGTGGATGGTCGCGAATGCCGGCGGCGAGATACAGGCCTTTGTGCTCTTCTTTTGGCGGATCGCGCGCTGGTCCATTGCCGTGCTCAGCAGCATCACGGTACTCTCTGCCCTCTATCATTTCGGCACCAGGCGCAAAGAACATTGGCTCTGGGTGGCGCCGGGCGCAGTGGCCGGCACGTTTCTCTGGTTCCCATCCACGCTTGCTTTCGGCTGGTATGTAACACGCGTGGCCAACTACTCCATGTTCTACGGATCATTTGGCGCGGGCATCGCCGCTCTTGTATGGCTCTACATTGTGTCCTTCAGCGTTTTGCTAGGAGCCGAATTGAACGGCGTTCTCTATGAAAACCGGCAACGCAGAACCTGACGTAATCCGCCTGGATTCGGGTGTATCTCATGGCAGATTGTCTTTAAAATGAACCGTAGTTCGCGCACACAGCGTGCAAAGGCGTCGCACTGCTGGCGAGAGCACGCGATGTACAATACACATAGACCGTTCCCCGCTGCCAAAACTGATTAACCTGAGCCCTTTCACGTCAACCCATGAAGCTTTAAGTGGAGCCATCTCTATGTCTTCTCCTGATTTCGGCCTGAATGACACCCCATTGAAGCGCCGCGCCAAGATCGTGGCCACTCTGGGGCCGGCCTCGAACACCGAACCGGTGATTCGCGAGCTGATTCGGGCGGGCGTGGACGTCGTCCGGTTAAATTTCTCGCACAGCACGCATGAACGCAAGCTCGCGGTCCTGAAACTGGTTAGAAAAGTGAGCCGCGAAGAACGCAAGCCGCTGTGTGTCCTGGCCGACCTGCAGGGGCCCAAGATCCGCACCTCCACCTTGAAAGATCATCAGCCGGTCTTGCTCAAAGCCGGAGGACGCCTCACCATAACCCCGCGTGATGTGCTGGGCACGGCCTCGATCGTTGGCACCACGTTCAAGACTCTTGCTGAAAACGTTGAAGAAGGATCGCGCATTCTGCTGTCCGACGGCTTGATTGAGCTGCGCGTTCAGGAGGTGAGTGGTGACGACGTCCACTGCGAAATCGTGAATGGCGGCATGCTGGGAGAGAACAAGGGAATCAACCTGCCAGGAATTCTGGTACGCGTTCCTTCCCTCACTGAGAAAGATGCTGAAGATCTCGAGTTCGCATTAAAGAATGGCGTAGATGCCATTGCCGTTTCGTTTGTGCGCACCGCAGAAGATGTTCGCATGGTCCGCAATCGTGTTTCCGCTCTCGGCTTCGATACGTGGATTATCGCCAAGCTTGAAAAGCCGCAGGCAATCGAGCATCTCGACAGCATTCTGCAGGTCGCAGACGGCATCATGGTCGCGCGCGGCGATCTTGGTGTTGAAATTCCGCCGGAGATGGTTCCTGCGATTCAGAAGCACATCATCCGCCGCGCTTCCGATTACTCCAAGCCCGTCATCACTGCGACGCAGATGCTCGAGTCGATGATCGAGAATCCGCGCCCCACGCGAGCTGAAGTTTCTGACGTTGCCAATGCCGTGTACGACGGTACTGACGCCGTGATGCTCTCCGGAGAATCGGCGGTAGGCAAGTATCCCGTCGAAGCGGTCGCCATGATGGCGCGCATCGTGTCTGAAGCCGAGCGCGATATCAAGGAGCAAAATCTGTGGGAGCCGCGCGTGCGGCAAGCGCATCTCTCCATTGCCGAGACAATCTGCGAAGCCACCGCCCATGCTGCAGACGATCTCGATCTGCGCGGGGTTGCGCTGTTTACCGAATCAGGACAGACCGCACGGCAGCTTTCGAAGTATCATCCCTCAGCGCCGATTTTCGCCCTCAGCCCGGTGGACGTCACGATCAATCGCCTGAATCTCCTGTGGGGAACAACGCCCCTCCGCTGCCCCAAGGTCAACAGCACTGAGGCCATGGTCGAAACCGCAGAAAAGCTCCTTGACGTGAACGACTTCGTTCGTCCGCGGGAAGTGATTGCAATTGTGGCCGGAACCCGCACCAAATCTGGATCGACAAACTTCATGCGACTGCACGTGATGGGCGAGCAACAGGTTGAGGGTTATCGTTTCAAGCTCTCGCGCGATCAGGAATCGGGCGAAGAAGGATCGAGTAAGGGCAAGCTGAAGCGGGGAGCCCGCAAGCCCAAGACTTTCAAGCGTTATCCGTCGCCGAATCCGCCGAAGATTTCAAACCCCTGATCGCGCCGCCTAGCGGTCCTTCACCTCGTAGCGAGCAACCATTCCTGCCAGCATGTGGTCGCTGATATGGCAGTGGTAGAGCCATATTCCCGCCGCGTCCGGCACCATGTCGGCAGTGATCATTTCTGCGGACGCCACGTTCAGCACGTCCGTCCGCCTGCCTGCAACCGTCACAGTATTTCCGTGCCAATGCGGCGTATGTGCGTTGAAAAAGTCGCCGAGTGTGGCCACATACCATCGCACACGATCGCCCTTCTTCATCTTCATCATTGGCATGTTGCCAAAAATAAAGCCGTTCATCGACCACTTGATATTGGTTTCAACGAACCCTGTTCCTGCAATTGTTCCCGCCATCCCGGCTGGTGTCAGCGGATTCGATTCGTGCTTATCTACGCCCTTTGGGTCGGTCGTATGATCGCGGATGTTGTCGTCAAGGTACCAGCTTTCGTTCTCGTTGATGGCGATGTACATGCTAACGAACTCGTGGTCCACATCCTTCGGCCGGCCATCGGCGAGCGCCATTCCGCGGCGCGTTACCACGATCACTCCAAACAGGCCTGAAGCCACATCGCGCAGTTCATCGCAATGCGAGTGGTAGAGCCAGAACACGGAACTCGGATCGTTCGGCCCGGGACCGGCCCGTTCCGGAATTCTCCACGTGTAAACGTGCGTCGCGCCGGGAGGTACGCCGCCGTCTTCCTTATCTTTGCCGCTGGTACCGTCGTTGTAATCTGCGCCTTCCGAGTCCTTCTCATATAACACGCCGTGCGGATGCATGCTGAACGGGTGGGTGCCATTGTTCTTGAAAATAATCTTTATCGTGTCGCCTACCGCTCCGCGCAAAATCGGTCCCAGCAAACCCAGGTATTGCTCTTCGGGTGCGCGTATTTTCAACGTGGAGAAAGTCGCATCCGTGTACTCGCGATAGATCGCCTTCTTGTAAACTCGGCCGATCCGGTGCGGACCTGATTCGGTAAAAGCTTTACCTACCGCATCGAACTCCATGCCCATCGCCTCGTCGCGGCCGGAAGGCGCATAATCCCAGTTCACTTCATCAGCGGCAACATAATAGGTGCGCGTTTCGCCTGTTGTACGGATTGGCGCGGTGCCCCATGAAACGCCCTGCAGCAAGAGCGGGATCGCGAACAGCTGCAGAACTCCGCGTAACATGCGATTCATGCTTTGCGAGATCATCTTTCCTCCAGAAACCGAAGTACGCAATCGGCCGAGGGGAAATCCCGCGCCCGCTTGATGCAGAAAAAACTCTGTCCGCCATCTATGCGGATGCGAATAGTGCTGTTGCTTATTGAGGCTTAGCCCAGGGGAATTGCGAAAGGATTCCGATAGTGGGGATTTGAACCCAAGCGGAGGCGTGTGTCAACGCCAAAATGGTTCAGCGAGCCCATCCATCGCCTTCCTTGCTGGAAAGCAAATTGAGCTCGCTGATGAGTCTGAAACAAATGTGCGGCTGATTGGTTCTATTTCGCAGCCAATTGGCGCAGCACGTATTGCAGAATGCCGCCATGTTCAAAGTAGCCGATTTCCTGCGGAGTATCGATGCGAACGACCGCATTGAACAGGTTCACTTTGCCATCAGCAGCAGTCGCCCTCACCGCAATGGTGCGTCCATTTGCCAACTTGTCCTTCAACATTGCCGTCAGTCCGGAGAAGTCGTAAACTTCCTCGCCCGTCAGCCCGAGTGATTCGACATTCTGTCCTGCTTCAAACTGCAGCGGCAGAATCCCCATCCCCACAAGGTTGGAACGATGAATGCGCTCGAAGCTTTCTGCGATCACAGCGCGAACACCCAGCAGCTTGGGGCCCTTTGCGGCCCAGTCGCGCGAGGAGCCGGAACCGTACTCCTTGCCAGCCAGGATCACCAGGGGCACGCCACGCTCGGCATACGCCACGCTCGCATCGAAGATCGACATCTGCTCGCCCTCGGGGAGCAAGCGAGTAACGCCGCCTTCCGTGCCCGGCGCGAGTTTGTTGCGCAATCGTACGTTGGCAAATGTGCCGCGCACCATCACTTCATGGTTGCCGCGGCGCGATCCGTAGCTGTTGAAGTCCGCCGACTTTACGCCATGGTCGGCCAGATATTTTCCAGCCGGGCCATTCGTCTTGATGTTGCCTGCGGGCGATATGTGATCGGTTGTCACCGAGTCGCCCAGTACAGCCAGCACCCGTGCGCCAAGAATATCGCTCACCGGTGCGGGTGTCTTCGTCATGCCATCAAAGTACGGCGCTTGGCGAATGTAAGTGGAGTTGGGCTCCCATTGGTATACATCGCCGGTTGGGAAGCTCAGGCCTTGCCAACTCGCGTCGCCCTCTGAAACGGTCGCGTATTCCTTGCGGAACGATTCGCTGGTTACACCCTTCTCAATGGCAGCGGCCACCTCAGCCTGCGTTGGCCAAATGTCCTTAAGGTATACCGGCTTGCCTTCCTTGTCCGTGCCTAGCGGATCCGTATCGAAGTTGTGCCCGATGCGCCCGGCAAGTGCGTAGGCCACAACCAGCGGTGGGCTCATCAGGTAATTAGCGCGAACATCCACGTTCACGCGTCCCTCAAAGTTTCGATTCCCGCTGAGCACACTCACGGCAACAAGTCCATGCTCGTCGATGCTCTTTGAGACATCGGCAGGAAGCGGACCGGAGTTGCCAATACACGTGGTACAGCCATAACCAACAACGTTGAAGCGCAGCTTTTCAAGATAGGGCAACAATCCTGTGCGCTCGTAGTAGTCCGTCACCACACGCGAACCAGGCGCAAGGGAAGTCTTTACCCAAGGCGGAACGCTTAGGCCTTTTTCAACGGCCTTCTTGGCTAGAATGCCCGCTGCCACCATCACCGATGGATTCGAAGTGTTGGTACAGCTTGTAATCGCCGCAATCACTACTGAGCCGTGATCGAGATACCGATCCGGGTCCACGTTGAAGCGCTCTTTCACCGTGGTGGTCACGTGCAGTGGGGCGTTTTCGCGTACCGCGGTATCGGCAGCAGCCTTGCCTTCCCACGCGGCCGCAGTGCGCGTACCAAGCGGCTTCGCAGTCGGTGCCAGCAGTGCGGGCAATTGTTGCGCAAAGCTGGTGGCAGCATCTTTCAGCAGTACGCGATCCTGCGGACGCTTCGGTCCGGCCACGCTCGGCTCCACCGTGGCAAGGTCCAACTCAAGCATCTGCGTGTATTCGGCTTCCGGCGAACTTGCGGTGTGGAACAGTCCCTGCTCCTTGTAGTAGGCCTCAACCAACGCGATCTGTTCTTCACTACGGCCGGTCAGCCGCAGATACCGGAGTGTCTCCGCATCCACCGGGAAGATGCCGCACGTTGCTCCGTATTCGGGAGCCATGTTGCTGATGGTTGCGCGATCAGCCAACGGTAGTTCAGCAATTCCGGGTCCGAAGAATTCGACAAACTTGCCTACGACGCCAAGCTTGCGCAGAGCTTGAGTCACAGTGAGGACCAGGTCGGTCGCGGTTGCGCCTTCGCGCAGCTTGCCTGTGAGTTTGAAACCAACCACCTGCGGAACCAGCATGGAAACCGGCTGGCCGAGCATGGCCGCCTCGGCCTCAATGCCGCCTACGCCCCAGCCCAGCACACCAAGGCCATTGATCATGGTCGTGTGTGAATCAGTGCCGACTACCGTATCCGGGTAAGCCACCTGCTCCCCGTCAATGTCCGTGGTAAACACCACGCGAGCAAGGTACTCCAAATTCACCTGGTGGCAGATGCCCATTCCCGGCGGCACTGCAGAGAAGTTTCGAAATGCCGTCTGGCCCCACTTGAGGAACGCGTAGCGTTCGCGGTTGCGCTGGAACTCCAGCAGAGAATTCGTGCCGTATGCTCCCGCAGTGCCGTACTCGTCCACCTGCACTGAGTGGTCAATCACCAATTCCGCTGGCACCAACGGATTCACGCGCTGTGGATCGCCGCCGAGCAGGCGAATGGCATCACGCATCGCAGCCAGATCCACCACGGCGGGGACGCCGGTGAAATCCTGCATCAGCACACGCGCCGGCATGTATGCGATTTCACGGCTGGGCTCGGCCTTTGCGTCCCACTTGGCCAGAAACTCGATATCGCCGGACGTGACCGTCACGCCGTCTTCGCGGCGCAACAGGTTCTCAAGCAGAATCTTCAGGCTGAATGGAAGCCGGCTCAGGTTGAAGCCCTTAACCGCGAGTCCGGGAAGACGATAAATGGCGTATGACTTGTTACCGGATTTGAGCGTGGCCTTGCTGTCAAAGCTGTTCATCAGGAAAAGACCTTTCTATCCGCGGTTCTCGCGGATGAATCTGGTGGTTCGGGAGTTGAAGCACAAAGCACGATCCATATCGCAACTCCGCCGGCCGTCGAGACGCATAGCGCCGTGGCGGACCTTAAAGGACGAATCAACGGGATAGATTACTTAGCGGCAGAGCGCCGTCCACGATCAGGGCGGCCCCGGCGAAAGCGCCTGAGCAGTGGCTCTTCGGGATGGAAAGAACGGCTGCGCATCGAATACCCCTGAATTTTATCGTGAAGATGACCACCGGGGGAAATGGGTTTTCTGCATTGGGAGTGGGCCAGATTGAAACCTCTGTTGACGGCACCGCCTGGCGCTGCGCAGCGTGCTAGTATGGCGCGCAAGGACTTACTCACCCGACTTGGAGACTGGAATGGACGTTCAGGATGCGCAAA
>Ga0105240_10005925_pt1 | contig 18105 bp, 18 predicted proteins | sample KBSC54metaG_FD_80426 | JGI IMG/M metagenome (GOLD analysis project Ga0105240, IMG submission 80426) | Corn rhizosphere microbial communities from Kellogg Biological Station, Michigan, USA - KBS C5-4 metaG | ecosystem: Host-associated > Plants > Roots > Rhizosphere > Soil | place: Michigan, USA...
AAACAGATCCGCTTCCTGTCGCGCCGCGCGATCGCTGCCCTGTCCGCCTACGACTGGCCCGGCAACGTCCGCGAGTTCGCCCACGCCATGCAGTCCGCCGTCATGCTCACCGACAGCGATCGGATCGACGTGCAGGCACTGCCCGATCACGTTATGCACGAGCTTTTGCCGGCGCCCGTCGCGATTGAACCGTCGCCGGTCGAGAGTTCCCGGCTCGATCCCAACCCGCTCACCGCCGCCCCGGCGGCGGTACCGCATTCGCCGGCCATTGCGGCGAAGGACGAAGCTGCCGTGCCGCTGCTGCTCGACGAAGTGATCAAGCGCACGCTCATACGCTCGCTCGAAGAGACCGAGGGCAATCGTCGGCGCGCTGCCGATCTGCTTGGCATCTCGCGTTCGACCCTTTACCGAATGCTGGCGCGCTACGGCTTGGCCGAGGACCGTGAACGCCGCGGCGTTGGCGAAAATGCGGCCGCCGCCAGCATCTCACGTCCCCCCGCCATTTGATCATTTCGATTCCGCGTGGCTTCGCTGGCATCGCTTCCTGCGAAGCTCGGCCCACTGGAAAGATTTGTCACTTTCAGGTCACAATAAAACCTGTACAGTGACTCGACTCGCTCGCGCGGCCACGCTGCCGCTCGCTCTTGTCAGGATGCTGGAAGTACGCTTTCGTCCCCGGAGCTTCAGCGGAGCTTTTATTGATGGCCGCAGTCGATCAAATCTGGTCCGAAGCTGTTCGGACACTCGAACAGGATCAGCCCTTTGCCCTCGCGACTGTGATCAATGTGCGCGGCTCAACTCCTCGTGAAGTCGGCGCAAAAATGATTGTGCGCGAGGACGGACAGGTCGGCACGATTGGCGGCGGCTGCGGCGAGGCCGAGGTTTTCCGCAAAGCGCGGCTGTTGCTCGACGAAGGTTCCGGAGCGCGGCTGGCGGAGATCGATTTGACCGGTGATTTCGACCAGCAGGAGATTGGTACCTGCGGGGGAATCATGGATGTCTTTATCGATTTGTGGGTGCCGACCGATCTGCCGATAGCTCGCCACCTGGCCGATTCCGCCGAACATAATCGTCCTGCCGCATTGCTCACGATGATTGATCCAGGTGGCCGGTCGGAGGCTCCGGCCGGCGCCAAGACCGTCGTCGATCCGACCGGGGATACGAAAACCGCAAAGCCGGATACCGAGGTGATTGGCTTCGAGGGCGTCGCGCTGAACCAGTTGGCCGACCGCGCTGCAGACGCTGCCGCCGGCTTGCTCGAGCTCGATGGCGACGGCGGCCTCAAGCCGGTCACGCATATCGAGTCGAACGGATCGCCGCGGCTCTTTCTCGATCCGATAACCGGCGCGCAACGGTTGATAATTGTCGGGGCGGGCCATATCGCGCAACCCTTGTGCGAACTGGGTGCGATGCTGGGATTTCATGTCACCGTGATCGACGATCGCGCATCGTTCGCCAACCGCGAGCGCTTCCCGCTGGCCGACGTGATCATGGCGAGACCCTTCACTAGTGCGATCGATTCACTGAGGCTCGATCGCCATTGCTATCTGATCTCCGTGACGCGTGGCCACGCCTTCGATGAAGAGGTGGTGCGCGCCGCGCTGAAGCAGCCCGGATGTTTCATCGGAATGATCGGATCGAAGCGCCGCTCGCGTGCGATGCTGGCGCGGCTGGCGGAGGACGGTATCGATCCGGCGCTGCTCGATGAGATCCACGCGCCGTTGGGTCTCGATATCGGTGCCGAGACGCCGGAGGAAATAGCGATTGCGATCGTCGCCGAGATTATTCGTGAGCGTCGCACCGGCGCGCGCGACGATTTCACTCTTGGCGTGAAGTCCGGCCGCCTGCGTCGCCAAGCCTGATCGCGTTTCGGATGCCGATTTGAGCACCGGGCGAATCGAAGCGATTTTGCTCGCCGCCGGCGAATCGCGGCGCATGGGCTACCCCAAACCGCTGCTTCGCGTCGGCGCCGAGAGCTTTATCGCGCGCACCACCGCACTCGCACTCGGCGTCGCGACTCGTCTCGTGATTGTGCTCGGGGCTCATGCCGAGCGTATCCGTCCCGCGATCGCGGGGGACGCTCGAGTCGTGGTCGCCGAGAATCCGGATTTCGATCGCGGTCAGTTGTCTTCGCTCAAGGTCGGTCTGGCCGCGGTCATCGCGGGTGGTGCGGACGCCGTCGTGATCCATCTTGCCGATCATCCACTCGTTGCACCGGCCACCTTCCGGGCGCTGGTTGACGATTACCGCCGGACCGCGAAGCCGATCGTCGTTGCTCGCTATCGAGGACGCCGCGGCCATCCGGTGCTGTTTGATCGCACGGTGTTTGCCGAGTTGATGGCGGCTTCAGAGGATTTGGGGGCGCGAGTCGTGGTGAACGCCGATCCCGCACGGGTCGGGTACGTTGAGGTCGATGACCCCGGTGTGGTGCTCGATCTCGATACGCCCGTGGATCTCGCGAGTGCCGGGCTGCCGGCTCCCCCATCTGAAACTTGACCACGTCTTTCGGGCAGGTTTTTCACCCACGGCCAGTACGCCGAACAGGAACCGCGCGACGCCCCGGTCGAAGCGGCGCCGTCGGCCAGCGCTTCGACTTGACGCCGACCGGCGCCGCTCACGAGCCCATATCGTGCAGAAACTTGTCGGCCTGCGCCGCGACGTCAGGATTCTTCGCGCGGTCACCGCTGGCAAGTCGCAGAAACTTTACCGCCTCGCTCCGATTCCCCTGCTGCGCGTAAATTTCGCCCAGCCTGAGCGCCGCGAACGACGACGACGGATCGAGCTCCAGCGCCTTGCGATAGTAGGGCAGCGCGTCATCCATCCGCGGTGGTACGAACGACATGTAGGCCTCGCCGATATTCAGGTAAGCGCTCACCTCTTTGGGCTGAATCTTCACCAGCTTCTGATAGACGTCAACCACCTTGCCGAAGTTCGATCGTGAATTGTAAAAGAGCGCGAGGTAAATGTAGGCCTCGGCGAAATTTGGATCGATATCGGTCGCTTGCCACAGCAGCTTCACTGCGCGGTCGCTGTCGGTCAGGTTGATCGCGGCCGCGACCAGCGCGCGCGCCCGGGCCTCACTCGAATCGCCGCCGTATGACGGCTCGGCCGGGTTCGCCGGCGCGCCTGAAGGCGCGGGCGCCGGCGCGGTCAGGGGTGCGGACTTCGATCCGGCGGTCTCCGTCACACTGGCATCGGCCGGTGCGATGCGCAGCGCGACGGTCGCTAACGCAAGCACGCCGGCAAGAAATGAGTTGAATGGTCGCCGCTGAGGCATAAGAACCGGTCGAATTACCTGTAAGATGCTTACACGAATATTTTCAATTGCAAAGCAGAACCATGCGGCGCATTTGCGTCGGGCGATCGAACATACTGGAATAGCGAGCGATGATGGAGACACTGAGATTCGAGGGTTCCGACGGTATCGTCCTGAACTGCGTTGACTACGGCGGAGCGGGGCGGCCGCCCGTGCTGCTGATTCATGGGGGTGCCGCGCACGCGCGCTGGTGGGATTTCGTCGCGCCCGCTCTGCTCCGTTCGCATCATGTTCTCGCGCTCGACCAGCGTGGTCATGGCGACAGCGAATGGACCCGCGAATGGGGTTACGGAACGCGCCATTATGTCGCCGACCTGCACGCCATTATTACGCGATGGGGCTTCGGCGCGCCGGTCCTCGTCGGTCATTCGATGGGTGGCCATAACGTGATGTGCTACTCCGGTCTGCATAGCGAGACGCTGCGCGCGATGGTCGCGATCGATAGCCCCCCTTCATACCCCGACCGCGCGGTGGCACAGTTGCGCGAACTCGCGGATCGGCCAGCGCGCCGTTTCGATTCGCGAGCGGAGGCGATTGCCGGATTCCGCACCATACCCGGCGATACCATCGCGACCCGGGAAGTGCTCGACCATGTCGCCGAGCATTCCTTCCGCGAGGCCGACGACGGCAAATGGGAATACAAAAGCGATCGGCGCACCATGATGCGCGATCCGATGAAGGCGTGGGACGGCCTCGCGCGCCTCACATGCCCGGCACTTTTTCTCAAGGCCGAGCACAGTGTGCTGAAGGAGGGACTCGCCGAGCGGATGGTTGCGGTGATGCCGCGCGGACGTTTGGCGATCGTGCCGCATTCGCATCATCATGTGCCGCTGGATAATCCCGCCGGCCTGGCCGCGGCCCTGCGCGAGTTCCTCGACGAGCTCGGATGAGCGCGCCGCGGAGCCATTTCCTCGAAGGCGCGCCGCGGCTGCACTATCTGGAGTGGAATCCGCAAGGGCGAGAAACGCTCGTACTACTCCACGGAAACTCCGCCAACGCGTGGTGGTGGCAACCGCTCGCCGACGCACTCGCCAATACTCAGTTCCGGCTGCTAGCACTCGACCAGCGGGGCCACGGCGATAGTGAGTGGGTACGGCCGCCTGCCTATACGCCCGAGGATTACGCGCGCGATCTCGCCCGCTTTATCGAGGCGTCGAGGCTGGTGCGTCCGATCGTCGCCGGGCACAGCATGGGTGGAATTTCCGTGCTGGCATTCGCCGCTCAATTCGGTCAACTGGCGCGCGCCGCGATCGCGATCGACGTTGCCGTCTCTTCGACGGCGCGCCGCGATCGCTTTCTAATGCGTCTCAAGAAGTTGCCCACCGTGATCTATCCCGATCGCGCGACCGCGATAGAACGCTTTCGCCTGATGCCCGACGAGGGTGCGATTCCGGCCACGGTGCTCGCGAAAATCGCGCAGCGCAGTCTCGAGCGTACCGCCGACGGACGTTACACACTAAAATTTGATCGTGCGAGCTTCATCGGCGGTGACGGTCTCGATGTCCGCGCGGCCATCAGGCAAATCGCCGTCCCGACCCTTCTCATACGCGCCGAGCTGAGCCGCATCATGACCGTGGAAGCCACGGCCGGAGCCGCCCAATCCAACTCGCTAGTCCGCGTGGCCGTCATTCCGCGCGCATTTCATCACGTGCCGTTGGAATCTCCCGATCTGCTCGGGCGCGCGATCGTCGAATTTACGGCTACGCTCGGTTGATTATTGCTACTGAGTAATCAAACATCCGTTTATAATAATCTATTTCAGTCGTTATTTATCTATTGTGACTATTGGCTTCGAGATCTGATCGTCCCGTTAAAATTCGCCGATGTCACCGCAAGTGGATAGATAGTGCATAAGTAGTGGTCCGCTCCGCGTTTTGTGAATTACTCACTTGAGATCTTTCCAAATCTACGCAGACGCGCGTGGTAAATGAATTGACATCGCGAATGCCAACGCATACATAGTTGCGACGATGGAGAGCCTTGAACTTGCTCACACTTAATCATCGATTGAAATACGTGGCGGCGACGCGGGCAATTCTCGGTGCAGTATTAATTGCCACGCTCACCCTGATCGCAACCATTGCGTCGGCGCAAACGCCAGTCGGAGTGGTGACGATGGTTTCCGGAAGTGCGGACATCCAGCGTGGCGCCAGTTCGCTGACTCCGCGCGTGGGCACGCAGATCGATCTGGGTGATCGCGTGACCACCGGCACGGACGGGCATCTCGCTGCCACGCTCAGCGATAACAGCCAACTTGAATTGGCCGAATCGAGCGCGATGGTAGTCGATCAGATGGTATTTGGTCGGGGCGGCCGAGTAAGTACCCGACTGAGTCTCGCGCTCGGTGCGTTGCGCTCATCGGTGACGTCGGCGGTCGGCGGCGTGCCGAATTTCGAAGTGCATACTCCGAACGCGGTAGCCACCGTTCGCGGCACCAAGTGGAGCACGCAATATCGTGAAGGCGCCGAACGGCCGGGGTTTCCCTCCTGCAAGCACTTCACCGATGTCGAGGTTTACGAGGGCACTGTCGATGTCGGGAGTGCGATTACCCCCTCCGCTCAGCATGAGGCCGTTGCGGCGGGTTACGAAACTACCGTTGCCTGTGCCGCGCCGCCGCTTGAGGCTGGTCCACTCGGCATAACCGGCACGGGTGGTATCGGTGGTTTTCGCGGGGTTGCACCTGGAGCGGGTGGTGTCTCGCCGCCGCCTGCCGTCGAACCGCCGCCGATTGTTCCGCGGCCGCCACCCGACCAAGGCTGAGTCATGAGACGAAATCAAAGGAGTCATCTGGTGACCCAGCATTCCTGTCGCGCGAGTATTGTGCGGATGGCAGCCGTAGCCGCGGTCGCGCTTTCACTGGCGATGATCGGCAGTCAGGCTAATGCTCAGTTGGATAGTCTGTACCCGAATTTCTTGAGTCTCGAGTCGCCCGGCAATTTGCAGGCGACCATCTTTGGCGGCGGGTATGCGAGTGACCATTACGGGACTACTCAGGAAGGGTTCCAACTCGAACAGAGTATCACGCCGTACATCGGCCTGTTTGGACGTGCGACTGCATATCAGCTTTACGTCAAGGGCAATCAGCTCAGCCCTTTCACACCGACCAGTGGTCACAAGCCGCAATACTATTTCGGTCGCTTCCAGGGTGGACTCGACTTCACGCTCTTTCCCGGCACCGACTTCTTTTTGTCCGGCGGCCATGACGCGGGTGACTCGGATTCCCCTTTGATCGAAGGTGACTTTAGTAGCTGGGTAATGCCGCACAGCCGTCATCCGCTGAATATCTCATTCAGCTCGATTCATACTTTTCAGAATGGCGTGACCAGCAGCGAAATCGATTTTCAATGGATTCTCAAATCGACCGCGAACTGGATTTTTCTGGGCGGTGCGGGCGGTGCGATTTACGCCGGCGGCAGTGCGCCCGCTCCAGGTGCGCTGATTTGCAAAAATCCAGGTCGGTTCAATCAGCAATGCGTGATCGGGCCGGCTGGTTCTCAGTCGAATCCGATTAACGGTGAAGGCGGCCCCGACCTGGGGTTTTATTATCGACCCTGGCGTATTGGGATGAGTGCGCAATTCGGCTATGGCGCCGCCAACAATTACGGCCAGTTGAGCGTTTACAAACAACTCGGCTGGACCGAATAGTCAATCCATCCATCAGTTTCATCGTTGCGTGACCGTGGCGTGCAACCGCCACGGTTGCGCGAACGACGGTCTCTGCTTATCGATAGTGCGGGCCTGTGATACGCTCGGCGCTGGCGGATGGCTTTACGGCGATCCGCGGCGCGTCGGGAGCGGCGGCGAATGTCGCAGATCAAGGAGCCCATCTGGCGCCATATTGGGAGAACCAGCTAATGGCCTCGACTCCGCAGAACGCCACAGATGCAGAAATCCTGGCCGCGGCGCGCATGATGCTCGATGCGCATTACGCAATCGCGCTGACCGGCGCGGGGATGTCGGTCGAAAGTGGTATCCCGCCGTTTCGCGGTCCGGGCGGATTGTGGACGAAGTATGGTGAGCCGCCGATGAACGGCTACCAGATTTTTCTCGCCGATCCGAAGAAAGCCTGGGAAGATCGAATCCGCCGTCAGAACGACGAATTGTGGGGGCCGCTCAAGGTCGCCAAACCGAATAACGGTCACACCGCACTCGCCGAACTCGAGGAGATGGGCGTCCTGCGTTTTCTGATTACTCAGAACGTTGACGACCTTCATCGTCAGGCGGGCCATTCCGCACTGGCCGAGATCCACGGCAACTGGAAGCTGATTCGCTGCATTGAATGCGGGCGGCGTTTTCGCGGCGAGGACATCCGGCTGGAGGTGCTGCCGCCGATGTGCCCGCGATGCGAGGGGCTGCTCAAGGGCGACACGGTCGCATTCGGCGAGCCGATTCCGCCCGACGTGCTCGAACGATGTGTTGAACATTCGGCGCGCGCAGACCTGGTAATCGTGGCCGGCACCTCCGCCACGGTGTATCCGGCGGCCGGTTTCGCGCTCGAGGTAAAGCAGCGCGGCGGGAAGCTGATCGAGGCCAATCTCTACGAGTCGGAAATCACGCGAGCCTGCGATATCAGCCTGCGCGGCGCCACCGGTGAGACTCTGCCGCGCCTCACCGCCGCCATCTCCGACCTGCGCAAAGCGCGCCTGTCCTGAGCGGCCGTTACGCCGAGGACTTCGCCGAGATCGAGGGTGCGACGTCGGAGGATGCGGTGCTCGACGGAGGCTTGAGTGATGGTCCCGACGGGTTCAGCGGTGCTGCGGGCACGGGTGATGTTCCGGGCGCCGAGCCAGCAGCAATTCGTCTCAGCAATAGCATCTGTCCGGTGCCGTTAAAGTCGGTCGGGCCGCTGCGCATGACGATTTCGTAGCGCGCGCGCATCGAGGGCCACATCAGTTTGTAATCGTCCTCGGACGAGACCACGAAGTCGAATTGCGCGTCCGGTTTGGCGACGAACTGGATATTGCGGCTGCTGTAAAAGGCGAAGTCGTAGTCGAGGCTGCCCCAATAGCCGACCGGGCTGGGGCCGGCGAGTTTCATCGTCGCGATGGCGAAACCCTTCAGGGTCAAGGTGTTCGCGACGGCCGGTTCAACCACCAAGTTGATCGCCAGCACGATGGCGGCGAAGCCGGCGGCGATCGCGAAAAAGACGCTTTCCATCCGCACGCGTGCGCGCAGCAAATAACCTCCGGCTGCCGCCGCGGCCAACGGCAGTATCATCGAAAGCACACCGCGCCGATGCGCGCTGGCGCGGAGCGCGGCCGGTAATTGATCGAGCAAAATTCCACACTGCGCGAGCGTCCATCGGATAGTGGACGGCGCCGCGAAAAGCAGTGCGAGGCCGATTATCGCGCCGGCCCCGGCGATGATGAAAAACACTCCGGCCGCTCGCGCGAGCCATCGAAGCGGCCGCGCGATCGCCGCGCGATGTGAGATCGCGTCGCTCAGGAAGAGCGCGACCATGGTGGTCAGCGCGGGATAGAGCGCGAGCAGATACACGCCGCGTTTGCTCTGCGGCAGGTTGTAGAAAATGAGCACGGTCAGAAACCATACGATCAGGTAGCCGAGGCGCGGATCGATGCGCCGCGGATTACGCAGGGCCTGCAGCGCCGCGATGATCGCGACCGGCGTCCACGGCAGGAAACCGCCAAGCAGCGCAATCTCTTCATAGTAGAACGGATGGGCGTGGCCGTGATTGAAGCCGGCGTGCCCGATCAGCCGATAGAGATTTTCGCCAAGAATTTGCTTGTGCACGAAGGCCGCGCCGCCGCTGATGATCGCCGCCAGGTACCATCCGCCGCCGATGATTCCAACGATGAGAGCACCGCGCCCGAGCCGCAGACGGCGGATGATGCTCCAGCGGCGCGTCAGGACGATCCACACCAGGGCGACCAGTGCCGGCAGTGCCGCGCCGATCGGTCCCTTGGTCAGCACCGCGAACGCGATCGCGAAGTAGAGCAGGGTGGTGCGGGTACTGAGACTTTCCGCAATCGCGAGGAACTCGAAAAATGCAACCGTCATGAAAAAAGTCAGCGTCATATCGACGCGCGAACCGGTCCCGGCCTGCAGATACTGAAATGCGGTGCCCAGCATAATTGCCGACAGTAACGCGCCGCGCGCCTCGAACATTTTCCGCACATAGAGATAGGTCACGAGCATCCCGGCGATGGCGAACGTTGCTGAGGGCAGCCGCACCGTCCATGCACTCACGCCGCCCGCGATCAGCGATACGATTGCGGCAAGCCAATGCATCAGTAGCGGCTTCGACGGGATCTCGACCCCGGCGCGCATCGGCAGGATCACGCCGCCGCCGTGCACGATATCGAAGACCGTCACCGCTTCGCGCGGTTCGCCCTTGGTGTACAAAGGTGCACCACCGAGGTTCACGATAAACAGCATGATGCCGAGCGCGAGGATGATCGGAATCGCGACGAGCGGTGACGACAGGACTTCGAGTCGGCGCGCGATCGCAGCCTCGTGTGCGTCAAATATCGGCGGCGAGGGTTCGATCGGAGTGCCCCGGTCGAGCGGCGCTGCGGGCGTATCGTGTGGTGCGGAGCGCGAAGCCAGCGTCGCCGTAGCTTCGGAGGCCGCGGGCAACGCTGTAGTCGGGGCGGTTTCAGGCAGAGGATGTGTGTTCATTTCAATCGCATTCGCCGCCGACTAACATACCGTCGCGGCCGCGAAGATGCATCGCCCCTTTAATCTCCCTCTGTTCGCGACTCGATCACGATGAGCGCCGAATCAAATCCAGCGTCACCGGGAGGCGCGACCGGCCGTCGCGAGCAAAATCGCGGTCGCGAATTTCGCATCGGGCTGTGCAACGCCGTAGCGACCACGATTATCGCCGCAGTTCAGCCGGTGATCACGCGCTATGGTGCCGAGAACATCGATCCGCTTTTGTTTTGCGCCGGCTCGATGTCGGTGGCGGGTGCGATTCTCGCTTTCGTGATGTGGCGCCGCGGCGAAATCGGCGCGCTGCTCTCGCCCCAATGGACTCCGCGACTGGTGGCGCTCTCGATGGCCGGTTCGGTCGCCACCAGCCTGACGCTGATTTTCGGCTTGCGCAGGATCGATGCGATCGCCGGCGTGATCCTACTGCAGAGCGAGCCGCTTTACTCATTGCTGCTAGCAACGATTTTTCTCGGCGAACGGCCGTCGCGCCGGCAGTTGATTGCGACCGCGGTGATTCTGGTCGGGATCGGCTCGGTGTTTGGCGCAGGCCGTGCGTTTTCGCCCTTATCGGCCGCAGCGTTGCTTTTCATCACGCCGCTGTTCTGGCAAACGTCTCACGTGATCTCGCTCGGCGTGATGCCGCCGCTTTCCGAGATCTGCGTGACCGGTGCGCGCACGATCTTCGCCGCAATCGTACTCGTGGCGATTTTTCTTATCCGCGACGCGCGCGCCGTGGTCGGATTGGCGGATCCACGCACGCTCGCCGTGATCTTCGCGACGGGCGGATTCGTTTATGTGTTTGGTTCGCTTACCTGGTACGGCGCGATAAATCGTCTCTCGCTGGCGTGGACTACGGCGCTTACGATTCCGGGTGTGCCGATGCTTTCCTGGCTCTTCGCGATCGTCTTTCTCGGTGAACATCCCAGCACGCGGGAGATGTCCGGGATGGTCGTCGCGGTTGCCGGCGTCCTCTACCTGGTGCTCGGGGCCGAGGCCGGCCGTAAACATCGCGATGCCGAATTGGCCGAAGCAGTGCATCCGCCGCTGACCTGAAGCTGGCGCGCATTTAATTGGCGACGAATTGCCGATGACGCGTCGCCGATGTCGCGGGGCATGAGCGCGTTGCCGTTTGACTAACGCGCGCCGCTGGTCTTTGATCGCCTGCAACCCACGCGCACGCCGATCCCAAATAGCGTTCGCCCACAAGTGAGGAATTTTATGGCCCGAATGGTAAAGCACGAAAAGAACGCCCCCTACGAAGTTCCGGAAGGCACCGAGCTGCCCGTCTGGATCTGCGGATGCGGCCTTTCGAAGAACAAACCTTTTTGCGACGGCTCTCACAAGCGCACCAAGGACGAAGCCGCCACTGAAGTCTATGCATACGACGACAACGGTCGAATCCAGGTCAAGAACCAATACTGAATCCTGAGTACGGCGGGGCGGAGGTAACGCGATGGCTTCCGCGCCCGTCCGTCCCAGCGATCGGGTCGCGAATATGATCCGGGTACGTCTCGCTTCGAACCGCCGCGCGAACGCCGTCAGCGCCGCATGAAGTAAACCACGATCACGAAGGCTGCGAGCCCCACGCGATACCACGCAAACGGCTGGTAGGTCTCCGTCCGCACGTAGCGAATCAGCGCGGCGATCGCGATCAGGCCGAAAATCGCGGCCGCGACAAAGCCTGCGATCACATTGCCGGTGATTCCCTCGTGAATCAGATGACGTCCTTCGAAGAGGCCTGCTCCCGCGATGATCGGCGTCGCCATCAGGAACGAGAAATTGGCCGCGTCGGTACGTTCCATGCGCAAAAGCCTGGCGGTTGTGATCGTAGATCCCGAGCGCGATACTCCCGGTATGATCGCGAATGCCTGGCTGAGGCCGATCAGGAGCGCATCGGAAAAACCGATTTCGCTGATTGTTCGTGTTTGCGCCGACATGCGATCGAAGTACCAGAGCGCAACCCCCAGCGCTGCGAGCGCGATCGCAATCAATAGTGGCGACCGAAAGGTGGTATCCGCCTCCTTCTCGAAGAGCATCCCGATAATTGCTCCCGGCACCGAGGCGACCACGAGCATCAGCAGCAGGCGTCGCTGTTCGCGATCGCCGTTGAAAATCGACGCGCCCATCGCGACCCATTCACGCCAGTAGTAAACCAGTAGGGCGACCAGCGTACCCAGGTGCAGGGCGACGTCGAACACCAGCCCCGGATCGTTCCACTTGAACAGCCACGGCACGATTATCAGGTGAGCCGAACTGGAAATCGGCAGAAATTCCGCGAGCCCCTGGACGGCGCCCAGCACTATCGCTTCGATTCCGGAAGAGTTCACCATGTGAGTCCTTTCGAGAATTATCGGTGTCGTCCGTGCGTGCTACGACACCCAAATGATTCTTTAGCTAGCTAATTAACGATCTAAGCCCTAAGGTGCGCGCATTATCGCGCTTGGCAGATTGCCGCGAGCCTAATAATATAGGTACGGGCGTTCGGCATGCGATCGAGGAGGCCCTTATACTCATGGCGCGAAGTTCCAGACGTAAAGTGGTTCCGCTCCGAGATGACCACGACGGTGTTGACGGTATTTTCGACGAAGCGATCGAGAATCTGCCGATGGCCGCGCTGCCTCGCGTCGAGGAGCCGCGCCGCTTTCCCACCGTATCGACCCTCCCGCGCCTGCCCCTGATGATCCCCGATGAAATTCTCGACTATTACGGCTGGGTTTTTTGCCAAGGTGGTTTTCTGAACTTGCACATGACCTTCGAGCAGTTTCTCGCAGTGGTCGCCGCCGTCAGCCCGTCGGGGCTCTGCCCGGAATACGACGAATCGGGAGTGCTCTCAGCCGGGGAGTAGCTTCGCTTCAGCGCGTTTCCGAATATTTTCTCCTGATTCCTATCTGCAAGTCCGCTCACGGCGTAACGCGCTGGAGCAGGCTGTTGCGCACCCAAACGTTCTCGAACGGCGTAACGTCAGTCGCGGACGTGAGCCCGTTGTCCTTTGCGATAGTCTGCCAATTCTTCGCGTTGCCGGTCGCCCGCCTGGCGAGCGCCTGAAGGTCTTCGTTCGGGAGCAGGGTGAAATTCACCCCGCCCGACGCCGGCGTGCTCGAGGGAGGCGGATTCCTCGACGCCAGTTCGTCGATCTCCTTGAAGAGCGCAAAGCGATTGCTCGCCTTGTAGCTCGAGAGTTGGTCGTCCGGAATTCCCTCGGTGCGAACATTGACGATTATCCGCGACTTGTTGCTGCCTTCGGGCACTGCCTGAATTTCGTAGCGATAGCGCGGGTGCACTCTGATAATCAGCCAGCCCGTCGGTGTGTCGATATCGGCGTTGCGCCACAGCGTGATGATCGAATTGTCGGGTTGCACCTCGAACAGGATACCGTCACCACGCAACGCGTCCTCGATCAACTGCAGCGTCGTGCTTTGCGAGTAGGCGACTTCGTGCTCCTCGCCGAGCGTCGTATCCTCCGCCGTCCAATGTTCGGTTTGATGGCGATGGCCGACGAAGCATCCGGCAAACGCCGAGAGCGCGCAGACCATTACCGCGAATAGCCATGAGAAGGCGGAGGTGTGAGACGAAGCCATCTGCCATTCAAGAAAACATGCGTGAATGCGCTGCGCAAGCGACACTCGCCGAAACGTTGTCGCGGATGTTGAAAGTTGGCGCGCGCCTTGTGATACAAAACATGGGCGGTGGCCCGACAGCGGGCGTCCGCGGGTATGCCGCGCCGCGTGCTGCAGAAAAGTCAGGCACCGGAATAATCGCGCAATGACCATCGGCCGCGACAGGCGGCGTGGAGAGTACTGAGAATATGAGTGAAAGCGTTTCTCTCGAACCGGCCCATGTCGTCGCGGTCATTGGGGCGGCGACCTCGGGCTCCGAAATCGCCCGCATCCTGGCTGAGCGCCGCGCGATCGTAATCGTCTTCGAGCAAAACCCGAGGCCCTACGGAAAGATCGAAGACGGGCTGCCGCGGTGGCACGTGAAACAGCGGCGCGACGAATACGAAGAGATCAACCAGCGCCTCGAACATCCGCATATCCATTACGTGCCGCTCACCCGAATGGGCCGCGATATCGATTTCAACGAATTGCGCGAGGCGTGGGGGCTGAGTGCCGTGGTGCTGACCAACGGCGCGTGGCGCGATCGCCCGTTTCCGGTTGACGGCGCCGACAACTTCGTGGATCGCGGGCTGGTCTATCAGAATCCGCTTATTTACTGGTTCAACCATTATCCCGAAGCGACCTATGAGGGTCCGCGCTACGAGCTGCGCCCAGGCACCACCGTGGTCGGCGGCGGACTCGCGTCGATCGACGTCGTCAAGGTCCTGCAGATCGAGATGACGCTGCAGGCGCTCAAGCGGCGCGGCATCGACGAGGACATGCTCAAGCTAGAGCGCGAGGGCCTCGAGCCCGTCCTCAAAACCCACGGACTGGAGTATGCGAACCTCGACGTCGCGCCGTGCCGCCTGTTCTATCGCCGCCGCGTGCTCGACATGCCGCTGTCCGACATCGCGCCCGACGCGACTCCCAAGCGGGCCGAGGCGATGCGCCAGGCGCGTGCAAAAATTCTCGACAAGGCGCAGCGCAAATTCCTCTTCGAGTTCCAGGAACTCAGCGTCCCGACCGGTCTCGTCGTCGAAGGTGACCGGATGGCCGGCGTGATGATGAGCCGCACCGAGGCCGCCGACGGCAAAGTGCGCACGATTCCCGACTCGGCGCAGCCGGTGCGCGCTCCGATGACCATCAGCTCGATCGGCAGCATCCCCGAACCGATCCCCGGTATTCCGCAGCGCGGCGAAGTTTACCAGTACGTTGACGCCGAGGTGGGCCTCCTGATGGAAGGACGCACCGCCATCTATGCGGCGGGCAACGTGCTCACCGGCAAGGGCAATATCAAGGACTCGCTGGTCAGCGGGACGCAAATCGGAATCCACGTAGCCGAGCGTTACCTCGGACTGGCCGACGGCGGCGACGGCGCGCCCTTCACCGACGCCAAGCGCGAGGAGGCCCACATGGAGGGTCTGCGGATGGCCGCGAGCATAAACGCCCGCGAACCCGTCGCGGGTGCGCAGGTGGCTGAGATCATGAAGCGCGTGCGCCAACGTCAGCAGGCAGTCGGCTATGCGGGGGATTATCGCGAATGGATCAAGAAAGTCACGCCGTCGGATCTGCAATAGTGGCCGGCAATCCGGGCGCCTGTGCTGCTTAGCTCGACGCTGAGAAAAGGCTAATATATTGCAGTCGGCCTGCTGCCACGCTCATCATTATGAGCGAAGGCTGCGGCCTCCCCGCGCAGTCTCCCTTCCTCTTCAGGAAAGGTTCGATGGTGAGGTCTCAGCGCCGACGTATTTTTCTGGAGGAATCGTGTGGACGATTTAAGGCGAACCGACCCTGATATTTACCGGCTGATCAAGGACGAGGAGCGCTATCAGATCGAATCCGTGCGCCTGATTCCGTCGGAGAACTACGTCTCGCAGGCAGTGCTCGACGCGACCGGATCCGTCCTCACCAACAAATATTCCGAGGGCTACGCGCACAAGCGCTACTATCAGGGTCAGCACTACATCGACGAAATCGAAACTCTCGCGATCGATCGCGCCAAGGCGCTGTTCGGCGCCGAACACGTCAACGTGCAGCCCTATTCCGGGTCCCCGGCGAACCTGGCGATTTATTTTGCGCTGCTGCAGCAGGGCGACACGCTGATGGGTCTGGCGCTGCCGCATGGCGGTCACCTTACGCACGGCTGGAACGTCAGCATAACGGGTTCCTTCTGGCGTCCGGTGCACTATACCGTCGATCGCGAGACCCAACGCCTCGACTACGACGCGATTCGCGACCTCGCGCGCAAGGAGCGTCCGAAGATCATCGTCACCGGCGCAACCGCCTATCCGCGCGAGTTCGACTTCAGGATTTTTGCCGATATCGCCAAAGAAGTCGGGGCGTACCTGCTCGCCGACATCTCGCACATCTCGGGGTTGATCGTGGCCGGCGCGCATCCGGATCCGGTTCCCTATGCCGACGTCGTGATGACGACGACGCATAAGACCCTGCGCGGGCCGCGCGGCGCGATGATCATGTGCCGCAAGGAACTCGCGGAAAGGATCGACAAGGCGGTTTTCCCAGGCCTGCAGGGCGGGCCGCACAATCATACGACGGCGGCCATCGCGGTCGCCTTGAAGGAAGCGGCGACGCCCGAGTTCAAGCAGTACGGCCTTCAGATCGTGCGCAACGCCAAGGCACTGGCGGCGGAATTGACCGAGCGCGGCTTCAATCTGGTTTCCGGCGGCACCGACAATCACCTTTTGTTGATCGATCTCACCAACAAAAAGATTATCGGCAAGAAGGCCGCGCAGGCGCTCGATCGCGCGGGCCTCATCTGCAATTCCAACACAGTACCGTTTGATCCGCGCAAGCCCTTCAGCCCGAGCGGTATCCGCTTGGGCACGCCGGCCGTGACTTCGCGCGGAATGGGCGAAGCCGAGATGAAGCAGATCGGCGCGTGGATCGACCAGGTCGTAGCGCATGCCGACGATGAAACGGCGATCGCGCGGGTCAACGCGGAGGTAATCGAATACTGCCGCCGCTTCCCGGCCCCCGGTTGCCGAGTGTCGTAGCGAGCCTGCTATCTACCGAGCAACGCGAGCGTCACGCACGACAAGGTTTTCACCACGCGGAGTCCGCATCTTTACCAAAGAGAAGTCTGAAACCTGGTGCGGTTTCGATAAAAATACCAGTTCTGCGTGCCTCAACAAGTTCTTTGACTCCGAGGTCGCCATCGACATGCGCGCGGGGGGAGTTGCCGCCAGCAGCGCCGCGAGACCGATCACACCAACTATCATCAGGGACTCCGCGCTGACGTTGCGCAGCAGACTCACGCGCGCTGCGGCCTGCTCGATAGTGGGTATCAGATAGACTCGATTGTACGCGCCCACCGCCAGCACCAGCGCAAAGAGTTCGACTTTGAAGCACAGCACTCGCCCATATGACGAGTAGCGCAGATGGTAGAGGCTGTGCCCCAGCCCTTCGTACGCGAGATAGACTCCGCTCGCGATCAGGAGCGCCACCGACCACGTCGCGAGCTTTGAAAGCGTTCGCGCGCACTGACTATCGAGGTGGTCTTCCGCAATAGTCAGTCGCGCGGCTACCCAGTATCCGAATAACGCCCCCGCCCACACGCCCGCCGCGAGTGTATGAATGAAGCGCACGGCGATCGCGGTCACGCCGAAGTCGATCGCATGACTCATCATGCTACCGGCCAGAAACAACGCGGCGCAGAAGACCGAAAGCACAGGCGCGCGCGCAGTTTCGCACATTGGTACCCACGCCGCGATCAGCAGACCGGCCGTAACGGGCAGCCGCCATTCCCAAATGTGCCCGCCTTGCGTACGCGCGAGCACCTCGCTGAGCAGCGGCAGAGCGCCACGCCAGCTCACGTCGGCCATTCCGGCGACCTGGTCCACGAACATCAGCAATGAAAGCGCCGCTGCGATCAGCGCGAACATTCGCCACCAGCTGGCCAGCGCTCGCGCCAGGCTATCGCTCGCGGCCGTGCGGCCCGCTGACGATAGCCTCAACATGACGCACAGTATCGCACTGCCGAAAATGAGCGTCTCCGCGAGTATCACCGGCCACGCCAGCAGGGCGGTAGTCCATTCCGGCGCCATACTCATGGCTATATTCATCGACGGATTCATTTGACGGTGAAGATATAAGAGCCCTCCGTGTGATGAGTATCGATACAGACCACGCGCCATTGAACTGTGTATTGGCCCGGACCGAGCGTACTCACATGTACAGATAGTTCATGACCGTCGTCGCTCACCTGTGGTGCTCCTGCGGTCTTGTCCTGACCGGCGGCGTCAAGTACGCGCAGTGAATCGAATAGCTTTTCGATCGGCGCATCGTACTTGATCGTTACCTGGCTTGGCGCTGTCGCGACGGTTTCGCCGGCGGCCGGCGATTCCTGCTCGGGGAACGAATGTGCCCAGGCCGCAGAGGCGGCGGCTATCATCAGAAGGATTAGTTGAATCGTGAATAGCAATTTCGCGAGGGTCTTCATTGGCCAAATCCTCGATTGATTGTCCAGTTGCCCACTTTCGGAAAAATCGAGTCGTAAAATAT
>Ga0105240_10005926_pt1 | contig 18105 bp, 19 predicted proteins | sample KBSC54metaG_FD_80426 | JGI IMG/M metagenome (GOLD analysis project Ga0105240, IMG submission 80426) | Corn rhizosphere microbial communities from Kellogg Biological Station, Michigan, USA - KBS C5-4 metaG | ecosystem: Host-associated > Plants > Roots > Rhizosphere > Soil | place: Michigan, USA...
ACGCCGACGGCGCTGAACCCGCTGGGCGTGAAAGGCGTCGGCGAGGCCGGAACGGTAGGGGCGCTGAGCGCGACCATGAACGCGGTGTGCAACGCGCTGCTGCCGCAAGGTGTGCGTCATCTCGACATGCCGGCGACACCGATGCGGGTTTGGCAGGCGTTGCGCGACGTCACGGCATGACCATTCGCTTTGCGAAGGCGATCCGTACAGCGGCTATTGAAAAGAAGACAGCGCTCCGCGAGCAGACCACGTGCCGCGGGTATACGGTCGCTCGTGGCCGGATAGCTTCAGCGCCACGCGCGTAACGATCGAATGCGTATCGAGGCTGGGCCCGGTCGCGGGCATCATCGTGAGCCATAGTGCCGCCGTCAGAAGCATCGTGGCGCGAAGCTGTGCAGGCAGCGGCGTGCTCCTGGCCAGCACGGCACAGGAGGCGAGGCCGCCCACCAGCCATCCAGCCAGGATTTCGCTGATCGAGTGGGTTCCGAGCACGAGACGTGAGAGGCCCACGAGGAGCGCCAAGACGCAGCCGGCCGCGATCGCCAAGCGCTGGGTGCGGCGCGATGTCCCGCTGGCGATTGTCGCGAGGAGCGACGGATAGGCCGCGGCCGCGAACATGGCGTGACCCGAGATTCCTGTGAAATCCAATGCGGCCGATCCGATTCCCCAGCCTATGAACGCCACCTTGGTCGCGGCAGTGAGGAGTACGGCGGCCCCGAACAGAATGATCCACCGCACTGCGTTCGTTCTCGATTCGGTAGCCCGCGCGCGGCTCACTGCGATGAGCAACGCAACCGGCAAGACCACCTGCGCTTCCCCTAGCCTGGTGACAAAGTGCCAGAAGTACCACAAGTGCATCAGGGCGCAGAATGCGAGCCGCTATTGGAAGAAGTGCCGCAAGACCTCATAGGTTTCGTCGGGACACTCCTCTTGCAGGTAGTGGCCCGAGGGAACCGTCGCTGTCTTGACGATGTTGGTGGCGTATCGGCTCCAGATCTGCGCGGCGTCATGATTGCGGCCCACGCCGCCTTTCTCGCCCCACAGGATCAGTGACGGGGTTTCCACTCGGCGGCCGGCCTCGAAGTCGGCGGTGTCCATGTCCAGGTCGATGCCGAAGGTGGCGCGATAGTCCTCGCACATCGCGTGGATGGTGGCGGGATTCTTGATGCAGCGGATGTAGTCGGCCAGCGCCTCGGGGCCGAAGAATGCGGTGCCCTTGTCGGTCTTCGAGAGCTTGCGCCGGATGAAGAATTCAGGATCGGCGCCCATCATTTTTTCGGGCGTGGGGAAGTCCTGCACCATGAAGAACCAGTGCCAGGAGAACTTGCCCCATTGCCGGGTGACATTGTTCAGCAGGTGGTGCTGCGGCAACATGTCCATGAACGCGGCCTTCGTCACCGCGTTGCCGTGGTCCAGGCACATGCGGTGCAACACGCGCGCGCCGCGGTCGTGTCCGGCCGCATGGAATTTCTCGAAGCCCAGCGACCGCATCACCTCGACCTGGTCCTGCGCCATCGCACGGAAAGAGTAGTTGGAGTGATTGTCACCGTCGGGCGGCTTGGAACTGTCGCCATAGCCTCGCAAGTCGGTGCAGACCACCGTGAAGTCCTTCGCCAGGCGCGGCGCGATCTTGTGCCACGAGAGGTGGTTGAACGGGTTGCCGTGCATCAGCAGCAGCGGCGGGCCTTCGCCGCCTTTGACGGTGACGATCTCGGCCCCGCTGGTCTTGATGAGGGACTTGCTGAAGTTCTCGAGCATGCTGGGGTATCTCCTGCTGGTGTATGTTTGCTCAGCCCCACGGCCGAACTTCAAAAGCGGCTATCTTACGATTCGAAAGCAAGACCCGGAGCGCGCCGCGCGGTATCTCTGGGGACACTGTGTGCATGACCACTCCAAGAGCAGCATCATGAAGCTCCACAATCCGGACATCACCCTGGATCCGCGCTGGGCGCGAGTCGCCGCACGTGACAAGGCGGCGGACGGCGCGTTCTGGTATTCGGTTCGGACCACCGGCGTGTACTGCCGACCTTCGTGCCCCTCACGCCTGGCCAATCCGAAGAACGTGCAGTTCCATGACAGCGTCAGCGCTGCTGAAGCGGCGGGCTTTCGGCCCTGCCGCCGTTGCAACCCCAATGGGATCTCCATCGATGCGGCCAACGCGGCTATCGTGACGAAGGCTTGCAGGCTCATCGATGAAGCGAGCGAGCCGCTCTCGCTGGCGCAGCTCGCGCAATCCGTGGAACTGAGCCCATACTACTTTCACCGTCTTTTCAAGCAGATTACCGGCCTGACGCCCAAGGCCTACGCGGCGGCGGGCCGTTCGGCACGATTGCGGGCGCGCCTGGCAAAGGCCCCCACCATCACCGAGGCGTTTCACGAAGCAGGCTTCGGCTCGAACGGCCGGTTCTACGAAGCCTCGGCCGGTCTGCTCGGCATGAGCCCGAGCCAATACCGATCCGGTGGCGCGCACGAGGTGCTGACTTTTGCAGTCGGCCAATGTTCGCTGGGGGCCATCCTGGTTGCATCCAGCGTGAAGGGCGTCGCCGCGATCTTGCTGGGCGATGATCCGGAGGTGCTCGTACGCGATCTCCAGGATCGGTTCCCGAGCGCACAACTCATCGGCGCAGACGCCGCGTACGAGCAGCTGGTGGCTCAAGTGGTCGGCCTCGTGGAAGCTCCGGCGCGCGGGCTCGCGTTGCCGCTGGATGTGCGCGGCACCGCATTTCAGCAGCGCGTGTGGCTTGCCCTGCGTGCCATCCCACCCGGCCAAACAGCGACTTACTCGAGCATCGCCAAGAAGATTGGATCGCCGCAGTCGGTGCGCGCGGTCGCCGGAGCCTGTGCCGCCAACCCGATCGCGGTGGCCATCCCCTGCCATCGTGTCGTGCGACACGACGGCGGGCTGTCCGGCTATCGGTGGGGTGTCGAGCGCAAGCGCGAATTGCTCGCCCGCGAGTCCGGTCAAAGAGGCCATCGCTCCCGGGAGAGGGCGGCGTGAGGCGCGACGACCTGCTGGACGAGGATGTCGCTGCGCGCGTGCGGCGCATCGACGTCACCGCCCTGGAACACGACCTGGATGCGCAGGGCTGGTCCGTGATCAGCGACCTGCTGAAGAGCCGCGAGTGCGATGACATTGCCGCCCTGTATGACGAGCAAGCGGGTTTCCGCAGCCATGTCGTCATGGCGCGCCACGGATTCGGCCAGGGTGAATACCGGTATTTCTCATACCCACTGCCGCCGCTGGTCCAGCAGTTGCGCAAGGGGCTTTATCCGCAGCTCGAGCCGATTGCGAACCGCTGGCATGCGCGAATGGGCCTGGAGGCGCGCTTTCCCGCAACACACGACGAATTCATCGCGCGATGCGCCGCATCCGGCCAGTGCCGGCCTACGCCGCTGCTGCTGAACTACGGTGCGGGTGACTACAACTGCCTGCACCAGGACCTCTACGGCGAGCACGTCTTTCCATTGCAGGTTGCCGTGCTGCTCTCCGAGCCTGCAACGGATTTCACCGGCGGCGAATTCGTTTTGACGGAGCAACGCCCGCGCATGCAGACGCGCGCCGCTGTGGTGCCTCTGGCGAAGGGAGATGCCGTCGTCTTCGCCGTCAACAGCCGCCCGGTGCACGGAACGCGCGGTGACTATCGCGTGAAGCTGCGCCATGGTGTCAGCAAGATCATCGCAGGGCATCGGCGCACCCTGGGCATCATCTTTCATGACGCGAGTTGAGATTGCGCGGAAGTTTCGCGAGGAAAAGTGTCTAGCGCTTCGACTGCTCGATCAGCCGCAGCTCCCACGGAATGATGACCTTGGAGAAGATCACCGGGTCGGTCCAGCCGCGTGCCTCCCGTCCGAGGTGACCGCCGCTCGGGTTGATCCATGCGTCTTTCGGGACATCGCCGGAGCGCATCAGGAGTTCGAGGTCGGCGATTGGAACCTGCGTGTCCTTCACGCCGCCCACGACGAGCATGGGCGTCATGGGCTTCTGGAGCAGACCCATCGCCTTGAGCGACATCGCCGGGCCGATGCGCTCGAGATCGGCGACCGACTGGACGCCTTCATAGACGCCGAGAAAGGCCGGGACCAGGTCGAACAGGTACTCGCGATTGCCAAGGGTCTGCCGCAGGAAGCTCACTGAAAACGTTTCGTCCACGGGTGGCGACTGCGCAACCGCCCCGAGCAGGCGCGCCTTCTCGGTGATGGCCAGCTTGGCAGCCCAGTAAGCGCCGAAGCTCACGCCCGACACGATGATCCGGGAGCGATCCACGCGCGGATCAGCGGCCAGATAGTCGAGCACCGCGGAGAACATGCGGTCGGCGGTGGTGCTCACCTTGATGGGCGCCTGACCCGTGCCTGGCCCATCGACCGCGATGAAGCCCACGCCGTGCTGCAGGACCTGCTCGTAGCTTTCGGCGACGGTTTCCTTGCGGCTGTCCAGGCCGCTGATCGCAAGGATCACGGGCACCGGCCCGCTCGTATTTTTCGGCAAGCGCAGGTAGGCCACGATGGAAGAGCCCTCAAAAGGGATCCGCACCGTGGTCAGTGCCGGCTGCAGCGTCTCGGCGTACTTCGCGTAGGCATCGAGCGCGCGCTGATAGGCGACGCGCTTGCCCTCGGAGTTGGGCACGGGCCATTGCGCGAAGTAGTACAGCCGCCAGGCCCGCTTGTAGGCCGCTGCCGCGCTGGCCGGCGAAGTGGCGCGGCGCCCTTCTTCTTCATACCTGGCTGCAACCTGGCTCCAGCCCCGGGCCCATTCGTCGCGATCGCGAGTCTTGATCAGCGACAGCGCCTGCGCAACATCTTGCGGGTCGAGCCCACCGAGCGGGTACGCGCCGCGCTGCGCGCGGGCCAGCGCCTCTGCCTTGATCTCGTCGATGGTTCGTTCGGGCACCTGCGATCGGGAGGCAGGCGAAAGGACCAGGAGCAGCGCGAGAGCAAGGAACAGTCTGATCTTCATGGACGGTCACCTCTCAGTGTCGGGTCTCGAAAATGCAGCCGGTCAATTCCACGGCTGCAGGCCGGCTGCGCTATAGACGTGCCGTGCGGCCAGGAACGACGCCATCTCCGCATCGCCATTGATCACCGCCCGCAGGATCGCCGCGTGCTCTTCCCAGTTCTGCTGGCTGCGCCCCTTGTTCATGGGCGCGAAAAGCAGCGCCGTGCGTTCCCGCAAGGATCGCATGATGTCGCGCAGGACGCTGTTCGCCGCGACATTGGCAAGCGCCTCGTGGAACCGTTCGTTCAGGCGCATCAACGTCAGCGCGTCGGCGGATTCGGCCACGCGGACGCCTTCGTCCAGGATCGACTTCAGATCCGCGATCGTGAGCTCGTCGTGGCGCTTGGCCGCGAGTTTGGCGTTCAACGCCTCGAGCGTCGCGCGCACTTCGACGAGTTCGCGCACCTGTTCCTCGTTGTAGCTGATCACCGACGCGCCGCGCCGCGGCTCGATGCTCACCAGGCCCTCCGCCGCGAGCTGGCGCAAGGCTTCGCGCACAGGGACCCGCGAGACGCCGAGCTCCTCCGACAACTTTCCTTCGACCAGGCGCTCGCCGCCGGCGACCGCACCGCTCAAGATGCGCTCGCGCAGCTTGCTGGCGACCAGCTGCGTCAGCGGCGAATGCAGCTGGCCAAGAAGCGGTTCATCGCGGTGAACTGACATGGATGAAGTGTCGCACACCACTCAGCGCGTCACCTGCTCGTAAGCGAACCCGGCCAGCGCGATGTCCTGAAGCGCGACGCCGACGGCCTTGTAGATGGTGATCTCCCCTGCGGCGGCGCGTCCTGCGACGCGGCCTGCGATGAGGTCGGCCAGTTCGATGAGCTTGCCTTCCACCCCGGCGCCAGGGTCCGCCTGCACAAGATCGCCGGCTTCACGCCTCGTCTGCGGCCCCCAGTCGACCGCGATGCGGGATGCGCGGGCGAGCGCGGTATCGTCGAGTTCGCGCGTATTCGGCAAGCTCGAGCCGATCGCGGCGACGAAGCAGCCGTCGGGCAGCTCGCTGCCGGCGAACAGCGGCGTACCGGAGCGCGATGCGGTGACGACGATGTCGGCACCATCGAGCATTTCGTGTGGCGCGGCCATTCGCACGCGCACTCCGCATTCGTCTTGCAGGCGAGCGGCAACATCGGGCGATGCGTAAGGATCGCAGATGCGGATGTCCTCGAGCGCATACGCCGCGGCGAATTGCGCGGCATGGGCGCGGCCCTGCACGCCCGCGCCGAACACGCTGAGGCGCTTCGCATCCGCACGCGCGAGCTGGCGCGCCGCGAGCACGGAGCAGGCGGCGGTGCGCAGGCGCGTGATCGCATTGGCTTCGGCGGAAGCGAGCGGCCGCCCGTCCTCGGACGAGAAAAGAACGATGACGAACGAGAACTGTCCGTTGATCGTCGTGTAGACCTTGGCGCCGGCGATCTTCTGCTGCGGCATGACGGCCGCCATCGTCGAAATCTTCACGCCCGTGCTTTCGGTGCGGATGCGCTCCTGCATCGCGCCGTGTCCGTGCGCAAAACTGCGGAAGGCCTCCCGCAGCGCTTCCTGCGCCTGCGTGGGCGTGACCGCTGCGTCGATCATCGAGTCGGTGATGTGGATCATGGGTTCAGTGGGCAAGCGTGACCTGCACCAGTACGGCGATCGCGCCGAACGCGGCAAGCGTGAGGAGGAAGTTGCGCATCGCGGCGCGGGACATGCGGCGAGCGATCGGGCCCGAAGCGGCGAAACCGGCGAGGAGCCAGGGCGCGAGGAACAGGCCGAGCACGAGGTCGGCGCTGCCCGCACGGCCCACCGCGGCAAGGGCGGCAAACGACATGACGGAGCCGATCAGGAAGATGCAGCCCAGCGTCGCGCGCAGCGGCGCGGGTTCGAGGTTGTGCATTGCAATGGCCAGCGGAGGCGCGCCTGCCGACGTGATGGTGCCCATCAAGCCGGACGCGAGGCCTGCGGCGGCACTGTTCGCGGGCGTGGTCGCCACATGCCAGCCGCGGACGCTCAACACGACGCCGGTGAGGATCATCAGCGCAAAGAGGATCGACGCGAGCGGCGTCGGAAGGATGTTGACGACGAAGGCTGCCAGCACGGCGCCTGCCAAGCGTCCTGCGAGTGCGAAGCCCGCGACACTCCACTGGATCGAATGGCGTTCGCGCACCGCGGCAAGAGCGGCGAGGGGGCATCCGAGCACCAGGATCGGAGCGGGAACCAGTTGAGGGAAAGCCAACGCGGCGATCGGCGCGCAGAACATCGCGAAGCCCAGCCCGCCAACGCCCTGCAGGCACGCCCCCGCAAGAACGACGATGCCCATCGCGAAGTACCGGGGCAGATCGAGTCCCGGGGGCCACGCCCCTGTGAGCCACGAGGGCGCGAGGCTCACCACGTCACCGACACGTCGCCGCGCACGAGGGTCTGGCAGGCCATGCGCCATCCCTGCGCGAACTGTTCGGCAGTGAGGTGCTTGCGCTCCTTCGGTTTCACCGGGTCCGTATTCTCCAGACCGGTGACGATGCGGCATTTGCAAGTGCCGCAAATGCCGCCTCCGCACTTGAACGGGATGCCCCCCTGTTCGCGCAGCGACACGCGCAGCAGGCTGCTTCCCGGCGCCGCCTCCACGGTGCGTCCGTTCTGTGGCAGGAAGGTGATGCGCACCTGCGCCGCGGCGACATTCGGGTCGCTCGGCAGGTCATGGCGAACGAGCTTCACGTCCAGGTCGCCGAATCGCGCCAGGTGGTCCAGCTCCATCCGCGCGTCGTCGAGCGTCTTGAACTTCGGGAGGAACTTCGCGGGCACGTTGTTGACGAGCGAGGCGTCGGCCTCATCGATGATGCGCACACGCGCGGACGCCTCGTTCAGTTCGGCGATCACGAAGCGCGCGCGCAGGCGGCCGCAGAACAGGTAATCGTAGAGCTCGCGCGGGACGATGTGGTGGTCGCCCGGTTCCGTGCGGAATTGGCCTGGTTTCGTGGTCAGGATCACGTACATGGTGGGCCTCACGCGCTCGCTGCGCCCGCTGGCGGCAGCGGGACGTCGGGTTGCATCAGTTCGATGTCATGCTCGATCCACAGCTGGCACACGAGCCGGAAGCCCTGGTCGAGCCGGTCGCCAAGCTGCTTCTTCTCCTTCCAGTTCGGCGGCGCAAGGTGCTCCCCGCCCGCGAGCACCTGGCACGCGCACGTGGCGCACTTGCCCATCCCGCACTGGTAGTTCAGGTTCGGATAGGGAAATTGCTTGATGCCGGCGCGCACCACGAGGTTGGTCTGGGCCTTGACCTCGTCGCGGTACACCTGGCCGTTCTTGTGGAGCAGGACGATGGGCATGGGAGTAGGCGAGTCGGTATACAATATACTATTACTTTGATTCACGTCAGGAGGGATTGTAAAAAATCTTCCAGCATTTTGACCTGAATCAAGGTATATTGTATACTAGCAGTACCGCAGACCACAGGAGAACATGCATGGCCGAACTGATGAACCGCGATGAATTCCGCACCGCCCTGGAGAACGCGATCAAGGGCAAGAGCGCCAACAAGGCGCCGTTCTCGATTGCATGGGCGAGCGGCAAGCTCAGCCGCGCTCATCTCGCCCGCTGGGCCGAGAACCACTACCACTATGTCGGGCCGTTCGCCGATTACCTCGGCTACATCTATGCCCGCACGCCCGACACGATGACCGAGGCCAAGGATTTCCTGCTGGCGAACATGTACGAGGAAGAGATCGGCGGGGATCGCCACACCGACCTGCTGATCCGCTTCGCCGAAGCCTGCGGCACCACACGCGAGCGCGTGACCAACCCCGACAACATGTCGCCGACGACGCGCGGCCTGCAAAGCTGGTGCTATGCCGTCGCGATGCGCGAAGACCCGGTCGTGGCCGTCGCCGGCCTGGTGGTCGGCCTCGAGTCGCAGGTGCCGTCCATCTACCGCAAGCAGACCCCCACGCTGCGCGAGAAGTACAAGTTCACCGACGAAGAGGTCGAATTCTTCGATCTGCACATCGTGTCCGACGAGATCCACGGGGAGCGCGGCTACCAGATCGTGCTGGAACACGCGACCACGCCGCAGCTGCAGCAGCGCTGCCTGAGGATCTGCGAAGTGGGCGCGCAGATGCGACTGCTCTACACGACGGCGCTGTATCACGACTACGTCGAAAAAGAGCTGTCGCTGTCCGAGCTGCTCGGGTCCGAAAGCAAGGTCCCGGCCGCCGACGCTGCGCTGCTGCAAGCCTGAGACGCCGTGACCGCGTTCAGTAATTACATCGACGGCGAATGGATGCCGGCCACCGGCGGCGGGTTGAGCGACAACCTCAATCCTTCCGACACGCGTGACATCGTCGGGCGCTTCGCCGCGTCGCAGGCGCAGGATGCGCAAGCCGCAGTCGACGCCGCCGCGCGCGCGTTCCCGGCGTGGAGCGCAATGCCGATCGGCAAGCGGGCGCAAATGATCCAGAAAGCCGCCGACTGGCTCGACGCGAATGCGGCCAGCATCGCGCAGGAGTTGACGCGTGAAATGGGCAAGCCCTTGCCCCTGGCGAAAGACGAGATCGCGCGCACGGCACAGACATTGCGGTTCTACGCCATCGAGGCGCAGACCTTTGGCGGCGAGACCTTCCCGCAGGACGATCCGGCGATGGTGGTGTACACGCAGCGCGAGCCGCTGGGTGTCGTCACCGTCATCTCGCCGTGGAATTTCCCGGCGTCCATTCCTGCGCGCAAGATCGCCCCCGCGCTCGCCACCGGCAATACGGTCGTCTTCAAGCCGTCGTCCGATGCGCCGCTGACCGGGCTGCGCCTGGTCGAGGCGCTGGTCGCCGGCGGTGTGCCCAAGGGCGTGATCAATTTCGTCACGGGCAAGCCGTCGAACGTCGCCGATGCGCTGATCGCGTCGCCGCCTGTGCGCGCCGTGACCTTCACGGGCTCGACCGCCGCGGGCGAACAGATCCACCGCGCGGCCGGCATGACCACGCGCACGCAGATGGAGCTGGGCGGCAAGAACCCGCTGCTCGTCATGGAAGACGCGGACCTCGACCTCGCGGCCGACTTGACCGTCAAGGGAGGCTTGTCGCTCACCGGCCAGGCCTGCACCGGGACCAGCCGTGTGCTCGTCGCGGCGGGTGTTCGCGATGCGTATGTGGCAAAGCTCGTCGAGCGGATCAAGGCGTTGAAGATCGGCAACGCCATGCAGCCCGGCATCGACCTCGGCCCGCTTGCCACCGCCAGGCAGTTCGATACGGTGCTGTCGTATGTCGCGCTCGGGCGCAGCGAAGCGCACCATGTGCACGGCGGCGAAGCGATGCGGCGCGATGGGCTCGAACACGGCTACTTCGTCGAGCCGGCAGTCTTCACCGAGGTGCCCGCGCGTTCGCGCATCGCGCAGGAGGAAATCTTCGGGCCGGTCATCGCCGTCATCGACTGCACCGACTTCGCCGACGCGATGGCCAAAGCCAACGACACGGGCTACGGCCTGTCCGCTTCCATCTGCACACGCAACTCGAAATATGCGCACGAGTTCTGCCGGTCCATCCAGGCCGGAACCGTGAAAGTGAACCGCACGACGACGGGCAACCTGGTGAACGCGCCGTTCGGCGGGTACAAGCGATCGAGCGGTTCGGGCTTCCGCGAATCGGGGCGCACCGGCCTCGAGTTCTTCCTGCAGACCAAGACCGTCTACCGCGCATTCTGATTTCGGGGAATCCACATGAGAAAAGCAGTCAAGCTGGAATTGGCCGAAGCGCGCGCGATGGCGCAGGCGGCGCTTCGCAAGGCGGGGGAAATCGGCGTGCTCGAGTCGGTGTGCATCGCCGACGAGGGTGGTTATCCCATCGTGCTCGAGCGCATGGACGGCGCTCGCATCACCGGTCCGCAGATCGCGATGAACAAGGCGTTCACGGCGGCCGGACACAAGCGCTCGACGCACCTTTTCACGAAGGCGCCCAATGGCCCCGCGTTGCCGGGCAATGAAGCGTTCGGGATCCAGCTCAGTTTCGAAGGGCGCTTCGCGGCGTTCGTCGGCGGCTTCCCGATCGTCGTCAACGGCGAAGTGGTCGGCGGCGTGGGCATGAGCGGCGGCAATGGCGAGCAGGACACCGATTGCGGCCTCGCCGCGCTGCAGGCGCTGCGGAAAGTGCTCGAGCCGCAGGGCTTCGAAGTCCTGGTGCAGGCGGACATCAAGCAGTGAGCTGCCGCGTCGTCATCGCGGAGACGGGCGATTGCTTCGAATCACGTCTCGATGAATCGGTGCTCGAGGCCGGGCTGCGCCAGGGCATCGCCCTCAGGCACGAATGCACGTTCGGCGGCTGCGGCACGTGCCGCGTCAAGTTGCTCGAAGGGCACGTGCAGTACGACGAGCTGCCGCTGGCACTGTCACCCGAAGAGGCTGAAGCCGGATATGCGCTGCTGTGCCAGGCCCATGCGTCCACGGACCTGGTGGTGTCGACGGGCGTGCACGTGCAAGCCGCCCCCGCGCGGCGATGCAGCGCAGTCGTGCGCGGCGCATCCGCGCTGACCCCGGACATCGTGCACCTGGAGCTCGAAGTCGAAGCCGATGAGTTCGCTTACCTGCCGGGGCAGTACATGAACGTGCTGCTGCCGGACGGCGCGCATCGCAGCTTTTCGATGGCGTCGACGCCGCAGGGCAACGCGGTGGATTTCCATGTGCGGCGCATCCCCGGGGGACGCTTCACCGACGCGGCGTTGCGCGACCTCACGCGGGGTGACCGGCTCGACGTGGAGATCCCCCTCGGCGAATTCCGCTTCCACGCCGAGGATTATCGCGAGCTGCTCATGGTGGCGACCGGCACCGGCCTTGCGCCGATCAAATCCATCCTGGAATCGCTGCTCGGCGACGACGACTGCCCGCCCGTCGCGTTGTACTGGGGCATGCGCACCGAAGCCGACCTTTATCTTGCGGACCAGATCCGCAGCTGGACGGACCGGCTCTACGAGTTCCGCTTCGTGCCCGTGCTCTCGCGCGCCGGCAGTTCCTGGAGCGGTCGCCGGGGCCATGTGCAGGACGCGGTGGCCAAGGACATCACCGATCTATCCGGCCATTCCATCTACATGTGCGGCTCGCCGCTCATGATCGCCGACGCCAAGCGGCGCTTCCTCGCGCAGGGCGCGAGCATGGATCACATCTATTCCGACGGCTTCAGCTTCCACCACCAGCCGGCCTGAAACACCCCCAAACCCAAGGAGAACCGCGTGAAAATGCCCAAGACCCTTGCGAGCGCGCTCGCTGTCATCGTTTCGCTGTCCGCAACCGCTGCCATGGCAGCGTGGCCCGAAAAGCCGGTGCGCGTGATCGTCACCACGGTCCCGGGTCCGCTCGACGCCTTCGCGCGAGCGGTCCTCGGGCGCATCCAGGAAAAGCTCAAGCAGCCGTTCATCGTGGACAACAAGGCGGGAGCCGGCGGCAACATCGGCGCGGACATGGTCGCAAAGGCGCCGGCCGATGGCTACACGCTGCTCTTCGCGCTCGACACGACATTTACGGTCAACCCGTCGCTCTACTCGCAGATGACGTTCGATCCCGCCAAGGACTTCGCGATCGTCGGCGTGCCGGTGACGTACGGCCAGATGCTCGCCGTGAACCCTCGAGTGCCGGCGAATTCACTGCCTGAATTCGTCAAGCTCGCGAAGTCACAGAAGCTCTCGTACGCATCCGGCGGAAACGGCTCGCCGAGCCACCTGACGATGGCCGCATTCCTGGCGACCGCGGGTCTCGACATGGTGCACATTCCGTACAAGGGCACCGGTGCATCGGTGGTCGACGTCATGGGCGGCCAGGTCGAGAGCGTGTTCGCAGTGAGCAGCGGCATCTGGCCTCAGGCCAAGGCGGGCAAGCTCAAGGCGCTCGCGGTGTCGAGCGAGAAGAGGTCCGTCATCGCGCCGGATGTGCCGACCGTCGCCGAACAAGGTTATCCCGACTTCAGTGCGACATTCGCGTACGTCCTGGCAGCGCCGGCGGGAACTCCGCCTGAGATCCAGCAGGTCCTTGCGCGCGAACTCGCCGCGGCGATGCAGAGCAAGGAAGTGATGGACCTCGACAAGATCGCCGATTACACGCCCACCCACTTGAGCCCGCAAGCGTCGGCGGCGTGGCTCGCGGATACGCGCAAGCGGTGGGCCGACATCATCGTCAAGGCGAAAATCAAAGCCGACTGAGCTGTCTGCCGCGCCGCTTGCCGGCTTGCGCGAAGTTCGACGTATCCGGGCGCGCCCGCCTCAGGATGCGTGCATCACGCAGCGGTGCGCTGGCGCGAGGCCGACAGTTCCAGCACGCTTGGTTGAAGGCCGGGATGACGAGCGCGCTGCCGCGCAGCTGAAGCACAATGGCAGTCGCATTCCCGACATACCGGCATGAAACGATTTCTCACCGCCTGCCTGCTCGCAGGCGCAGCACTCACCGCGGCCGCGCAAGCCTGGCCGGCCAAGCCCATCAAACTCATCGTCGCTTATCCGCCGGGCGGCGTGAGCGACATCGTCGCGCGCACGCTGGCCGACCAGCTCGCGCCCGCGCTGGGCGTGCCCGTGATCATCGACAACAAGGCCGGCGCGAGCGGCGCCATCGGCGTGGATGCACTGGCCAAGTCGGCGCCCGATGGCTACACCTTCGGCTTCTCGGCGGTGAGCCCGCTCACCCTCAGTCCGCACCTGGGCAAGCTGCCGTTCGATCCCAAGAGGGATGTGGTGCCGGTAGTCAGCGTGATGTATTCGCCGGTCCTGCTGGTGGCCACGCCGGCCACCGACGCGAAGGATTTCAAATCGCTGCTGGACCAGGCACGCGCGAAGCCGGGGGCGGTGCGTTGGTCCACGTCCGGGACAGCGTCGCTGGGCCACATCATGCAGGAGCAACTCAAGTCAGCGGCCCGCGTCGACATCACGCACATCCCATACAAGGGCGGCGGCCAGATGATCACCGACGCGATCGGCGGCCAGTTCGAGATCCTGTCCATCAACAGCAGCCCCGCGATCGTGCAGCAAGTGAAGGCCGGCAAGCTGCGCGCGCTCGCCGTGGGCGCGCCCGCGCGCATCGACTCGCTGCCGCAGGTGCCGACGCTCGCGGAGCTGGGCTTCGCGGCGGCGAACATGACGTCCACCTTCGGCATCTTTGCTCCAGCCGGCACACCGGCAGCGATCGTCGAGCGCTTCAATGCGCAAGTGAACAAGGTGCTCGCGATGCCCGACCTGCGCGCGAAACTGGTCGCCGCGGACAACGTGCCGACCGGAGGCAGCGCCGCCGCTTTCGGCAAGCAGATCGCACAGGAATCCGAGAACAACGCGCGCATCATCCGCCAGGCGAATATCAAGGCGGATTGACCGGCGCGTGAACCAAGGGGAAGCTGCTTGATCGAAAAGCTCGCGCGCCGCCTGCCGTTCTATTACGGCTGGATCGTCGTCGGCATCGTCTTCGTGACGATGGCGATCTGCGTGAACGCACGCACGGCTTTCTCGCTGCTGTTTCCCCCGATCCTGGACGAGTTCGGATGGGAGCGCGGCGTCACCGCCGGTGCGTTCTCGTTCGGCTTCATCGTCTCCGCCGTGCTCAGCCCGCTGCTCGGTAAGCTCATGGACAGGCACGGGCCGCGCTTCGTGATGGAGATCGGGGTCGTCGCGACCGCCGCAGGCATGCTGCTCGTAACCTTCGCCGGCGAGCCATGGCACGTCTATCTCACGCTCGGCATGTTGGTGGGCGCCGGCACGACGTTCACGGGCTACACCGGCCAGGCGCTGTTCCTGCACAACTGGTTCGTGCGCCGCCGCGGCCTGGCGATGAGCATCGCGTTCGCCGGCGTGGGCTTCGGCTCCATCGTGATGCTTCCGGCGCTACAGACATTGGTGGAGCGCAGCGGCTGGCGTGCCGGCTGCGCGCTGCTCGGCGTGGTGGTGCTGGTCGTGTTGGTGCCGCTGAACCTGCTGCTGCGAAAGCGCCCGGAAGATATCGGCCTGGCGCCGGACGGCGATGCCGACACGCCCGCGGCGGCGCAAGCGCGCACGGTCAACGTGGTCGACCCTGCCTGGGCTGCGGTCGACTGGACGCTTGCCCGCGCGATGCGAACCGCACGCTTCTGGTGGATCGCGGTGGCGTATTTCGCTGCGCTATTCTCGTGGTACGCGGTTCAGGTGCACCAGACCAAGTACCTCACCGAGACCGGCTTCGGCGCGCAGGAGGCGGCATGGGCGCTCGGCGCCGTGAGCCTGGCGGGCGTGCCGGGCCAGATCGCGCTGGGCTGGTTGTCCGACCGGATCGGACGCGAGATCGTGTGGGCGATCGGCAGCCTGGGTTTCTGCATCACTTACGTCGCGCTCCTCGCGTTGCCGGCGTACCCGGGCGTCCCGCTGCTGTACACGATGGTGATCGCGCAAGGCGCGCTGGGCTATGGGCTCACGTCGGTGGTGGGGGCCATCCCCGCCGAAATCTTCGAGGGCAAGCACTACGGGCCGATCTTCGGAACGCTGATGCTCAGCGCACTGGCAGGCGGCGCCTTTGGCCCGTGGTTCATGGGCTTCGTGCACGACCGCACCGGCAGCTACACGTTGGCGTTCTGGGTCGCCATCGGCTGCTCGCTGCTGTCGGCCTTCGCGATCTGGCGTGCCGCGCCCAGCGGCGTGCGGGTGGTCGCCGGCCGCGTGCGGGCCGCGCACGCTTAGGGCGCGTCCATTTCGGCGGCGCGGTCCCCCTGTCGGCGAGTTGTCGAGACGAGTTGAAGGATGGCCTCACGGGCCGGTCTGATGCTTCCGGGGCGTTCGGGGCAGCGCTTCCTTGGCCGCCAGGCGGCTGAGGAAATCGGCCGCGTAGGTCGCGATCGGGGACAGCGTGCGGCCCCGCAACGAGACGACGCCGATTTCGCTGCGAATCACCGGCAGGTCGCGTGGCGAGAGTACATGCAGCTCGCCCGCTGCCACTTCCCTGCTGACCAGCGCCGGCGTGCCGACCATGATGACCTCGGTCGACATTGCGATCGATTTCACCAAGTGCAGGTCGTCGCACTCCACGGCAACGGGCAGCCCTTCTTCCGGCGTGCGGCCCATCAAGGCGATCAGCAAGCTCTGCACCTCTTCCGGCAGGCGCCCGACACAGAATCCGAAGGGCGCCAGGTCCGCCATCAGCAATGGCTTCTTCGACAAAAGGGGATGCCCCTTGCACACGAAGAAGGCGCCGACCTGGCCGCCCGCGGCGGTGACCGCGAAGGCCGGGTCATTGCGAACGTACCGGATGTCCCCGAAAAAGAAATCGTGTTCCTCGTTGCGCACGAACTGCAGCAGCACTCGCGCATTGTTGACGTGCGCTCGCACCTTCACGCCTGGACGGTGCTTTCGCAGGTCGAGCAACAGCGGCATCAGCAGCGTGCCCGCCACGAACAGGCCGATGCCCAGCGCGAGCTCGCCAATCTGCTGGTCTCGGTAGAGCAGCACGTCGCGCTCCAGGGCGCGCCAGTCGCCCACGACCCGGCGCATCCGTTCCACGATGCGCGCGCCGGCGACGGTGCAGCCCACGCCGGCGCGCCCACCGCGGTCGAACAGCTTCATTCCCCACTCTTGTTCCGCGGCCTGGATGCTGCGGCTGAAAGCCGGCTGGGTCAGGTGCACCCGCTCCGCCGCCTTGCCGAAATTCCTTTCTTCGGCCAATGCGATCACATGTTGCATCCGCTTCAGGTCCACGTATGCCTCCAGTGCATTGAATTTAGCACACAAATGCATTGTACATATTTAACTTATTCAACAAATAATTAGAGCCTGAACTATTTATAGATGAAGAGGTTGGCGATGACGAGTGGTGCGGGCGCGGGCGCGGTCGACCGGTTGATCGGTGCAAGCCGCTGCCTGATTCGCGAATCGGTGGTGGAAAAGCTGCTGGGCATGCGCGCGGAGATCTGCGCCTTCAATGCGGACCACGGATTGCGTACGGCGCTCTGGTACGGCGCCGGATGGTTCCTGCAATGGCACGAAGGTCCGGCCGCTGCTGTGGAACAGGCTTGGCGCCGCGCCCGGCGCGACCGTTTGCAGGCTGGCCGAGAGGTGATTCATCGCAGCCGCGGTCCCGCGGGCCTGGTCGACGCACTTCACCTGTGCACTGCTCACAACCGGGACACACCAAAGGACGTCGAGGCGCGCATTCGCCGTGTCGGTCGCGAACATGAACTGGGCTGGTCGGCGGACCCCTCGCAGATCTGGCAGCGGCTGAGCGCTCCCTGCCTGGTGGACAGGGTCGACGCCATGGCCGCCGTGACGCGCGACAACGTGGTCGCGGTCACCTCGGAGTTCACCGAATCGGTCGACCTCGTCAAGGCCATCGCCCAGCACTACCATGCAGCGGTCACCTACCAGCGATTCGCCGACGGCGACCTGCGCAACGGCGACATCGGGGCTGCGTACGTCGATGTGGAGGAAGCCTCGCACGTGACTCGGGTGCAGGCGCTTTCCAAGCGCGCCCTCGGCAACAGCATGGTCCGTGTGTCGCTGCAATACGTGCAGTGCGTGGTCCTGCTCCTGGGTGCTCGCCCGGATCCCGCGGCCCGGCTCGCCGTCACTCTCGCTGAACTGCTGTCCGGCATGCCGGTGCGTCCCGCGGTCCGGCTGGTCGGGCCTTGCCGCGATGCCTGCGAGGAGGCCGCGCGAGCACTGGCCGCCGTGCCGGGCATCGACCTGCAGGTGCGCGAAATCGCCGCGCGCGGAGCCGCGCGCGTCCTGGCCGTGCTCGAAGAGGTCGGCGTCATCCGCCGCGCTACGCCGCCGGCGCTTCCTTGCCCAATCCCGATCTGATCGGCAACGACCGCACGCGCCGTCCCGTTGCCGCATGGATCGCATTCGCCAGCGCCGGCGCGACCGGCGGCAGGCCGACTTCGCCCAGTCCGCCGAGCGGGCCGTCGCTGTCCATGAAAGTGATGTCGATCGCCGGCACCTCGTTCATGCGCAGGATCGGGTAATCGGGGAAGCTGCGCTGCACCACCGCGCCGTCCTTGATGGTGATGATTTCACCCAGCGCGGCGCTCAGGCCCATGATGATGCCGCCTTGCACCTGCGCCGCGCCCGTGTCGCGATGAACCACGAAGCCGCAATCGACGACCGCAGTGACCCGATGCACCTTGGGCACGCCTGCTTCGACTGACGCTTCGATCACTTCGGCC
>Ga0105240_10005927_pt1 | contig 18102 bp, 6 predicted proteins | sample KBSC54metaG_FD_80426 | JGI IMG/M metagenome (GOLD analysis project Ga0105240, IMG submission 80426) | Corn rhizosphere microbial communities from Kellogg Biological Station, Michigan, USA - KBS C5-4 metaG | ecosystem: Host-associated > Plants > Roots > Rhizosphere > Soil | place: Michigan, USA...
AAATTCGCGTGCTAGTTCAAGCAGATTTACCGTGCCGTTGATGTTCGTTTCAACGTAAAGCTTTGGCTCCTTTAGCGACGGCCTCACGCCTGCACGCGCTGCCAAATGTACGATGACGTCTAGATCAGCTTCGTCGAATACGGTCTTAAGCTGGTTAGCATCGCGAATGTCGCACTCAAAAAACTTGTATTCAGGATGGTCTCGGTGCGCGGCAATATTCGCGCGTTTTATCCCAGGCGAGTAAAAGTCATTTAGGTCATCGACCACGGTGACGCGCCATTCGCCTTCAGCTATCAATCTGTCAACAAGATGAGAGCCGATGAAACCGGCACCGCCGGTCACAAGGATGTTTCTTTTCACTGATCAGTACCGCAAGAAATTAATAAAGAACACTCAGGAAAATAACACCAAATCTATCGGTCTGCAATGAGGAATGCTTAATCAAATTTGACCGAGACGATCTTTGATACGCCCGGTTCCTGCATCGTGACGCCATAGAGAGCGCGGGCGGCCTCCATCGTGCGTTTGTTGTGCGTGATGACGATAAACTGGGTCTTTTCGGACATGTCGGCGATCTTACTTACAAAGCGCCCGACGTTCGCCTCATCCAGCGGGGCGTCGACCTCGTCCAATAGACAGAACGGCGACGGGCGATATTTGAAGATAGCCAGAACGAGCGCGATCGCGGCCATCGCTTTTTCACCGCCCGAAAGAAGCAGGATATTTTGCAGACGTTTGCCGGGTGGCTGAGCGACGACCTCGATGCCGGCCTCGAGAATGTCTTCGGCCTCGAGCAGCGTCATCTCGCCGCGGCCGCCGCCAAAAAGCTCCTGGAAAAACTGCGTAAAGTTCTCGTTGATCGCCTCGAACGCGTGTTTGAATCGCGCCCGTGAACGCTCTTTTATCTCACGCAGAGCTTCCTCGGCCGTCGCAATAGCATCGATGATGTCCTGCTGTTGAGATGTGAGAAAAATATGCCGCTCTTCGGCTTCGGCAAGCTCATCCACGGCCAGCATATTTACCGCACCGAAATTCTCCAGCCGGTCGCGAAGCCCATCGGCTTTTATTCGGGATTCATCAAGATCAAAGTCTTCCGGCAGCTCTTCCGTCTCGATCAATTGCGGCAGTAATATGTGCAGCTCTTGCGCGCATCGCTCGTTAATATTTTCGAGCCGCGTTTGCGCCTCGGTTTGCTTGATCTCGATCTCACCGCGACGTTCGCGGGCCTCGGCGGCGACATGGTTGAGCTCACTAAGTTCTTCGCCCCTGAGGTCGGCCTCAGCACGAGCCTTCGCTAAGAGTTCAGCTCCTTGGGCGATCTCTTCGCGCTCATGGCTGATCTCGTGTTCGGCTGAAGCGATCTTATCGGCGATCGCATAGATCGCTTCGCGAAGCGAGGTGACCTTACCTTCGGTTTCCGTCACTTCCAAATTTTGAGCGGCGAGACGCGAATCGAGTTCCTTATGCTCATTTTCCGCGCGACGCAGTGCCGACTGGGCCGAACGCGAACGCTCCGAAGATGTTGCGGCGGTCATCCGCTTGTCATTCACATCGGCGGCCTCGGCCTCGGCGTCCGCGCGCGCCGACGCTAGACGCTGGCCAATATTTTCGACCGTGTCGGCCGCGGCGATGCGGCGCTCCTCGACAGCGCGCTTATTCGCGTCCGCTTCGTTTATTCTGCGCTCGATATCGATCTGTTCTTGTTTTGCCTGTTCGATCTCATCGGCGACGACCTTGCGGTGCCGCTCGGCCCGGTCGATCTCTTGTCGCGCCGATCGTTCCTGGATCTCGAGCCCGTGCAAACCGCGCTCGACCTTGATGATCAAAGATTGAATATCGACGACGCGTTCCTCGTGGTCGGCTAGCTCTAGTCGAGCACGCTCGGCGGCTTTCTCCACCACTTTTAGCTCATCCGAGAGTCGCGCAGTTTCTGCTTCGAGTTCGAGAAGCTCTCGTTTGAACGCGAGAAGCGATGAGTTCTTAGCTTCTGCCGAGGGATTGCCGCTGATCATGAGTCGGCTCCCGTAAAGAATATTGCCGGCCGCATCGACGATGACCGATCCGTCCGTCGGAAGATCGACGTTTATGCTCTCAACCAGCTGAGCGGACATCTCTCTCGGAAACACATCACGAAGCAATTGGCCGAACGCGGGATCAATGCCGAGGACCTCTTCGAGACTCGATCGTTCACTCCCAAAGAGCTCAAAGCCGTCGTTCTCGGTCGGAACGACCAGGATGGCGTTTCTGCCGATCTCATTTGCCTGCAGCCATGCCGCCGTTCGCTTTGCCTCGTCCAGGCTCTCGACGATGACCGTTTGCAGCAGCGGACCAAACAGTGTCTCGACGGCGCGCTCCCATCTCACGGGCACGCGAAAGCGGTCGGCAAGAACGCCCGACAGGTTCACGCCGATCTCTTCTTGCGCAGCAAAGAGCTTTTGAACCGGCGGGGCGTAGACAGCACGCTTTTCCTCCAGTTCCTGCAGTGTTTCAAGGCGGTTGCGCTTGCGGCTGAATTCTTCCTTTACGGCGTTCAACGAAACTTCCGCACCGCGGAGCTGCTCACGCGCTTGCGACGATTGTGTGACAATGCCCTGCTTTTCTTCCTGATACGTGGCCAGCTTTTCTGCTTCTGACTGCAGCGTTGTGACCAGATTTTGCGCTTCGTTTTGATGCTCGCCAAAAGCAGATTCGGCTCGTTCGGCCTCGCGCGTGAGACCTTCCGTCCGCTGACCCAGCTTCTCGAGATTTGCAGCAAGCTGGCGTGCGATCTCGGCAAACCGTTCTGCCGCCGCGGTGTGTTCGAGCAACTCGCTGCGCGCGCCGACCGCTTCCTGCTCAACCGCTGAAACTATCTCGAGCTTGCCCTGATAATTTGCCTCGGCCTCTCGCAACGCAAGCTCCGTTTGCGAGGCGAGCTCGCGTTCCTGTCGCTCTTCGACCTGGAGTCGTTCGATCTCGTCCGCGATCATCGCCTGGCGCTGCTTTGTTGAGGCGATCTCGCTGAGCAGCGCTTCGATGCGATGATTTAGCGTGACGATCTGCTCAGCCTGATATCGATGCTCGCGCTCGGCACGATCTCGTTCAAGAGCATTGGCGGAGTGTCGTTGACGAATCTCGGAAAGAGTTTCCTCACACTCACGCGCGAAATGTGTCGCATCGCGAACCGCTTTTTCTTTTGCTTCTACCTCGGCTGCAACCTCGTGCTCGCGGTCGACAGCATTTTGAAGCTGCGTCTGAAGATCGGAGATGAGACCCGACAGAAACCTGCCTTCCGCAGCAAAGAACTGCCGCATGAGCACGCGAAATTCTTCCTGAAGTATTTTGTACCGACGCGTTTTAGCGGCCTGACGGCGAAGGGAATTTACCTGTTTCTCGATCTCGGCGACGATGTCCGAGATACGCGAGAGGTTTGTCTTTGCGCCCTCAAGTCGAGCTTCGGCGGCGCGTTGACGAGTGCGAAATTTTGAGATGCCGGCCGCCTCTTCGATGAGGTTTCGACGATCCGCCGGTTTTGCCGAGAGGATCTGGCCAATGCGGCCCTGCTCTATTATCGCGTAATGTGAGCCGGAAAGACCGGTGCCGGCAAACAGGTCTTGAATATCCCGCAGCCGGCAATTGCGCCCGTTGAGCGTATATTCGCTCTCCCCAGAAAGATACAAACGGCGGCCGACTGAAACCGCTTCACCCGGAGCGAAATCTAAAGCAAACGCACGCGGCCGCCAATGCCGTTTCGTCTTGACGTGCTTTTGAATTACCTGGGCCGAACCAACCTGCGCGGCCTGAACGACTTCTGTCTCAACCGGTGATTCGTGAAAGCCATTGGCTTCGATTTGACGGTCCGTCACAAGGGCGAGGTTTTCAGCAACTTCTTCTTCGCCTCCAACCTCGTTCAGGTCAACCGCATGCTCGTCGAGCTCCGACAGCGTCTCGTCAATGTCCTCGAGCTCCTGATCTTCGGCGTCGTAGAGCTCTTCGTCGCGGACAAGGTGCAGCACGACCTCGGCCATCCCGGAGGGCTTGCGGTCGCGGGTTCCCTGAAAGACCACGTCCTTCATTTCGGCGCCGCGAAGTTGTTTGGCGCGCTGCTCGCCAAGCACCCAGGAGATAGCGTCCGAGACATTCGATTTGCCGCAGCCGTTCGGTCCGACAACGGCAGTTATACCGTTACCGGTGAAAACGATCTCGGTATAGTCGGCAAAGGATTTAAAGCCTGTGATCTCCAGGCGTTGGAGCTTGAACATTTATATAGCGCTAGGAGAACCCGGACAGCACTATATTTTGTTGTAGGACGGAGCGGAAGTCAAATAAAATGTGGTGTTCAGCGAACGTTCGCCTGGCTTGACTCAGGCCACTTCGCCGCCCATGTCGCGGATGCCATCGCGCTCGGCGCGCTCGTTATCGAGCTCAGTGAGAACGTCAAGCAAAAAGTTTGTATTGCTGACGACAGCAATGACGACGGGAAACTCGTTTTCGGAAGTAGTAAATTCAAACGTGCCCGAATCAAGCTCGATGATCTCGCGAAACGCCCCCTGCCCATTCCGACCGTTGCATTCGGCGTCTACGATCTTGCCTTCGTTGAATGCAACGTTGGCAAGATGCATATCCGATTTGAGCACGAGCAGGCCGGTCATCTTCGCATTCTCGATAACCTGCACCGCGTCGAAAATGCTGACATAGCCGAGATTGCCTGCAAACGTCACGTCCGTCCGCACCTTTTGCGGCGTGCGGTCTTTAGTCAACGCAAAGTCTGGTCGGCGTGCACGACGGATCGCCTCAAGACCGGGCGCAACCGAAATTCGCGGGTCGAGCAATTTAGCCTCCTGTAGGCGGTCGTACGCGACGTCGAAATCTTCGCGGCCAATGTAGAGACTTACAAGGGCGAGACATTGACGTGCGGCCTCATCCAGGTTGCGCTGCTTGACGCAAATGTCGCGCATCTTTTCCCGCAGCGGGATAGACCGCGGGCTCCGCTCGAGCGATTCGCGCAGGAGGGCGAACGCCCTGTCCGGAGAGCTGTATTTTACAAATAGATCGGCGTCGAGGAGGACCGATTCGAGCGACACTTCGGTAAACGGAACGCTCGCATTGGCAACTGATTCGGTCATACAGGCAGGATGTGAACAAAAATGTTCAACACATCTAAACTACCACGAAAGACCGAGCTTCGTCACCATTTATCGAGAAAATCGGTCAAAATGAAAGGTCCGTTGCCAGGCCCTTCTAGAACTCGAATCGCATTCCAAATTTCATGTCCCGCTGGCGGTATGTTCGCGACGGCACCAGAAACGTATCAAGCTGCAACTGAGTCGGATTCGCAAAAAAGTCGATGAATTCCGAGCCGTAGCTGAAGACAGCCGCGTTTAGAATGTTTCCAAACTCGATTGACGGCCGCAAACGGTAGCGCTCCGTAAACCTCCATTCGCGCGTCACGTTCAGGTCCAGAAGATACATACTTGGTCCATGACCCGCATTTCGGGGAAGATTTCCACCGGCCGAACCGATCGTCGGAAGGGTAAAATTGGCGAGCAGTGTCGACGGGAACGGCGTGCCGGGGTCACGCCATCGGATCTCATCAAGGTTTCCGTTAAAGATCGGCCGGTCGGTCGAGACATCATTCAAATTTCGATCGACGCCGACGCCGAGGTTGAACGGGGCCGAGCTGCCATATCGAAAGATCGGTGAGTACCTGAGTTTTCCAAGCCAGGCCGGCGTTTCAAATGTGCCGGACACGGCAATGCGGTGTAATCGGTCCTGAGTCGCGCGCGACCATTCACGGTTGAAGTCGCCATTGACATTGGCATTGGTCGTATTGTTTAGGCCGTCATCCATCAAACGCGACAGCGTATATGCAACTCGGAACGAAGTCGCAAAACCGCCGCCAATCTTGCGAAGACGGCTTCTTAGTTCAAGTACCAATCCCTGGTAAAAGCTGTTTCCGATCGATGCGACGCGCTCCGTCTCGTCGAGGTCCGGATTCGGTCTGAGCTGGCGCACCGCCTCAAGCGCAATGCCTACCGGGCCACCGATCGAATTTGACGACACGCCGTTGCTCGCATTCGTATTCGGAGTCGTCGTCGAGGAGCTGGTCGAATTGAGGTTTACCCAGCAGGTGACGTTCACCGTCGTTCCGCATGTCGTTTGTGTAGACTGCGACGTGGAAACGCCGGTCGGATCGGTGTTCGAACCGAGATAGAATCGATACGTGCGAGTTGTGCCGTTGAAGTTGGTGAAAGCGAAGGGATTATCGACAAGCCATGTCGCCAGATCTGCATAGCCCGCCGGCGCGACCGGAACATTTGGATCAAACTCGCGCCACAGATGGGTCGTCTTGTTCCAGGTGTAGTTTGCCTCAAAGACAAATCCCTTACCGATCTCACGCTCGAAGCCGATGTTGAACTGATAACTCTCAGGTATCTTAAGATCAGGGTCGATCGACCGGAGCGGGTTAGACGTATTGCCGAGGTTTGCTAGAAAGCCGGTGTTGGAACTGCATGCCGTCGCACCGCACGTTGCGCGAGAGATCGCCGCCCGCAAGGAATCGACATCCGGATATCCATTCGGGAAATCCTGGGCGATCGAGGCGAGGACGTTCGTCCGCCAGTTTATTGACCCCGAGGTCGGGATCGTGTTGGAATCAAATTCCTGCAGTCCGCCCAGGCCATTCTGGATAAAATCACCTACCGTGCGGAGCAGCACCCGGTTGTAAACGATGGCAGCGCCAAATCGCACCACGCCCTTTCCTTTCTTAAACGGGTCCCAGGCAATGCCAAATCGCGGCCCAAAATTATTTGTGTCGTCAACGGCGGTCTCTCGCTCATACCGAAGCCCATAGGTCATGGTGATGTTCGAATGAATTCGAAGCTGGTCGTTAAAAAAGAGGGCCCAATACGTATTCGTCACATCCGAAGCAGTGCCGAAATTTTGCCGATAACGTGACAGAGTGTTCCCTGAGTAGTTGAAAACGTTCGAGAAGTTGTACGTACCGGTAGCGTCACCAAGAGAATTTGCCTCTGACTGAACATGCTGCACGTCGGCGCCAAATTTAAATATGTGCGGGCCGTAGATATGGGTAAAGTTATCGGCAACCTGATATCTCGTCTCTTTGCGCGAGTCGGCAAAATTTTGAAGCGTGCTAGACGTTGAATTTCCGGCGATCAGAGTCTGGACGCTGTTCACAGTCGGATTCCGATACCCGATCAAGACTACCGGGTCGAGCGGATTGTCGGTCACATACGCCGGCTCGTACACCGACCACTGAAATCGGCCTTCGTTGATCGAATTGGAGCCGAAGTTCTGAACATCGACGAGATTAAAGGCGTTAGTGTCGATATCTTTTGCCTGCAGAGCGTCCTCGATCCTCGTCGTCGAGTCGCCGATCGTACGCCGATTCATCTTTCTCCCGATCTGAAGTCCAAATGTGAGGTTATTGCTTGCCGTCAATTTGTGATCGATCTTTGACGTGAAGATGTGACTTAGGTTCGGTGTAGCCAGCAAATTTGTATAGGGCGAAACGGCGCCGACATTTGCGGCGCACGGCGGCGCAGGCGAACCGGACGCGTCACAAAATTGTGCCGTTCCCGTCGGGGAAGGCAACGCAAAGTGTGGGTTTGGCACGACCGGTATCCAAGTGTCGATGAGGGTCGTGTCCTGGAAATTGTCGTATTCATAGGAAACTGAAAAAAATGTTCTGTTGTGCCCGTCGTAGATCTTTGGCAAAACAACCGGCCCGCTTAAAAGAATTCCGGGATTGTATTCGGTCAAAGGGAGTCGAGGAATACCCCGGCTATTGTTATACCAGGTATTCGCATTGAAATTGTCGTCGCGGAAAAACATGTATGCTCGTCCGCGAAACCGGTTCGTTCCCGACCGCAGCAAGAGGTTCACACGCCCACCAGATGCACGTCCATACTCCGCGGAAAACTGGTTTCGAATGACCTGAACCTCCTGCACCGCTTCGAGCGAGGGCTGAAAGCGGTCGCGGGCAGAACGGTCGTCGTTGTTATCAAAACCATCGATCGTGATGTTGTTTGAATAGGCCGCGCCGCCTGAGATCGAAAAATTTCCCTGTTCAAGCGGCGTGCTTCGCGGATTGGAGTTTCGATCGTCTGCCAAGTCACGTGTCGAGAGAGCTTCTTCGGAGGTGCCGCCGAGTGTTAGCACCAGGTCCAACGGATTACGCGAGTTGTTTGGCAGCTCCTCGATCTCGCGCTGCGTGATCGTGCTGCCGACGATCGTTCGCGTGGTATCAACCGGCGGAGCATCATCGGCCGAGGCAGTCACTGTTGTCGATGCCTGCACGCCTGCAGGTTCAAGCTGAAAATCGCTCAGAACGACCTGTGCGGCGATCGTCTGAGCGACCGTCAATTCTTTTGCGCCGAAACCATTTACGGCCACCTTTAACCTATAGGTGCCGGGCCGAAGATTGACGACTGTGTATCGGCCTTCGTCGTTTGTTGTAACTGTCCGCTCAGCGTTGGTTTCGATCTGAGTGACGGTAACGGTCGCGCCGGCAATAGGCGCGCCGTTAGGATCGGTTATCCTGCCTTTAAAGGTTACATTGTCAAGGTCTTGCGCCGAAACCGTGAAAGCAATAGACAACGAGATCAGCAGAGAAAGCGCGAGGCGTCCGGGTGAAAGTCTCATTTTTGATTGTCTCCTGAAATGCCGGGACTGAGGTTTGAAAACGGACGTATTGTGCCCCAGGAAGGGAAAAAAAGTAAAGGGCGGCGACGATCAGTCGTTATCGCCGAAGCGCTGGCGGGTGCGGACGGTCCTTAGCCTCGAAACCGGGATCAGAGCCTCGCTCTCAAGATTGACATCCGCGCGCGATGAAAACTCATTAGCGTGTGACCGCAGATAGTCAAAGAAGCGTTCAAACTCGCGCTGCATTGCCTCCATCTTTTCACGCATGTTGAGAACGATCTCGACGCCGGCGAGATTGACGCCAAGATCACGCGTGAGCGAAAGGATTATTTCCAGGCGTTCGAGGTCCGAATCCGAGTAGAGCCGCGTATTACCATCCGAACGCGAAGGCTTGAGCAGCCCTTCGCGCTCGTACAACCTCAGCGTCTGCGGATGTATCTCGTACATCTCCGCCACGGCGCTGATCGTGTATGTTTTGACGCGCTTTTTCATAAACGAGGTTTAGAGTGCGGCCTTTAGGCGGTATACGAGCTAAAGGCCGCACTCTAACGTCTTATCCAAGTCCCATTACCTTTCGCGGGTTCTCAGGATTTACTTTTTCAAACTGCTTGAGGACCTCTTTCGTCTCTTCCGAAATAACTTTCGGCAGCGTGATCTTGACCTCGATAAACTGGTCGCCGCGAAGGCTCGGGTTTCTTAAGCTTGGAAATCCTCGTTCGCGGAGTCGAAACTTTTGCCCGCTCTCAGTACCCGGCGGGATTTTCAATTGCGCTTTCCCCTCGACCGTCGGCACCTCTATTTTTGCGCCGAGAGCTGCTTCCGGAACGGTCACCGGCACCGTCACATAAATATTGTCACCGCGTCGCTCGAGAAACGGATGCTTGCCGACGTTTGTCACGATGTACAGATCGCCCGGCTCAGCACCGAGCCGCCCACCGTGACCTTTCTTTGGTATCCGCACACGCGAGCCTGTATCGACGCCCGCCGGTATGCGAATCTTAACCTGTTCGGTCTTTGGCGTGACACCTTTGCCATTGCAGAGCGAGCAGGGTGTTCGTCGACGGCCGGTGCCTTCGCAGTCAGGACATGGCTGCGAAAACTGCAAACGTCCGCCGCTCTTCATCACTTGTCCTGTGCCGCTGCAGGTCGGGCAGGTGATCACCGGTCCGCCGGTATCGCCTGCTCCCTGACATCGCGAACACTGTTCGCTGCGGTTTACAGTAATGTTCGTCGTTAATCCTTTGAACGCTTCTTCAAAACTCAACGCCAGCGGGATCTCGATATCTCGTCCTTTTTTCGGCAGCGGCCTCGGCGGCTCGGGCTCACGCCTTGCGCTCGCACCGCCGCTTCCGCCAAAGAGGTCCGAAAAAATGTCCCGAAAGCTCGAGCCGCTACCGCCGCCCGCGGTTCCCGTGTCCCAGGTAAATCCGGAAAAATCAAATCCTTGGGCCCCGCCACCGGCCGCGGCACCCGACGCAAACGGCGAATCAGGATCGAGATTGTCGTTGTAATACCCAAACCGGTCAAAGACCTTGCGTTTTTTCTCATCAGAAAGAACGTCGTAGGCCTCCTGCACCTCTTTGAATTTTTCCTCAGCCGACTTGTCGTTCGGATTCACGTCCGGATGAAATTTGCGCGCCAGCTTGCGGTACGCCTTTTTTATCTCGTCCGCTTTCGCATCTTTTTTGACGCCGAGGATCTGGTAATAGTCTTTCTTGGCCATTCAAATCAGTGACGAGTCTAAAGGGATGAGGGACGAGAGGCAAACTGAAGATCCGCTCGTCCCTCGCCCCTCGTCACCTGTCCCTATACTTACTTTTTCTCTTCATCAACGTCGACATACTCGGCATCGATGACATTGTCGTCTCCGCCTGTCGCGCCGCCGTCGGCACCGGCTGAAGCTGAGGAAGCCTGCTCGCCGCCCGGAGCCTCCTCGCCGGCTTGTCCGGCAGTTCCAGCCTGGCTGTATAAAACCTCCGCCAGCTTGTGCGACGCGGTCTGAAGGCGTTCGAAAGCATTGTTCATCGCATCCGCATCCTCGCCGCCAAGTGCGGTCTTAGATTCCGAGATAGCGGTCTCGATCTCTGTACTCGCAGCCGCATCGAGTTTTTCCTTGTTCTCGCTGAACGACTTCTCGACGCTGTAGACCAAACCGTCAAGGCGATTGCGGGCTTCGATAACAGACTTCTTCTTCTCGTCTTCCGACGAATGAGACTCCGCGTCCTTCATCATCTTGTCGATCTCTTCCTTGCTTAGACCCGATGATGCCGTGATCGTGATCTTCTGCTCGCGGCCGGTGCCGACATCCTTTGCCGACACATTTACGATACCGTTGGCATCGATATCGAAGGTAACCTCGACCTGCGGCACGCCCCGCGGTGCGGGCGGAATACCGACAAGATGAAACTTGCCAAGCGTCTTATTATCGCCGGCCATCGGCCGCTCGCCTTGCAGCACGTGGACCTCGACCGATGTCTGATTGTCCGATGCTGTCGAAAAGATCTCGCTCTTTCGCGTCGGGATCGTCGTGTTACGCGAGATCATCTGCGTAAACACACCGCCCAGCGTCTCGATCCCGAGCGTCAGCGGCGTTACATCGAGAAGCAGGATGTCAGTCTTCTCGCCGCCAAGCACACCAGCCTGGACCGCGGCGCCAAGGGCGACGACTTCATCGGGATTTACCGATTTGTTGGCGTCCTTGCCAAAGAAACTCTTGACCATCTCCTGAACTTTCGGGATGCGCGTCGAACCGCCGACGAGAACGATCTCCTCGATGTCCTTCGCTGTGAGGCCGGCGTCCTTGATCGCCTGCTCGACCGGCGGCATCAGCCGCTTTAGTATCGGCTCAGTCAGCGCCTCAAATTTTGCCCGCGTAAGCTTCATCACCAAGTGCTTCGGCCCCGAAGCATCAGCCGTGATGAAGGGCAGGTTGATCTCTGTCTCCATTGCCGATGACAGCTCGACCTTTGCCTTTTCAGCGGCCTCTTTCAGCCTCTGTAGGGCCATTTTGTCGTTATGAAGATCGATTCCCTGATCTTTGCGAAATTCGTCGATGATCCAGCCGATCAGAACTTCGTCGACATCGTCGCCGCCGAGATGCGTATCGCCGTTCGTCGATTTGACCTCGACAACGCCTTCGCCGACTTCGAGTATCGAGATATCAAACGTGCCGCCGCCAAAGTCGAACACGGCGATCACCTCATCCTTTTTCTTATCAAGACCGTATGCCAACGCCGCCGCGGTGGGCTCGTTTACGATTCGCAGAACTTCGAGTCCCGCGATCTTGCCGGCGTCCTTGGTCGCCTGGCGCTGCGCGTCGTTAAAGTAAGCCGGGACGGTAATGACAGCCTTATCAACCTTGCTGCCAAGGTAATCTTCAGCAGCCTGCTTCAGTTTCTGCAGGATCATCGCCGAGATCTCAGGCGGGCTAAATTGTTTGCCCTCAGCATTTATGCGAACGTCGCCGTTCGAGGCCTTTTCCACCTTATAAGGCACCTGTTTGATCTCGTCCTGGACCTCTTCGAACTTGCGGCCCATGAAGCGTTTTATCGAAAAGACCGTGTTCTCGGGATTAGTCACCGCCTGACGCTTTGCCACCTGGCCGACAAGGCGATTGCCGTCCTTTGTAAACGCAACAACCGAAGGAGTTGTACGTCCGCCTTCGGAGTTTGTGATAACCACCGGCTCGCCGCCCTCCATCACGGCCACGACTGAATTCGTGGTACCGAGGTCGATTCCTATGATTTTGCTCATTATTGTTTCTCCACCTAAATAAGATAGCTCTGCTCGAAAATAATTAAAGTATAACTTGAGCCTTGAGTGAGTATAAAGGTTGAGTGTGTTGTTGTCAAGTTTATTTTTGCGACAGTCGCGTGTGATAACGGAGGCCTGCACTGGCCAAATTACTTGACCCTATTGGCAAATCTACTAGAATAGATAGTCTTCGCCTCTTATATATAGACAGCGGTACGCTCCTCGGTCTGCGAGCAATGGGTAAAGGCGCCAGCGATAAACGAAGGAATCCCTCTTTGCGCCCGGACGGCGGTGAGATAGATGAGCGTGTTCGAGACGCGCAGCAGCAGGTCCGCGAAAGCGCCGAGCGTTATCGCGCGTTCATTGAAAATAGCTCGGAAGGCATCTGGCGGATCGAACTGGATGAGCCGATCGATATCGGCCTTCCGGCAGATGAGCAGGTCCGGCTCGCCTACGAACGCGGATATCTGGCGGAATGTAATGACGCAATGGCGCGTCAGTACGGCTTCGATTCTGCCGAAAAAATAGTCGGTCTCAGGCTCTCTGACCTGCTCATCAAGGACGACCCTAACAACACGACATTTCTTACCTCGTTTGTTACGTCCGGATATCGGTTGACTGACGCCGAATCGCATGAACGAGTTCCTGAAGGGAGCGACCGCTACTTCCTAAACAATTTTGTCGGCATTATCGAGAACGGTCGGCTCTTGCGCGCCTGGGGCTCGCAGCGCGATATAACGGCTTCGAGATCGGCCGAAGTTGCCAGGTCGCGCCTTGCTGCGATCGTCGAGTCATCGGACGACGCGATCATCGGTCTTGATCTTTCAGGCCATGTCACATCCTGGAATGCGGCTGCGGAACAAATGTTCGGCTATTCCGAGCCGGAAATGATCGGAAAGGATATCCGTTCTCTCATTCCCGATGACCGCAGCGGTGAAGAGGATGCTCTTCTCGCGAGAGTTGCCGCCGGTGAACGCGTCCAGCATCTCGAAACGATCCGGAGGACGAGCGGCGGCCGAATGCTCGATGTTTCCTTGACGATCTCACCCATCCTCGATCCATCGGGAACGGTCATTGGCGTTTCGAAAACGGCTCGTGACATCAGCGAGCGTCGGGCAGCGGAGCGCATTTTTGACGAGAATCGCCTCATGCTTGCAATGGCAATGCAAAGCGGACGGATGGGCGTATGGGAGCGCGACTTTGCCACCGGCCTTGTCACCTGGAGCGAAGAGCTTGAGGCGATCTTTGGCCTTGCTCCGGGTGAGTTTCGCGGCGACGAGGCTCATTATTACGCACTCGTTCATGAGGACGATCGCGAAACCGCCTGGCATGAGGTCGGGCAAGCAATAATCGAGCATCGTCCCTACACTATCGAATTTCGCTTTCATCACGCTGACGGGACCGTTCGCTGGATGGAAGGCCGCGGCGAGGCAGTGTATTCCGCGTCGGGCGAGCCAGTCCGCCTATATGGGGTCGGGATCGACATCACCAACCGAAAGCTTGCCGACAAACGGCTGCGTGAAAGTGAAGAACGGTTCAGGCTGGCGCTCTCGAGCGGCGTAATGACCGTTTACGAACAGGATGCCGACCTCCGTTACCTCTGGCTCTATCCGATGTCGCGATACTCGCCCGAGACGATCGGAATGAGCGATGAGGAACTTGCGCCGGGCGACGACGGCGAAAGGCTGACGGAGCTCAAGCGGCGAGTGATCGCCACGGGCGAGCCTTTACGCGAAGAAGTTACCGCATTCATCAGTGATAAGCGCCATTGGTACGATCTGATAGTCGAGCCGCGCTTCGATGCTTCCGGCGGTGTCATCGGTGTGGGCGGCGCGGCCCTTGATATCACGGCGCGAAAGAACGCCGAGGAGCAGCTAAAGCGCGAAGCTCTGCTGCTTGAGGCAGCGCTCGAGCCAGTCATTGTTTGGGAACTTGATGGACCGATCATCGATTGGAACCGCGGCGCGGAAAGGCTGTACGGATTCTCTGCCAAAGAGGCGATCGGCCGCGATTCACATGAACTTTTGCAGACTGATTTCCCGACCGCTTTTGACGAGATTCGGCGTTCCCTGGTACGCACCGGTAACTGGGTCGGCGAACTCCGCCACACGACCCGGAATGGGGAAGAACTTATCGTCGAGAGCCGGCATCAGCTCATTGAATTTGAAGGAAGGCTTCTCGTACTTGAAACCAATCGTGACATAACCGAGAGAAAGCGCGTCAGCGAAGAGCTCCGCCGTTCCGAGGCGCGCCTTCAGGCAATGTTTGACTCGACGACCGTGGGCTTTGCTGTTCTCGACACCTCTGCGCGGTTCGTCCAGATCAATGATGCATTTTGTCAGCTTACGGGCTATTCGCGCGACGAGCTGCTTGATATGGACAGCGGCATATTAACCTACCCGGATGACATCCCAAGCATCGACAACGGTCTACAGCGCCTGATCGCCGGTGAGGTGACCCACCTTACCGTTGAAAATCGGTACATACGGAAGGACCGCTCGATCGTTTGGGTCCAAAACAGTATCTCGTTAACGCATGATCCATTAGGGCGGCCGCTTCATCTGATCGCGATCACGCAGGACGTTACGGATCGTAAGGCTGCCGAAGATCAGTTGCTTCTTGTCTCGAGAGTGCCGGCCGAGAACCCTAATCCGGTGCTTCGCCTCACACCGACCGGCGAAGTTTTATATTCAAATGACGCGGCCGCTCCAATGCTTGAGTTTTGGAAGCGTCGAGGACAAACAGTTCCGGCCGACCTTCTGGCACGCGTGAAGGCGTCGTTCCTTGCCGGAAACAAAAAGGAGATCGACTTAACGTACGATGGTCGTACCGTCAGCTGCACACTAGCGCCGATCGTCGACGCGGGCTATGTCAACATCTACGGCACGGATATTACCAGCCGAAAAATGGCCGTTGAAGCGCTTCGCGAAAGCGAGCAGCGTTTCTCCCGATTCATGCAGCAGCTTCCGGGCCTCGCCTGGATAAAAGACACTGAGGGTCGTTACGTATATGCCAATGACGCCGCGGAGCGATCGTTCGGCACGTCCAAAGCGGAGCTTTACGGCAAGGTCGATGAAGAGGTATTTCCGCCTGATTTTGCAAAACAGTTCCGTGAGCATGACCGCCGCGCGATGGACAGCGGTACCGGCATCCAGGTCCTCGAGTCGCTCGTTGAAGACGATGGCGTGACACACTATTCCATCGTCAGCAAGTTTCCTATCTCCGGACCGGACGGCAAGCCGGCCCTCATTGGCGGTATGGCCATCGATGTCACGGAACAAAAACAGGCCGAGGAGGCGCTCCGTCGCCGGATGGAATTTGACGAGGCCGTGATGACCAACATGGGCGAAGGTCTCTATACCATCGATTCCCAAGGTTTGGTGACGTCGATGAATCCCGCGGCTGAAAAGCTTTTCGGGTGGAAGCTGGATGAGCTTCGAGGCCGCAGGATGCATGATGTTACCCACTATAAGTATCGCGACGGGACACCGTTTCCCGCCGACAAATGTGCGGGCCTTGCCGTCTTACAGCAAGGGGTGTCTCTCGTAAACCACGAAGATGTTTTTATCCGAAAGGACGGCACTTTTTTTGACGTTCTTTTCAGCTCGTCGCCGATCCGCGAGAACGGTAAAACGACGGGCCTGGTGATCGTCTTTCAGGATATCTCGGAGAAGAAGCAGGTACGCGAGTCGCTTGAGCGATACCGTCATGTCGCCGAATATGCCACCGACATCATCTTGCTTATGAGGGAGACTGGCGACATCGTTGAGGTCAATCAGGCCGCGCTTGCGGCCTACGGATACACGCGCGATGAGATCATCGGGATGAATATCCGAACGGTACGCGATCCGTCGACGCTTACTTCTCTCGGTGAACAGCTCCATGAGGCAAATTCCGGCAACACGTACTTTGAGACGATCCACCTGCGGAAAGACGGCACATCGTTCCCGGTTGAGGTGAATGCCAGCAGTGCAGAGTTTGGCGGCGAACGTCTTATCTTGAGCATTCTTCGAGACATTACCGACCGAAAACGTCAAGAGAGAAACCACGAATTTCTGTTCCAGCTTAGTGATCTCATACGTCTCGCCGGCCACCAGAACGTAGTATTCGATTCGGCAGTGCTTCGCCTCGGACAGCATCTCGAACTGGGCCGGTGTTTTATCTCGACGATCGATCTTGAAGCGGAAACCTCGACCGTGACAAGCGAATATCTTAAAGACGGTCTGCGGCCGCTCGTTCCTACCGTAACGTTTTCTGAATACTTAACTGCGAATCTCGAGGCCGCGCAGGCCGGGCGGACCATTGTCGTACTCGATGTCGCAAGGGATAGGCGTACCGCCGGCAAGCTTTCCGAAGGCTACAGCCGTGACCGGATCGGTTCATACGTCGCCGCGCCGCTGATGCGAGATGGGCGATGGGCCGCAATGTTCTTTGCAACCAGCGAGCACGCGCGCGAGTGGGCCGAATGGGAAGTAGGTCTGATCGAAACCGTCGCCGAACGCGTTTGGCTGGCCGCTGAAAAGCTCCGCAGCGAGGCTGCGCTGCGCGAGTCTGAACGCCGTGCGATCGAACAGTATCAAAGCCTGCTTGAACGCATCGTTCCGCTTGCCGAGACTCTCGGTGCGGCGCGCGAGCTGATCGGAATTTATCGCGTTCTGCACGAATTCATTTGTGTCTCGATGCAATGTTCAGGCTTCTTTGTCTCGTTCTATGACGCCAGGTCCCATCTCCGCTTGCCCGCGTATATCTGGGGCGAGGGCGAGGAGATCGATATCGCATCGCTGCCGCCGATGCCGCTTGGGCCTGACGGCGGACCGAATTCGCAAGCTGTATTCAGCAAGCAGACCATCATTACGAACGGCTATTGGGAGCAGCAAAAAAATCGGGCGCATCTCGTGCTGAGGGAGAACGGCATCGACCCGATGTCTTCGATCGTCGTGCCGATGGTCGTGCAGGACCGCGTTATCGGAACGCTTGAGGTACAGGCACATCAGAACGAGGCCTTTGACCGCGAGCATGCCGTCGCGCTCGAGATGGCGGCCAATCTCGCTGCTGTCGCGATCGAAAATGTGCGGCTCATCGAGGACGAGGCCCGCGCCCGCAGTGAGGCCGAGTCGGCCAACCGGATGAAGGACGAATTTCTCTCTGTCCTTTCGCATGAGCTTCGCACGCCGCTCAATGCGATGCTCGGTTGGGTGCGCATCCTTCGCAGCGGCAACATCGAACATGAGCGGCTCGAAAAGGCACTTGAGATCATCGAGCGAAACACACGACAACAGAGCAGTCTTATCGAAGACCTGCTCGATGTTTCGCGGATCATCTCAGGCAAGATGCGCATCGAGGGCGAGTTGATCGATCTTGTTCAGGCGCTTGAGCAGGCCGCTGAGATCGTCCGACCGCTCGCTGTTGCAAAGGCCGTCGAGTTTGAGGTCCAGGCGGCGTCCGAACCCCTCTATCTGCAAGGCGATGTCCTGCGTCTGCAGCAGGTGATAACAAATCTGCTTCAGAATGCGGTCAAATTTACGCCCTCCGGAGGAAAGGTCGCACTGAAGTTTGTCATCGACGGCGGCGAAGCGGTCGTTTCCGTCACCGACTCTGGCGTAGGCATCGACCCCGAGTTTCTGCCGCACATTTTCGACCGCTTTAGCCAGGCGGATGCATCGACGCGGCGGACAAACACCGGCCTCGGTCTCGGGCTGACGATCG
>Ga0105240_10005929_pt1 | contig 18096 bp, 9 predicted proteins | sample KBSC54metaG_FD_80426 | JGI IMG/M metagenome (GOLD analysis project Ga0105240, IMG submission 80426) | Corn rhizosphere microbial communities from Kellogg Biological Station, Michigan, USA - KBS C5-4 metaG | ecosystem: Host-associated > Plants > Roots > Rhizosphere > Soil | place: Michigan, USA...
CCGTCCACATCCACCCGGATACCGTCGGAGCTTCCCATCTTCCCATTGAGTTCCATGGAGCAAAAGCGACGCCGGTTTTTCAGGCGCTTGCCGTCGATGAGGTCGTAGACGTCAATCCCTTTGGGGTCGGGGCCCCCGGTGTCGGCAACATAGAGCCGTTGGTAGTCGGGAGAAAAACAAAGGCCGTTTGGCTTATAGCCTTCCTCGGAAACCAGCTCCAATTTGGCACTTGCGGGATCGATGCGATAGATCGCTTCCTTGATTTGGAGTCGATCCTTATGCCCCTCGTAATTTCCCATAATGCCATAACCAGGATCGGTGAACCAGACCCCGCCGTCGGGGTGGACCACGATATCGTTAGGCGCGTTCAGAGGTTTGCCGTTCCAGTTGTCGGCGAGCACGGAGACGCTCCCCGTATGCTCGTAGCGAACCACCCGGCGGGTGTTGTGCTCGCACGAAACTTGTCGTCCTTCGAAATCAAACGTGTTGCCGTTGCTGTTATTGGCGGGGGCCCGGAAGACGCTGCTGTGACCGTCCTCCTCCAGCCAGCGTAATTGGCGGTTGTTGGGAATGTCACTCCAGATTAAGTAGCGTCCGCCGCTGTTCCAGGCGCATCCTTCCGCCCAGCGGGCCCCGGTCCAGAGCCGTTCGAGGGCGGCATTTCCTACCTTGTACTTCGCGAACTTCGGGTCCAGGATAACTACATCCGGGTCCGGATAGCGGGTCGGTTCGCGACCGGTCCAGTCTCGGTTAAAGGCGTTGGCGTTCGCGGCCAGAAGAGCGCCGGCCGTGGCAACCATGCCCGAGCCGAGAAAGGCGCGGCGGCCCATTTGAGGGGACTCGGCGAGAGGGCTAGCAGGGAGAGCAGAAGGCTTGCGTTGCATAGGTCGGGTGTGCTGAGGGGTCAGGTTGCCAGCCGAGGGAAAGGCTGCCAAGGAAAAGATGCAAAAAAGGATAAGTGTTTGACATAAGACGCGAACTTATTGGAGTTGGCAGAAATCTTAAGTTCTCTCATGATGTTAGGGAGAGTGATACTTGAATCGAAGCTGATTAAGGGGGTTGCCATCCTGATCACAGCCTTGAGCGGCTGGTCCATCGGGCGGATGTTCAATTCCACCATCCTGGTGGAGGGAGCGTCCATGGAGCCGGCGCTGCATTCAGGGCAAGTGCTAGTCTGCAGCCGAGCAGTTCCGGCCCTCATTCCCCGCGGCACCATCGTCGTCGTCTCGATGTTCCCCGAGCCACCATGCATTAAGCGGGTGATTGGGCTGCCGAACGAAACGGTTTCTTTCGATCGCGGTGAAGTGTTCGTCGATGGGACGATGCTGCGGGAGCCCTATATTCCCGAGCAAACCACCACGTACTCGTGGGGCCAGAAAGGGCTTTCTGCGGGGAACGACGGGTACGTCCTGCTGGGCGACAACCGGGTGGCGAGCATGGATAGCCGAGACTATGGGGTGGTTTTGCGGAGCCGAATCATTGCGGTATTGGACCTCCCGCCGGCCCCGGCGAAGTTGCTTCCTGAACCCCGATACCGCATTCAGATCCATCACGCGGAGCTGAGCAAATCCAGAGGAGGGCAGCCTCCACGAGGCCACGCCGGGAGTGGCTAACGGTCCGTTGTTCGGGCGCCGTGGAACGGCGCACTCACCCATTTTTTCAGGGAGTTCTTCGTGGCCCGGTGACCCCGGTCGACCCCTCTTTCCAGGCGTGCCGGTGCGCCACGCCTGATTTTTGTCTGTTACCTGACCGGAGGGCTTTCTAGAATCCCGCTGACAAAGGCCGTCCTTAAGGAATATTTCAGCGATGTTTATCGTGATGGTAACACCGGAATGTGCGCCCGCGGCGAAAGTCGGCGGTTTGGCGGACGTTGTGCACGGGCTCTCGAAAGAGTTGGGCATCCGGGGGCACGCGGTGGAAATCATTTTACCCAAGTACGACTGCATGCGGTATGACCGCATCTCGGGACTGACCAAGTGCTACAGCGACTTGTGGGTTCCCTTTTATCAACAGTGGGTTCATTGCGATGTTTATTTCGGCTGGATGGACGGACTGAAGTGCTTCTTTATCGAGCCGCACCTCCAGCGTAATTTCTTCAACCGGGGCGTTTTTTACGGTCACCATGACGACGGCGAGCGTTTTGCCTTCTTCTGCCGCGCTGCCCTTGAGTTCATGCTCAAGTCCAACAAGCACCCGGACATCATCCATTGCCATGACTGGCAGACGGGCCTCGTGCCGGTGTTGCTGTATGAAATGTATCAACAACTCGGGCTGCGTCAGCCGCGGGTATGTTTCACTTTGCACAACGTGGGGCACCAGGGTATCAGTGGGGAGTTTTTGCTGCGGGAAGTAGGATTGAACCCGGCCTCGGTCATGACGCACGACCGGTTGCTCGATGATCACCGGCCGGGCGCCATCAACCTGATGAAGGGTGGCATTGTCTACTCCAACTTCGTGACGACCGTTTCTCCTCGATACGGACAGGAGATCCGGCACACGCCGCTGGGGATGGGATTACAGCGAGTATTAGGGGTACACCACCAAAAGTTTGGCGGGGTGTTGAACGGGCTTGATTATGGGGTGTGGAATCCCGAAGTGGACCCCCATATCGCCAAGCGCTATACTATTGCCAGTTTGGGAGACAAATACGCCAACAAGGACGCTTTAAGGCACCGCTTATGGCTGCGCTCGGGAATGAAACCGCTCGTGTCGTTCGTCGGCCGGTTGGATCCACAAAAAGGAGTGGACCTCATTTTGCACGCCGTGCCCTATTGCCTGGACCATGGGTGCCAATTTGTGCTGCTCGGCTCCAGCTTGCAGGGGGACATCAACACCGCCTTTTGGAATTTAAAGGCGCGCTATAACGATCATCCCGATTGCCACCTGGAGATCGGCTACAACGAGGAGTTGGCTCACCTTATTTATGCGGGCTCAGACCTGATACTGGTCCCCAGCGGTTACGAGCCCTGTGGCCTCACGCAAATTATCTCTTTGAAATACGGCACGGTCCCCATCGTGCGAAACACTGGCGGCCTGGCTGATACGGTGTTTGACGCGGATCACGCGCACAAGCCTTACCACGAACGGAATGGCTACGTGTTCAATGATTACAACTGGCAGGGGCTCGAATCCGCCATCCACCGGGCGATCGGTTTGTGGAATCATTATCCCGGTTATTTTCGCGAATTGATGGCTAACGGGATGCGCTGCGATTACTCCTGGAACTACCCCGGTCAGAATTATTTGAATATTTACAATTACATCAAGGCCTCGTGAGGATAACGCGCCAAACTGTGACCGCCCAAAAGGGGTTGACGCTGGAGGCTGAACTCCACCGGCAGGACGAGCGAGTGGAGCTGATCCTGAAAGCTCCCGCTGGTCCGAAGGTGATGCTGCACTGGGGGCTGAAACGACCGCGGGCAGAGTCGTGGACCCTGCCGCCTCCGCAGGTGTGGCCTCCGGGGACTGTGGCTGCCAAGCAAGGAGCGCTGGAAACCCCATTGACCCAGACCAACGAGCAGGCCGGCTTGGTGATCCGCCTCCAACCGGCGGAGGAATACTCGGCGTTGGAGTTTGTCCTCTTCTTTCCCGACGAAGGACGATGGGATAATAACGGGGGCCGGAATTACCAAATTGCGCTCTCCGAAGCGGGATTGCGGCCCATCGAGGTGCTGCGCGGAAAAGCTGGATCCGAGCGGCTGGCATTTGATCGAGCTTTCGATCTGCCGGGTGGGGGGCAACTCGCGGCCGGCGTTTCAATAGCTGACGGGGTTTACCGGTTGCGTTTGGTGGCGGACGGATGCGAAAACCTGCTCTTGCACTGGGGAATTTGCCTGCGTTCACCTCATGAATGGCTCTTACCCCCGGAATCCGTCCGAGGCCAAAATGCCTCTGTTCGAGACAACCAGTCCGTTGACACGCCGTTCACGAGTGCGAGCGGTTTGAGCACGCTTCAGCTTGAATTTCCTGAATCGGAGGCGCCTTTGGGCATCCAGTTTGTTCTGCGTGAGGGGGCGAATGGCCGGTGGATCAATTACCGCGGCGGCAACTTTTATGTGCCCATCAAGGTCCGGGCACCGGGGAGCGCGCCCGCCGAAGCGACCGAGCATCCGGAAGTGGCCGCGGAGATCGTGCGGGCGGAGACGACGCACAATTCCTGGACCCTCATGCACCGCTTCAACCTGTGTTACGATTTGCTGGAGCGCGTGCGCGGCAGTGTCGACGGCCTGGCATTAGTCTATGTCTATCTACGCTTCTCCGCCATCCGCCAGTTGACCTGGCAACGTAACTACAACACCAAACCCAGGGAACTGGCGCACGCTCAGGATCGGCTTACGCAAAAACTCACGGAAATCTACCGAACTCAGCCGGAGAGCCGGGCTTTGACGCGCTTGGCGCTCGGCACGATTGGGCGTGGGGGTGAGGGGCAGCGCATTCGCGACGAAATTCTCAATATCATGCACCGCCACCATATTAAAGAGGTGAGTGGGCATTTTCTGGAGGAGTGGCACCAAAAGCTGCACAACAACACCACGCCGGATGATGTGGTCATTTGCCAGGCTTACCTGGCCTTTTTGCAGAGTAACGGAAATCACCAGTCGTTTTACCAAGCCCTCGAGGCCGGCGGCGTCACCCGCCAGCGTCTCAAAAGTTTCGAACGACCCATCCGCAGCCAACCCGACTTCGTCCCTCATTTGAAGGACGCCCTGCTGCATGAATTTGGGAACTTTCTGAAAATCCTGAAGGCCAGCCACTCGGGCACTGACCTGGAGACGGCGATCAATGCCGCCCGGCCGCACGTCGACGGCGGCATGCACGGGCTCCTGCTTTATCTCTGGGAAAACCGTAATGCGCCGCCGGAACGGCTCTTGGATCTCGTCCGGCAGATCACCGATGCGCGTAAGCGTTTATCCGGTCTGACTGGCCAGAGTGGCGGGTTGCGAGAGCTGCTTTATTTGGACCTGGCGTTGGAGCAACTCCTCCGGGCGGCGGTAGAACGCAACATCCATTTGTCACTCGGGGGCGATTCGCTGGTAGAGCTCGTCGGGTTAGTCTTCGAAAATGTCATGTTGTCTTACGAGGAACCCGAGTTGGCGGCCTGCTCGCGGCATTGGGCCCGGCTTCAGTCACTTCCACGCTTCAACGCCATCTGGGCGCTGCATGCCAAGTCTGTCCTCGACCGGGGTGCGCGGGCTCTCGGCGCCTGGATCGATCGGTTTTATCATCTGCTGCAGCCCAAGGCGGAGTTGCTCGGCCATGGATTTCAAGCCGAGAGTTGGGCCATTACGCTCTTCAGTGAAGAGGTGGTTCGGGGTGGCAGTCTGGGGTTCGTGCTTTCGATCCTGCTACGTCACCTTGACCCGGTGCTGCGCCAGGCGGCACACATTGGTAACTGGCAGATCATCAGCCGCGGCCAGGGCGCCGGTCTTCTCGAAGTGGTAGACGCCTTGCGTTCGATCCAGGGAAAGAGCTTTGATAGCCCTCGGGTGGTAGTGGCGGATCGAGTGACGGGCGAGGAGGAAATCCCGGAAGGCGTGACGGCTGTGATCGCGCCCGACGTGGTAGACATCGTGTCGCACGTTGCCGTCCGGGCCAGAAATGCTCACGTCCTTTTCGCCACCTGCCATGACCCCGAGGTTTTCCAGCGCCTGAAATCTCTGCGGGGCCGACCCGTTCGGCTCGAAGTGAGTGCGGCAGGCGACGTGACCGCGGTGGAAGGGGCCCCGGAAACGGTTACCAAATCGACCTCAGCTCACCGTAGCCAATTGTCCGCAGCACCGCGCTCCTTCACGAAATACGCGGTGGCGTTCTCCGAATTCACCGAGCTCACGGTAGGAAGCAAAGCTCTCCATCAGTTCAAACTTCGCAGCTGTTTGCCCGATTCGGTTCATCAGCCAGCCTCGGCTGCGATTCCCTTCGGAGTGTTCGAGAAGGTGCTGAGCCTCGAAGTCAACCGGGATCTCGCCACACAATACGGTGAACTGGTTCGGCAGACCTCGACGCGGGGCACGGAGGTGTTGGAGGCCTTGCAGAAGACCGTGCTCTTTTTGCGAGCGCCCGAGGAACTCAAGACGGCGTTGAAGCAGGCCATGGCTAATTCGGGGTTGGCCTGGCCGAACGATTGGGAGGCCGCCTGGAGCCGCGTGAAGCAAGTCTGGGCCTCCAAGTGGAATGAACGGGCTTTCCTCAGCCGCCAGCGCGTGGGCCTGCCCCATGAATCCTTGTTCATGTCCGTTCTCATTCAGCAGGTGGTGCCGGCAGAGTACGCTTTCGTCATCCATACCGTTAACCCGTCGAGCGGTAACCCAGAGGAGCTTTTTGCGGAAGTCGTGCTTGGCCTCGGGGAGACACTCGTGGGCAATTACCCGGGGCGAGCGTTGAGCTTTCGTTTCAACAAGAAAACCGGTGATCCGGAGTTGCTGTCCTTTCCGAGCAAAAGCCTTGGGCTTTACGGCGAAGGCCTGATTTTCCGCTCCGACTCGAACGGCGAAGATCTGCCGGGGTATGCGGGAGCGGGTCTTTACGACAGCGTGCTGTTGCAAGCTCCACGCCAAGTCGAGTTGGACTATACCCAACAGCCGATTGTATGGGACGAGCGCTTTCGGCGTAACCTGCTCACGGCCGTGGCCCGCATCGGCCTGGCCATCGAGCGGACGCTGGGTTCGCCTCAGGACATCGAGGGAGCCGTTACGGGAAATGATTATTATGTGGTCCAAACTCGTCCGCAAGTAGGCTTAGACGCGAATGAATAAGGTTGCTCAGAGAATGGCCGAGCCGTGCTCGAGCGAGGTGGAATAGCTACGGATCTACTCAATGGTCTACCTTGGTAATCAGACCTCCTGCTGGACGCCGACGCCCACAGGGCCGTTCGAATACGCGCTCGCTCAGGAGTTCAATGCGTTCGAGTGGTTCCCGGACAAAAAGGCGGATGCCGGCTGGGACGAATCCGACATCAACGGCGAGGCGCGACGAGCGATTCGAGACCGGGCTCGGTCGCAGGGCATGCGGCTGTCCGTTCACGCGCGTTGGCAGGCGAATCCGCTGGCGGCCGACGGTTATGCCTTGCTCGGAAAGGACCTTGAACTGGCGCGGGATCTAGGTGCCGCGCTGCTGAACATCCATTTAATCCACGAGCAAGGTCTGGAAGCCTTCGTTCGCGGAATCATTCGGTTGATTCAACAGACGTCGCAACTCGGTCTGCAGCTCTCCATCGAGAACACTCCGCACCACACGCCTGAGCAGTTTAAAGAATTGTTTGATCGGCTCCGAGGTCTGAGTTCGGTCGCGGCCGGGCACGTAGGCATGTGCCTGGATGTGGGGCATGCCAATCTCTGTGCAGCGACGCGCAATGACTATTTGCAGTTCTACGATCGGCTCGGGCCGGACGTTCCGATCATCCATCTGCATCTGCATGAGAACTGGGGCGACCAGGACTCACACCTGCCGCTATTCACGGGGCCTGCAGGGCGAGATGATTCTGGTGTTCGTGGATTGATCGCGCGTCTCCGGCAACGACACTTCTCCGGATCCCTGATCCTCGAGCAGTGGCCTCAACCGCCGTCGTTGCTGAACCAGGCGCGGGATCGGTGGCTTGAGTTGTGGAAAGCGGCTGGGAATGGGGCGTCCCCAGGAGCTCCCGTTCCCCCGGTGGTTGGACCCGTGAATCGGGACCAAGCGGCGATGGCTGATTTTACGGATGAATTGGTCGCCAGTGATCGGGAGGCGCGAAGCTGGAGGGAAAAGCTGGATTCAGTGTTCCGCCTGTTGACCAACGAAGCGCGTGCTATTCGTGCTGACGATCTCGTGGATGTTGCGATTTACCTGCGTTTTCTGGGCACCGGCGAGATCCCCTGTGTGGAGGATGGACGCCACTTCCGTCCGGTGAGCCACGCGCGCATTTCCTCGCAAATCCAGGAGCGCCTGGCTGGCCTGACCACGCCGGAAAATGAATTCATTGTGCGGAGAATATATCCTTGGCTGCCCTCTTCGGCGCAGACCTTCCAGCGCCCGGAGCCGCTCACTCGGATTCGTGATATTGCGCATCGGAATGACCTCAGCCCGGACCTGAAGCGCGAAATCAAAACCACGCTCCAAAACAAGTTGCACCGCTGTGCCGGCCCGGAAGATCTCGTAACGGCCTCCGCTCTGCTGGAGCGCGTCACCGCCCCGGGAGCCCAGCATCCGACGGAATTTGTCGCGCAGTTCAAGATCTTTGTCGAGGAGCTGAAGGAGTTCTTTAACGCTCAGACATTGGACCAGCGCTTGCGCGCGTTAAAGGGTTCTGCCAAACCTGAGTTCGTCCGCCTGATCGAGCTGTTCCTGGAACAACGGGCCGGCAAATCCCTGCCCAACCAGCTCGCCACGCTGCGGACGCTGGTATCCTTGCGAAAAGCCCTGCTTCAACAAGTTCAGGAGAAGCCAGGTTCCGCGGCGCAAGAGTGTCTACTGGCCGATATTGCCTTGGAAGAGCACGCCTTCGTGATCCTCAGTGAGATTATTAACCTCTGCGAGACCGGGGAGACCCGACTGGCCCTGGATTCCGAAATCCAAGCGCTCGTTTTAAGTATGGACTGCCTGCTCTTGAGCGGAATTGAGCGGGAAGAGAGCGATGCGATTGGACACGAGCTCCGCCAGTGGGGACCGCTGTCCGATCCTCCACTGCGCGATGAACTGCTTCGGATGAAGTCCAGTGTCTTGCGGAGCCGCCGGCTGGCCGATACGTTCGGCGAAAAAATCGTCAGCCTCATCTCCCATCGCGCGGAAAAGCTGGGCTCTGCGTTGGGGATCGCGCCGCACGCGATCCGGGTTTTCTCGGAGGCCGACCTCCGGAGTCAGACCATTTTTCAGACCGCGAAGCTGGTATCGGGCCTCTTGCGCCGCCTGCGCCGATTGCTTGGTGCGCCGGCCTGGGATGTGTTGGTCGGCGGCCGGGCGTTAGGCCTGGTTAGAGCGGCCAAAACCCTTGCTGAAGTGCCGCGGGCGACCGGGGAGTTGGCCATCGTGCTCTTGAAAACTGCGGCGGGCGACGAGGAAATTCCGCCGAATGTGGCAGCGATAGTGTTGGCCCATGAGTTGCCGCATCTATCGCATCTGGGTGTGCGTGCTCGTCAGGCGGGAACTGTGTTCGTGGCCTGCGAAGAACCCGCGCAATTTGAAAAACTCGGAGGTTCGAAAGGCGGATGGATCACTCTGACGGCGCTCCCCGACCAGGTGACATGGGAGCCGGCCTCGAACTCGGGGCGGTCTCCCTCTGGTCCCACACGGCCAGTGCCGCGGATCCCGGCAGTGCAGCTAAATCCACCGGCCCTGTTGCTGCCCATCGAACGGGCGCGGCACGATACGTGCGGGGGGAAGGCCAACGGCGCGCGCGAATTGGCTGAGTTGTCGAAGCGTTCTGGGGCTGGATTTAGCACCCCGGCGTCGCTCGCGATTCCGTTTGGGGTGCTGGAGGCGGCGTTGGCTTTCACGCCTGAACTTAACGCAAGGTACCAAGAGGAGTTGCGGCGGCTGAAGGGAATGTCGGTTGAGGAGGTGGCTTCGGGAGCCAGGCGTCTTCGGGAAATCCTCCGCCAGGTTCCGGTCCCGGTCACGATTGTGGAGGAGGTTGAGCGGCGATTTCCAGAGAAGACAGCGCTGGTGGTGCGTTCGAGTACCAATGGTGAAGACCTCGAACTCTTTGCGGGAGCCGGACTGTACGATTCGGTGATTAACGTGCCTCCCGCGGATGTTGGATCGGCCCTCCGTCAGGTTTGGTCCTCGCTCTGGACCGAGCGAGCCGCTTTGAGCCGACGCGAGGCGAACATCGCGCCTGAGCAGGTGCACATGGCCGTGCTCATCCAGGAACTGATCGATCCCGAGCTATCTTTTATTCTCCACACGGTGCATCCCGTTACTGCCAACCCGCGCGAGGTTTACGCAGAAGTGGTGGTCGGTTTGGGAGAGACTCTCGCCTCCGCAGCCACGCGGGGCACCCCATACCGCCTGGTGTGCAACAAGGACTCCGGCCGCGTCGTTACCGAGGGGTTCTGTAATTTCAGTCGTGTCTCTCGACCTGGTCCAGGTGGAGGTGTGCGCTGGGAAACTGTGGATTACTCGGACGCTCCCTTGAGCCGCGACGCTGCTGCTCGCGAAAGCCTGGGCCGGCGTCTGGCTGCGATCGGGTCGCTGGTGGAGCATGCGTTTGGCAAATCCCAGGACGTCGAGGGCGCCGTTCTCAACAATCAAATCTACCTGGTCCAATCGCGAGCCCAGCAGGGGCTGACTCCTCAATGACCATGAAATGCTTCGGTGCCACTCCAGCCAAAACCCTGGCCTTATTCGAAAAGCGCTTCGACGGGGACGACGCCTTGATGGAGTTGATGCGCCAGTCCTTTAGCGCAGCCGGCATGGGTGCCGAAATGCACGCCGGTACGCCTGAACAATTGGAATGGACCTTACGCTTCCGACCGGCGAAGGATGCCCCGGTCGTGGTCCATTTGCCGCGAGACTTTAACCTTTCGGACGAGTCCTGTGGGCAGAGAATTCTCGACCTGGCTACCCGGTTCGCCGGGCAAATTCATGGGATGGTGCTGCATGACCACGCGGGGATCGCGGCTCGCCGTCCGGATTATGTGGCGGCTGCTTGGAAGATCGATGATCAGCTCGAGAAAATCGGCGGCTCCCCTTTAATCTTTGTCGAGTACGCCGCGGGGCTCGAGCCGGACGACTTCGCCCGTTTCTTCGCCGAGATCAGGGACCTCGAACACATCAGCGCCTGCGTCGATATCGGCCATGTCGGCATCCGCGCCGCCCGTGCGGCCTACGCCCGAATTCATCCGGGCGAGGATGTGTGCGATTTGAAATCTCAAAGCCCCAGGTTGCAAGAGCGCATCTCGGACGTGGATGCCTGTGTGGCCTCAGGCGCCGCTGCGGCTTTTGACTTGATAGAAAGTCTCTCCCAATTTCGCAAGCCCCTGCATTTTCACCTCCACGACGGACACCCGCTTTCGACCTTTAGCCCCTTTGGTGTTTCTGATCATCTGGGCTTTTTTGCTGAAATCCAGCTCCGTTTCGAGTACCGCGGCCGGCGGTCGCTGCCCCCGATGTTTGGCCCCGCCGGCCTCACCGCACTCATAGCTCGATGCCTGGCACTCCTGCCGCTCTCCCAACTTTCCTTCACCCTGGAGATTCACCCGACCGGTGAGCGTTTAGCCTTGGGTGGCGCCGCGAATCTTTTTGCGCACTGGACCGATAAGGCCAATGCGGAGCGGACGAACCACTGGCTGGACACTCTCCGGCGCAACCATGATCTGTTGCGCCAGGCGCTGGCCGCCGCCGCGGCGGCCCAGAAGCCTCCACCTGCGCCGGAACCAATCCCGGCCCAATTTGAATGCGGGCCGTGCGACATTTAGCCGGCGCTAAACCTTCCGCCTGGTTATGTCCACCATATATCATGCTCTGGTTCTGAATCTGCACCAACCGTTGGGCAACCTCGAAGCCCTGCTGGATACGAAAGAATGGGAGGCCAAGGAGATCCTGTTGGCCCTGGACCGGATCCCTCGGTCGCTCTGGGGTTATGAGGATGTTGGCCGAGTGCAGGTGTCGCTTTCCGGAACCCTCCTCGAGACGCTGTCGCGTCCGGATTTTCAGGAGCGGGTGTATGGTCTGGTGAAATGCGGCGACCTGCTTTGGCACCTCCAAAACGATCGCGCCATCCGGATCCTGGGCACGGGTTATTACCACCCTGTTCTCCCCTTGATTCCTGTGGCAGATTGGGACTCCCAGATCGAGCGTTGGCAAGGAATTGCGCGCCACTTATTCTGGCGATCACAATTCCCCGGGTTCTGGCCGCCCGAGATGGGATTTTGCATGGAGCTGATACCCGTCTTGAAGCGCTTTGGATACCAGTACGTGCTGGTCGACAGCCAGCACGTGGCCCCCATCACGCCCATGCGCTGGGAAGAAGTGCGCTACCGCCCGCACGTGGCTCGCTACGGGGGAGAGGAAATTATCGTGGTGGTCAGAGACCGGGAATTGTCGGATGCGCAGGAGTCGGGGATGGATCCCGGCTGGTTCATACATGAGGTCCATGAGCGGACAAAATTCTGCGATTTTCCTCCGCTCGTAACCACGTGCAGCGACGGAGACAACGGAGGCTGGTTCCGGAACGTGTCAGAGAAGGGCAATTTTTGGGGCGCGTTTTATCAGCCGTTGCTGGAGAAGGCGCGGCGTGGGGAAACCGAGGTGCGGCCGGTGTTTATCGACGAGTATCTCCAGAAGTACGGAGCGCACCATGAGGTGCGAGTCCAGACCGGCGCCTGGAACACGGGCTGGCACAACGGTCATGGCTTCACGCAGTGGACGGGGTCGCACATGCAAAAGGAGGCCCTGGAGCGATTGACCGAGACCAGTCGCGCGTTCCATTCTGCGCGGCAGGCTTCACCCGACGCCCACCCCAGCGACTCGGATCGGCAGCGACGCCTCGCGGAAGCCCACTGGCGCCTCTTGCGCGCGGAGACCAGTTGCAATTTCTTCTGGGGAGAAGCGTGGGTGTCGCGATGTCACGGCGACCTGGATGAGGTGTGGGCAATTCTGAACGGCTTGAACGCGAAATGATTCTATACAACCTCTTTCCGCTCCTGGCAGGACCCTTTTCCCAATGGCAAAAACACTTTGCCAGGGCGGCGGCGATGGGCTTCGACTGGGTGTTCGTCAACCCCATCCAGGAGTTGGGGGCCTCGCGCAGCCTGTATTCCATCGTGGATAACTTCAGCTTCAACCCGGTGCTTCTGGACACGACCACCAACGCGTCACCCGAGTCGCAGGTGCGCCAGATGCTGGTCCAGGCCGAGGCAGCCGGACTTAAGATGATGGTCGATTTGGTGCTCAACCACTCGGCCATTGACTCACCGCTCACGCGTGAGCGCCCGGAGTGGTTCGTGCGCGAGCGCGACGGCCGGATCGCCAATGCCTTCTGCATGCACAACCGACAAAAGGTCGTGTGGAAGGACTTGGCCCAATTCGATCATTCGAAGACCCGCGACCCGGAGGGTTTATACAAGCATTGCGTGAAAATCGTCGAGTACCTGCTGTCCCTCGGTTTCCAGGGGTTCCGCTGCGACGCGGCCTACCAGGTGCCTCGTCAATTCTGGCAACGCCTCATTCGTGACGTAAAATCGCGCTATCCCCAGGCGGTGTTTGTTGCCGAAACCCTGGGGTGTACGGCCGACCAGACGAAGCAAACCGCCCGGGCGGGATTTGGCTATGTGTTTAATAGCTCCAAGTATTGGAACTTCAATGATTGGTGGCTCATTGAGCAATACAACCTTGTCCGAGAATCGACCTACTCAATCAGCTTTCCCGAAAGCCATGACACGCCGCGGCTCAGCGCTGAGTTCCACGGAAATATCAATGCCCTGAAACAGCGGTATCTATTTGCGGCCCTTTTTTCCACCGGCGTCATGATGCCCATCGGGTTCGAATACGGCTTTCGCAAGCCGCTGCACGTGATCCATACGACACCCGGGGATTGGGAGGAGACCGGCATCGACCTCACCGACTATATTTCGAGGGTGAATGGGATCAAAAAGGCTCATCCGATCTTCCGTGAGGAGGGGCCGACCAACATCCTGCACTGTCATAACCCAAACGTGCTGTTGATGTGGAAGGCCTCGACACGTCACCGTCACGAAGCGCTGCTGATCCTCAACAAGGACCCGTGGAACCACCAGGACTTTTACACCGACCATTTCCGCCATTTCATTCAGTCCGGCAGCCCCTTGCGTGATGTGTCCCCGGAATACCCGCTGGATTACATCCACGAGCCCTTCCATTACGGGCTGCGGCCGGGGCAGGGGATCGTCCTGATCGCCTCCCGCTGAAAGAGGCTTTTCGGAAATCATTTTGCCTTAATCATTCTGCTATGGGAATCGGCAGAATGATTAAGGCAAAATGATTCGGTTTCTGCCCGGCGGAAGTTTCTCCTCGCCTCATCTGCCGGCAAGTTCTATCGTCATTTTCAGTTTACCAAGGCGCTCACTTGTGAGCGCTGCCTCAGCCAAACCTATTTAAGGCCATGCATTTTTACCGTCTTTTTGTTGGCTTGGCGCTGCTTACCCATTGGGTCGTACCCGTCGGGGCGCAAACTGCTCCCACCCCGACCAACGCCTTCTTTCCGTTTTGCATCGACTGGCACGATTCCAAGAAGCGCACAATGGAGCAGCAGGCCGAGATGCTGAAGGACCTCGGCTACAGTGGAGTCGGGCATATTTGGTTGGACAAGCTGCCGGACCGGCTCAAAACCCTGGATGCGGCGGGGTTGAAGCTGTTTCAAATCACCATCCAGGTGGATATCGCTCCGGGCAAACAAGCCTATGATCCAGGGCTCAAAGAAATGATGCCGCTTCTCAAGGGCCGCAAGGTGCAATTCGATCTGCTGATGAACGGTCTCAAGCCGTCCGACCCGGCCGGAGATGCCCACGCGGTCGAGATTATCAACGAACTTGCCCTTCTGGCTCGTGGGGCCGATGCCCAGCTACTGCTCTATCCACACACGGACCTTTGGATGGAACGGATCGAAGACTGCATCCGGGTCGCCGATAAGGCGAATCAGCCTAACGTCGGGGTCATGTTCAACCTGTGTCATTGGCTGCGGGTGAGCAAAGACCGTGACTACAAACGGCTCCTCGAAAAGGCCATGCCCCGGCTCTATGCTGTGTCGATCAACGGCGCCGACAACTTCGACTCACAACCCGGCTGGGCCCACTACATTCAACCGTTGGGAAAAGGATCCTTTGACGTGTTCGCTTTGCTCAAGACCCTGCGGCAATTGGGGTATACCGGGCCGATTGGATTGCAGTGCTACGGGATTGAGGGAGACACGCGGGAACACCTGGCCGAGTCCATGAAGACTTGGCGGGGGTACTGCCGACGGCTGAACGCATCCTAAGAAGAGGCGCCGGAGTTTGGGATAGATCCGGAGGAGCTGTTGAAACGGCTGACCCAGTTTGGCCGCTGGCAGAGTGGTGTGAAGCCATTGTCAGTGGTTTGGGAGGCAGCGGAAAGTTGTGCCGCCGACGCGCTGGCGGGCGGGTGATGGAGTTCCTGAGCCGGTTTTGAGGGAGCAGCTCACGCTACGGTCAATCCGGAGAAAAGCGCGGTGGACCGGCCTTTGAATCAAAAGTATCAGGTTAAAACCCCGTGGGGGTGGCCCGTTTCTAGACGAGCGGCAGCTCCAACCCCTCTTTTTGCCTTTTCGGCGGTGCGGGCCGACCAGGCGAGCTGCCGATAGCGCTCCGCCGCACCACCGAAAAAACAAAAAGAGACTGAAAGCGAGAACGCGCGAGCTAGAAACAGGCCACCCCCACGGGTTTTCACATTCTCAAAAACTGCCTGACCGTGGGGCTAAAGCATGGCTGAAGCTGCGGTGCAAATAAGATCCGCTGCCATTCGATGTGTTAGTGGTGCTTCCATGCAACGACGCTGGCCAGGTTGAGTAACTTTTGAAATTTTCCTGGGAGTCCGGTCTTTTAGCTGGAGCTATTATCGCAACTTTGCGGTGAGCGCGGCCAGGCGCGCCGCGTTGGACTTCATCGCCGTGAGATAGTCACCCGCCTCCGGTTGGCTCGCGCAGGTTTCGAACGCAATGGGTTCAATGCCCATCTGACGAAGTCGTTCGGCCACTGCGGGCAGCGGGTTTTCTTCCCAGACCATGATTTTGGCCGGGTGCCGCCGGTGTAATTCTTCGAATTTCCGCCATTCCTCCGCCGACGGCATCGCCTCCGGTTCCCAATGGACACTTTCTAAGTTCCAGCCGTAACGCCGTGCGGCGTACAGGTAGACGGGATGCGAGGCCAGCAGCGGCGAACCGCCGAGTGGCAGGCTCGCTTGTTCGATGGCCGCGTCGATTTGGACGAGGTCTCGTTTCAATTCGTTGAGATTCGCGTCGAAATCCTTGGTCGCTGCTGGCGCGAGGCGCACGAGTTCATCGCGAATGGATTGTGCCTGCAGAGTGGCCTGTTTCGGATCCATCCACGTATTGAAATCAAGCCCACCATGACTATGGCTGCCCTGCGGGCCATGGCTATGGGTCAGAACTTCCCCGTTGGTCAGATAGCGATCCGCGAACGCCTGCGAGGTGACCACTTGCTTCGTGAGCGGCAGCACGGTCGACGGCAGCCACTTTTCATACTCCGCGCCGTTGAGAAGAACCAGATCCGCTTTCTGAAACTCGCTGATATCACTGTCCTGCGGCCGCCAGAACGCCGGGTCCTCCCGGCGCGGGACGGGGAAGAGAACTTCGGCGTGCTCGCCGGCGATCCGCCGGGTGAAATATTGGAGTGGATAGTTGACGACCGCGATGCGCCTCCTGGGGGTCGGAGATTCCTTGTCCTGGGCTAGCGGCCGGAGAACCGTGGGCCATGGCGAGGAAAGTCGCAGCTTGGAAACCACGAGCCAGGAAAGTCCCGTGGCCAGACCGAGCCCGGCCGCGAGCACGATCGCGATCTCCGTTGCGAGCAGAAGGAACATCGTCCGGCGCGCGCACCCAATTTTGAACATCGTGTCCATTTCGCCTCGGCGCAGTCGCAGGGAAAGCAACACCACCAGGGTGAGCAGTAACGCCATCGCTACGCCGACCAGAAGTGCCTGGGCGTCGAAAAACCGTTTCACACGAAATACGAGATCAAGCGCTTCGGCCACCACCGTCTTGGGCACGAGAACCTGCACGCGGGAATTCGGCGTTTCATATCGACCGCGCAGAATAGCCGAGGATTTATCGTCGTGCGGCACGGCAATGATCGCGCTGATGGGGCAACTGGCTCGGTCGCCGTGCAGGTGAAAGAGGGCGATATTGGAGCTGGTCACCTCTTGAAACGGCAAGAGCGCCGCGCTGGCTGTGATGTGGCTTGCATCGCGGGAGAGCAAAAGGCTCGGGTCCGCCTGCATTGTGTCCTGATGGCCATGCAGCAGCCCAAGAATCAACCACTCGGTTTTTACATCCACCAGGACCGCATTATCGTCGGCCGTGCCGGTCGGGCTGAGGATTCCTTTAACGCTCAGATTCACCGGATACGAGCCGGCCAGATCCAACACGTTTTCGGCATCGCTCATCAATTTGTCGCCGGGCCGGAGTCCGAGTTGTTCAGCCGCCGCGGCACCCAGCAGGCAATCGCCCAGTCGGGTCAGGCCAGCGCCTTGCCCGACCCGCAACCTGCGATAATCGAGGTATTCCAGGGACGTTCCCACGATGGGAATACCGCGGGCGGTGTGTTTTTGGATTACTGGTATCGCCAGGGCCAGGCCGCTGGCGTTCATCGAATCCACATCCCCCATCGTCAGGTCGCGAGCCGGTTGGCCGCGAAAGTAGAGCGCATGTAAAACCAGGTCCAGGCAGCTGCCGGGTGCCCCGGCGATCAGCGGGGTCGAGTTGGCGCGCGCCAGCAGGTTGCGCTGGTAATCGCGCACGAGCAGGTTTACCGCCAGCGGAAGAAAAATCGACACCGCGACGCTGAAAACCAGGATGAGGGTCTTGGCTTTGTTGAAACGCAGGTAACGAAGCGCCAGCAGCAGGACGTGGCTCACGCGGCGCCTCCCGCTGCGAAATCGCGGCAATTGATGACCCGTGGGAAGCGGCCGGCGATCTCCGTGTCATGCGTGACCATGATCAGCGTTGCACCGGTGCGCCCGGTCTGCTCGAACAGGAGGTCCACAACCCGCTGCTTCGAGGAAGGATCCAGGTTGCCGGTCGGTTCGTCCGCCAGCAGCAGCGGCGGTTCCGGCAGCAGTGCCCGGCAGATCGCGACGCGCTGCTTCTCGCCCTGCGAAAGGTGGTGGGGATAGTAGCGAAGCCGATGGTCGATGCCGGTCTCCTGCGCTAGTTCGGTGGCGCGGCGCGCCACTTCGGGCCCCAGCCGCAGCGCAGGATTGATTCGGTAAGGTAGCAGAATATTTTCCAGCACGTCGAGATAACTGACGAGCTCAAAGCTCTGGAACACCAGCCCGATGTGCGCCACCCGAAAGGCCCGGAGCTGGGCATCGCCCAGGCCGTTCAGCTCGCGGTCTTGCACGCGAATGCTGCCTCGTGAAGGCGACAAAATCCCCGAGAGCAAATGCAACAAC
>Ga0105240_10005931_pt1 | contig 18093 bp, 17 predicted proteins | sample KBSC54metaG_FD_80426 | JGI IMG/M metagenome (GOLD analysis project Ga0105240, IMG submission 80426) | Corn rhizosphere microbial communities from Kellogg Biological Station, Michigan, USA - KBS C5-4 metaG | ecosystem: Host-associated > Plants > Roots > Rhizosphere > Soil | place: Michigan, USA...
CAACCCAACCTCGGCTCGATCGTCGAGGCGCTGCGCCACGGGCCGCGCGACTCGGGTCTCGACCCGGCGAAGCTGCGCCTGCTCTCTTCCTACTGGGAGCAGGTGCGCAGGCTCTATGCCGCCTTCGAGAGTGACATCCGCTCCGGCGCATCCGAGGTCTACGTGCACGGCATGCCCGGCGGCCAGTACACCAATCTGCGCGAGCAGGCCCGCTCGTTGGGTATAGACAATGCGCACTGGCCCGACGTCGCGCAGGCCTATGCCGACGTCAACGCCATGTTCGGCGATATCGTGAAGGTGACTCCGACGTCGAAGGTCGTCGGCGACCTCGCGCTCCTCATGGTGACGAGCGGCCTGACACCGAGGCAGGTGCTCGACCCGCAGGTCGATGTGCCTTTCCCTGAGTCCGTGGTGCAACTCTTTCGCGGCGACCTCGGCCAGCCTTACGGGGGATTTCCCGAAGGTCTGCTGCGCAAGGTGCTGAAGGGTGCGACACCCCTCAGCCGCAGGCCGGGAGCCGAGATGCCCGCTGTCGATCTTGCAGCCGAGCGCGCCCAGATCCAACAGAAGGTGCCGCGTCCGGTCACCGACGATGACTTGGCCTCATACCTGATGTATCCGCGTGTGTGGCTCGAGTATGCCGCCGAGCGCGCGCAGTATGGCGACGTCAGTATTCTGCCGAGCGCGGTGTTCTTCTACGGCATGGAGCCGGGACAGGAGGTCAGCATCGAGTTGGAGCGCGGCAAGACACTCATCGTCCACTATGTCGCGGCCAGTGAGACGCACGAGGATGGCACCCGGACCGTCTTCTTCGAGCTCAACGGCCAGCCGCGCTCGGTGCGCGTGCCCGACCGCAGCCAGGTCGCCAAGCGTCCGCCGCAGCGCAAGGCCGAGGCCGGCAATCCCAGGCAGGTCGGTGCGCCAATGCCCGGGACCATCGCGACAGTTGCGGTGGCTGCGGGCCGCAAGGTGGCGCGCGGGGACCTGCTCGCCACCCTCGAGGCGATGAAGATGGAAACCGCGGTGCGCGCGGAAGCTGACGGGGAGGTGGTGGAGGTGCTCGTCAGCCCGGGACAGCAGGTGGATGCGAAGGACCTGCTGCTGGTATTGAGCTGACGCGCAACAGCGGGCGCGAGTGGCGCCCATGACAGTTTCAGGTCAAATGAGCGGTCGGAGGGCGCTCGCCGGCGGTGCTTTGGATGAAATCCCAGTGCGGCGGCATGGCTTCAACGCAGTCTTTCACCGAGGAGCGCAGCTCCTCGAGCCGGGATTGAACCCTTTGAGAATCGAGTCCATCGACCAGAGGGTCGTAGCGGCGCGGGATGATGTTCTGCCCGACCATGACGCACAGCCAGCTCAGCACGGGAAAAATCTCGGTTTCCTCGCGAAGAATGCGGCCGTGACTGCGAAAGAGCTCTATTTTCTCGCGCAGGCTGTCGGTCAGCGAGATCCCGCGGCAATGCTGCCAGAACGCGCCGCCGCGCTCGGTCTGGCTGTAATGCATCAGCAGGAAGTCGCGGACGCCGCTGAAGTCGGCCTCGAGAATCCTGTTGTAGCGGGCGATGTCTGCAGCCGCGAAGTCACGGTCGGGGAAAAACCTGAGCAGCATCGCGATGCCGCGCTGAATGAGGTGGATTGACGTGGCCTCGAGCGGCTCGAGAAACCCCGCAGCGAGGCCCAACGCCACTACGTTCCTGTTCCAGGCCGCTTTACGGCGCCCCGGACGGAAGCACAACGCCATCGGCTCACTCAGGGCGCGGCCCGAAAGGTTGCGCAGGAGCAAGTCCCTCGCGGTATCGGCGCCGCTGAATTCTCCGCTGTAGATATAGCCGTTGCCGTCACGATGCTGCAGCGGGATCTGCCACTGCCAGCCTGCATCGCGCGCGGTTACGAGAGTGCAGGGGTTGGGTGGCGCGCAGCGCTCGCTGTGCACGATCATGGCCCGATCGCAGGGCAGCCATTGACTCCAGTCCTGGTAGCCGGTGTGGAGCGCGCCCTCGATGAGCAGGCCTTGAAAGCCGCTGCAGTCGATGAAGAGATCCGCGCTCAAACTCTCGCCGCTCTCCAGGATGAGCGCTTCGACGAATCCATCCGCGCCGCGGACCGATACGTTTCGGACATGACCCTCAGTGCGCAAGACACCGCGCGCCTCGGCGTAGCTGCGCAGATAGCGCGCGAAGCGGCCGGCATCGAAGTGCAGGGCGTAGGTGAGCTTGTTGAGCGGTGTATTGGGGGCGTGTACCGGGCGCGCAAATCGCCCGCGCTGCGCAGCCATCGCCTGGATGGAGTATTCCTCCAGCCGCTCGGCCTTGCCCTGCAGCAGCATTTTGAGCCAGTAGGCCTGAAAGGGGATGTTGCCCATTCCCGGGCCGGCGGGACCAAAAGGGTGGAAATAAAAGTGCCCCGCCCGGGTCCACTCGCGATAGCCGATGCCCAGCTTGTAGGTCGCCTTGATCTCCCGGACCAGGTGGCTCTCGTCGATGCCGAGCTGGCGGATGAAGTCCATGATCGGCGGAATAGTGGCCTCTCCGACGCCGATCGAGTCGACCCGCGTGGACTCGATCAGCCGCAGCGTGACGCCCATCCCGACCAATGACTTCGACAGCGCAGCCGCGGCCATCCAGCCGGCCGTACCGCCCCCGACGATCACGACGCTTCGGATGCGTCTATCGCTCATCCAGTTGCCTCGAGCATCGCAATATAGTAATACTAATGACGCCGCACGCGCTCGCGGGCCGTGCCGGAAACCCAGTTGGCGAAAAACTTGATGCGCTTGGCGTAACGCGCGGCAGTCGTGCGCTGACTAGCGCGTGGGGGTCCCGCACGCATGCGTTCAACCGCCCCGATCCCGGGCCGCAATCGATGAACGAGCTCTTCCTGTTCGCCGACCGGCGTAGCGCGCCGGCTTTCTGGCTGGGCACGCTCCTGGTGGTGATCGGCGTGCTGCTGCACATGCCGATGTTCGTAATGGCCCGCTCGATGCATTATCAGCTCGCCGGAATGCCCATGGGTGGCGGCATGCTGTGGGGAATGGGCCTGATCATTGGCGGTGCCGCAGCGGCGCTCTACGGCTTGCGGCCCAAGGATGCCAGTCCTGAGGCTACCCGCACCCACGAGCGGATTGTCGCACCGGAGGATGCGCCGCTCACTGCCTGGCACTGGGCGGCGGGTGTTGCGCTCGCCATGGCGCTCGTCGTCGATACGATGAAGATCAGCAGCCTGGGCTTCGTCATTCCGGGGATGCGTGTCGAATATGGGATCAGCCCGGCCGGTGTCGCGCTCCTGCCGCTATCGGCCCTGAGCGGGGCCACCGTGGGGTCGTTCATCTGGGGTGCGCTCGCCGATCACTACGGCCGCCGGGCCACCATCCTGCTCTCGGGTGTGATGTTCATCGGCACATCCATCTGCGGCGCCATGCCGTCTTTCCACTGGAACCTTCTCATGTGCTTTCTCATGGGAGGGTCGGCGGGCGGGATGCTGCCCGTGGCTTATGCGCTGCTCGCGGAAATCATGCCGACGCGTCATCGAGGCTGGAGCCTCGTGCTCATTGGCGGCGCTGGCACTCTGGGCGGCTACCTCACGGCATCAGGCATGTCGGCGCTCCTGCAGCCGGAGTTCGGCTGGCGCATCATGTGGTTTCTCAACCTGCCGTCGGGGTTGCTCCTGATCGCGTTGAGTCCGCTCATCCCGGAGTCGGCGCGCTTCCTCATTCACATCGGCAGGCCACAAGAGGCGCGCGCGACCCTCGCGCGCTTTGGATCGGTGGTCGTCAAAAGGACCGACGACTGGGATGAGGAAGCGAAGCTCGATCATTCGCATCTGCCGCCGACCGACACCCGTTATCTCGGTACCACCATCGCACTCAGCATCACGGCGCTCGCCTGGGGATTCCTCAGCTACGGCGTGCTCCTGTGGCTTCCGGGCGAGCTCATCGCCGAAGGCCATGACATGGGAGTGGCAGCCGCGATCATCGCCCGCTCGACCTTCATCTCGGCACCCGTCATCGTGTTGGCGGCGCTGCTTTACTCCCGCTGGAGCACCAAGGGGTCGCTCCTCGTCATGAGCAGCATTTGCGCGCTCGGCCTGCTGGCCGTCGTGCTACGTCAGAGCGGGGTACAGGCGGCGACCGATCCGGTCATCGCACTCACGCTCCTCATCGTCGGCTCAACCGGCGTCATTTCCATATTGCTTCCCTATACGGCCGAGAGTTACCCGTTGCGCATCCGCGGGCGGGCCACGGGTTGGGTTGCCGGTGTCAGCAAGAGCGGCGGCCTCGTGTGCCAGGGCCTGGGCAGCCTCGCCCTCGTGCCGGTGATCGGCACCGCCGCGCTGGTGACGGCCGTGCCGGTATTGCTCGGCCTCGCGTTGCTCGCCCTCTACGGGCGCGAGACCCGCGGCCGCGACCTGCGAGCTCTGGAGGGGGTCGGCTGACCGCAAACGCCCATCAGGTCGATACCGCATCGCTCACTGACTCTCCGGGCGATGTGAGTCCAGCCAGGGAGTGAGGTCGATCGTCCAGATGTTGTCCTTGCCGTCGTTCCAGCTCTCCGTGCCGGCGGCGGCCAGCTTGCGATCGCTGTAGAAGTACAGAGTGTGGTGATCGGGCCCGAGCTGGCTGCCCATGGCATGGGTGCCCCCGTCGTTCACACTGTCGCCCAGGTCGATCGGACGGCTCCAGCCCCCGCCGTTACGGAATGCGATGGCCAGTCGCGGGTTCTGCTTGCGGCCTGCGGGCATGATGCTGAAGACGATGAACGACTGATCGGGAGCTATCGCAGGGTCGCGTATCCAGTCATCAGGGCCTCCGAGGGCGACGATTTCCGGCTGTAGATAATGACCTGCACGGTAACGCGCGCGCAGCAGGCGGCGTTGACCAGGCGATGTCTGGCCCACATAGTAAAGGGTGTTGTCGGCTGCAATGTTGGGCGCAAACGTGAAGGTGCTCGTGTTGATGGCAGGCGGCAGGCGCACGGGCTGGCTCCAACCCTCGCCTTGCCGATCGACACGCCAGATGTTCATGCCGGTCGGATAGGTCTTGCCTTCGAACACGAGGTCGAGCCGTTTGCCGTTCGGTGTGACCGGCCGATTGGAAACGAACAGCAGGTAGGACCCATCCGGAGCCATGGCCGGATCGAGATCACGCCAACGGCCCGAAAATGGCGCCGGCTGCGGGGACGACCACCTGCCATCCTCCAGATGCGACTCCATCAACGTCGAGCTCTGATCGCCGCTAGCGAAATACACGGTCTTGCCGTCGGGCGTGAAAGCCGGGCTGGCGTCGTCGAGCGGGCCGGAGATCACGCCCGGCGCGAAGATCTGCGGCACCGCCGCCGGAGGGCCCGCGGCGCCTGCCGCCGTTGATCGCCCCAAGGCCATGGCGATTGCGAGGACTGCGACCTTCGTGGCTGCGGAACCCGATACCGGCACCGTGCGTCGATGCATCGTGGTCACTCCGCCTGGTGGCGGTGGCGCTCGAGCCAGGGAGCGAGGTCGAACCTCCAGATGTTGTCCTGCCCGTCGTTCCAGGTCTGCATTTGCTGCAGCCCGAGGGTGCTCGATCCGGTCGTCTTGGGATAGTCGGGCGGCACGACATGGTTGCTGGTCACGTAGAGCGTGTGGCCATCCGGTCCCAGGCGCAGCTCGTCGATGCCGCCCAGGCTGTTGACCGCCGCCGGGAGCGGGATGGGATCTCCCCAATGACCGTGGTCGCGAAACGCGACGAATGCATAGGAGTCGTGCTCGGGGGTCGGCGGCCGATTGGAGCCAAACACGATGAAGGATTGATCAGGCGCGACTGCGGGGTCCACCCCGCCGTACTGACCGGAGCTGAACGGCAACAGCTCAGCCGTCTGATACTGACCGTCCCTGAATTGCGAGTAGTAGAGCTGGAAATGGCCGCCGGGACCGGTTGCCGCCATGAAATACAGACTGCCGTCAGCGGCGATCGCCGGACTGAAGGTCGAGTCGAAGCGATTGACAGTGCCGGGGAGAAGGGCCGGCGTGCTCCAGCCCTCACCCTGCCGGTTGACGCGCCAGAGATGCCCGCCTCTGCCCGGATGGAGCTGACCGCCCCAGTGGCCGTCGATGGGCTTGTCGCTTCCATCTATCGGACGGCTCGAGGCGAAGACGAGGTAGGACCCGTCCGGCGCCAACGTCGCCTCCAGGTCACGCCAACGACCCGAAAAGGGCGCGATCACCGGCTGCGACCAGCTCGTGCCCTCCAGGTGCGACGACATGATGTCGTAGTCCTGACCGTTGGAGCGGAAAAAATAGACGCTCTTGCCGTCTGGACTGAACGTCGCGGCCGCATCGTTGGCGGCGCCGGAAATGACTCCTGCGGCGAACACACGCGGCTGCGGCGCGCCGGCCCACGCAATTTCGAGAGCTGGCCCTAGAAGCCACATGCTGCCAATTGCCATCCAAACCGAACGTCGGGTCATGATTGCATCCCCATAGCATCGAGATAGACGAGCCCGAGATTACCGCCGCAATGTGGATGCGGCCGGGGGGCGGCTGCCCGCGCCACACTCACCGTCCCGATGAGCACCGCAACGGCGTGCAACGCCAGCCACCCTGAAAGTCGCATCACGTTCGCACCCCCGACACCCATGAAGATACAACCGCCGCAGGCGGTTTCGTTCGCGACCGTACGCAACGCTGGAGTGCGCTGCCTGGAGATTGTGACGAGAGGATGAGTTACGTGACGAACGGACAGTGCGCCGTGATGAGCGGCACGAATGCGAAGTGAGCCGCGGCTAGGGCAGGCCGAGTGCGCGGCTGGCCTGTGCGCGGAAGCGACGGCTCAACCCAACGCGTGTGCCGTCGTGCAACACCAGCTCTGCGTTACCGTTGAAAAGGGGATGTACCTCGCGCACACGCGCGACGTTGACGATCACACCCCGGTGCACGCGCATGAATGCGGCCGGATCGAGCATGCGCAGCAGTTGCTGCAGGGTCTCGCGGTGCACGTAAGTCGTTTTGCCAGAATGGATGTGCACGTAGTTGCCGTTGGCGCTGATCCAGTCGATGTCGCCCGTCGCGATGACCCGGATGTGCTCCCCCACGTGAACGCTCAGCCGCTCCAGCCAGCCGCCCTCGCGTGCACGCGGCGGCAAGGGCTCGGACGCAGCCACCACGATCCCGCGCCAATGCCGGCGCACGCGCTCCATCATCTGGTCGAAGCGATCCTGGTCTATCGGCTTCAGCAGGTAGTCCAGGGCGTTGGCATCGAACGCCCGCAGGGCATGCTGTGCATAGGCGGTAGCGAACACCACCATCGGCAGGGCGCCCGGTTTCAGCTCGTGCAGGAGCCTGAAGCCATCGACGTCCGGCATCTGAATGTCCAGGAAAATCAGATCGGGCTTCAGGGTCTCTACGGCCTGCATCGCCTCCGCCGTATTACTGCACTCACCGACTATCGTGACGTCCGGATGCGACGCCAATGCCTGGCGCAGCGCGAGGCGCGCCAACATCTCATCATCGACCAGCAACGCTCGAATCGAAGAAGCCTTCACGACACGCATTCCGCTACGCGTTCGACTACCGCCGCCTGAAATGGTACACGGAGCTCGACCCGTGTTCCGCCACCATCGAGTGCCTGCATCCGAAGCGATGCCGCCGCACCGAAGAGCTTCTCCAATCGCGCGCGCGTGTTACTGAGCCCCACGCTCTCCACGACGCCGCCGGAAGGCAGTCCGAGTCCATCATCCTCGACAGACAGGCGCAGCTGTCCGCCTTCGCGATGGGCCAGGATGCGCAGACTGCCGCGCGACACCTTCGGCAGCAGACCGTGTTGGAGCGCATTCTCCACCAATGGCTGCAGGATCATGCAGGGCACTTCCGCGGGCAGCACCTCATCGGCCACTTCGAACCGGATGTCGAGTCGGTCGCGGAACCGTGCCCGCTGGATCTCGAGGTAGTGGCGCACGAACTCGAGCTCGCGTGACAGCGGCAGCAGTTGCAGATGATGCTCCTCCAGGGTGAGCCGGAGCAGGTCGCTCAGGCTCGAGATCATCTTGCGCGCCTGCATCGGATCGGCGAGGGCGAGCGCGGAGATTGCATTGAGCGTGTTGAACAGGAAGTGCGGCTGAATCTGCGTCCGCAGAGCCTGAAGCTGCGATTGCGCGAGTTGAGTCTCCAGCTCTGCCCTGCGGAGGCGCTCCTCGCGCAGCCGGCGCGTCGATTCCATGCCACGCATGACCACCAGTATGACCCAGTAAGTCAGGACGGCGAGGTGGAGGTTATCCACGAGCTCACCGCGCATGTATTGGCCGAGGGTGTGGACCGCCGGTTGCCTCGACCCGCAGATCTCCCAGAATAGGGAGATGCGCAGGAGCGTCTGTCCGAGGGCGATTGCCAGGCCGGCTGGGATGTGTACGAGGCAGAAGCGGTCCCACCCGCGTCCGGCCGTGAGCCGGCCCAGCCGTCCGATGGCCGGGACCAGCAACATCCACAGCCAAAAGTTGGTCAGGTTCCATATCACCATCCGGGTCCAGGTGGCCGGATGCCCTTCGCTGAGCTCGGAGAGGCCGGCGCTCAAGGCGTACGACAGCGCCAGCAGCGTCCAGAAGCAGAACGCCAGTGCCCAGAACTTCCGGCGGGAGGGAGGGTTGATGTCAGACACGGGAGACAGCTCGGAGACCGCGGCTTTGAGGAATCTGCTCGTCGGGTCTCTCAGGACCCCAGGAACGTCCGATACGCAGGATTGTCCGTCTCATCGGCGTAGGCGTAATGAAGCTCGTTGAGGTGCTGCAGGAAATCCGTGCGCTCGGCCGGCGGCACCTGGATTCCCGCGAGCACCCGGCCGTAGTCGGAGCCGTGATTGCGGTAGTGGAACAGGCTGATGTTCCAGCGCCCGCCCACGGCCTGCAGGAATTTGAGCAGCGCTCCCGGCCGCTCCGGGAATTCGAAGCGGTAGAGCAGCTCGTCGCGGATGCCGCGGGCGCGCCCACCGACCATGTAGCGCACGTGGAGCTTGGCCATCTCGTTGTCGGTCATGTCGGTGACCGTATACGCGGCCTCACGCAGGGTGCGCACCACGGCCTCCTTCTCCGTGCGACCCTGGGCGAGCCCGAAGCTGACGAAGATCTGCGCCGCCTGCGCGCTCTCGTAGCGGTAGTTGAATTCCGTGACGTTGCGATGGCCCAGCACCTCGCAGAAGTGGAGGAAGCTGCCCGGCCGCTCCGGGATGGTGACCGCGAGCAGCGCCTCGCGCTCGCCGCCGAGATCCGCCCGCTCCGCGACGTGGCGCAGGCGGTCGAAGTTGATGTTGGCGCCGCTGTTGATGGCGACGATACGCCGATCGCGCCAGCCCTCGCGCGCGACGTACTTCTTCAGGCCCGCCACCGCCAGTGCGCCGGCAGGCTCGACGATGGAGCGGGTGTCTTCGAACACATCCTGGATGGCAGCGCAGATCTCATCGGTGTCGAGCAGCACGATCTCATCGACGTGCGCGCGGCAGAGCGGGAACGTCTCCTCGCCCACCCGTTTCACTGCGACGCCATCGGCGAAGATTCCGACCCTGTCGAGCGTCACCCGCCGCCCCGCCTTCAGCGACTCGTACATCCCCGCGGCATCCTCCGGCTCCACACCGATGATCCTGATGTTGGGATAGAGGTACTTCACGTACACCGCGATGCCGGCGATGAGCCCGCCGCCGCCCACCGGCACGAAGATGGCATCGAGACTGCCGCCGGTCTGCCGCAGCAGCTCGACCTCGCCGCCGAGATCAATGACAGCCTGCACTTTGATCTGTGGCGTCGTGCGTGGCATCACGACCACGGCCGGGATGCCCCGCCGCTTCGCCGACAGGGCGACGCCCTGCGCGTGATTGCCGGCGGAGGCGCACACCACGCCGCGCTTCGCTGCCGCATCCGAGAGATGAGCGATGCGGTTGTAGGCGCCCCGCAGCTTGAAGGAGAACACCGGCTGCAGATCCTCGCGCTTGAGCAGCACGTGGTTGCCGAGCCGGCGCGAGAGGCGCGGCGCCTCTTCCAGGGGCGACTCGACCGCGACGTCGTAGACGCGAGCCTTCAGAATCCGCTCAATGTAGGGGCTGGCCATCGCCGCGAGCTTAGCGAATTCCCGGCGGCGGCGGCGACCCGAGGCGGCCGGGCGCCCAGAAATCCGGGTGCCGCAGAAATCCGGGCCCGCGCGGTCAGCGCTGCTCGGGGTTCCCCTGCGGCCTTTCCACGAGGGGCGGCTTCTTGCTGGCGGCGGTCTGGCGCGCGTTCAGCAGAGCCGCTTCTGTTTCCGACGGCGGCACGGCCCGCAGCTCGACTACCCGAAACGGCGGCCGATCGGGGTATTTCTGCAGCAGCAGCGGCATGGCCACGTTGTAGACCGGCGTTCCGGAGCTGGTGTGTCCTTCGGGCGCGCCGTGGTGCGCATGGCCGTGGAAGACGACATCGACCGGGTGGCGGTTGAGCGGCTCTTCGAGCCGGCTCGTGCCGAGGTAGGGAAGGATCTCGAGCGGCTCGCCCTCGACCGTGGCGCGCACGGGCGAGTAGTGGAGCAGTGCAACCCGCTGTTGGGTGCGCAGCCGTGCCAGCGCCCCTTCGAGCTTCATCGCCTCATTGACGGCCTCCTGCACGAAGCGCTTGGTCGCCGGCTCGCCCCAGGCGCCGAGCGTGCCGCGACCGAAGCCGCCGGAAAAACCCTTGGCACCCGCTATTCCGACGCCGTCGATCTCGTAAGCCTCGCCGTCGAGGATCTTGACGCCGGCTTCCGTGAGAATCCGGCAGACGTCGGCCTCCTGGCCGGACTCGTAGTCATGGTTGCCGAGGACCGCGATCACCGGGATTCGGACCGCGGCGTTGAGCTCCTTCGCCAGGATCACGGCCTCCTCGGGCAGGCCGTAGTCAGTGAGATCGCCGCAGAGGAGCAGGACGTCCGCGTGATCGTTGACGGGCGCCAGGAGCGGCTGCAGGGCTCCCTGCGAGGTCCTCTTTACATGTAGATCTCCGGCGGCAGCCAGGCGCATCGCTTGCTTCACGCTCCTCAGTCGTTTTCAGTCCCGGAGCAATCCGCATGCCGCCGAGCGAGGAGCGTCAGGGAAAGCTCGACGAGCGCGCCCACGCGTTCTATCTGCGTACGCTGGGGCTGCTGGCGGATGCCGGCATTCCCTTTCTCGTGGGCGGTGCATATGCGCTGACCTACTACAGCGGCATCGAGAGACACACGAAGGACTTGGATGTCTTCGTGCGGCGAGAGCACTACGGAGATGTCGAGCAGGCGCTCGGCGCCGCCGGCATCGCGACCGAGCTGACGTTTCCCCACTGGCTCGGCAAGGCGAGCTGCGAGCATGGCGAGATCGATGTGATCTTCAGCTCCGGCAACGGGCTGTCGCAGGTCGATGCGGCATGGTTCGAGAACTCCGCCTTCGGACCGGTGCTCGGCGTCGAGGTGCACATCTGTCCACCCGAGGAGATGATCTGGTCCAAGGCCTTCATCAATGAGCGCGAGCGTTACGATGGTGCCGACAACATGCACCTGCTGCTCGCATGCGCCGAGCGCCTCGACTGGGGGCGCCTCCTGGAGCGCTTCGATGGCCACTGGCGTGTGCTCTTCTCATATCTGGGGTTGTTCGGGTTCGTGTACCCATCCGAGCGCGCTCGCATTCCCGCATGGGTGATGAGCGATCTCATCGAGCGATTGAGCCGGGAGCTGCATGCCCCACCCTCGACGCGCCGGGTCTGTCAGGGCACGCTCCTCTCGCGGCAGCAATACCTCACGGATGTCGGCCTCTGGGGATTCGAGGACGCACGGCTCACGGTGGCCGGCTCCATGACGGTCGAGGAGGTTGCGCACTGGACGCGTGCCATCGAGGACGGCGGTTAGGGGTGGTACATTCCACCCATGACATCGAGCAAGGCGGCGCCCAAGTCGCAGGGTGAGAGTGCGCCGATCGGCCGGCTGCTGCGACAGTGGCGCACTGCGAGGCGCATGAGCCAGTTGGATCTGGCGCTCGAAGCCGGGGTCTCCGCACGCCACCTGAGTTATGTCGAGACCGGCAAATCACGGGCGAGCCGGGAGACCATCGGCAGACTCGCCGATGCGCTGGGGATGCCACTGCGTGAGCGCAATACGTTGATTCTTGCGGGCGGGTTCGCGCCGCAATTCTCCGAGACCCCGCTCCTCACGCCGGCACTCGAGCGGATGCGCGAGGCGATCGAGCTGATTCTGCGCCATCAGGAGCCCTATCCCGCATTCGTGGTCAGCCGTCATTGGGCGGTGCTGCGCGCGAACGATGCGGCGATACGGATGAACGGCTTCCTGATGGAGGGCCGGCCGATGCGGCACGGCAACCTGCTCCATCAGGTGTTCGATCCGGAAGACTTCAGGCCCGTAATCGTCAATTGGGATGACGTGGCCGGCCGCTTCATCCGTCACCTTCACGAAGAGGTCGCAACCGTGCCCACCGACGAGGGCTCACGCCGGTTGCTCGAAGAATTACTGGCCTACCCGGACGTGCCTTCCCACTGGCGCGCGCGGGACATGGCCAGTGAGCCGAGCCCGGTTCTCAATCTGGTGTTCCGCAGTCCTGCCGGGGAGCTGCGCTTCTTCGAGACGATGACGACCTTCATTGGCCCCAGGGATGTGACCCTGGACGAGCTGCGGATCGAATGCTCCTTTCCGGCGGATGCGCGGACGGCCGCGGTATGTGAGCAGCTCCGGGCGCGGTAACGGGTCGGGGAGACGCGATACCCGCCGATATGACCTCCGAGGTCATTGCGCCGCCTACCGCGCCGATTATCTTTGCGCGAGGCACCGAACACCGGAGATGACGATGCGGCTCTCACGCTGGAGTTGGATGATGTGTGCGCTGTTGATCGCGGTTCAGGCCCGGGCTGGGCAGGAAGTCGGCGACTATCGGGGGCTCCCTGCGGACCTGGCAGCCGCCGCGACGGCTTATGATCTCGCGCAGATCAGATCGGACCGGTCCGAGCTCGAAAGGCTTCTCGCGGACGATTACACGCTCGCAGGCTCCGACGGGAAGAATGAGACCAAGGCGCAGGACATCGCCGATTCCGTGGCACCGGGACGCAAGACCACGTACGTCGCCATCAGCAAGCAGGTGCGCAAAGTCTGGCCGAACGGTGCCGTGCTCGGAGGAATCGTCGATGCCAAGGGGGTCGATCACGGCCGCCCATTCGTGATGCGCGCTCGGTTCGTCGATGTCTGGGCAGAGCGCAACGGTCGCTGGCAAGTGATCTTCACACAGATCCACGATGTCAGCGCAGGAAGGACTCCATAGCCCGGGCGGCGGCTTCGGGCGCCGTCTCGAAGAGCGAGGCTCCCCGGTCGGGCAGCTCGATGAGCCGCGCCCGCGCCGGCAGCTCGCGAGCCTGTGCCGCATGGGCTACCACGTCATCGCGCAGACGCAGCACGAGAAGCGGCATGGAAAGCGGTGCCAGACGAGTGCGTAACGAGTAGGTCCGCTCCGCCGCCGCCGCTGCTGTGGCCTGACTCGCGTTGCGCAGGCGGTCGGCCAGCGCTCCGCTCACGGTCTCGGGCGATGCGCCTGGCCCGCAATACGCCACGGCCCGGATCCATTCTTCGTGCAGATGGCTGCCATCCGCGGCCGGGGCCGGCAGTGGCGGGTCCGTGGCACCCGCTGCGAGGGGCGGTGAGACCAGTACCATGCGCCTCACCCGTTCCGGACGTGCTGCCGCGAGCTCCGCGGCAACCAGCGCGCCGTAGCGTTGGCCCAGCAGATCAATCTGGCGCAAGCGCATGGTGTCGATAAAGTCGCCAATCGCCGCCGCGTGCTCCGCGACGCCGGCCCGCGCAGGGGGCGCGTCGGAATCTCCGAAGCCCGGCAGATCGGGAGCGAAAACCGAGCGCCCGGCCCCGGCGATGACCAGGAAACGCTGGAAGATGCGTCCGCAGCGGGGGCTCGGATGGAGGCAGAGCAGGGGGGTGCCCTCCTCGAAGCCACCGCCTGAAGGGATGGCATTGTGGACATGCAACTGCCCGTAGCGGCACTCGAAATAGCCCCGGCGGACGCGCGGGCTGCCTGGCGCTTGACCGGGGGTCGGACGGCGGGAGGGGCTTTCTTTTGGCATGGTGGCAACCTGGATTGTGCCGCAGTGGCAGTTCGGGTTTAAGCTATTCGCATGGCGTGGACCTCCGTGAAGTCCCTGGCAGTGCTGGCGATGCTTCTCGCGCTCAGCGGTTGTGGCCTCGCCGAGACCGGGGCCACCGCGGCGGCCGGCGGCGCCTCTGCTGCGCAACAGGCCAAGCAGGCCAAGGACACCGAGCAGAAGCTCCAGCAACAGATCGATGCTGCATATCAGCAGGATGCCGCGCGGCGAAAAGCCGCGGAGGCTCAAGCTCAATAAGGAGGTGGATCGATGCGTAACCTCGAAGTCAGGATCAGACGCACACCGGCGACAGCCGGAGACTTCGAGGTGGCTCCCGGTGAAGTGCCTCGGCTGACCAACGGCGGCATACTCTGCCGCGCACGCTGGCTCGCGGTCGATCCATTCATCTGCGTGCCTTCCAGTACCGGCATACGCGCGACCACGGGTCCGCAGCCGGGTGATGTCGTGCCGGCGCTGGGCGTATGCGAGGTGCTGGAGTCCCGGCACGATGTCTTCGCGGTTGGACAATACGTCGTTCTCGAGTGTGGGATGCGGGAGCTTTTCGTATCCAGCGGGCAACATGTGTGCGCGCTGCATCCCGGGCAGTCGCCTGCCTCCACAGCTCTCGGCCTGCTCGGCCCCGCGGGGATGGCTGCCTACTTCGGGCTGCTGGACCTCGCGAGATTGCGCACGGGTGAGACGGTGCTGGTGTCCGGGGCGGCGAACGTGGCCGGCGCCATGGCTGGCCAGGTGGCGAGAATCAAAGGCGCCCGGGCGGTCGGTATCGGCAGCTCGCGCGAGAAGTGCGATTGGGCGACCCGCCACGCGCGCTTTTCCGCGTGCATCAATGATCACGCGGAAAATATAGGAAGCCGGCTGCGCCAGCTGGCTCCGCATGGGTTCGAGGTTTACTTCGACAACGCCGGCGGCGAGCTCCTCGAGCTGGTCCTGTCAGGCCGCCATGTCGCTCGCGGTGGCCGTGTAGTGCTCAATAGCGTCCGTCAGGATGATGCGGCCGAATTGCTGCAGCGGGCGGGCTACGCCCCGGGGGAGATCAGTGTGCTGCGGTTGAATGCCGCGGACTACGACCACCGGCGTGGCGAATTTCTGAAAGACGCCATTGCCTGGTACGGTGCGGACCGATTGGTGTGTCGCGAGGACATTGCCGAGGGGCTGCAGAACGCGCCGGCGCACCTCATGAAGGCCATGCGCGGCGAGAGCTTCGGACGACCGTTGATCAAGGTTTGAGCGGGACTCGCCGCTGAGGCGACGAGTCCCTGCTCAGGGCTCTTACTTCCGCCGCGCCGGCTTGCGCGTCGAGCGCTTTGCCGCTTTCTTCGTTGCCTTGCGGACGCTGCGCCTGCCGGCCGCCTTCTTCGCGCCGCGCTTTGCGGCGGGGCGCTTTTTCGCCTTCGCCGCTGCCCGCTTGGCCGGACGCTTCTTCGCCTTCCGTGTGGCGGGTCGCTTTGCCGCCGCCTTCTTGCGCGCCGCGGGGCGCCTTTGTGCGGGCGCCGCTTTCGCAGCCGCCGCCGGTTGCGATGCCTTTGCGGTTGCTGCCGGTTTCTCCGCCGGTGCACTCGCCGCCGCGGGCTGTTTGGCCAGCTCGTGTACCGCGAATGCACCGCCCTGCGGATCCAGGATCTGCGCGACGCGACTGCCTCCCGGAACCTCCATCGGACCCTGGGTCACCTTCCCGCCGGCAGTTTTGGCTGCAGCCGCCGCGCGGTCGACGTTGGCGACGGTGATGTAGGTCAGCCAGCCCGGTGGCTTGGAGGCATCCATCAGCTTGTAGACGCCAGCTACCTGGGTACCGCCGTGCTCGACGAGCTGGTAAGTGCCGTCGGGTCCCATGTCATGGGCTGGTCCACGCGTCCACCCGAAGAGCTCCGAGTAGAACGCCAGCGCGCCCTGCTGGTCGCTCGTGGAGAGCTCGTGCCAGGAGAAACTCGTTGGCGGGGCGCCTGCGGGTGGTGGGCCACCCGGCGTGAAGATCGCGAATATGGCGCCCTGCGGGTCCGCCAGCACTGCGAACCGGCCGATGCCCGGAATGTCGGCCGGCGCTTTCAGCACTTTGCCCCCCAGGCGTTGCGCGTCGGCGGCCGTGCCATCGACATCAGGCGTGCCGATGTAGATGAGCCAGCTCGGCGGGGCGCCGGCGCGGCGCGCATCTTCCGGCTGGGCCATGAGGCCACCGGCCTGCGTCTTGCCTGCCATCCACAGGGTGTAGTCGGGCATGCCGGACGGCTGGGTCTTCCACGGAAGGACCTTGGAATAGAAGGCGCCCGCGCCCTGCGGGTCGGTCGTCATCAGCTCGTGCCAGACGAATCGCCCCCGAATCTCAGCGTTGCTCATGTGAGGTTGCCTCTTCTTGACGAGCGGCGTCGTATCTAACTCCCTCCATTGTGCACTGATGCGCGTTGCAGTTCCATGTCTGTGAAGCGTCACACCGTCCCGACGAAGTCCCCCTCGAAGGTGGCCATTCGCTGGACGTCGTAGACCAAGTGGGCGGTAAGCGTCAGGCGGGCGCGGCCGCGACGCACGAGCGTGCTGCGGAATCGCTCCCACGCGACCTCGTCCGAGAAGCGGCAGACGGCATCGAAGTCTCCGGGAATGGGCCGCTCGTATTCCATGGTGCAGCGCTGAATCACCAGCCGCGCGTGCAGTCCCGCGCTCGCGACCCGCAGGTGCAGCAGCGTCCAGCAGGAAAGGGTGGCCAGCGCCGCGGCGCTTCCCCCGAAAACGGTCTCATTGTGATTGAGGTTCGGCGCGAGTGGCGCCGCGAGCTGGACCCGCTCCGGGGTGGCCATCCTCACCCGCACACCCATCGCCGCCGAGAGCGGAATCTGCTCATGCAGATAGCGCTCGAGGTGCACTGCGGCTACCAGCTGCCGGTGTTCGGCATCGATTTCCACGGCTCTGCGGGCGGCAGCGGTGCACCGCGCTGCAGCAGCTCGATCGAGATCTGATCGGGCGAGCGCACGAAGGCCATGTGCCCGTCCCGCGGAGGGCGGTTGATGGTTACGCCATGATCCTTCAGGCGCTGGCAGGTCGCGTAGATATCGTCCACCGCGTAGGCGAGATGGCCGAAGTTGCGGCCGCCGCCATACGCCTCCGGGTCCCAGTTGAAGGTCAGCTCGACTTGCGCTGACTCATCCCCGGGCGCTGCCAGGAAGATCAGCGTGAACCGCCCCTGCGGATACTCGTTGCGCTTGAGCTCCATGAGCCCGAGTGCATCGCAATAGAAGCGCAGCGAAGCCTCGAGGTCGGTCACCCGGACCATGGTGTGCAGGTACTTCACGGCACTGCCTCAAAACATCTCGGATGGGCCGGGTGGTTTGATGCTCACCTTGTAGCGCGAGGCGATGTGCTCGCCGGTGATCATCTCCTCGTAGCTCTGTCCAGGCCCCACCATGGGATAGACACCGGCATCCGGGTCGATCATCACCTCGAGAAAGGCCGGTCCTGCGAAGCCAATGAATTCCGCGACCACGCGCGGCACGTCTTCCTTGCGCTCCAGCCGCACGGCATAGCGGAACCCGTCTGCCTGAGCCGTGCGGACGAAGTCCTTCTTGTGCAGCGACTTGTCGCTCGCCGACAGCCGCCCCTTGAAGAAGAGCTTCTGCCATTGCTTGACCATGCCGTCGCCGAAGTTATTGAGTACGACGACCTTGATGGGCAGGTCATACGTGGTCACGGTCTCGAGCTCGCCGATGTTCATGCGGATGCTCGAATCGCCATCGATATCCACAACCAGCCGCCGCGGGTGCGCGAGCTGGGCGCCGATCGCGGCGGGAAGGCCGAAGCCCATGGTTCCCATGCTGCCGGAAGTCAGCCAGAGCCGCGGCTCGCGGAAATCGCAATACTGCGCGGCCCACATCTGGTGCTGGCCCACGCCGGTCGTGATGATCGCCTCGCCGCGGGTGAGCCTGTTGATTTCCTCGATGACGTAGTACGGCTGGATGAGCGGGCTCTGCCGGTCGTAGCCCATGGCATGGACGCGCTTGAGCTC
>Ga0105240_10005932_pt1 | contig 18090 bp, 22 predicted proteins | sample KBSC54metaG_FD_80426 | JGI IMG/M metagenome (GOLD analysis project Ga0105240, IMG submission 80426) | Corn rhizosphere microbial communities from Kellogg Biological Station, Michigan, USA - KBS C5-4 metaG | ecosystem: Host-associated > Plants > Roots > Rhizosphere > Soil | place: Michigan, USA...
AAGTTCTACGGGCTGGACGACATCATCACCATGCGCCATCTGAATAACATGGCGAAAGTGACCCTGGCAACGGCTCTGATCGTCGCCTACGGTTACACCATGGAAGCCTTCTTCGGATACTTCAGCGCCGATACCTACGAGCGCTTCATGATCTGGAACCGCATGACGGGCCCGTATGCCATCTTCTACTGGTGTCTGATTCTTTGTAACATCATCACGCCTCAGACGTTGTGGTTCAAGAGGGTTCGGACCAGCCCGGGCATTCTGTGGATTGTCTCGATTATCGTCAATATCGGTATGTGGCTGGAGCGTTTCGTTATCGTCGTCACCAGCCTGCACCGCGACTTTCTGCCGTCCAGCTGGGGCATGTACTGGCCCACCATTTGGGATTGGGCGGTTTACACAGGAACACTGGGTATGTTTATGACCCTGATCTTCCTTTTTGTCAGGGTTTTGCCAATGATTACAATCTTCGAACTGCGCATGCTTCTGCCTGGCGCGGTCGTGAAGGAGCCGGTCGCGCAATGAGCGTCTACAACGACGACGATCAGGATACGCTGTACGGCCTGATGGCGGAGTTTGAGACTCCGGGACAACTGGTCGCGGCGGCCCGCCGCACCCGCGAGGCCGGATTCAAAAAATTCGATGCCTACACGCCTTATCCCATCCATGAGCTGGATGGCGCGATGGACCTGCACGACAACCGCGTTTCCCTGTTCACTCTGATTGGCGGCTTGCTCGGCTGCGCCGGCGGCTTCGGCCTCGCCAGCTGGGTTTCCGCCGTTGCGTTCCCTTTAAACATTGGCGGGCGACCGTTAATCAGCGTGCCCATGTTTATTCCGGTGACTTTCGAATGCACCATTCTGTTGGGGGGCCTCACGGCCGCCTTCAGCATGCTCGCCATGAACGGCTTGCCGCATCCTTATCACCCGGTCTTTAATGTGGAGCGGTTCGTCAACGCTTCGCGGAGCAAGTTCTTCCTTTGCATCGAGAGCGACGATCCTCAATTCGATCGTCATGAGACGGTAAGTTTTCTCGAAAGCCTGGGCGCTGAGGAAATCGCGGAGGTGGCTCGATGAGAATTGTTCTCAGCTCGCTCGCCCTCGCCGGAGCCGGATTGTTCCTCGCGGGATGCTCCCGCCTGGACATGCAGGACCAGCCGAAATATAAACCGCAGCGCCCGAGCGAGTTTTTCGCCGATGGCCGCAGCGGCCGCCCTGAGCTCGAAGGCACGGTGGCGCGCGGCGAACTTCAGGAAGACACCGCTTTTTACACCGGAAAAGACGCGCAGGGTAACGATATCGACACGTTCCCCGTGGCCGTCGATAAGGCCTTCATTCAGCGCGGGCAGCAGCGTTTCGATATCTATTGCTCCCCCTGCCATGGCCGAATTGGAAACGGTTTGGGTATGATCGTCCGGCGCGGATTCAAACAGCCGCCTTCTTATCACATCGATCGTCTGCGCAATGCGCCGGTGGGGCATTACTACGAAGTGATTTCGAACGGTTATGGAGCGATGCTGAACTATGCCGCCCAGGTCCAGCCGCGCGATCGCTGGGCGATTATCGCCTATATCAGAGCCTTGCAATACAGCGAAAACGCGAACATCAACGAATTATCGGCGGATGCGCGGGCCAAGGTTCCCGCTGTCAACGCCGTGCTGACTCCGGAACAGAAAGCGGCGCTCGCATCACAGCCGCTCGTTCCAAAAGACACCGATTTCTATAACTTCCCGGCCGACCCCGCAACGCCGTCCGGAGTTCCAGGAGCCCATGGCGCCGGCGCTCATAAAACGAATCAGCCAGAGAGAAAATGACGACGACTGAACAAAGTTATACAGCCGCCCCGCAGCTCAGCGACACGCTGAAGCGGTATTCGTCCATCGCGACGTTTATCGGGCTTATCTTTCTGGGGCTGTTGGTCAGCGGTATCTTCCTTGTGAAGGATGAATCGGGCGATACGCTGCGCCCGTTCCTTCGTGCTTATTTAGTAGGGTTCTGGCTTTGGTTCGGCGCGGGCGCCGGATGTCTGCTGGTCCTGATGACGCAATACCTTTCTGGTGGCGCATGGGGCCTGGTAATCCGGCGGCCACTGGAAGCGGGCGCAAAAACGCTTTATGTGATGTGCTTCGGTTTCCTCCCGCTGCTGATCTTTCACGACCACATTTACTGGTGGACTACACCCGCCGGCCATGCCGATAAGGTAATTCAGGCCAAGAGTCTCTATCTCAACGTCCCGTTTCTTTGGGCGCGCTGGGCGATTTACTCCGGCTTTCTCTGCTACTTCACCATGAAGCTGCTCAAATGGTCGAAGCAGGAAGATGAAACGAAGTCGATGACCTTCTCGGCCAAGCTTGAAAAGCTGAGTGGCCCCGGTGTTCCGGTGTTCTTCATTCTGATGACCTTCTGCGCGGTCGATTACCTGATGACGCTGGAACCATACTGGTATTCGACGGTATACGGCTTCATGATCGTAATCGGCTGGGCACTCACCGCGCTCGCCCTCATGATGGCTACGCTTACGGTGCTGGGTGAGGATGAGCCGATGGACCATGCGCTCACCGGAACCCATTATCAGGACCTCGGGAAACTTCTGCTCGCGATGGTGATGATGTGGGCGTACCTGAATTTCTCGCAATTACTCATTACGTGGTCGGGAAATCTGCCTTTTGAAGTCGTTTGGTACATCAAACGGTGGAACGGCGGCTGGGGATGGGTGGCGTTAATACTGCTGCTCGGCCATTTTGTGCTCCCATTCCTGCTGCTGCTCTCGCAGACGCTCAAGCGGAAGCCGATGGCGATCCGCGTGATCGCGATTTATATCGTAGTAGTTCATGCGATCGACGTTTTCTCGCTGGTGGAACCGAACTTTACCACCTGGAACGCCCCGCATTTTTATTTCTCGTGGCTGGACCTGGTGGCGCCGATTGGTTTCGGCGGCCTCTGGCTGGCGATGTTCTTCCGCAACCTGCCCACCAGGCCCCTGCTGCCTCTGGGCGCACCGGATCTTGAAAAGGCTTTAAATCATGGCAGAGACCACTAAATACGACCCCGAACACAGGCACGAACACGGTCATGAAGCGGACCCTCTTTCGCATGAAGGCGGAGTCTCGTTTGAACGTTCGGACGTAAGCTTTTACCAAATCACCGCATTTGGCATCGGTCTGGCGATAGGCGTTATCGTGGTGGTGTTCGCCATGTGGGCGATGTTCCACTTCCTCTCGTTGCGCGAAGACAAAGTGAACCCGCTGAGTCCGCCGGCGATGCTGAAGGAGCGACCGACGCTGCCACCCGAACCGCGGTTGCAGGGCATTACGAAGCTGGTCCAGCCTCATGTGGAGTTGCAGGAAATGCGCGACGACGAGGTTGCTATTTTGAACAGTTTCGGCTGGGTCGATCCCGCCAAAGGCACCGTACGAATTCCGATTGACCTCGCGGTTGACATGGTGGCGGCAAAAGGCCTGCCCTCCAGGCCAACGCCCGCGGGCGCGGATGGCGGGTTCCGCATGATTCCTTCGGATGCAAGCAGCGGGAGGACGCTCGAGAAGATTTCCCAATGAGCGTAAAGAACTACATTTTCGTGTTGACCGCGGGGCTTAGCCTCGTTGCGGGCGCGTCGCGCCTGTCCGCCCAGGCTAGTCCACCGCCGGGATTCGCAGATCCGGACTTCGGGCCGACGGTGAATAAGGGCAAAAGCGCCCCGGCGCTCGACTTGATAAACATGAAGGGCGGTGATCGCCCGGTTTCTCTTAAAGAGGTCACAATCGAGCAAAGGCTCGATTCGCAACTTCCCCTCGACGCGGAATTTCGGGACGAAACCGGTAAAACGGTGCCGCTCGGTTCCTTTTTTGGAAAGCGCCCTGTGGTGCTGACCCTCGTTTATTACGACTGCCCGATGCTGTGTACACAAATTTTGAACGGCATGGTTCGGGCAGCCAAGGTACTGACGTTTACGCCTGGCAAAGACTACGACGTGGTGGCCATCAGCTTCGACGCCCGCGAGACTTCAAAGCTGGCCGCCGAAAAGAAAGCCGTATACCTGAAGCGCTATGGCCATCCGGAGACCGCGAACGGCTGGCACTTTCTAACCGGCGATCTCAAATCGATCAAGCGTGTCACGGATGCCGTCGGGTTCCGTTACATTTGGGACGTTCACACCGCGCAATTTGCGCACGCGAGCGCGATCTACGTCCTGACGCCGCAGGGCAGGTTATCCAAGTATTTTTACGGAATCGATTATTCGCCGAAGGACATGCGGCTCGGGTTGATCGAAGCATCGCACAACAAGATCGGCAATCCGGTGGATCAGATCCTGTTGTTCTGTTATCATTTCGACCCGCACGCCGCGAAGTACACGTACTTTGCGCTGGGATTATTGCGCGTGGCCGGAGCGGCTACGCTTTTGACACTTGGGGGATTCGTGTTTATCATGCTGCGGCGGGAAAGCCGACAGAAAGGGAGTCAGGCCGCCTAAATGCAAGTGAAGAGTTTCCAGCTTTTTCCCGAGGCGGCATCGACGATTGCGGGTCAGGTGGACGGGCTGTACGCGTTCCTGATCATTATCAGCGCCTTTTTCTCGCTGCTTATCGCGCTCCTGATTGTTTACTTCGCCTATAAATACCGTGTGCGCCCCGGTGTGACGTTCCATCCCGAACATCACGATGACCACAGCATCGGCGGTATGGTGCTTGAAATCGTCTGGTCCGTGATTCCGCTCGGTCTTTCCATGATCATGTTCGTCTGGGGCGTGAGTATCTACTTCACTGAGTCGCGGCCACCGGCCGATTCCATGGAAGTTTATGTGACGGGCAAGCAGTGGATGTGGAAGATCCAGCATATGGAAGGAGCGCGTGAGATCAACGAACTTCATATTCCAGTGGGTCGCAACATTAAGCTGACCATGACATCTGAAGATGTCATCCACGACTTTTATGTACCCGCGTTTCGCACTAAGGCGGACGTGCTGCCGGGCAGGTACACCACGGAATGGTTCCAGGCGACGCAGGTGGGCGCGTACCATATCTTCTGCGCGGAATACTGCGGCACCAAGCACTCCGGCATGGTGGGAACTGTTTATGTGATGTCGCAGCCCGATTACAACGCATGGCTCGGCGCCGGCAGCGGTGAAGGATCCATGGCGGAGCAGGGTCAGTCCCTGTTTAATCAGTTAGGCTGCGGTAATTGCCACGCGAGCGTTATCAACAACCAGAACGGTCGTTGCCCCAATTTAGTGGGGTTGTTCGGTTCACGCGTGGAATTGAAGGACGGTTCGGCGGTAAAAGCGGATGAGGCTTATATTCGGGAGTCCGTTCTCTATCCACAATCGAAAATTGTGGCGGGGTATGACGACTACATGCCTACCTTCAAAGGGCTTATCACTGAAGACGGCATGCTGAAGCTGATCGAATATGTGAAATCTCTTGGGGCAAAGAACGGCACGCAGAATTCCGCGACCTCAATGCCTGTTCAGACCGGTGAAGCGGTTCCGGTTCTACCGAGAGGCCGGCCACAAGGCAAGATGATCGCCCCGCCGGCTCCAAGTCCGGGCGTCGCGCCTCCGGCGGGAAATCGTTAAGTTGTCAGGAATACAAGAATGATTACGGCGACTGCACCTCTAAAGGAAAAAAAGAATTACATCAACGCGGAGGCCGGCCTCAAGAGCTGGCTTCTGACGCAGGATCACAAGCGCATTGCAATTTTGTACCTCATTGCGGTAACTGCGTTCTTCATGGTCGGCGGTCTGATGGCTGCGCTCATCAGAATAGAACTTGCTACGCCCGCGGGCGACTTGCTCGACTCGAACACTTACAACAAAGTGTTTACGATGCACGGCGTGATCATGGTCTTCTTCTTCCTGATCCCGTCCATCCCGGCCATACTTGGGAACTTCCTGCTTCCGCTAATGATTGGCGCAAAGGATCTGGCGTTCCCCCGAATCAATCTGATTAGCTGGTACATTTACATGCTCGGCGGTCTGTGCGGCGTGATCGTGCTGCTCTCGGGCGGCGTGGACACGGGCTGGACCTTCTATACGCCGTTTAGCAGCACCTACTCGAACGGGTATGTGGTTTTAACGGCGCTGGCCGCCTTCATCAACGGATTTTCCTCCATTCTGACCGGGTTGAATTTCATCGTCACGGTTCACAGAATGCGTGCGCCCGGCATGACCTGGTTTCGTCTGCCTTTGTTTGTTTGGGCCCACTATGCCACCAGCATCATTATGATTCTGGGCACGCCCGTGATCGCGGTTACGCTGTTTCTGCTGATGCTCGAGCGCGGTCTGCACATCGGATTTTTCGATCCGGCATATGGCGGCGATCCGGTTCTGTTTCAGCACTTGTTCTGGTTCTACTCGCATCCGGCCGTTTACATCATGATTCTGCCCTCGATGGGCGTCATCTCGGAAGTGGTCTCGACATTTTGCTCGAAGAAGCCTTTTGGCTATACCTTCATCGCATTTTCCAGCCTGGCAATCGCGGTCTTCGGCTTTCTGGTCTGGGGGCATCACCTGTTTGTGTCAAGCCAGTCGGCTTATGCGGGTATGGTGTTCTCGATTCTGTCATTCATTGTGGCCATCCCGTCTGCCATCAAAGTCTTTAACTGGACCGCGACGATGTACAAGGGATCGGTTCGTCTCGACACTCCCATGCTCTATGCGCTTGGGTTTATCGGACTGTTCACAATCGGTGGACTCACCGGTCTTTTTCTCGCCGCCATGGGACTCGATGTACACCTGACCGATACGTACTTCGTGATCGCGCATTTCCACTATGTGATGGTGGGCGGCGCCATTCTTGGATATCTGGCGGGAATCCATTTCTGGTGGCCAAAGATCACGGGCAGGATGTACCCCGAAGGATGGTCGAAGATCGCCGCGGGTCTGACGTTTGTGGGATTCAACCTGACATTTTTCCCGCAGTTCATTCTTGGTTACATGGGCATGCCGCGACGCTATCACGTCTATCCGCCCGAGTTTCAGGTGTTCAACGTGCTGTCGTCGGCCGGCGCCACAGTGCTCGGTTTGGGCTTTCTGATTCCAGGCATCTATCTGATCTGGTCATTGAAGTACGGCAAAGTGGCGGGTCCGAATCCATGGGGCGCAACGGGGCTCGAATGGCAGACATCTTCGCCGCCCCCGACGGAAAATTTCGAAATTACTCCTGTGGTTACAACTGAAGCTTACGACTACGCGGCACTTGCCGCCCGAGAACAAATGCAGGAGGTGACGCGCCTTGGATAGCGAAACCGCAGTGGTGGAACAAAAGCCTCACCATCATCCTGGTTACGGAGAGACGCGGCATCACTTTGAGAATGCCGCTCAGCAGAAGGATGCCTCCACTATCGGAATGTGGGTTTTTTTGCTGACGGAACTCATGTTCTTCGGCGGGATGTTCATGGCGTATTTCGTTTATCGCCAGTGGTATCCGATCGCGTTTGCTTCGGCCAGCAACAAGACCAATCTCTGGCTGGGAGCCTTTAATACAACTGTTCTGATTTGCAGTAGTTTGACGATGGCGCTCGGGGTCCACGCCGCCTCAATGGGCAAGAAAAAGCTGCTGATTCTATTCCTGTTCCTGACACTGGTGCTGGGCGGAGCGTTTCTTGGCGTGAAAGGCTACGAGTATCACGATAAGTGGGTACATCACGAAGTTCCCGGAGCCCATTTCGATTGCGAGGATTGTAAGGACGCCGCTCATGCTCCTCTGTTCTTCTCCCTCTACTTCGGCATGACGGGCTTGCACGCATCCCACATGATTATCGGCTTCGGGATTCTCCTGGTGCTGATCTGGCAAGCATACAAAGGGAAGTTCACCTCCAAGTGGTATACGCCAATTGAGATGTTCGGGCTGTACTGGCACTTCGTTGACATTGTGTGGATCTTCCTGTTCCCGCTGCTATACCTCATAGATCGCTCCGGAAGGGGACTACACTGATGGCCTCGAACGTTCATCGGCCCGCACACGCCCCTACAGAGCCGTACGATGTGGAACATCATGTTCCGAAAAGGGTGTATTTCGCCGTTTTTGCAGCCCTTATTTGCCTGACTTGGGTCACGGCGTGGGTTTCCACCATCGATCTGGGCAGCCTGAATATTTACGTGGCGCTCTCGATTGCCGTGTTCAAGGCATCGCTGGTAGTTCTGTTCTTCATGCACGTGAAATACGGCACGAGGCTCACAAAGATGATTGTGGGCTGCGGTCTGTTTTGGCTGGCTATGCTGCTGTTCATCGTCATGGCGGACATTTGGACACGCGGCTGGATGGGCGTCCCCGGTCGTTAAAGCCTGAAATCGTCGTGGGGCGGGCAATCCGGGCATTGCGCCATGCGTTGCGCCCGCCCCACTTGAAATCTTAGATGATTCCCACCAGCTTCTCTTTGATTTGTTCCGCTGTGAACGGCTTCCGCACGTAGCCGGTTGCGCCCAGCTGTACCGCCTCCATTACTTTGCCCTGTCCTCCTTCCGTGGTGATCATGATCACCGGCACATTTTTCAGGTGTTCCATTTCCTTGATCCTGGCCAAAAGCTGAAGACCATCCATCTGAGGCATGTTGATATCGGAAAGGATGAGTCCAAAGGAACGATTCTTCAGGATGTCCACCGCCTCCGTACCGTCGCCGGCTTCCTGAATTTCACCAAGGGGAAGATCGGTCTGCCGCAGGACCCGCTGCAGAATCTTTCTGATCGCTGCGGAATCGTCGACGATTAGCACATCCAAAGGCGTTGTAGCTGTCATTACTACCTCCGTATCAACTATCGGCGGAAGTTCGGGCGAAGTTTAGGCGAAAACTTTTTCTACAAGCCGCTCAAATGGTGATGAACCCTGCCGATATGTAATTGCAGGCGGTAATGTATGAATCCGGTGCGACCGGTTACAGCGAACGGCGGGGCGGATCCTCCCGCTATCGACACATCTGCCGGCGACGCCCGGCGAGCGATCACCCGGGACGTTGCCGATGGCGTTGCACGCCTGAATGAGATTGAGTATGCGGGGCAGGGCAGGGAAATCACCTTCTCTATCGACCGTGCCACACGATTGCCCGTTGTAAAAGTGGTGAACACGAATACTAACGAAGTGGTGGACCGGTGGCCGGCGCAATACGTCCTGCAATTGGCTGCCGATTATGCGAAGAGCACACGAGAAGCCAGATGAATCCCTATTTCGAGCAGATGATCCTTTCCGCAAGCCCGCTTGAGCTGTTACGCCTTCTGTACCAGAAGGCGATTGCCTCTGTCCGGGATGCGCGCGTGCATCTCAGGGAGCAGCGGATTGCCGAACGCTGCGCATCCATCAACGCCGCTTATCTGGTGCTGTTGGAACTCACAGGTTCACTGAAGCACGAAGACTCTCCTGAACTGGCGGCGAGATTGAAGGGTCTGTATGGCTATATGCAGGCGCGGCTCATTGAAGCGAATTTGAACCAGACAGATGACGGCCTGGTGGAAGTTCTGGCACTACTGACGACACTTGCCGAGGCCTGGAACGGGATTTTGGAAATCCGTGGCGCTGAGGAAACCAGTGTGAGCCCCGCTGCGGAGATCGCGGTTCGCTACGCGGTTTCAGCTTGAGGTCGGCTCCGCTTTGGACGTTGGTTTCGGTCGTGAGGAAAACGCTCGGAGTCGGAACCGCAAGGAGGTATAAAAAAGCCCTCTGGCGCGTTCGGCAGTCGGGAGTTTCGGTGGGGGTGGCATCTTGTGATGAGTTGATTTCGCGGCGCTTATGGGGCAGCCCAATCGTGGCTGTTGAGTGGCGTTCAGCCGCTTCTCAGGGTTGGAAACCTAATTCTGTTCCGCTCCGGACCTGAAGCAGTTCGTTTTGTAAATCCAGCTGTAAGCCGGCAGCCCATCCACGATCAGGACTTCCTGGTCTCGGCTGGCGGTCCGTCGGCCAGGGATTGCTGCTTCTTAAGACCGTCCTCAATCACTCGCGATAAACCAAGGCCGCCGCGGGCCGTTAAAGCTCTCGCCAGTTGCTCCTCGCCCAGCCCGAATGCGGCGCTGCTGGCCTGATCATCGCCGGTTCCGAGCCATCCTTCGCCCTCCTCTCGGACAGAACGGAGCATCTGGCCAATTAGCAACGCCTCGAAATCCTTTGAAGCTCCGGCCCGTTTCAGCTTTGCTCCGTCGGGCGGAGCAAGGTCCGCTGCCATTGCGGAGATGCCGCCTCCGAGGCTACTCATATTTGTGCTCATATCACTTCCAAGTCCGCGTCTAACGCGCCAGCGGCTCGCAAATTTTGAAGAATTGCAATGATGTCCCGCGCCGACGACCCGATCGCCGTGAGCGCGCGAACCAACTCCTCTACCGTGGCGCCCTCTTTCAGCACTAGATTGCGCGCCGGCTCGTCCTTCGCGGTAATCGTCTGACTCGGGACAACCGCGGTCGTTCCATTAGAAAGGGGTCCGGGTTGGGAGACAATCAGTTGCGTCTGCACTTCCACCGAAAGATTTCCATGCAGAATCGCGACCGGCGCAATTCGGACATCTTTGCCGATTACGATCGTTCCCGTGCGCTCGTTCACTACGATGCGCGCCGTCATGTCCACTTCCACCCTCAAATCTTCAACGGCTGCGATGAAAGCCGACACCCTCGTCCGCCATTCCGAAGGAGTAGCGACCGAAATAACCGCCGCGTTATCGGCGTGCGCAATCGCCTCAGCCGCTCCAAAGCGCTTATTGATTACCTCCGCGATGCGTGCAGACGTTGCGAAGTCTGAGTTCCTCAGTTGCAACTTCACGCTCGTGGTTGGCTGCACGGAAGGAGCGGCGTGTTCCACCGATGCCCCGGCGGGTACTCTCCCCACCGTCGGATGATTTACCGTTTGACTCACGCCGCCTCTTCCCGCCACGAACCCTCCGGTTACGACCGGTCCCTGAGCGACGGCATAGACCTGACCATTGGCGCCCCGAAGCGACGTCATCAGCAAGACGCCGCCCTGGAGATTAGATGCATCGCCAATCGCCGCGGCCGTGACATCTATTTTCGTGCCAGGCTGCGCGAAGGCCTGCAGTGTTGCTGTAACCATAACGGCGGCCATATCCTGCACGCGAATCGCCGCGGGAGATACGGAAACTCCGACCTTCTCGAGCATATTCGCGAGGCTTTGCGTACTGAAGATGGTTGTCCGCTTGTCGCCTGTCCCGGCAAGGCCCACCACCAAACCATACCCAATCAACTGGTTATCGCGGACCCCCTCGATTGTCACCAGGTCCTTCAGCCGCGTCGCCGGAGAGGCGTCCGATGGAAGCCATAGCGCGCCGGCCAAAAATATCAAAATGCGCTTCATGACCGTTTTCAGAACGGAAGAACGCCCAGCAACAGCCGGTAAAGTATATTGGGCCTGCGAACCGCATCCCCCACCACGCCTTTTCCGTTCACCCGAATCTCCATATCCGCTATTTGTGTGGATGGCACGGTATTGGCCGTCGAAATGTCTGTGGTTCGCACAATGCCGCGCACCGTGATTACCTGTTGCTCGGAGTTCACCTGTATGCTTTTGTCGCCCTCGATCAGCAGGAGCCCGCCCGGCAGCACACGGACAACTCTCGCCGTCAACATCGCATTGAGGGTAGCGCCGCGCGACGTGCTGCCCACGCCATTCAGCTTCTGATCGCCACTTAGTCCGGCAAGGTTCGCTAGTGCTCCGGCAGCCGACTTCTTACCGGCGAGCGATGACACCGAAGCATTCGCGCTCGACGCGCGCTGAGAAGTACTTGCACCGGTCGCCACCGCATTCACCGATTCAGTTACGAGCACGGTCACAAGGTCATTCATTTGACTGGCCCGCACATCGCGCCCAAGGTCGGTGAGGCGCGAAGAAGGCGACCAAATTGCGCCAGGCGACGTTTCAGTATCCTCATTCGAAGCAGACGCACTGCGCACGTATTGTTCAAGAAGCGAGGGTTCCGGCGGCCTGGACTTCTTCTTCAGGCCAGCGGGTCCGGCGCCAAGCAGACAGTGGGCGCCGAGGAACCATACATAAACCCGCTGTGACTTCATAGCCCGCCGACCAGGACCACGGCCCTCGCGCCATCAAGCCTGGCGCGGAATGTCTTCCCGCTCGATGGGTTTCGTAAGTCCATGAACTCACCGCTGTGTCCATCGCGCTCGGCTATCGCGCTAAGTTGCAGGCGGGTGCTTCCGCTTCGAACTTCTACATGAACAACTTCGCCGCGTCGTACATCTGGCGCCTTGACCAGGAGAGAGAGAGGAATTGGCTCACCTGCCCGAATAGCTTTTTTCGGAACCAAGCCGAGTACATCTTCCAAACGGCTTGCCAGATCCTGCGTGAAAACGCTTCGCTTCTCAGTGCGAACAGACGCCAGTTCAATAGGGGCATTCGTGGCGAGATCTTTCACCGCTACGACGGCCATCAAGGTCTGGGAAACCTCAACCCGTGCCCATACCGGCAGCCTTTTCGTTTCCGAATAGCGAACGTATCCGCGCCAGAGCCGTGCCCCAGGCCTGGCGATTGAAACCGGTTCCAAACCGGCGACCGGAAACTCGATTTTTCCCTGTGGCACCGGCGCTTGCGACAACTCCAGCACTTTGATCCGGGCACCCGGCAGAGCAAGGTTCATTTCACTTATTACCGCTGCTGTGTCGATCTGCCGCAAGGGGATTTCAAAGCATACTTCGGCGCCCTCCCAGGGTTCGATACCGTAAGCCTTGGCGATGCGCGCAAGTTCAGCCGCGGCGAAGGTGCGCTTCACACCGGGGGCAGGCGCCCAGCCGACGATCGCCGAAGCCGGAAGCGCGGCGAACCGCGGATCCGCGAGCGCCAGATCAGTTCCGACGATGCGTTCGCCGGTGAGCGGAACGCACTCGGCGCGGGCGAATGACGACAGCGATAACAGAAGAACGAATGCTGGTTTCATGATGGCTCTTTATCGAGTCAGATTATTCACTTGCGAATACATATCGTCCGCGGCCTTGACGACTTTGGAATTGGCCTCGTAGGCCCGCTGGCTCGTGATCATGTTGATGAATTCATCCACCACACTGACGTTCGACTGCTCCAGATAACCCTGCTGCAGAGTGCCGATGCCTTCGCTGCCGCCGGGCGTTCCGACCGTTGCGTCACCCGATGCATCGGTGGGCAAATAGAGGCTTCTGCCCAGCGAGTTCAACCCGGCGGGGTTCTGAAAATTCGCAAGAGTGATCTGCCCGGCATTTTGCGCCTGGATTTGACCCGGAAGCGTATACGACACGGTCCCGTCAGTAGCTATATTGATCGCCTGAGCCGTGGGGGGGATCGTGATCTGCGGCTGTAACTGATCGCCGTCCGACGTGACCAGGCTGCCGGTGTTATCAAGGTGGAAGCCGCCCGCCCGTGTATACGCGGTCTGGCCGCTCGCCTGCTTGATCTGAAAAAAGCCTCGCCCCTGAATCACCAAATCCAGAGGGTTTGAAGTGGCGGAGAAGTCGCCTTGCTGAAACACAATTTCATTGGAGGAGGCGCGGGTACCCAATCCCAACTGCAGCCCGGTGGGAACCACTGTCGACTGGCCCGCTGAGGAACCAGGAGCAACCATGTTCTGGTACAGCAGATCCTGAAACTGCGCACGGCGCGACTTATAACCGGCGGTATTGGCGTTCGCAAGATTATTGGCGATATTGTCGATGTTCAACTGCTGGGCGGTCATTCCGCTGGCGGCACTGTAAAGAGCTCGAATCATAATGTTGTTCCTGATTTCTAAGACTGCACGCGCGCAACTTCGTCGATAGCGCGCTTATTAAGGTCATTGCCGATGCTCATCGCTTTTTGCAGCATTTCGAACTGGCGCAAAATGGCCACCAGGCGAACAGCCGATTCGGGTCCGCCCACGTTGCTTGATTCGAGCTTCCCCTGGAGCAGGCTGCCTTTGGCCGGCTGGCGCGCAGCCCCGGCAAGAGGGTTCCAGTAGTTAGAGCCTTCCTTGTTGATGGATCCCGGTGCGAAGCCAACCAGCTCCAACTGCCCCGTGTTCTGGCCTCCCTGTCTGACCGTTCCATCGGGTTTGACTTCGAACGGAGCATCGGCGGCAACGTGAATCTGACCGCCCCCTTTGGCGCGAACCGCACTTCCGTCGGATGTGGTGAGTACGCCCGTGGATGAAATCCGGAAATTCCCATTTCGGGTGTACCGTGTTCCGCGCGGTGTTTCAACTGCGAACAGTCCGTCGCCGTCGATGGCAAAATCCAGAGGATTGCCGGTGGCCCGGAAGTCGCCCTGCGCAAGATCTGTCCAGTGACTTTCGATGACGGGAAGCGTGGCGCGGTCGCCGGTTTGGGCATCGGGCGAAGCGTCCAGGCTTGTATAAAGGCTGTAAAATTCGCGGTCGGCTTTGTACCCTCCGGTTTCCACATTGGCAAGGTTATTGGCAAGCAGCTCAAGGGATTCCATCCGCGCTTTCATGCCGCTCGCAGCCGAAATTGATATTGCATCCATAGCGTTCCGCGCCAGATCTATGCAGGCCAGGGGCCGAACGAAAAATATTTGTCTAAATTCCTCTAAATGAGGAAACAACGGTCGATATGAGGAATAAGCCCGCCGTGCGAAAGCGCCAAAAAATTGGCGTTTTGTTGATAAATGCCAGGAACCTGGCGTGGCGACCCCTTCTAAAAGACTGAAACTTCACGGACTCCGATTGGTGCTCGGACTGCAATTGGGACGGCGTGACTTCCGGCCCGAGTTTCCCGGTCTTTTCCCTTGCTTCCGCGGTAGCCCCGCCGGCTTTGCAGGGACCTGCCGCGGCTCCGTCCCGAAATGCGTTGGTTTCGTTTGATGACGTTGTGAAATCGGTAGCGTTGCCCCGGCAGAGTGAGCCCAAAGGCCCGCAAATTCCCAAGCCGGCGAAGCCCGCGGCCAGGACCTTGTTACCTGTGCTGTTGAAAGGCGATACGGTGCCAGTCCACAACCGGCAGCCGCGGGCACCTGAAACCGGGGGGTGGAAGCACGAAGCGAATCCCGATATTCCGCTGCCGCCCGATCTGAAAAAGATCAAAATTCCGGAAGAGATAACGAAAAAGGGGCGGAGCACGCATGCCGCCCCCGCCAAATCCCTGCCTCTCGACGCGGCGCCAAAGGAAAAAGGTTTTGTCGTAGCGGTCGCTCTCCCGCAAGTCACAGAACACACACCCTTGCCGAGGCTCGTTCGCAAACCTGCGACTGAGGATTCCACAACCGAACGAAAGGCAGTAACATCCACCCCGGAGCCGGCGCGCGATTCAACCCCCGAGATACTCGCCAGCCCCGCGGCGCTTGAGGTCAGGCTTCGAGTGGCTCCCGACAGTGTAAAACGGAGCGCCGGATTTCCGGATAAGCCCCTACCGGTTGCAAAGGAGTCGAAAAACGATACTGCTGATAAGCCGGAAAAGGAACCGAATCAGCCCCGAGTCGAGGTGGAGCCGGCGCCGCTTCTTCAGAAAGCGCACCAACCAGCGACCCAGGTCCAGCCATCCACGCGGGGATCGCATTCGGCAGGTCCCGAAACCGTCGCGCACCCTCAGACCGAGGTTACGCACGCAAGAAGTTCCGCGGTTCCACCCGCTACTTCCGACAACTTCATCAAGCCCGCTCTTCCGCAGCAAGCCACGCCCCGCGCGGAGGTAAAGGATACCCCGGCGCCGTCGCACGCTCAGGAACTCCTGCCCGAACGTCCGGAAACACCTCAGCCGCTCCGCAACGTTTCACTCGAGTTCACGCCAGACGGCGCGAGCGACGTGCGCCTGCGTGTTTCTGAACGTTCCGGCGAAGTTCACATTTCCTTGCATTCATCAGATCCCTCCCTCTCAGGCCGTCTTCATGAGGGGATTCACGATCTTGTCGGTTCTCTGTCCAGCGCCGGGTATGACGCCGAAGCGTGGACATCGGACCAGGGCCGCCAGAATCAGCGGCAGCGGGAAGACGCGGATGAGTCGCCCAAAAAGCGGCACGGCGACTCGTCCGGAACGGGCCGCGCCGAAGTATTCAGCAGCATACTCCAACAACCAATACGCGAGGTCATATGAGTTCAGCAGTGAGTGCCGCAACGCATCTTTTGCCGAGAGCGGCGTCCAACCAGACGGACAAGAACCAGCCCAATACGCCCGCATCGCTCTCCGATCCTCTGGCCAATGAGCAGACATTTCTGAAGCTGTTGGTCTCTCAGCTTCAGAATCAGGATCCGCTGAATCCCACGGACAGCAATCAATTCGTTTCGCAGCTCACTTCTTACAGCCAGTTGGAGCAATTGATCGGAATCCGTCAGAATACAGCGCCGCCCGACCCAACCACCACTGCCTGATTACAGAACTCAAAAAGGATACCCAATATGTCAACTACCTTTTCCAATGCTCTCTCCGGCCTGAACGCAAGCGCTCTGGCGATCGACGTGGTTAGCGGCAATCTCGCCAACCTGAATACATATGGATACAAGTCAAATACCGTTTCATTTCAGGATCTGATCAATCAGAGTCTGGGCTCGAATTCGGGAGTAGGTTCCACTTCGGTGGGCGGCTCCACTATCGCCCAAACTACGCGCAGTTTTTCTCAAGGGTCCATTCAGTCGACCGGTCAGGCCTTCGACGCGGCGGTTCAGGGGAACGGCTTCTTTGTGGTCCGCGCCGCCAGCGGCCAACAGGGCTTCACACGGGCTGGAAACTTCAAGGTGGATGCATCGGGGCACCTGCTGACTTCCGGCGGGCAGTTCGTGCAGGGTTGGAGCACCCTAAGTGGAACTCTCAACGCATCCGGTGGCGTGAGCGATATTACGCTGCCGATTGGCGGGTTGCGGCAACCCTCGCAAACGACGGCAATTTCCGCGTCGGCGAACCTGAATGCGAATGCGGCAGTTGGTTCTCCCGATGCCACGTTCAGTTCCCCGATCCCGGTCATCGACGCTCAGGGTAACACCCACACAGTGACTATCACTTACACGAAGACGGCCGCGGATAACTGGAGTTACACGGTCACGATTCCGTCGGCGGATGTCCTAAACCCTTCCGGCACGGGGACTGCCTCGACGATCACTCAGGGAACTCTCACTTTTGACGGCAATGGTCATTTGACGTCACCACTCGCCACCTCCGGGCCGGTACAACTCCAGATTACGGGGCTTGCGAACGGCGCGACTGACATGAACGTCAACTGGAATATTTTCGACGGCGGCGGCGTGGCAAGCCTCACCCAATATGCACAGGCTTCGGCGAATCTGGGGAGCACCCAGAACGGCACACCATCGGGGCAACTCACCAACATGAGTATTGGCACGAACGGGGAGGTTCTGGCGCACTATTCGAACGGCGATGCCATCCCGGTTGCGCAACTTGCGCTCGCATCCATTCTCAATCCTGACTCGATGCAGGACCTGGGGGACAACACGTTCGGAGTGACCTCCGCGACCTCGCTCCCGGCCATCGGACTTCCCGGAACGGGGTCGAGAGGACAGATTTCCGGAGGCGCGCTCGAATCGTCCACGGTGGACATCGCCAAGGAGTTTACAAACCTGCTGATATATGAACGCGGCTATCAGGCGAATTCCAAGGTGATCACCACGGAAGACGACATTCTGCAGCAGACGGTCGCGTTGAAGCGCTGAGCCGGTTCATGTCGCCCCAGGAAGAAATCGCGCATATCGGAAATGTCGGGATCGAAGTGGAAGTCCAGCTCGATCAGAGATGGATGAAGCTTTCAGAAATCCTTTCGCTTGAGAAGGGCAGCATCATCGAAATGACGCGCTCAGCGGGGGAGAACATCGATATTTTCATTGGAAAAAGACTGGCCGCCTTTGGCGAAATCGTGATTATTGAAAGCATCATGGGAGTTCGGATCACGGACTTCAACACGGAACACTGATGGACGCGGTTCAGCCATTTCTCAGTGTTGCGTTAGTGCTCGGCCTGCTTTGCGGCGGCCTCTGGTTTCTCAAAAGCCGGGGTGCCGCCGCATTTCATTTGCCGCGAATCACCTCAGGTGGCTGCCGGCGAATGGAGGTGCTGGAACGGGTTTCTCTGGGGCCGCAACAGGCGCTTCATCTGGTTCGTGTGGCCGACCGGACGATCTTGATCGCAACGGGCCAGGCATCCTGTCAGGTGCTTCTCGAAATGCCGGGACCGGAATCAAAGGAAAAA